>Ga0129312_1001200_pt1 | contig 16171 bp, 14 predicted proteins | sample O827metagenome_FD_94434 | JGI IMG/M metagenome (GOLD analysis project Ga0129312, IMG submission 94434) | Orangutan group fecal microbial communities from Wisconsin, USA - O827 metagenome | ecosystem: Host-associated > Mammals > Digestive system > Large intestine > Fecal | place: USA: Wisconsin... | reverse complement strand
TTCTTCAACAATCAGCGTCCAGCAGCGGCTTTGGGCTATAAAAGCCCAGTTCAGTACAAGACCGAACTGGGCTTCCTGTAGATATGCTCTTTTTAGTGTCTACTTTTACTTGACAAGTGCAGCCGAGGAAAAGCGGTCTGCCGGTTTTATAAATGCATCGTGAATAATACCTCTACGAAATTACACAACTCTCAAACCGGTATCAGCCTTTGTACCATGTCGGGCGGGCTTTCTGATACCCCCGGGCCTTGGCTTTTGCGGAAATTGCACCTAAAAATCTCCTTGCCAATGGGCGACTGCAAGTATGGTTATTCGTTCGCCGGTTCGTCTGTTGCGCTTTCGGCAAATCCGGGCCAGCACCACACGTCTTCCAGATAGGTGGAGGTGTGGTCCAGTTCCCTGTAGATTTGCTCTCCGGTTTCTTTGTCATAGCGGCAGCGGAAGGCGGCGGCATAGGAGGGGTGGTCATCCACCCGGTACTCCATCTTAACGGTGTAATCCCGCTGCTCCACGCCCAGAATTTTGATTTTTACATAGCCGTCCTCCACCTGGGCGGAGATTTTCACAGGCAGCTCATAGTCGTTGCGAATTTTCAGGTCAGTGGTGCCCCAGTTTACGGTGGCATCCAGCCCCAAGGGAATGTAGTTGACAGGGAAGCCGTGATTCCGGCGGTCCACAATGGTCAGCTCAGCAAACAGGGAGCTGAGGTACAGGGTAGAGGACACCTGACAGATGCCGCCGCCTACCTCGTCCACCAAATCCGTGCCGGAGTAGGCGGGGGCGGGGAGGTAACCGGCCTCCCGGGTTCGTTTTCCAAGGACTTCGTTGTAAGAGAGGGTATCACCGGGCTGTAGAATAAGGCCGTTCAGCTTCTCACAGGCCAGGCGCAGATTCTCCGTCCGATTTTCGTTGTCGGAGTATTCGGTTTTGCAGTACCCCAGGGTATCCTGGAACCAGGCCTCCTCCTCACTGGCGGGGGAGAGGTATTCCATGGGAATGCGGACAGGCTCCCCGGCCTTGGCCCCTTGCAGCATGGCGGCGGCGCTTTCCGTGTCGAAGCCATAGCCCAGCTTACCGGGGAGGATTTCCAGGGTTTTGGGGTCCACTCTGGGATTTGTGGGCGCAATGGAAACCTGCCGGTATACCTGCTCCAAATCCAGCGGAGCGGGTTCCTTTTCCTCTCCCAATGCATCCAGGGTGACCTGGAAAACCTGATTGGCGTAGGCATCCAGCACCTTGTCCAGGGCATCCTGGAAGTCCACCAGGTGACCGGCGGAACCCTGGTTGATTACCAGGGTCTGGCAGATACCGGTGGCATCGTCCATATTGGGGGCCTCTCCTTCCAGCCAGTAGCCGGAGGGAGTATAAATGCCCCCCAGGCTGTCATAGAAGGTAAGCAGAGCCTGCTTGACGGCATCCGCATCCACAACCTGGGACAGGAAAATCGTCGCCTGGGTGCCCTCCAGCGCAGTGCGGACAGCCTGGGCCACATCCCAGCGGAAGGCGGTTTCGGGGGAAATGGAGAAGGTGTGCTCCTCCAGAGAGAGCACCATATCCTCCTGCTCCGATAAAGACGGTACCGCTGCGCTCACTGCATCAATGGCCTGCTCCTCGGTCATCCCGCCCACGGAAACCCCGCCAATGGAGACACCCTGGGGAATCGTTGCCTCTGTGGCAGCGGTGGAGGTGGGCTCGGTGGGCAGGGGAGGGGGCGTGGTGACACTTTCGTATGTATCGGGGGCCTCCGGCTGGTTTTGCGACGGAAAAAACAGCACGGCCAGCGCCAGAACCAGAAGCAGAGCAATGAGCAGGCATCCTATGAGGATGCATTTTCTTTGCGTGGCAGCCCTGGCTTTTCGGCGGCTTGCCGGACTGTCATAGCGAAATTGGCTAGAAATAGAAATCCCTCCTTATGGGCTGGGAAAGGCTGCCGCATGGAAATGCAGCAGCCTTTTGGTTATTTAGCGGATAAATCCACTGCTCGGCGGAGAATGGAATCTGCCGGGACAGCCTTTGGCAGCTGTATGGTAAATTTCATCTGCGGGGTTCTTGGCTCTGCCAGGGGCGTACCCTCTTCGTCTGCCATATGGCCTGCGTGAATGGAGAAGGGGCGGAGATCGGGGCCTACGACCTCAAGCTCGTCCCCCTCGCGGAATTTGTTGCGCAGACTGCACAGGGCCTTTCCGGTTTCATCGCACTGCTCCACCAGGGCACAAATCTGCCACTGACGAATGTAGCGGGAATTCTCTGTGTACTGCCCGGGGGCACCGTAGTAGAAGCCGGTGGAGTAGATGCGGTGGGAGACATGCTCCACTTCCTCCCGCCAGACCGGGTCTATGGGCCGCCCGGCGCAGACATCGTCGATGCAATGCCGGTATGCACCTGCCACTATGGCGGCATAATAGGCGGATTTCGCCCGGCCCTCGATTTTGATGCAGTCGATGCCGGCATCCATCAAATCCTTCAGATGGTCAATGGTACACATATCCTTGGAATTGAGGATATACGTTCCCTTTTCGCCTTCATATACCGGGAAATATTCGCCGGGGCGCTTTTCTTCCATCAGGGCGTACTGATAGCGGCAGGGCTGGGCGCAGGCACCACGGTTGGAGTCCCGCCCGGTCATATAGTTGCTCAGCAGGCAGCGGCCGGAGTAGCTGACGCACATGGCACCGTGGCCGAAGGTCTCAATTTCCAAATCCGGGGAGACCCTTTGCCGGATCTCTGCAATCTCTCCCAGGCTCAGCTCCCGGGCCAGAACCACCCGCTGGGCCCCCAAATCATGCCACGCCTGGGCGCAGGCGTAGTTGGCAATGGACTGCTGGGTAGAGATATGCCTCTGGCAGTGGGGGGCATATTTCCCCGCCAGCATAAAGGCTCCCAGATCGGCCAAAATCAGGGCATCGACCCCTGCACTGTCCAGCTGCTCCAGATAGGCGGGGAGCGCTGCCACCTCCTCGTTGCGGGGCATGGTGTTCACGGTGACGTGAACCTTTACCCCCCGGTCGTGGGCATAGGCAACGGCCTTTGGCAGCTCCTCCGGGGAAAAATTCCCCGCAAAGGAGCGCATTCCAAAGCTGGTGCCCGCCAGGTAGACGGCATCCGCACCGTATTTTACCGACATTTTCAGCTGCTCGGCATCACCGGCTGGGCACAGAAGCTCCATTTTCTTCATCTCAGCCTCCCAGCCGTGTGCGGTTGGCCTCGTGCTCTTCCTGGGTGGTGGAGAACACATGGGTTCCGGTTGTGGGATCCAGCACATAGTAATAGTAATTGGTATCCGTGGGCTCCAGCGCCGCTTGCAGACTGGTCAGGCCCGGATTGGCAATGGGGCCGGGGGTCAGACCGATGTTGGTATAGGTGTTGTAGGGGCTGTTCACCCGCAGGTCTTCGGCGGTCAGGTCCGTCTTGCCGTCCAGGGCATAGATGATGGTGGCATCGATGTTCAGGTAAGCAGGATTGCCATGCCAGTAGAACAGACGGTTGTAGATGACGGAGGCGATGGTATAGCCTTCCTCTGCGCTGGAGGTCTCCTTTTCAATCATGGAGGCGACGTTTACCACATCCCGGACGGTGAACAGGTGGCTGTCGATATAATCCTGGGCTTTTCCGTCCCGGCGCATCAGGTCGGACAGGTGGTTGTTCAGGGTTTGAATCTTGCCGCGCATGGTTTCATCGAATCGGGTGTCGAAGTTATTCAGCATCTTGGTAAGAATGCTCTTGGGAGAATCATTTTGGTAGAACTCATAGGTGTCCGGGAACAGGAAGCCCTCCAGGCAATAGCGGTCGCCCCGGGCAACACCGTCCAGGAACCAATAGTCGTTCAGCTCTCCGGTGGCGGCGTAGGACTCAATGTCCTGTATGGTGCACACCTTGTTCTCCTGCAGCAGCGCAAAAATCTGGCGGCAGCTGTAGCCCTCGGGAATCATCACCTTCACCACATCCCGGGAAGAGGAGGGGGACATCATTTTTACCAGTGCATGGTAGTCATACTTGGTGTTCAGGTCCCAGATGTCCGGCTTAATGTCGCCGTCGTCCACGGCGAAGCTGGCATAGAGCTTGAACAGCCCCGGATAGTGAATCAGCTCAGACCGGGCCAGCTTTCTGGTAATGTCATCAATGGTGTCCGTCTCGTAAACGGTGATGGTGATAACCTTGTCCTCCCGGCCAAAGGCCAGAATTTCAGAGGCGCAGACCCAGGCCATCCGCCCCAGGGTGACGCTGATCAGCAGTGTCAGGACAACCCAGACACCGGTAGCCAGGATGTTGGGAATTCCCAGCAGCCCTTCCCCCTTCCTCCGGCGGGGGCGGCCCTTCTTCACCGCCCGGGTGCGCCGCCTTTCCGGCTGGGGAGCAGGGGCGGGAATCGCTCTCTCCGGCTCCGGGAAATCCTCCGGGGCGGGGAAGGCATTGTCATATACCGGCTCCTGGGGGGCGGGGATTTCCTCCGGGGTATCCTGGGCAGGGGCGCTTTCCTCCGTGCTTTCTTCCGGATATTCCGGCTGGGGGAGACTATCCTCTATTGGCTCGGCTGCCTCGTCGGAAGCGGGCGGTGCGGCAAATCTGCCCCGGTAAGAAATGGGGGCATCCTCTTCCGGTGCATCCAGGCTGGCAAATGCACCCCCGGCCTCTGTGGGCTGCGGGGCTTCCTGGGGGGGCTCTTCCGGAAGGGAAGCGGTATCCTCCCCCTGGGGGAAGGCATCCGGCGGCATCAGCGGGGACTGCTCCTGCTGCTCAGGGGCTTGCTCCAGGGAATCGGGGCCCTGCTCCTGCTGATCCGAATTGGGATCAAAACTCATTGGGAATTCCTCCATTATCGAATAACGATTTGTTCTTTGATTTTTTCAGCCACATCCTTGCCCTTCAGGGCCTCTACCAGGGCCAGGCCAAAGGGAATGGCGCACCCGGCGGAAGTGCCGGTAATCAGGCGGCCATCGGTGACGCAGGGTTGGTTTTCCTGCATAATGGCAGCGCCCATATTCTCCTCCTGCCCGGGGTAGCAGGTGGCACGAAGGCCGTCGGTAATCCCCAGGTCGGCCAGAACGGTAGGCCCGGCACAAATGGCGGCCACATATTTTCCGTTCTCCCAGCCGAATTTCAGCGCCTCCAGAGCACCGGGACAGGCCCGCAGACTGGCAACGCCCCCCAGGCCGCCGGGGATGACAACCATATCCATGGTGCTCAAATCCATTTCATTCAGTGTGATGTCCGCTTCCATTCGAATTTTGTGACTTCCGCAGACAACCTTTTCGTTAATGCCCACCGTGAGCACCGGAATGCCGGCTCTGCGTAGCAAATCCAGGGGGGCAACTGCCTCGGTTTCTTCGAAGCCTTGGCCAAGCAGCATGTATACCATAATTTTTCCTCCAAAAATTGAAAGGGCTGTACAATGTATTGTTCCATGGGAATTTGGAAATATGACTCTGCGTCCAAACTATTGCACCTTAATATACCATATTTTTCCCCATTTGTCCACTGCAAGCCGGGTTTCGAAAGATAAATTTTCTATTAAGTCTGAAATAATGCAAAGGAAGGTTGCAAAAGCGGTGCATAAATGGTAGAATTACATCTATCGAAATCAGATAAAGATATAAGGAATAGGAAAATGGAAGAAAAAAACATTACCTTTGAAGACCTTGGCCTGTCCGAGGCTATGCGAAAGGCCCTGGAGCAGAAGGGCTATGGCTATCCGACCACCATCCAGGCGGAGGCGATTCCCCCCTTTTTGCAGTGGAAGGATGTCATTGCCAAGGCACCCACCGGCACCGGAAAGACCTTTGCCTTTGGCATTCCCATGATTGAGCATATTGATGCGGACTGCCCGGAGGTTCAGGGCCTGATCCTTGCCCCCACCCGGGAGCTGGCCATCCAGATTGGCGACGAGCTGCGGGGGCTGCTGACCTATTTCAGCGGCATCCGGGTGGCGGTGCTCTACGGCGGCGCAGGCATCGGCGGTCAGATTCGGCAGATGGAGAAAAAGCCCCAGATTGTTGTGGCAACCCCCGGGCGGCTGATGGACCACTACAACCGTAAGACCATTCGTCTGGACAAAATCCAGACGGTTGTGCTGGACGAGGCCGACCGGATGCTGGACATGGGCTTTTTCAAGGACGTTACCAGAATCATCGAAAAGATTAAAAACCGGAAGAACCTGGGCCTGTTTTCCGCCACCATATCCCAGGAGGTGATGACTGTCTCCTGGATGTACCAGCGGGACGAGGTGGAAATCACCGTAGAGCCAAAGCAGGAAGACCGGCCGGATATCGACCAATACTGCCTGACCTGCACTCCCCTGGAAAAGGCGGAGACTGCCCTGCGGCTGATGAGAACCCAGGGCTATGAGCGGGTGATGATTTTCTGCAATACCAAGCACATGTGCCAGCGGCTCTGTGACGAGTACCAGCGGGCCGGCCTGGACTGCGACTGCCTTCACGGCGACATCCGCCAGAGCCAGCGGGAGAAGACCATGCAGCGCTACCGTGCCGGAAAGCTGCCGGTGCTGATTGCCACGGATGTGGCCTCCCGGGGCATTGATGTGGACGATGTGGAGTGTGTCATCAACTACGACATCCCGGAGGAAAACGAATACTATGTCCACCGGATTGGCAGAACCGGCCGGGCCAAGCGGAAGGGAACCGCCTGGAGCATGGTCAGCAATTTCCCGGAAAAGGCCAAGCTGGATGAAATTGCCAAATTCTCCAATTACCGGATTCAGCCCATGGTTTTGAACGCCGACGGCACCCTGACTCCGGAGGAGGTCAAGGCTCCTGCTGCGCCGAAGAGGCGGTTCAAATGAACCCCCGGGAGTGCGGTTACCTCCTTCTTTCCAGCAAGCTGGGAAACCCGGACAGAAGACCTCTCAGCACGGCTCAGCTGCGGCTGCTGGCCCAGCGGGCGGCATATCTGCCGGAGGCCCAGGGCACCCAAGAGCTGACCATGGCCCATTTGCTGTCCCTGGGCTTGGAGAAGCAGCTGGCGGAGCGAGTCTTGCGCCTTTTGGAGGATACCCTTCTGCTGGAGGCCTACCTTTCCAAGGCCAAACGGCTGGGCTGTACTGCCATTACCCGGGTTACGGATACCTATCCGGCGGCCCTGCGCCAACGCCTGGGGTTGGATGCCCCGGGGTGCCTGTGGGCCAAGGGAAACTGTGACATTCTGCGTATGCCCGCCGTATCCCTGGTGGGCAGCCGGGATTTGCAGGACGAAAACCGCAAATTCGCCCGGCAGGTGGGGGCTCAGGCCGCCCGGCAGGGCTACGCCCTCATCTCCGGCAATGCCCGGGGGGCGGACAGCGTGGCCCAGGCAGCCTGCCTGGAGGCCGGGGGCTGGGTTATCAGCGTAGTGGCGGATTCTCTGGAAGAGCGCTGCCCAGGCAGCCATCAGCTCTTCCTCAGCGAAGAGGATTTCGACGAGCTTTTCTCCGTTCCCCGGGCCCTGCACCGCAACCGGGTAATCCATGCCATGGGGGCGGCCACCTTTGTGGCCCAGTGCACCTTCGGAAGGGGAGGCACCTGGGATGGGAGTGTCCAGAATCTCCATCGCCAGTGGACCCCGCTGTATTGCTTCCGGGACGGAAGCAAGGCCGCCGCAGAACTGGCGCAAATGGGTGCCTGCCTTATCGGGCAAGAGGAGTTGCCCGATTTTACCCGCTTGCCGGTTGAGCAGCTGGGATTTGCGTAGAATTGTATAAAAAAGCAGACCTGCCCCATGGAATATCCATGGGAAAAGGTCTGCTTTTTCTATGGTCAACGTTTAGAAAATCTTCAAATTGTCCAGCAGCGCCTTTCCGGGCCCTACATACGCATTGTAGATGGCTTCCTGGGTGGAGAAGCGGATGGTCTGCAATGCCTTGCTCAGGGAGCCGGAGATGGAGATGCCGGTGACAGGGATGCAGGTCTTTCCGTCGCAGTAGTAGGCCAGGCGAATTTCGCCGCCGATGTAGTCGCTGAAGAAGTCCACCTGTAGGCCGGACATGGAAACTACTTCCAGATAGCTGCCTGTCTTCATTTCCGCCTCGGGCAGGGTGCCCAGGGCCAGATGGATGCAGGGCAGACTGCCGGTGGGAGCCTCCCCCAGATACTGCCCGAACCGGTTGCTGCCATAGTAGTTAACGGCAATGCCATCCTTTACAATCTGCATCTGTCCCAGGGACATGCCATCGCTGTCGAATTGAGAGCTGCGGACGCTGCCCTTTAGGGCTCCGGCCATGGTCAGTTGGATTCGGTCGCCGGTGGGCTCCTTCTGAATGGCATCTCCCTTGCGGAAGATGGTGGTGTGGCTGTATACCGAGGCGTAGTTCAGGGCGCTGGCAATGGGAGCGACCAGAGTTTCAATCTCCTGCTTATTGAAAATCACCTTGCAGTCCAGGGGCTGCTGGGGCTTGACGGCTTCATAGCGTGCCTTTACGGCGGCCATCATGTCGGCAATCTCCTGATACAGAGCCTCCTCGTCCAGGTTGCTGAAATTGTACTGCTCATACAGCTCCACGCTCTGCTCCCGGCCATTGTAGGTGGGGATGGCCTCCACCATGGCATCGTACCGGGTCTGGCTCTTTTGCAGGCCCCGGCTGTTGGTCACGGTTTCGTGGTGCCGGTTCACAAATACCTCCACGGCGTTAAGGGAGCCGTTGGTAATCCGGTTGGCATCGAACACCGTATTGGCCACCACTGCCGCCAGAGCATCCGGGCAGAACTCGGAGAAATTGCTCTGCACATAATATTCCCCCGCTTCCTCCGCCGGGAGAGAATAGGGCTTGTTGCAAATCAGCAGCGCCTTTTGCACCGCTTCGCCAATCAGCTCCTTCACCTGTGCCTCGGTGGTAGAGGGGTAGACAGGGAACTCTGCATTGCCCAGATACTCCCCATGGGCGGCGTATACCGTCACATTGGTGTCGCAGGTATCGGTGCAGCGGACGGTTTCCAGCTTACCCTTGACAAAGAACATTTCATAGCTCTTTTTCTGGTGGATATTGATTTTATAATCGGTTACCCCGGGGTTCTCCCGGAGCAAAAGGCTGAGTTCTTTCATCCCAGTTTCACCCTCACTTTCAGGGCGGGGCCGCCGTCGCTGACCCGCACCCATTCTTTGTAGCCCTTGCCGCAGAAGCCGGAGCCGGAAATTTCGAAATCATCGGAAATCATGGAGATGGATTTCAGCAAGTCCGGCACATAGCCGCTCATCACCACCGGGGCAACATAGTTGTCCGTCAGCTTGCCGTCCACAATCTCAATGCCGTACTGGGCGACACATTGGATGGCCCAGTTTTTGGGGTCTTCCATGCCGTTGTTGGTTTCGAACAGCATATAGCCATGCTGAATAGAGGCTATCATGTCCTCCAGCTTATCCGTGCCCCGCTCAAAGAAGGTATTGGTCATTCTGGAATAGGCCTTCCGGCGGGAGGACTGCCGCCGCCCGTTTCCGGTGGGTGTGGTGCCCAGCTGGGCAGCGGAGGCCAGGTCAGAGATGCCGGTAACCAGGATGCCATCCTTGATAATCTGGGTGTCGCCAGCCAGTACGCCATCATCATCAAAGAAATAGGAGGCAACGCTGAGGGTGGAGGCAGCGCCGTCACGCATATTGCAGATGGGGGAGGCCACATATTTCCCCACATATTGCTTTGCCAGAGCCCGGTCCTTTACAAACTGGTCCATCTCCACACCATGTCCGAAGGCCTCGTGGGCAATCAGGCCGGTGATGGAGGGGGCGGTAATCACATCATAAACCCCCGGCTCAATGGGCTTGGCCAGGGTGAGATGGTGTGCCTTCTCCACCAGGGCATCCAGCTTGCCAGGGAGCTTGGCCATCACCTCTGCCATCTGGTCAGAGTCGGTGAGGGCAAAGACCTCGACGGTCTTTTCGTTTTCCTGATATATCAGGGCGGCCATACCGTTAATCCAGATGTAGTTCTGGTCCAGCTCCCGGTTGGGGGAGATGAACAGCTTGGAAACCTCCAAAGTGCTGATACGCACAAAGGCATTGCGGATATGCTCGCTTCTGCCCTGCAAATCCTTTTGGGTATTCTGGCAGAAGGAGAGTACCTGCCCATCGGTATATTGGCTCAAATCCGACGGACGGAGAAAGGACTGCACCAGGGGGGTGTCCTCCAGGTGAATGCCCTGGATGGGCTCCTGCCGCAGTGTGCTGCTGACCACAAAGGCATCCTTGATTTGTGCAGCAGTCTGCCGGACGTCCTCGCCAATGTCATCCAGAGAATATTCGAAGAAGCATCCGCCGTTGTTCAGCTTTACCACAAACCCGCATTCGGTGTCGTCTCCGTTGCTAAGGCTGCTGGTATTGCTGTCCACACGGATGGATTTGGACTTGGTGTCCACACCCAGGACGCTGACGAAGTCAAATTCTTCCTTCAGAATTTTTACCAGGTCTTTTGCCCGGGCTCTTCTGGAATTGAGAAATACAGAAAAAGCCATGTTTACGCCTTCCTTCCTAAAAACGATTCCAGTGGATTTTTTGGAATCCTGAGAAAATTATAGCACGTTTTTGCATCATTGCAACCAAAAAAGCGGGGCTGCGAAAGGCAGCCCCGGAAAATTTACTTTTGGGTGTGACAGGAGCCATGCATGGCGCAGTGGGCGCAGTTGCAGCCGCAGGAGGACTTTCCCTGCTTCCTCTGACGCAGAAGAGACCGAACAATCAATGCAACCACGGCCAGCAGCAGAATACACAGCACCAGCGTCCCGGCATTGGCAGAAAACCATTGCAGCATATCCTACACCTCCTTTCCGGAAATTACACCTTGGTCAATTTTGTGGCTTCCTTATAGGGCCGCAGCAGCATATACAACAGGTACACCAGCACGGCAGCGGCGGCAATCAGGCCCACCGCATTGGGGCTGCCGGTGCAGGCATTGCCAAACTGGTTAATCATCAGGGCAATGGCATAGGCAAAGCCGCACTGATAGGCGATGGCGAACCAGGTCCACTTTGCGCTGTTCATCTCCCGCTTGATGGCGCCGATGGCGGCAAAGCAGGGGGCGCACAGCAGGTTAAACACCAGGAAGGAGTATCCGGTGATACCGGTAAAGGCACCGGCAATATTCTGATACACCGTGTTGTCTCCGCCGCCATACAGGATGCCCAGGGTGCCGACGATGTTTTCCTTTGCCACCAGGCCGGTGATAGAAGCCACGGCGGCCTGCCAGTTGCCCCAGCCCAGGGGCTTGAAAATCCAGGCAAACACAGAGCCGATACGGGCCAGGATGGAGAATTCTACCTCGTCCTCGGTGAGCATACGGAAGGTGCCGTCTGCCCAGCCGAAATAGGTGGTGAACCACACAAAAATGGTGGACAGCAGGATGATGGTGCCGGCCTTCTTGATAAAGCTCCATCCCCGCTCCCACATGCTGCGCAGCACATTGCCCACAGTGGGAAGATGATAGGCGGGCAGCTCCATTACGAAGGGGGCAGGCTCCCCGGCGAAGGGCTTGGTCTTCTTCAGGCAAATGCCGGAGACGATGATGGCAGCCATGCCGATGAAATAGGCGGAGGTAGCAACCCAGGCGCTGCCGCCGAAGAGGGCACCGGCGATCATGGAGATGAAGGGCACCTTTGCGCCGCAGGGAATAAAGGTGGTGGTAATGATGGTCATGCGGCGGTCCCGCTCGTTTTCAATGGTACGAGAGGCCATGATGCCGGGGACACCGCAGCCGGTGCCGATAAGCATGGGGATAAAGGACTTGCCGGACAGGCCGAACTTCCGGAACACCCGGTCCAGAACGAAGGCAATCCGGGCCATGTAGCCGCAGGCCTCCAGGAAGGCCAGCATCAGGAAGAGCACCAGCATCTGGGGCACAAAGCCCAGCACAGCCCCCACACCGGCTACAATGCCGTCCAGAATCAGGCCGGAGAGCCAGTCAGCCACGTTTGCCTTTTCCAGTAGATTGCCAACCAGCACGGGAATGCCGGGAACCCATACGCCAAAGTCAGCGGGGTCAGGCTCGGTGCCATAGGCATCCAGAGCTGCCTGAATGGCGGCATAGTCGGCGCTTTCGGTGGTGACCTCCAGGGTCTCCTCGTCTTCCAGAGTATAGTCGATGGAGGCATCCGCAGGGACGGCAGCCCGCAGGGCCTGGATGGCCTGGGCGGCAGCCTCCTCACTGTAATCCGGGCTTTCGGCATCCAGAGCCTGGGCCGTGGCATCGTCGCCATACTCGGCAACCAGGGCCTCAATAATCTGGTTTGTGTCGCCGTAGGCTTCGGCAGCCTCTTCGTAGCTTCCGGTGCCGATGCCCAGCAGATGCCAGCCGTCGCCGAAGACACCGTCGTTGGCCCAGTCCGTGGCGGGAGCGCCGACACCCACCATGGCCACCCAGTAAACCAGGAACATCACGACGGCGAAAATAGGCAGGCCCAGCCAGCGGTTTGTCACAATCCGGTCGATTTTATCCGAGGTGGAGAGCTTTCCGGCGGCGTGCTTCTTGTAGCAGCGCTGAATCACTTCTCCGATGTATACGTAGCGCTGGTTGGTGATGATGCTCTCGGCATCGTCGTCCAGCTCCTTTTCGGCAGCCTGGATGTCGGCCTCAATGTGGTCGGCCACGCTCTTGTCCAGCTGCATCTTAGCCAGTACCTTATCGTCCCGCTCGAAAATCTTGATGGCGTACCAGCGCTGCTGCTCCTCCGGCATGGTGTGGACGGCGGCCTCTTCAATGTGGGCAATGGCGTGCTCCACCGGGCCGGAGAAGGTGTGCATGGGGACGGTTTTCCCGCTCTTGGCGGCCTGGATGGCAGCCTCGGCAGCCTCCATGATGCCGTCGCCCCGGAGGGCGGAAATCTCCACAACCTGGCAGCCCAGGGCATCGGACAGCTCCTTGGTGTTGATTTTGTCTCCGTTCTTGCGCACCACATCCATCATATTGATGGCAATGACCACGGGGATGCCCAGCTCTGTAAGCTGGGTGGTCAGGTACAGGTTGCGCTCCAGATTGGTGCCGTCGATGATGTTCAGGATGGCATCGGGACGCTGGTCAATCAGATAATTCCGGGCCACAACCTCCTCCAGGGTGTAGGGGGACAGGGAGTAGATGCCGGGCAGGTCGGTGATGACCACGTCGCTGTGCTTTTTCAGGCGGCCCTCTTTCTTTTCAACGGTAACGCCGGGCCAGTTCCCTACAAATTGATTGGAGCCGGTGAGTGCATTGAACAGGGTGGTCTTGCCGCTGTTCGGGTTACCGGCCAGAGCAATTTTCAGTTCCAAAGTGATTCCTCCTCTTTCTGTTAGCGTTGGCTAACGATAAAACAAATGAAAATGGGGCAATGCCCCGGGGATGCTGCGTTTACTCTACCTCAATCATGTCTGCGTCCCCCTTGCGGATGGACAGCTCATAGCCCCGGACGGTGATTTCCACCGGGTCTCCCAGGGGGGCAACCTTGCGCACATAAACCTGCACGCCCTTGGTAACGCCCATATCCATGATGCGGCGCTTGACAGCCCCCTCGCCGTGAATCTTCACGACCTGGGCGGTCTGCCCAACCTGTACCTGCCGAAGTGTTTTCATTCCCATTTCCTCCTTGTATTCTTTGGGCAAAAATCAAACCATGACCTTTTGCGCCATTTCTTTGCTGATGGCCACCCGGGATTCCTTTACCTTTACAATCAGATTGCCTCCCATGGTGTTGATAACCGATACACCGGCCCCTACCACAAAGCCCAAATCCTCCAGGTGCTTTTTGACCTCCGGGTTCCCGCCGATTTTCTTGACGATGCAGGTTTCGCCGGAATCTGCAAATGTAAGCGGCATCATGCATTCCACCTTCCTTTTTCTAAGTAATTAGCACATGCTAACTTTTGAGGCTCTAAATGGTTAGCTCTCGCTAACCATCGGTAATATAGCACGCCTGTTTTCCGTTGTCAAGGCGGACTTAAAAAATTTTTGGGATTTGATGTAGAATGCCGAATTCTCCCCGCCGGAGCGGCAGGCCGGTTGTCACGTTTGACAAGGGGACTTGCTTTTTCCGGCTCCGGGGGGGTTCCGGTAGAGGCTTTCTCACCGGAACAGGGAGAGGCTGACCTTTACCACCTGGGTGACAAAATGGATTGTCTCCTCTTTGCTGTACTTGTCGTAGCCCTCTACCACCACGTGCATCAGCCCGTTGGACAGGTGGGTGTACATCATTTGAAGCTCTGTCTCGCTGGCCTTTGGCAGCTCCTGCCGCCAATAGGCGAGGCTGTTCTCCTTGGCTACGGCAATCATCTTCATCAGAATGGTGGAGCCTGCATTCCCCAGGATGAGCACCCGGCAGGCCTCCCGGTTCTGCTCCACCATGTCGTAGATGGCCTCAATCAGTGCGGTCACGTCAAAGGAGTTGACATAGCGCAGGGACTTCTCGAATGCGGCAAGGAGCTCGTTTTCGATGCACTCCATCAGGGCAAAGCAGTCGCTGTAATGGGCGTAGAAGGTGGCTCGGTTCAGCTGGGCCAGAGCGCAGACCTCCTTCACGGTAATCTTGTTGACGGGCTTTTCCTTCAGCAGTGTGAGAAAGGACTGCTTGAGCACCATCTGGGTATAGCGTTTTCTGGCATCCGGCCGTTCCATACACTCGCCTCCATAGAAAGTTTACAAAATTGGGCAACATTATTGCCGGGGATGTTGCTTATCTTTCAGCTGTGCCGGGTGTGCTGATTGTTTCTGCCTTCCATTCCCAGTATACTGTACTTGTGAAAAATAATCAACACTTGTCTGCTTTGAAAGGAGGCAGCGGATATGTATAATCAATATTTGTTGACAGGGGCCACCGGCTTTTTGGGCCGGGCCGTGGCAGAGGAGCTGGTTCGCCGGGGAGACCGGGTGCGTGGGCTGGTGCTTCCGGGGGATCCGTACAGCGATTTGCTCCCGGGGGAGGTAGAAAGGGTCTCAGGGGATGTGTGTGATGAAGATGCCATGGGGGCGTTTTTCGCCCAGGCTGACAGCAACACCTGCGTGATTCACTGCGCCGGCATTGTCTCTGTGGCCTCCCGGCCCGGGGCGAAGCTCTATCAGGTCAATGTGGGGGGCACGTGGAAGCTCCTCCGGCAGTGCATGGAGCACAACGTGGGGCGGCTGATTCATGTCAGCTCCGTCCATGCCATTCCGGAAAAGCCCAGGGGCAGCGTAATGACGGAGGACTGCACCTTTTCCCCCGGGCTGGTGGATGGCGATTATGCCAAAAGCAAGGCCGCTGCCACCCAGCTGGTTTTGGATGCGGCCCGGCAGGGGCTGCGGGCCAATGTGGTGTTCCCCTCGGGAATCATCGGGCCGGGGGATGTGCAGGGGGGCAGCTTCACCTCCATGGTGCGGGCATTCCTCGCCGGGAAGCTCCCTCTGGCGGTTCGTGGGGGATATGACTTTGTGGATGTGCGGGATGTGGCCCGGGGAATCCTGGCCTGTGCCCAGAAGGGCACCCCCGGCAGGGGCTATATCCTGTCCGGCCACTATATCACCATCGGCAGGATGTTGCAAATTGTGGCAAAGGCAGCAAAACAGAGGCGTCGCTCCCTCTGCCTGCCTTTGTCCCTGGCAAGGCTGGCAGCGCCTTACTACGAAAAGCGCTGCCTGAGAGAGCATAAGCCCCTGTTTTTTACGCCGTATTCAGTGGATGTTTTGGCCTCCAATGGCCAGTTCAGCCATGGGGCTGCATCAGAGGACTTTGCCTATCAGCCACGCCCGTTGGAAGAAACCCTGGGGGACATGACCTCCTGGATTCAGGAGGCGCAAAGGCTCTGACGCCAGCCCTGCTCCCCTGGGGGGAGCAGAGGCCAGTCTGGTGCGCCCGGTGGGCGCACGTTCTCTAGGGTGAAAGTCCCGAAGTCGCCCGGTAGCGGGAAGACTTATATTTCAACCGTTAGATAGACTGACGCACGGTGGTGTGAGAGGTCGGGGCTAGTTAGCCCCTCCTACTCGATTTCCGCTTGATGTGTATGCACCTGAAATCATTTCTCAAACAGGTACAGGAGGTACCCGTACCCCTCGGCCTCCATTTTTTCATAGGGGACGAAGCGCAGGGCCGCACTGTTGATGCAGTAGCGCACGCCATTGGGGGACTCCGGATCGCCGGTGAACACATGACCAAGGTGAGAATCTCCGGCACGGCTTCTGACCTCTGGGCGGCGCATGCCGTGGCTCAGGTCCTCCAGTTCCACCACGGCAGGCTCTTCAATGGGCTTTGTGAAAGCCGGC
>Ga0129312_1001199_pt1 | contig 16176 bp, 9 predicted proteins | sample O827metagenome_FD_94434 | JGI IMG/M metagenome (GOLD analysis project Ga0129312, IMG submission 94434) | Orangutan group fecal microbial communities from Wisconsin, USA - O827 metagenome | ecosystem: Host-associated > Mammals > Digestive system > Large intestine > Fecal | place: USA: Wisconsin... | reverse complement strand
TATTCAAAGCAAAGTGTTGGCCTTTGCATTTGGCCTATCAGCAGAAATTGAGCGCAATCTGATAAGCCAGCGCACGAAAGAAGCACTCAAACGCAAAAAATCTGAAGGTGTAACTCTTGGCAGACCAGTCGGACGAAAATCAACAAAAGTGAAGCTTTCGGGCAAAGAAGCTGTTATTCAAGAACTGCTCAATCAAAATGTCTCTGTGACGGAGATTGCAAGGATTTTCAAAGTGCATCGAAATACAGTAAGCAAATTCATTAGGGAACGGATGTAAGATGAACTATGTGCTACAGTTCGTCCTGTGCTTCTGTGGCAGCATCCAGGAAGGTGATCCGCTATGACAGAAATGGTGTTTTTACAGTGTGATAACGGCTCCAAGGCCGTTCGGGTAGCGTGCCCCCAGTGTGGCCGCATCAGCCTTCAGATCTTGAAGGACCCCTATAACGGTGGCCCAGTGGCCTTGTTGGATAAGGAACTCACATGCCCTGTGTGTGAGTCGGTTTATCGCGCCTGTAGCACCTCTCAGGCCAAAGAATGGAGTGCAGCTTTTGGCCGCTATAATCTGAACGGAAATGCCTACAACTCTGCCGTTAAGGATAACTACGCCCGTCAGCAAGCGCAAAAAAATGCCTCGCAGCAAATCAAGACTACGCCTATGGATCATTGGAAAGATCAGTTCGCTCTTTCCGCTCTGAAGCGTGGAGAAGCCTATGCCCGCAAGGGGAATGTCAGTAAACTCATCAAATCTGCTGAGACTATCTCTGCGGAGGTACAAGGCGAAAACGCATATCAAGTCAACATCACCCTCAAGGATCAGGATATTGCCACGATGGAGTGTACCTGTCCTCTCGGAAAAGATGGTGATTTGTGTAAGCACATGGCCGCCGTCCTGTTTGTTGCCGTGGATGGGGTGCAGGAAGAATCTCCTGCCCCCAAGGCGGCCGATCAGCAGCACACCACGCCTGAAACAAAAGCAGAAGCGGTGGCAGCATTGGCCTCCGTGGTTCAGCAACACATAGATTCCACCCCCAATGCTTCGGGTGCGAGTGAAGTGCCCGCCACAAAGGCTGAAGAGTCTCATGCTCCTGTGGCATCGTCTCCGGTTATTACGCTCCAAGCACAGAACCCCAAGACTAGCAATGTTTCCGGCTATGCTGAAGCGGCTTCTCTGGAAAAAAAGATTGGTCGCTGGAAGAGAGAACTGCTGGATACCGGCAAGCGTAATAAGATGATCAACTACCGGGAAACCTCCAGATCCACTCTCAAAATCCTGGAGCCCAGCCTGGAGGAGCTCTTCAATAAGCTTGCCATTGGGGAGAAAACTCTGACTTTCCAGAAACCAATCAACAAAGACACGGACTACCGCACTTATGCGTTCCTGTCCCTGTTGGAAACTTTGTCCTACTCTCTGCCGGTCCATGTTGGTGACATCAAGGCATCTGGCACCATTGTTGAACGAGAGAAAACGCTAAAGAACCTTCGGTCGAAGACTAAACTGGCAAGAGAAGAGCAAGGTACAAATATTCTCTATCTCTCCTTTGGCTTTATCTTGTGGCGCGAGACTGATCGACCCAGTGCAGCCTGGATGAAGGCACCGCTTTTGATGATGCCGGTTTCGCTGGAGCTGAAATCCATGAATGCTCCATACACCATCAGTCGCTATGAGGACGATATTGAGGTCAACCCCACGCTGGATTATCTGCTCAACTCCGAGTATGGTATTGACCTTCCTACATTCGAACTGAAGGATAAGAAATCTATTTCCGACTACCTGGATACCATTGAGGAGATTGTGGATCGGCGTGGTTGGAAACTGTTGCGTGAAGTAAGTCTCGGACTTCTTTCGTTCCAGAAAATCAATATGTACCACGACCTGAATAACGATTACAACCATGATCTGATCATGCAGCACCCAGTGCTTCGCGCCATGGGCGGCGACTATTCCGCCATGAAGGGATTGCCTCCTGAACTCCAGAACTACGATTTTGACAAGGTTGATCCACAGGATACATATCAGGTTGTGAATGCAGACTCCAGCCAACAGGAAGCGGTTTTGCTTTCCAAGCGAGGGGTCAGCTTTGTTATGCAGGGGCCTCCTGGCACTGGTAAGAGCCAGACTATTACCAATATTATTTCTGAAGCGCTGGCCGATGGCAAAAAGGTGCTGTTTGTATCCGAGAAAGCCGCTGCTCTTCAGGTTGTTTTGAAGCGTCTAACAGAAGTTGGCCTCGCCGACTTTTGTCTATCGCTGCATGATTACAAAGCCAACAAGAAAGAAATCATTGACAATATCGGAGCCAATTTAAGCCTGACCGAAAAGCGTCTGCCCAGAAGCGCCGTGAGCGATCTGACTGAGCTACTGCACAATCGTGAGGCTCTGAATGAGTATGCCTCTGAACTGCATCAGAGCATTGCTCCTTTGAATACCAGCATCTATTCCGCTTTTGGCCGAATCACGCAACTAGAAGGTGCCTCCACCCTTGAATTCCAAATGGACGATCCGATGGGTGTCTCTGAAGCTGCCTTCTCTGAAATGCTATATAGCGTTGAAATGTATGAGCGAGCGCTTCACGCAATTGACCTTTTACACGAGAACCCCTGGTACATGACGACAGCGGTTTCTTCTGGACAGGCTTTCAAGCAGCAGCTTGAAGGTCAAACGAAGCATATCCCCGAAAAGTTAATGGAGATAGAATCGGCAGTTCGTTCGATCAACTCGTCTTGGCATCTCCAGATCCCTGAAACGACAGCCGGTATTCGCAGCGCTGTTGATGAAATCGAACAGGTGATGTCTCTTCCGCTGTTCCCCCTTAGCTGGATGGACGAGGCTGTTCGGAACAAGCTGTTGGAATCTGCTCGTGCTGAAAAAGCGGCACAAGCTCAGCATCGTGAGCGCATTGAAAACTTCAAAAAGCACTATGTTTCTGAAGCGCAAAATGCCAAGATGCATCAGGAACGCCTTAACGACTCTTTGAGCCAGATTAGAAGTTCCTGGACGGATGCAGCCTTGTCTTTGGATTCCGCAGCAATCAAGGAAAAGTATTCTTCTGCTTATGCAGCGACAGACAAGCCCATTGCAGGGTGTATTCGTGAAACCGCAGATGCCTCTGCTGAGATTAAAGCGCTCACCGAGAAGATCCTTTCCTGCTTTGCTGATGCGAAGTCGCTCCTTTCTCTCTCACAGCTGGACGCTTTTACAAACCTACGTTTTTGTTCCAAGCTCATTTCGATTCTGGTAAATGCTCCCTATATGGAGACAGCGTGGTTTGATCTCCGAGCCAATGCCGATGTGCTCCAACTTCTAAATGAGGCGTGTGCGCATGGAAATACAGTTGAAACCAAGACCTCTCAGCTTTTGGAAAAATGGGAGTCTGATATTCTAACAATCCCTGTTGATGACATGCTTGCCAGATTTAAGACTGAGTATTCTGGTCTGTTCTACAAGTTTAAGGAAACTTACAAGGAAGACATCAAGACGCTGAAGCTGTTGGCAAAGCAGGTGGGCATCCAGATTACTGACGAAGCCGCTATCGCCGTTCTTCAGGCTGTCAAAGATTTGAACAATGAGAAAGCGTGGTTTGATGAAAACCATGCTCAGCTCGTTGATGTTTTTAAGGGGCAGTTTAGGGGTATTGACACCGACTGGGAGAAGCTCCGTTATGGTGTTACCTCTGCCAAGGAAATAGCCGAGATGTTCCCTTATGCGAACATTCCGTCAGATGTTATCGTTGCCATTCAAGCCGCGATTTTAAGCACGCAGAAATCTGCTGAACTTCGCAGATTGAACGATGAACTCTCTGAAGCGGAGATCGACGGTCTGGAGAGCAAACTGCAAAGCCTTCCCTATGTAGATATGTCTGAAGAAGATGTTTCTATCAGCGGCACCTATGTTACACAGATCGATGCGTTCCTTGCAGATTGTACGGCTCAGGAGGAGCAGCTCTATTCTGTTGCCGATTGTTACACCGGAGATAAGGAGACGATCACTTATTCTATCCTTGCCTCCATGCTCGACCTTGTGGCTGTTGTTAGCAAAGAGCGAGCTTGGTTTGATGAGAAACAATCGGATTTGACAAGTCTCTTTGCAGACAGTTATGTTGGTGAAAACACAGATTGGGCTGCGGTCTGCGAAGCCATGGATATTAGCAAGTCTACTACTGTTCAAGAATGGGCAAGCGAACTGGAGGCCAAAGAACCTGCGATAGTTCAGCTGTTTGGAGACCGTTTCGATGGCATTGATACCGATTGGCAAACGATCATCAACGATGTTGAGTGTGTATCTTATTGGGCCGCAAAAAGCTATGCTGCGAGCGCACTTTCCGATGAGTTTATTGAGGCGTTCTGTGACAAGCAGGAGCAGCGTGTCTCTATCAAAGAGCAGATCGATCAGGTTCGGGTGTTGCTGGACAGCATTGAACCCGAATTGGAGGCCTTTATTAACCTCTTCCAAAACGGTGAAGAAATCCAGAACACTCGCTTCGCCGAAGTTGTGGCCAAATACAATCGCTGCATGACCAGTTTTGATCAGCTCGACAAGTGGATCGACTATGCGGAGACGAAAGCAGAGTGCGATAAACTGGGACTTGTTTCCTTTACTGAAGCGGTGGCGAAGGAAGATAATACTATTAAGGATGTGAAAGATGCGTTTGAGAAAGGCTTCTATACGCAGTGGATCATTCCTGCCATGGAAAAAACGCCTTCCCTGCAAAGCTTCAGAAGGAGAGTTCACGAGCAGCACTTAGAAAAATTCACTGAACTTGATGAATCTCAGTTTGGTATCGCTCGTATCCGTATTCGCAATAAGATTATCAAAACTTTCCCGGATCAATATAGTGCTACCGGGCCGAAGAGTGAGATCGGCATTCTGAAGCATGAGATGGAGAAGAAAAAGAGAATAATGCCGTTGCGCAAACTGTTCAGAACTGTTCCTAATCTTCTCCTTACGCTGAAGCCTTGCTTCATGATGTCACCGCTGTCTGTGGCCTATTTCCTCGAAGCTGATTCCTATCATTTCGATACCGTTATTTTCGATGAGGCGTCTCAGATCTTCCCGCAAGATGCAATTGGGGCAATTTTTAGAGCAAATCAGGTTATTATCGCTGGTGACACAAAGCAGTTGCCCCCCACTGACTTCTTTGCCACAAATACAGGTAACGGCTCAGAGGACTACGATGTTGACGAAGATGGTGAATGGGAAACCGAGGTTTACGATTCCATCCTTGAAGAAACCGCAAACATCTTGCCAAACCGAACCCTTCGCTGGCATTATCGCAGCCGCAGTGAGCATCTGATTGCTTTCTCTAATCAGGAGATATACCAAAATGATCTGGTTACCTTCCCAAGCGTCAATGAGAAAGAAAAAGATGGAGGCGTCGAGTTTGTCTATGTGGAAGAAGGCTACTATGAACCAAAACCCAAGAACTACAACATTATGGAGGCCAAACGCTGCGTAGAACTGGTTGCCGAACACATCGAAAAGCACCCGAATAGATCTCTCGGTATCATTGCCTTTAGTGAAAAACAGCAGCAAGCCATTTCTCGTGAGATTCAGCTGTTCCGCGAGAAAAACCCCAAGTACGAAGAGTTCTTCAAAGAAGGTAAGGAAGAGGAATTCTTCATTAAGAACCTGGAAAATGTTCAAGGTGATGAGCGAGACACCATTTTCTTCAGCATTGGTTATGCAAAAACGAAGGCGCAAAAGCTTGCCGGTAAAACGATGACCTTACGATTCGGCCCCTTGGGAAATCAAGGAGGCGAGCGCAGATTGAATGTTGCTATTACCAGAGCAAAGCGAAATGTGAAACTAATCAGTTCCATTCTCCCTTCGGACATTGATCTTTCCAGAACCGAATCCGAGGGCATTCGCCTACTCCATGACTATATTGCCTTTGCAATGAATGGAAGCATGGCCTTGGCAAGCTGCCAGACTCGTGTAGCACAGGATGAGTTCAAATCATCTATTGCCGAGTACATTAGATCCAAAGGCTATATCGTTCGTGAGTCTATCGGTTGTTCCGGTTATAAGATTGACATTGCAATCAAACACCCTTCCCAACGAGAAGAGTATGTTGCCGGCATCGAGTGTGATGGCCTCTCTTATGTTTCCGCAAGGACTGCCAGAGACAGAGATCGCCTGCGCAAGTCTGTCCTTACCTCAATGGGCTGGCGTCTATATCGCGTCTGGTCCACAGAATGGTACAAAAACCCTGAAATTGAAGGCCAGAAACTGATAGCCTTCATTGATGCAGCTATTGCTGAAGTGGATGTGCGCATTCGCCGAGAGGAAGAAGAAAAGCGCCTGGCAGAAGAGCAAAAGAAGGCACAGCTCGAAAAGGAACGCAAGGCAAAGGAACAAGCTGAAAGAGATCGCCAACTCCAAGAGCAACAGCGGCAGGCCGAGGAAGAACAGCGGGCCGAAGCAGTTCGTAAAGCAGCTGAAGAGCGCAGGGCAAAACTTACTCGTGAGCGCGAGGAATGGCAACGGAAGCAAGAGCAATCGAGGTGTGAAGCCGAGCAGCGCAGACTTGAAGCCGAGAAAAAGGCTCAGGCAGAAAAGGATGCCCAAAAAGCAAAAGCATACCCTTGGGCCAAAGCTGGAGCAAAAGTTCAGCACAAAGCATTTGGCTTAGGAACAATCACAAGCATAAGAGGAACCGTCATTGATGTGGAGTTCAATGGCGAGATAAAGCACTTCTCTTTTCCAAATGCCTTTGAGCAGAAGTTCCTGATCCAAGCGACAGAGACACCAGCAGGGTCCAAAACCGTCGAGGAAGCACGCCCTGAGGGATTTCAGGAAAAAATAAAGCGGGAGCTGGCCGATTATGGCATTGAGTATACCTACAACTCTGATAGTTATGGGTTCGTGAAATATGCTGTTGAGCATCTAAAGACAGTTCAAAAGGTGTGCTCGAAATACGGTGCTAAATCGTTCAACTCTATCGTTCAGGGCGGAATCAAAGTTTGCAGAATCCACTTTGCTTCTTCTCAGAAAACTGCACCCACGCCCCAGCAGGTAGACATTCATAAACGCTTGGTTGATGCCGGCTTCCGATGCATTGACAACCGGAGTACATCTTCGATTCTCTGGGTGCTCTACTCGTCGGATAAGAAGCTGGAGTTTGAAAAAATTGCCAGGGAGTGTAATGTTAAGTACACGCTGGAGCGGCGCGGCTCCATGGCAACAAACAATCTCGCAGCATGGCGCATCATGCGATAATAAGGAGGCAGCAAAATGGCCAAGAAGGACGAACTTCAATTTGAGATAATCAATCACATTGGTACCTTATCCACTTCCCCCAGCGGTTGGCTCACCGAATTCAACCGTGTCAGTTGGAACGGGAAAGAGCCCAAGTACGACTTGCGTGCTTGGGCTCCGGATCACACCAAGATGGGCAAGGGCATCACTCTTTCTGAGGAAGATTTGATTGCCCTTCATGAAATACTGCAAAAGGAAGTTGCTTTCCTGAAGGAAGAGGAATAAGCAGAAGACGAGATAAGATTGAGGAGCGCAACTATGGATAATAGAACAGTAATCAATCCAGCATTGCAGCAGTCCACGGCGACTGCCATCAATGTCGATATAATGACGGAATACAACCGGCAGAACGGCATTCAGGAGGATCTGCTTGGAGAGGGTTCTGTGATCTGCGATAAGTATGTTGTGGAGAGCAGACTTGAAGTGTCATCAGGTGAAGCCGATCTATATCTATGCAAATTCGAGGGTGAGCAGTATGTTGCTAAGCTGTACCGTCGAAAATTCGCCGTCAAAGAAAGCGTCATTGAAGCGCTCCTCAAGATTGACTCGCCGTATGTTGCCAAACTCTATGAAACGGGTCTTCATAATGGCTTTCCCGTGGAGATTATTCCGTATTATGCAAACGGAAGCTTACAGGGAAAGCTATACTCCGAAGCAGAGCTCATCGAAACTATTATCCCCAATATCAATGAAGGTCTAAAGGCTCTTCATTCTGTCGGCGTCATTCATAAGGACTTAAAGCCATCCAACCTTATGCTGAATGATGATGGAAAGACAGTTTCCATTATTGATTTTGGTATTAGTTCTGCTATTGAAGGGGATCAAACCGTTCTAATCACAAAAACAGGTATGACCCCAGAATACTCTGCACCAGAGACATTCCGGAATATCTATTACGAAGGATCAGACTACTATTCCTTCGGTATCACCCTGTTTGAACTTTGCTGCGGTTATACGCCTTACGCGAATATGCAGCAGGAGGAAATTGAACAGTACGGATCGCTCCAGAAAATACCTTTCCCAAGTGAAATGAGCCCCATGTTCCAGGATTTTCTTTCTGCCCTTACCTATTATGACATTACCAATCGAAAGAATCTGAATAACCCCAACCGCCGTTGGACTTATGATGAGGTGAAACGGTGGTTGGATGGTGACGACTCTTTAATCGTGCCCGGTGAAGGCGTTGGCAATGTTGGGAAAGGGACCATGCCAGCCTTCCAGTTTCTTGGGGAAACCTATACTGATGAGCAAAAACTTGTCGCTGCTCTTGCGCAAAACTGGGATGAGGGTAAAAAGCAATTCTTCCGAGGCCACATCACTGCTCACTTCAAGATGTTTGATATTGAGACAGCGCAAAAATGCGCGGCGGCAGAAGATGCTGCTCAGCGAGAGAACGGCAAGGATGACATCATCTACTGGAATCTTCTATATCAAATTGCCCCCAAGTTGAAAGGGTTTTATTGGAAAGGCAATGTATTTGAAAGTCTCCCCGCCTTTGGTCGAGATGCCTTGGATCGCCTTTGGAGCAAAGACTATTCCCAGTTCCCATACTATGCCAGCATTTTGTCGGAAAAGCTGTTGAGCCAGTATATAAAGCTAATTGCACCCAAAAATGAGACACTGAAGAAAGCGGCTACTGCGATTGAAGATTCCTATACCTTGGAACTGACAAATGGCACCGATATGCGTAGGACATACTACCTGATGGCATATTCCCTGTCCGGTCAAAAACTGCTTTTCTTGGATGGTCAAAAATTCCGAACGGTCGGAGAGTTAGCTGCTTACATTAAGGAAACTTTGGATACCTCACGGCAAAACTTCGAGAGCCTTTGCCATCGTATGGTTGACTATGATGGAAATCTTGATTTTCAACTTGAAACATGGCTGATTGCGATTGGTAAGCAAAAAGAACTTGAGAAGTGGCGCACATCTATGAACGAGTAAGCAACAGGAGGCTTTCACCATGAGTGGACCCAAAATTTCAATATATGACTTGAGCCCTTGGGCAAGAAATAACCTCAATGGGCAAATTCGATGCGAGCGTGACTGTGTTGCCTGTGCTCAACAGATCAGCAATTTTTTGCGAGAAGCGACATCCTATCGCTTGCAGATTGAAAATCTTATCACGGCCAGTGAATTGATGGCCTCTCGCGGCGTGGAACCAGCAGTAAGCCAAGAGGAGCTTCAGAACTTGAATAATCGCTTACTGGAAGAGAGCGAGACTATCCGAAAAAAGCTCCAAGAGAAGATGCCGACAATAACTGGGAAGTACGAAATTGACGATGCGGCACTGGCTCAAAAGAAGGCAGAGCTCGAACGAGTCCGCACTTTGAAAAAGCTGGCAGAAGGCTTGAGAAACGATCTGGACAAGGCTGTATATCAAGGTGAGAACAGTCGCATAGCGGCAACATCAAAGATTGAAGGCAGCATCGCTGTGGATCTCTCCGGTTACTTCAGCTTTGATGACCTCGCTCCTGATGATGGTCCTAATGCTCAAGAACTAATCAAGGCCATCGAAGACAAACTTAACCAAATCCAAAAGACAGAAAAGCTTCCTGAAGAATTATCTTGTGAAATCACCCAAGCAATTGCCTCTCTTAGTAGAGTGACAACAATTGAAAGCGCTCATCTATTCAAATCCGTTACTGTTAAAAACTTAGAGAACCATATAGCCGATTACAAGGCAAATCTTGTTCAACAGCAAGAAGCATTTGCCGACGAGGTGGCCCGTTATCAAGTGCTGTGCAAAATGTTAGATAAAGCGCCTGTTTCCTATTCGTTTTCCGCTGGAGCAAGTGCCACTTTGAAACGGGAGATCGAAGCTATGGAAATGGCTATAATCAAGCAGAATGAACAGCAATACATAAGTGAATGTGTCGATCAAGTTATGTCCGAAATGGGATATGACTTAATTGGGACACGGGATGTGAAAAAGCGAAACGGCAAGCAATTCCACAATGAGCTTTATGCCTTTGATGAAGGTACCGCTGTAAATGTTACTTATTCCTCCGATGGGCAAATTGCCATGGAGCTGGGGGGCATTTCTCGTGAGGATCGCCTACCCACAGTTGAAGAAACTCAGGCACTTACTGGAGATATGGAAACATTCTGCGGCGAGTTTGCGGAATTTGAAAAGCGGCTTCGTGCCAAAGGTGTTATCTTGGGTAACCGCATCGCAATGTCTCCCCCTTCTGCCGATTATGCTGCAATCATCAATGTAAAAGATTATGAGATTGATTCCAGCAAGCAATTCTCCGAGATTAGCGTTGCACACAAGAAAAAAGCAAAAGCAACCGAGAAAAAAGCATTGCGGAGGAATGATTGATGGCTCTGGAAAAGTACAAGGTTTGTCCGGCGTGTGGAGAACATAATGCACCCACATTGCTGGAATGTCGGAAATGCGAGACAGATCTTACTGGAGTAAAGATTGTTGATGCCACAGCAGTACAGCCTGAGCCAGCGACGCCAGAGACACCTTCTGAATCAACCAGAACAGAAGAATTGTTCCGTGTTTGCGATTGTGGTGAAATGAATCCGCCTCAAGCCCGAAAATGTCAGGCGTGCGGTGAAGATATTTCGGACATTCTGCCGACAAAGCATTTCGCCCCTCTTACCAAACGTTTTGCATACACACTTGAGTCTGTTGATGGAAGCTGCTCAAACACTTTTGAAGAATCGGTAGTAATCCTGGGCCGTGAAGCTATGTTGGCTGATGATCTTCGTGAAAAGACCTATGTGAGCAGGCAGCAAGCGAGGCTTACCATCGTTGCAGGAAAAGTCTTTATTGAGAACCTGAGCAAGACAAACAAGACCTTTATAAATAATGCTACTATCGAGGATGGTGCCCCCGTGGCGCTCAATGACGGGGACGAGATCGGCCTGGGTGGAAAAGTAATTGATGGTGTAAGACAGGATCAAGCAGCCTACCTCATTTTCCGGTGTCAGCCATGAATGTTGCAAGAATACTCTATCCAGTAAAAGTTCTTGGCCCTGGAAATCGAATTGGCATTTGGCTTGCTGGGTGTACCAGAGGCTGTCCGGGCTGTAGCAACCCTGAACTCTGGGAGCAAAAACCCGAATATGAGATCCAGATTTCCCAGTTGGTTACGTTGATACGCTCACTCGCTGATAAGCATCGAGTGGATGGTTTTACCATCACGGGCGGGGAACCTCTGCTACAAGCAACCGATTTGTTGGCTTTGATAGACCAACTCAGTGATATAAGCACCGATGTTTTAGTGTATACAGGTTTTTGCCTTGAAGAGTTGAAGGATAATCCAGACGCCCCCGTATCAAACCTGCTAAAATCTATCGCGGTTCTTATTGATGGAGAGTATGTTGAAAAACTGAATGACAACTCCCGCCTACGAGGATCGTTAAACCAGCATATCCATATTTTCAAGAAGCAATTTGAAGACAAATATCGAGATTACATTGACAATCAACCCAATCAAATTCAGAACTTTACGACTACGGATGGAATCGTGTCTGTCGGTATCCATCACAAGACATTTTAGGAGGACACGGCATGGAAGACTACATTGCGAAATGGCATCGGGAGCTTGGTATTTTCACCAGAATTAAGCCCTTAATCCTGGTGGAAGGCAATGTGCTGGATGTTTACCAGTATCCAACTGAAGGAAGTATTTCCAAAGGAAGCATTCTCCGCTTGCCGGAGTACCTCCACTACTATTTTACTGATCTGGGCTATCAGACGATTGTGTTCTTTGACAGTATGCAGGGGTTTTATAATTCTTGCGAACCTACCCATGTCGATGCTTTTGCCAAGTTGACTAACACCAGGACCGATGGGAATGCGGTGCGCAGCGACTTTAAGGGGAAATCGAACTCCGCTACCTCTATCATCAGAACTGCGGTAAGTCAGAACCAAGAAGCCACCGCCATTATTATGAATTTGGCATCTCGATACATCACCACCCCGGATAGTATAGATCAGTCTGAAGTGGACAGCTTTACGAACCTGCTCCTTGCTTCTTTAGAAGGCAAAGATGTGCGGACGGAAAATGGCGTTCTGAAGAACATCGTGGTGATGATTGTAAATAAGGTGAACGACATCCCTGCATGGTTCTACTTGGATAATCCAAATGTGAAGACCATCACGATTGGAACCCCGTCCAAAGAAGAGCGAGAAGCTCTCATCAAGGGAGAAAACTTCACCAGCTTCTTCGCGGCTGATGTGTATGACGAGGACATCACTTACTACAATGATCATCCTGATGAACTGGATAAGGTTCAGGATAAGTTTGTAGGATTGACAGAAGGTTTCAGCTTTACCGAAATCAACGGTCTTCGCCGGCTCTGTAAAAACGAAAAGACGCACATCCGAAACATGTCCTCTGTCGTTGATCTTTACAGGTATGGAATTAAAGAAAATCCCTGGGACACTCTTGACCCGAATGAAATCAAGACCGCACTGGATGACTTCAGGCAAAGAGTTAAAGGGCAGGACTTTGCCTTAATCAAGACGCTTGATGTCGTCAAGAGAGCTGTGACCGGTATGGCCGGTCTTCAGAGCTCCTCTCATGCAAAGCCCAAAGGCATTTTGTTCTTTGCTGGGCCTACTGGTACCGGTAAGACGGAGACTGCAAAGACATTGGCCGAAAAACTATTTGGTGATGAGAGCTGCTGTATTCGTTTTGATATGAGTGAGTATAGTCAGGGCCATAGTGACCAGAAGTTGCTTGGTGCTCCTCCGGGATACGTTGGTTATGAAGCTGGAGGCCAGCTGACAAACGCAGTGAAAGAGAACCCCTTCTCTATTCTGCTATTTGATGAGATTGAAAAGGCGCACCCCTCCATTTTTGATAAGTTCTTGCAGATCCTTGAAGACGGCCGCATGACCGATGGCCAGGGCAACACTGTGTACTTCTCAGAGTGCATTATTATCTTCACCAGTAACCTTGGTATTTTCACGCGGAATGCTCTTGGGGAAAGAGAACCAAATGTCACCATTGATATGGAGTACGAAGAAGTCCAGAAACGGGTTCGCAAGGCCATCGAAGACTATTTCAAACTGGAACTGGGTCGGCCGGAGATCCTCAACAGAATTGGCGAGAATATTGTTGTCTTCGACTTCATACGGCCGGATGTAGCCAAGCAGATCCTGAAGGCTCAGGTCAATAAAATCGTTAAGAACCTGCTGACCGAGAAGCGGATCGAACTGACGCTTAGTGACATTGCTATGGGTAAGCTTGAAGAGAAGGCTCTGGGGAATCTCGCAAATGGCGGCCGTGGTATCGGAAACATTGTCGAAAGCCTGCTGATCAACCCATTCTCCCGCTATCTTTTCGATGAAGATATTCAGGGAAATGTGAAGATCACGATTGATGATATTGACGCGGAGAACATGCCTTACGCATTGACCTGCACATACGAGGAGATTATATGATTTATCTGGCGACCCAAAAAGGCGTAAATAAAGCCGAAAGTGAAGATGCTATCCTGATTGGTCACGAGGTTATCAGCGACTCCATTGGAGAATACGAAATCCCCCAATCGGGGTTTGTTTGTATTGCAGATGGCGTTGGTGGCCATAATGGAGGGAGAATTGCTTCTCATTATGTATTGGAGGCGTTGGCTAATTGCGCTCCAGAGCACAATCAACTGAGAGATGCCGTCATCCAAATTAACACTGATTTGCTTAATGAATCAGCTAAGAGGCAAGAGATTAGTGAGATGGCAACTACACTTTCCGGCATTTACCTTTCTGGGAAATCAACTTCTATCATACATATCGGCAACACAAGAATCTATGCGAAACAGGGCAACTATCTGAAGCAACTCACATCCGATCACACCGTATATGAATGGCTAAGGAGCCTTGGCCGTTTTGAAGAAGCTGAGAACTGCAAGAGAAATGAAATTGTAGCGTGCCTTGGTGGCGGCGAATTAAAGCTGGCAGAGCGCCTGACGGTTTTTGAGCTTAACCAGTATTCTACGCTTCTCTTCACAACTGATGGCATCCATGACCATATTTCACTCGACCTTTTAGAAGATTTGGTTTCCAGCGGCAAAGATGGCGTAACGATTTGTGAAGAGATACTGTCTGCCGCAGTGGCTGCCGAATCCAAAGATGATTTAACTGTGATGCTTCTCGTGAGACAGGAGGAGAACAATGGGATTCAGGTATAGAAAGAGTATTAACCTTGGCGGCGGCTTCAGAATAAACCTGAGCAAATCCGGCGTGGGTTATAGCTGGGGAACCAAAGGGTATCGAATTACGAAGACGGCCGGTGGTAAAACCCGACGCACTTATTCTATCCCCGGAACAGGCATATCCTATGTTTCCGAAAGCGGGCAGAATCGCAACTGGCAGCGCAATCAAAATCAGCGCAGCACACCTAACTATCAGCCCGCGGCTCCGGAACCGACTTATCAGTCTTATCAGGAGCCAATTACAGAGCAGCGTATTGAGAGTGCAGAAATTGAGAATTTCCAGTCTGCTGAGTTTGGAAACATTACTTCTTCGATTGAACGCACTCTAAAGATGAATAAGTGGGGCACCATCTTGCTTTGGTGTGCTTTGTTAATGGCAGCCAACCCTGTGCTTATTGTCCTTCCTATCATCGGAGGAATCCTTAAGATCATTGCAAGAACCAAGGGAGCTGTTACCCTGGAATATGATTTCGACGCCGAGAAGGAAGAGGAACATAATCGCCGCGTCGGAGCATGGATTGTTCTCGCTGAAGGCGATAAAGAATGGCAGGTCCTGACCGAAACTCAAAACTCGAATACAAAGGTCAATGCTGGAGCCAGTAGGAGCCTGAACAGGGTCCCTTGTTTGATTGGAAAGACATTTCCGTACTATTTGAAGGCCAATGTAGATATTATTCAAATCAAACTCAAAAAAGAAACACTACTGATTTTGCCGGATAAAGTGTTCATCATTCGTGGCTCTAAGGTCGGCGCTGTGAACTATGATGACCTTCAGATACAGATTTCTTCAATAAACTTTGTCGAGTCTGAGCCTGTTCCTAAAGATGCGCAGGTTATTGGGCAGACATGGCAATATGTCAACAGAAACGGAACTCCGGATAAACGATACAAGAACAACCGCCAGTTGCCCATTTGCCTGTACGGTGTTGTGCGATTGAGATCTGCTTCTGGGATCAATGTGGAAATGCATATTTCAAACATCCAAAAAAGCCGAGATTTTGATATGCTGATCCGATAGGAAGGAATAACATGGATAAAGGTATCAAAATAGACGCTCATTAAAACCGTATCAAAAAGTTGTTCATTATTGCGGACTTCAGGGGAAGGAATGCATCGCAATTTGAACGAAGGTCTATTTGAATACCGCACTACAACCAAAGTTTTATTATCGGGTGAAATCTATGGATAGAGAACGAGTGAAAGATTACGCCATCAAAAGCAGTCTGGAATCAACCGTGCAGGAAGTGTTGGATCTTCTGGAAGCGGATGATGGTAAATCTTTCGAAGAGAAGAAGGCAGCGGCCGTTGATCTCTTGCGTAAAAGCAAGGAAGCCCCACTTGCGGAGGCCTTAGTGGATTTTACTGTCGCAGATACCTTGGGCAAGACAACCAAGGAGAAATTCTGGGATGCCGGGACTATCTCCTGCCTGAACGGTGGCCTTATTCTTCGCAAAGTCGAAGAAGTTGACCGTGACGGCTATATCGGGCTTCAGAAATCATATAACCTTATGAAGTCAATGCTCAAGGAAGAAGCATACTGCGACATGGTTTGGAGGGAGCATCAAGAGCCAAAAGCGCTTATGCTCTCCATCATAAAGGATGGCCAGTACATCGGTTATTGCGGGATCAAGAACACTTCCCAGGAGCCTTGGGAAATTGCCATTGAAATCCTGCCTGATTGGACGAATCAAGGCATTGGGCGAATTGCTGTTGCCGGAATGCTCGATGCTGTGAAAGCTCGC
>Ga0129312_1001198_pt1 | contig 16180 bp, 19 predicted proteins | sample O827metagenome_FD_94434 | JGI IMG/M metagenome (GOLD analysis project Ga0129312, IMG submission 94434) | Orangutan group fecal microbial communities from Wisconsin, USA - O827 metagenome | ecosystem: Host-associated > Mammals > Digestive system > Large intestine > Fecal | place: USA: Wisconsin... | reverse complement strand
GCTTTCTTATAACCGTTTTTACTGTAATTTATAAAGTGTTCACAATCACTTGAAAAAGCTGATCGCTTTTTCTCATTTTTCGAATCTTTTCAAGGTTATTTCACTGTTCAGTTATCAATGTTCATTGCCTGTTCTTGTCAAACAGCTTTTGTATTATAGCAAAATCATTCTTGTCTGTCAAGAACTTTTTTAATTTTCTTTTACTGTTACTTTCGACTTTTTTCTCAGTCGTTCGCGACAGCTTGTTAATAATATCACGCGGTTTTTCATTTGTCAACATGTTTTTTCCATTTTTTCAAATCTTTTTCATATTGACGATTATGTAAAACCGAACGGAGAAGGGGGGATTTGAACCCCCGCGCCGCTGTTAACGACCTGCACCCTTTCCAGGGGTGTCCCTTCGGCCAGCTTGGGTACTTCTCCATGCTCTGCCCGAATCCATTCGGATATATATCATCCGTAGATTGGCAAAAAAAAGCAGTCTGCATAGCAAACTGTTTTATGAAGCGGAGAGGGTGGGATTCGAACCCACGCGCCCTTGCGGACAAACGGTTTTCAAGACCGCCTCGTTATGACCACTTCGATACCTCTCCGTGTTGCTGTTCTCGCGATCAGCGAGTATTATAATACCATCCCTGCATCGATCTGTCAATAGATTATTTCATATTTTTTAAGAATAATTTTACAACCGCAAGATCTTCGGGTGTTGTAACCTTAATGTTCCTATAAGAGCCCTCGATCAGACGGCTGCGTCTGCCACAGGCGAGCTCCAGCACCTGTGTATCATCCGTGAGCGACTGCTGTCCTGCTGCGATCACCTTATCGTAAGCACTACAGATCAGATCATATGCGAATGCCTGCGGTGTCTGCACCTGCCAGAGAAGTCTCCGGTCCGGTGTCTCCCGGGTCCAGCACTCCTTTGTCGCGATTTTTATCGTATCCTTCACAGGCATGCCTACGACGCACGCCTTATCCTGTGGCACTGCATCCAGCACACGCCGGATGACATCCTGATCAATACAGGGGCGCGCTCCATCATGGATCAGCACATAATCCACGTCCTTCAATGCATGCAGTCCCGCCTGCACCGACAAATACCGCTCACTGCCTCCCGGTACAACTGCGCACACCTTGGTCAGTCCATAACGCTCGACGATCTGCGTCCGGCAGAACTCCTCCTGCCCCGGTGTGACAACGAGGACAATCCGGTCCACCTCACTCTCCTGGAATTGATGCAGCGCATAGTAGATGAGCGGATAATCTCCGACCATCAGGTACTGCTTGGGGGTGTCTGTATGCATACGGCTACCACTACCGGCTGCCAGCACCACTGCTCCATATCTGTTTCGTTCCACTTATCGTTCCCCCAGTTTCAGATTTGGTACCGCATTCAGATCGAGTCCGTCTCGTTTTCCTGCCAGATACTCATAATAGGCCGCCGCTCCGATCATGGCTGCATTATCTGTGCAAAAGATCGGTGAGGGATGATAAAATGCCACACCCTTTTTTTTGCATGCCTCTTCCATCGCACTGCGAAGCGTCTGATTGGACGCCACCCCTCCTGCGATCGCAAACTTGTCCATTCCGCAGTCATCGATTGCCTGCATCGCATGCTGTACCAGCACATCGATCACTGCCTGCTGGAAGGACGCTGCCACATCTGCCTGAACGATCGATTCGCCCTTCATCTGTGCACCGTTCAGATAGTTCAGTACGGCTGATTTCAGCCCGCTGAACGAAAAATCATACGGTCCGTCTGCCACCTTAGGCTGCGGAAAATGAATTGCCCAGGGATTTCCCTCATGAGATACCTTTTCTATTTTAGGTCCGCCCGGATAACCGAGTCCGATCGCACGCGCCACCTTGTCAAACGCTTCTCCTGCCGCGTCATCGCGCGTTCTGCCCAGGATCTCATACTGTCCATAATCTACGACTTTGACCAGATGCGTATGCCCTCCGGATACAACAAGGCATAAAAACGGTGGCTCCAACTCCTTATTCTCTATATAGTTGGCACTGATATGCCCTTCGATATGATGCACACCGATCAGAGGCAGTTGCCTTGCGTAGGCGATCGCTTTGGCCTCTGCGACCCCGACCAACAGTGCGCCTACCAGTCCGGGTCCATAAGTCACTGCGATCGCATCCATATCGTCCAATGTCATATGCGCATCGTCCAGTGCCTGTGTGATCACCTGATTAATTTTCTCAATATGTTTCCGGGACGCGATCTCCGGAACGACCCCGCCATAGAGCGTATGCAATGCGATCTGAGATGAGATCACATTGGACCGCACATCCCTTCCGTCTACAACGACCGCAGCCGCTGTCTCATCACAGGAGCTCTCGATCGCGAGTATTTTTACATTTGTTTTCTTCTCTGCCATGGATCAGTCTTCTCCTCCATCTATCTTTTCAAAGCCCAGGATCTTCCACTCACCCTGTTTGTCTTTCCGCAGAAGAAACTGCTGATATGTACGTGAAAACTCTTCGTTTCCTTTCTTCACAAAATAGGATGCCTGTGCACGGGCACCGGAAGCATCCCCGATGTCCATAAATTCCACTTCATTTGAGCTGCATACATTTGCCTGTATCATGACCTTTTGATTCTTGCGGAATGTAGCCAGTTCCTGTTTTAAACTGAGCAGCTGTGCATCTATCGGATTGATCTCAAGCAATTCCTCATCATACAGTTCACGCATTTTTTCATTGAGCGTCTGTATCTCCTCATCGGTCAGTTCCTCTCCCTGCGTTCCGTACAGCATCAGCAGGTATCGGTTATACAATTTCACCACCTCACGAGGTGTCTTCGGGTAATCTGCTGAGATATTTTTATACAGTAATTCATCTTTTTCCGTAATCTGAGCCGCATCCTCCGCCGACTTTGGCGTGCGGTAAGCCACAAATGCAAAACCAGCCACGATCAGGACCGCTGCTATGATCAGCAGGATCATACCCACGCGTTTTTTTGTCATGCTTCATCCTCCTCAAAACCGAGTTCGATTGCTCTGCCATCTTTTCCCAATGACGCCGCCGGGAAAATACTCCTTACCTTATCCATATAATCCTCTGCATGCACGAGCGAAGGGCTGAAATGTGTCAGCCACATCTGCTGAACCTGCGCATCTTTCGCCACCCGGGCAGCCTCATAAAAAGTCATATGCTTATACTGCTTTGCCTTTTCCAGTTTCTCGGCCTCTGCATACATGCCCTCACAGATGAGCAGATCCGCATGATCTGCTGCCTCTACCAGTGACCTGGTCGGTCTCGTATCCGTGCAATAGGTCAGTTTGATGCCTTTTCTCTCAGCACCCATAACCTGATCCGGCGTATACGTCACACCCTCATATTCAACCGTCTCCCCATGCTGCAGCCGTCCCCAGTACTGACGCGGGATCGGCAATTTCTGCGCCTCTTCCAGACGGAATTTACCAGCACGCCGGATCTCTATCGTATACCCGTAACACAATACATTATGATTCACACGGAATGCATCGATCTCATACCCGTTAATCGAAAAATGCTGCGTGGCGCCCTCAATCTCCAGATAGCGGATCTCAAACGGCAGTTCCGGTGCGATCGTCCGCAAGGCATTCACAACACGCTCCAGCCCTTTCGGTCCGATCATCGTGAGCGGCTCTGTCCGCTCTGCATTGCCCATCGTGAGCAGCATACCGGGCAGTCCACTGATATGATCTGCATGATAATGTGTAAAACACATGATATCAATCGGTTTTGCGCTGAGCCCTGCCTTTTTCATAGCTACCTGTGTACCTTCTCCGCAATCAATGAGCAGACTGCTGCCGTTATATCTCGTCATAAGCGCAGTCAGCCATCGATAAGGCAGCGGCATCATTCCACCGGTTCCAAGCAAGCATACATCTAACATCTTTGTTGTAGTCCCTCTCTATAATAATTCAGTCGTCGGATAATGATCCGGAGCGACCGCAAAATTGTTCGTCCACGCCCGGAAACATTCCGGACAGATATTCATCTCTTCGGTCGTACCGTCCCGATCCGATAGATAACCCCAGTTTTTTACAATATGCAGATAGTCCTCATAGTGTCCATCGGTCACTCTGAGTTCCTTCCCGCAACAGTTACATACCTTTCTCTCTTGTTCCTTCATCGCCAGTCCTCCTATCATATACCGTTGTATCATCCTATATTTTATGATACAGGGTCATTATACGGATAACCGGCATACTTCTCTACAGGGAACTATTGGCATGCCATAATATAGGCATCTTCGACAGGCTTTTCGTAAAAATTTTTCCGCGTGCCCAGTATCGTGAATCCCATCTGTTCATACAGCCGGATCGCCGGTTCATTCGACACACGCACCTCGAGCACGGTGCGTAAGACACCTCTGTCTGTCAGCTGACGCTTCAGTTCCGTCAGCAGAGCTCTCGCAACACCTCTTCTCCTGGCGGCAGGTGCCACTGCAACGTTTGTGATCTCTCCCTCATCCACGCTGCAGTAGATTCCCACATACCCGAGCAGTTCCTCCTGCTCATATGCCACCAGAAAGATAACGTCCTCCCGATGGATTGTATCCGCAAAGCCCCCGGCCGACCATGGCATCGAAAAGATCTGCGCCTCCAGCGCTGACACGGCCGCAATATCAGGCTCCTGCATCTCCCGGATCATCATACGCCCTGATCTCCCGGTAAACGTTTTTCCTTTTCCTGTCGTTCGCGCTCTGCCTGCGACAGGCGCAGATAATCCGGCTGATGTTCCTGTGCGGACACCATCTGTCCCTCTCCCGCATAAGTCAGTGCCAGAGCCGCGATCGCGCCCGCGCGCTGCTTGTTCAGATGTGCCGGAGCGAACGAATAAGGCACCTTCACGTGTTCTTCCAGATATGCACGAAATACAGGCACTCCATCACCTAAAAAGATGACCGCACGCTCCTGCTCATTGATCTTCTCCACGATCTGCGAGATATCGACAGCACACTGCGGTTCGATCACATGCATGTCCCCACTTACAAATTCATACAAGCCCGTATAAGTCTGATTTCTGCGCGCATCCATGAGTGGGCAGACCATATCTGACACTCCCCACAGATTATAAGCAAGTCCATCCACGGTAGGCACCTCGATCAAAGGCTTCTCCAATGCCAGTCCAAGACCTTTGGCTGTCGCAGAGCCGATACGCAGCCCGGTGAACGAGCCCGGTCCTTTTGCGACCGCGATCGCATCGATCGTCTGCAGATCCAGATCGATCATCCCGGCAACGGTATCCAGCATCGGCAGCAAAGTCTGCGAATGCGTCTTTTTATAATTCACGGTATACTCACCGATCAGGTTGTCATCCTCCACTACGGCAACACTTGCGACGAGTCCGGAGCTGTCAAGCGCTAATAGCTTCATCCTGTTATCCTTCCTTTTCCTGCAACGTTATTCTACGATAATCAAATCCCTGTTCGAGATCCTTTTCGATCAGGATCTGTGTCCGCTTCTGCGGCAGGATCTCCCCGATCAGTTCTGCCCATTCGATCAGGCAGACACCGTCTCCGTAAAAATAATCTTCGTAACCGATCTCGTCCATCTCTTCCACATCTCCGATCCGGTATACATCAAAGTGATAGAAGGGCAGCCGGCCTTCATCATACACCTGCACGATCGTAAATGTCGGACTGTTGATAGGTTCTTCTATACCCAGTCCCGCAGCCAGTCCCTGCGCAAATACAGTCTTGCCTACGCCGAGATCTCCGGTCAATGTAAAGACCGCGCCCGGTTCTGCAGTCTCTCCGAGCTGTTTTGCCAATGCGTACGTCTCCCGCGGCGAATTTGTCTCATATATCATGTATCTGTCCAACCTTTATATTTTTTTCATTTTAAAACGATAGCTGTCTACCTGGGATCTGGCCAGTTCATAGAGCGCCTCATACTGATCTGCGAGCTGGTCGCGCGGGATCACATTTGCCCGGATACGGCCCCCATACAGCAGCACCATACGCTTTGTACTCACGATCTTATACAGCTGTTTCCACGGCATCGTCACACTCTGCTCTCCAAAGCAGGTCGTGATGCCGGTCTCATCAAATGTATAATGGATCGGCTGCTGATACACTTCACTGTTTTTCATCTGCTTTTTGACCTTCCCCCTCAGGCTGAACGGGATATACAGCACAATCAGCACGGCAGCCAGAAGATACAGCACATTGTACACTACGTTAACATCTCCCCAGCTAAGCAGGCTCACCAGCACCAGCAGTACCGCGATCACGATCGACAGTACACCCTGCGAATTGTGGTACACATGATAGAGATTAAATCGATACATATCTTCAAATGTCATGGTTACATCCAGTTCTATTTTTTTCATGTACTCACTCCTTTAGTCACAAATACACATACTTGTGATAAGTATAACATTTCTGCAAAAAAAAGGAAAGAGGGTTGCACACCCTCTTTCCCATTTCATTTTATGTAGTCTTCTCCGGCTCTGCCGGCATGTTTGTACAAGATATTAGATCAGGCTCTCATACAGCTTGGTGATATCCTCTACGCTGGTCTTCTTCGGGTTACCCGGACGGCATGCATCATCATATGCTGACTGTGCCAGGAACGGAATGTCCTCTTTCTTGACGATCTCTTTGAGGTCTGCGGGGATTCCGACATCTGCTGACAGCTTCTTCACTGCGTCTACGGCTGCCTTGCGGTACTCTTCCTGACTCATGGAATCTACACCTTCTACTCCCATTGCACGTGCGATCTCACGATACTTCTCTCCGGTAGCTTCTGCATTGTACTCCATAACAGTCGGTAAAATGATCGCATTGGCCACACCATGAGGAGTATCATAGAGTGCTCCCAGAGGATGTGCCATGGAGTGAACGATACCAAGTCCTACGTTTGAGAAACCCATACCTGCAACATACTGTCCAAGTGCCATTCCCTCGCGGCCTTCCTTGGTGTTGTCTACTGCTCCGCGCAGACTCTTGGAGATGATCTCAATAGCCTTCAGATGGAACATATCAGACAATTCCCATGCACCTGCAGTGATATATCCCTCGATCGCATGTGTCAGTGCATCCATACCGGTAGCTGCTGTCAGTCCCTTGGGCATAGAAGACATCATATCCGGATCAACAAAAGCTACAACCGGGATATCCTTAGGGTCTACACATACCATCTTGCGGTTCTTCTCTACATCAGTGATCACGTAGTTGATCGTAACCTCTGCTGCTGTACCTGCAGTTGTCGGCACTGCAAAGATCGGCACGCTCTTCTTGGTTGTCGGAGCAACACCTTCGAGGCTGCGCACATCTGCAAAATCAGGGTTGGCAATGATGATACCTACGCCCTTGGCGGTATCCATGGAAGATCCTCCGCCGATCGCGATGATGTAATCTGCACCTGCTGCCTTGAATGCTGCTACACCGGTCTGTACGTTCTCGATCGTGGGATTCGGTTTGATGTTTGAATATAATTCATAGTCCAGTCCGGCCTTCTCGAGCACATCTAACACCTTCTGGGTTACGCCGAATTTTACCAGATCGGGATCTGAACATACAAATGCTTTCTTAAATGCTCTTCCCTTTGCCTCATCAGCGATCGCCTCGATCGCACCGGCTCCGTGATAGGAAGTCTCATTTAACACAAATCTGTTTGCCATTGCTTTTTCCTGTTGCAGTTATCTACAGGCAACTGCATCCTTTCTTGTATTGATATCTAAAGTGTACTCTAAATTCCCTTCATCGTCAACGCAATCCGTTTCTTTTCCAGATCTACATCGAGCACTTTTACATCCACGACATCGCCGACCGAAACAGCCTCTAACGGATGTTTGATGTAGCGGTCACAGATCTGGGAAATATGCACCAGTCCGTCCTGATGCACGCCGATATCCACAAACGCACCGAAATCGATGACATTGCGCACCGTGCCCTTGAGCACCATCCCGGGTGTCAGATCCTTCATCTCCAACACATCACTGCGCAGAATCGGCCGCGGCATATCCTCTCTCGGATCTCTGCCCGGTTTTTCCAGTTCGGATAAAATATCATCCAGAGTCAGTTCACCGATCTCCAGCTCCTGCGCCAGCTTCTTTTTATCATGTACCTTCTTGGATAATCCGTTGAGCTGGCCGGGTTTCCAGTCATCTTTTCCATAGCCGAGTTTTTCCAGCAGATGTTCTGTTGCATCATAACTCTCCGGATGTACACTCGTCGCATCCAGCGGATTTTTGCCATTTCTGATCCGCAGGAAACCGGCGCACTGTTCATATGCTTTTGGTCCGAGCTTGGGCACTTTTTTCAGCTCATTGCGGCTCATAAAGCGTCCGTTTTCTTCGCGGTATGCAACGATATTCTTTGCAACAGTCTTGCTGATACCCGATATATATTCGAGCAGGGATGCACTGGCCGTATTCAGGTCAACACCAACACGGTTCACACAGTCTTCCACGACACCTTCCAGTGCTTCTCCGAGCTTCTTCTGATTCATGTCATGCTGATACTGTCCGACGCCGATCGCTTTCGGATCGATCTTGACCAGCTCTGCCAGCGGATCCTGCAGACGTCTAGCGATTGATGCCGCGCTTCGCTGTCCCACATCAAAATTCGGAAATTCCTCCGTTGCCAGCTTACTCGCAGAATATACCGATGCTCCAGCCTCATTCACGATCACATACTGTACCGGTTTTTTCAGTTCTTTTAACAGATCCACAATGATCATCTCTGACTCTCTGGATGCCGTTCCGTTTCCGACCGAGATCAGGGATACGTCATATTTATCGATGAGCTGCTTTAAGATCTTTTTGGATTCCTCGACCTTATTTTGCGGAGCTGTCGGGTAGATCACTTTTGTGTCGAGCACCTTGCCCGTGGCATCCACGATCGCCAGCTTGCAGCCGGTACGGAATGCCGGATCCCAGCCCAGCACGACCTTGCCTGCGATCGGCGGCTGCATCAGGAGTTGTCCCAGATTCTTGCCAAACACACTGATCGCTCCGTCCTCTGCCTTTTCCGTCAGATCTGCCCGGATCTCGCGTTCGATCGCGGGTGCGATCAGACGATCATAACTGTCTGCGATCGTCTCCCGGAGTATCGGTGCCGTGTTCGGATTGTCACGCGTGATCACCTGTTTTTCCAGATAACGCAGGATATCCTCCTGCGGAGCCTCGATCCTGACACTGAGCACTTTCTCCGCCTCGCCGCGGTTTAACGCAAGCACACGGTGTCCTGCCAGTTTTGCCACGGGCTCCGTAAAATCATAGTACATCTCATAGACACTCTTAGCCTCCGGATCCTTAGCCGTCGAGCGTAGTACACCCTTCTTTGTCGTCAGTTCACGGATGCGGATACGGTAATCTGCCTCCTCAGAGATCATCTCTGCCACAATATCACAGGCTCCCGCAAGTGCTTCCTGCGCAGTAGTCACTTCTTTTTCTGCATCGACATAGTTCTCTGCCTCTTCGATCATCGGCTTATTTGTCATCTGGAGCCGCAAAATATCAGCCAGTGGCGCCAGACCTTTTTCCTTCGCGATCGTTGCCCGCGTGCGGCGCTTGGGCCGGTACGGACGATACAGATCCTCGACAACGACCAGCGTCTGCGCATCCATGATCTGGTGGCGCAATTCCTCTGTCAGCTTGCCCTGTTCCTCGATCGTACTGAGCACCTGCTGCTTTTTCTCCTCCAGATTGCGCAGGTAGTTTAACCGCTCGAACAGGTTTCTGAGCTGTTCATCATTCAAAGCTCCGGTTGCCTCTTTTCGATATCGTGCGATAAACGGGATCGTGTTGCCTTCGTCGATCAGCTTCACGGCAGCCTCCACCTGATTTTTGCGTACACCAAGTTCTGTCGCAAGCGTTGTTATGATATCCATTCGTTTTTGTCCTTTCTGTTCACAATCATCTGAATATTTATTATAACGCATATGCAAACACCGTGGCAAGCCATGTTGAATGATACCGCGGCATATGCTATAATAAATCAAAAGATCTTAAAGGAGGTGTTCCCATGTCAGGTTATATGTCAATCAGCGGCTATGGATACGGTTATTCCAATACCTATCAGTCATACAATCCGCAAAATGATCCGCGCGGCGAAAAAGTTTCAGATCCGCATCACAAGACCGGCCAATCAGAAGATGATGCCGTCAAACGTGGGCACAGATCTTCACCGAGCGAATGCCAGACCTGTAAGAACCGCAAATATCAGGACGGTTCCGATGAGGGCGATGTCTCCTTCAAAGCTCCCGGTCACATCTCACCGCAGGCCTCCGCAGGTACCGTCCGTGCGCATGAACTGCAGCACGTGAGCAACGCCTATGAGAAGGCTGCCAAAGGGGATGGCGAAGTCCGTTCCGTCAGTGTCACCTTAAAGACTGCTGTCTGCCCGGAATGCGGCACGACCTATGTCTCCGGCGGTGAGACGCGCACATCCATTGCTTACAAAAAGGAAAATCCTTATCAGACAAACAAAAAGGCACTCGAAGCTATGAATCTCATAGGTTCGAATGCCGATTATGTTGCTTAATAAATATCTCAATTAAAACGGATCATCTGCAGCACGCTGGAAAGTTGTGCTGCTTTTTCTTCGTATTCTGACTCCGACATCGTCATCGTGACAAATCCGATCTCATCTGCCAGTTCTTCAATATCCACAAATTCCACACTGCCGAATGTACGTGAGATCTCCTCCTTGGATGCCTTGGTACGCACAAAGAAACGTGTCTCGTTTGTCTTGTAATCTGCCAGCTGTACCGGTGTCGCATCCCAGTTCAGGATAATATGTGTATGCATATGCTTGACAATATCTACAATATCTCCTACCACTGCACTGGCTGTGGGCAGTTTACCTGCTCCGCTGCCATAGAACATCGCATCGCCGAGCATGTTTCCTTTCACAAAGATCGCATTGAATACGTCATTGACATTGTACAGCGGATGCTCTCTTGGAATGAGGAACGGAGCTACCATCGCTACATATCCGCCTGCCGTCTGTCTGCTCATCGCAAGCAGCTTGATCGCACGTCCCATCTCTTTTGCATACATGATGTCCGTCGGTGTGATCTTTGTGATACCCTCTGTGTGAATATCCTCATAATTAACCTGTTGTCCACACACAAGCGATGTGAGGATCGCGATCTTGCGGCATGCATCATAGCCCTCTACGTCTGCAGTCGGATCCTTTTCTGCATAACCCTTTACCTGTGCCTCTTTTAACACATCTTCAAATGCCAGACCCTCATTCGTCATCTTGGTCAGCATATAGTTAGTCGTACCATTTACGATACCGCTGATCTCCACGATCTCATCACCGGTAATCGAACTCATTAACGGTCTTATGATCGGAATTCCTCCTCCGACACTCGCTTCAAACAGGAAATTAACATTCTTCTCTGCAGCCAGCGCAATGAGTTCTGCGCCCTTATCTGCAACCAATGCTTTATTCGAGGTCGTCACATGTTTTCCTGCCTCCAGCATTGTCTTTACGAACATATATGCAGGCTCCACGCCGCCCATTGTCTCAACGACTACGCTGATCTCCGGATCTTTTGCGATCACCTGGTAATCATGCACGATCTTGCTCTGGATCGGATCTCCCTCAAATTCTCTCAGATCCAATACATATTTTACCTCCAGATCCTCTCCGGAAGTCTTTTTGATGCGTGCTCTGTTTTTCTCTAAAATCTCTACCACACCGGAACCGATCGTTCCGTATCCCATAACTGCTACTTTTACCATTTGTCTTTTACTCCCTCGCAAGTATTTTTAAGTAATGTACTCCATCCTGCTGCTCGATGCGTTCCATCATCAGATTCGCATCCGTTGTCTCAGGCAGGATATCCACACTCAGCGTCAGCGAAGCGATCCCATTGACCGGTATACTCTGATGGATCGTCAGAATATTGGCATGCGACTCCGCAATCGTTTTCAGGATTGCAGACAGCAGCCCCGGCTCATCATCCAGCTGGATGACCATCGTGATCGTCCGTCCCTTTGCGTTATCGTGAAAAGGAAAAATATCTTCTTTGTACTTATAAAAGGAACTGCGGCTGATACCTACACGTTCCGTCGCTTCCTGCACCGAAGCCACTCTGCCGGATTCCAGCAGACGCTTCGCCTCTACAACGCGAAGCAGCACTTCCGGTACCGCTTTTTCTTTTAGCACATAGTAATTTGTCTTTTCTGTCATTATACGCTCCTGTGTTTGCCCTGCAAATACATTTGTACTCACCTGAAAGATAATACCACAAGAACGTAAATGACGCAAGACCTTATTCGTCCTGCGCCATGACAGCTCCCTGCGAGAGCCATTTTAAATATGCATTGATAAACGGATCCAGATCTCCGTCCAGAACAGCATCCACATTACCGGTCTCATAACCGGTACGGCGGTCCTTGACCATCGTATAGGGCTGCATTACATAAGAACGGATCTGATTGCCCCATCCGATCTCCGTCACTTCGCCACGGATCTCAGCCTCTTTTTCCTCATTTTCCTGACGACGCAGCATGAGCAGCTTCGCCTTCAGCATCTGCATCGCCTTATCCTTGTTCATATGCTGTGACCGCTCATTCTGGCAGGTCACAACGATACCGGTCGGGAAATGCGTAATACGGATCGCAGAAGAGGTCTTATTGATATGCTGTCCGCCGGCTCCGCTCGAACGATACGTGTCGATACGGATATCCTCATCCCTCACCTCGATATCGATATCTTCCTCGATATCCGGCATAACATCACAGGATACAAACGATGTCTGACGCTTGCCCGCTGCATTGAACGGCGAGATACGGACCAGACGATGCACGCCCTTTTCTGATTTGAGATATCCATAGGCGTTCTCTCCGTTGACCTGGAATGTCACCGATTTGATGCCGGCCTCATCACCTTCATGGAAATCCAATACTTCTACCGAAAATCCCTTATCATTGGCCCATCTCGTATACATACGGTACAGCATGGATGCCCAATCGCACGACTCCGTACCGCCGGCACCCGCATTCAGGGACACGATCGCTGCATCCGCGTCAAATTCACCCGAGAGCAGCGTCTTGATACGGATCGCATCATAGGTCTTCTGATAACCGGCAACCGCTTCCTCGATCTCCGGGATCAGAGAGGTATCGTTCTCCTCCTCTGCCATCATGATCAGTGTCTCGATATCATCATACTGTGTCTCCAGATCATGATAGGTCTCGATATCATCCTTAAGGCTCTTTAATGTCTTCATCTTCTGCTGGGAAACTTCTGTCTGATTCCAGAAATCAGGCGCCTCCATCTCCCGCTCCAGTTCTTCGATACGCTTTGACTTATTCGCTAAGTCAAAGTGCATCCCTCACTTCCATCAGTGGTTCTTTCCACGTATTTAATAAAAAACGGTACTGGTCTAACTCTACCACAAATGTCACCCACTTTCTTTTTTATATTTTCGATATGTTAATTCTGGTTTTCGAGTACTTCGATTGCTTTCAGGATCTGATTATCCTGCATCATATCATACGTTTTCGCATCCGGATCCAGATATTCATATTCCAGTTCAATATCGGGATCGATACCCTCATCCTGGATATTCTCTCCGTTTGGCGTATAATACTTCGCCGTTGTCAGCTTAAATGCACTGCCATCCGCCATCTGACGGATGCTCTGCACGATACCTTTACCGAATGTCGTCGTACCGATCAGTGTACCATATTTATAATCCCGGATCGCTCCCGCAAAGATCTCAGAACTGCTCGCACTGTTGCCATTGATCAGCACCGCCATCGGGTAATCCATACATGCGGCATCCGACTTGTATTCCTTGCGCTTGCCATTTTTATCCTCTGTCCAGACAGTCACTCCCTCCGGCAGGATCTGATCCAGTATATCCGTCACCGATGTGATCATACCACCCGGATTGTCACGCAGATCCACGATCATGGATTTCATGTCCTGTGCTTCCAGTTCTTTCACGGCATCGGCAAATTCCTCTGCCGTCTTATCGCCGAACTCCGCGATCATGATATAGCCGATCTCATCATTGATCATCTGTCCACTCACGGTAGGCACATCTACGATATCCCGCGTAACATCCAGTTCCAGATAACCCGGATTGCCCTTACGGTAGACCTTCAGATGTACGACCGTACCCTTTTCCCCACGGATATGTGTCACCAGTTCTGATAACTCCATGGAAGCAGCAGGGATATCATCCACCTGTACCAGAATATCTCCATTCCGGATCTTTGCCTTTTCTGCAGGACTGCCCTCGTAGATATGATTAAATGTCACCTGCATGGTATCCGGATCCTGCTGAAGCACCGCACCGATCCCGCTGAGCGATGAAGTCGCCGAGATCATCATGCTCTCATACTCTTCGGGTGTATAATACGCCGAATATTTATCGCCGATTCCTTCAAATAATCCCTTGTACAAACCCTGCACCAGCTTGTCGTCATCTACATCCTCATAATAATACTGATGGATCGATGCCACCAGACGCTCGATCTTGCCCCGCACCGGAGACGACAGCAGTTCAGAACTCTCTGCGGATGTCTGCGCCATTTCTGTCAGATCCTTCTGCGCCTTTCCGATCCGCGCCATCGGGATGATGAGAAATACGATCAGGCACATCACGAGCACCGTCAGGCCTCCAACGGTAAGCCCTTTATAGAAAGCTCCCCTCTTCTCTGCCTCTATCCGGTGCATCTCCTCCTGCAGCGCCTGCGCATCTGCCAGCTGCGACTCTGACAGCTGCAGCTGTTCTTCTTTTTCTTCCATATATTAAAACCTTTACCCTAAAAACTATACTTTTAAATGCTTTCGAATCGTCGTAAAGCTGCCTACAAAACCGATACCGACACCCAGTATCAGTCCGACAGGCGCCAGTGTCCGGAACACGCTGCCCACCGGCAGAAAACTCAGCATACTGCTCAGGAAATTAAATTTATCTGCAATATATACGATCAGCCTGCTGTACATGAAATACAGCAACACCAGCGGCAGTATCGAACCGATCAATCCGATCAGAATACCCTCTACCACAAACGGCGCACGTACGAAAAAGTCCGTTGCGCCGATGAGCTTCATAATACCGATCTCTTCCTTACGGACAGCAATGCCGACAGTCACCGTATTACTGATCAAAAAGACTGCAACACACAGTAATATCAAAATGATGCCAGCGGACACATAACCGATCAGCTTGTTAAAATCCGATAACGTATTCGCTACGATCTCCGAACGGCGTACCTCACGCACACCATCCAGATTCTCCAGATACGTGACAAGAGAGTCCTGCATGGATACATCATTCAGATAGATCTCATAACTCTCGGATTTCTGCAGCGGATTATCATCTCCAAATCCCTCTGCGAGCTCCTCATTGCCTTCAAAATACACCTGTGAGAACTCTTTCCACGCGTCATCCGCAGATTTAAAGTTGTACGCAGACACCTCCGGCCGCTCCTTGATCTTATCTCCGATCTCAGCGATCTGCTGCGGTGTCACATCATCTTTGAACAGTACTGTGACCGCTACCCCTTCCTCTGCATTTTTGACCATCGCCTGGAAATTGGTCACAATCGCAAAAAACAGTCCAAACAAGAAAATACAGGCTGCCATCGTCGCGATAGAAGCCAGTGAAAACATTTTGTTTCTCCAGATATTTTTAATGCCCTGTTTGAGCGAATAGAAAAATGTACTAATTCTCATAGCCATCACCACCCATACTGTCTGTCAGAGAATCCGATACGACAGTTCCTTTCTGAATCGTAATGACACGTTTGCCCATGGCACGCACGATCTCCATATTGTGTGTGACCACGACCACAGTCGTTCCGCGTGAATTGATCATCTCCAGCAGATTCATGATCTCCCACGCATTGTTATTGTCGAGATTACCCGTCGGCTCATCGGCCAGCAGAATACGCGGATTATTGACCAGCGCACGTGCGATAGCCACACGCTGCTGTTCGCCGCCGGACAACTGTCTGGGGAATGAACGGTACTTCGCCGCCAGTCCTACCATGGACAGCATCATCGGTACCTTCTGACGGATACTGCGGTTCGACGCACCGACGACACGCTGCGCAAATGCAACATTGTCGTATACGTTCCGATCCTTGAGCAGCCGGAAATCCTGAAAGACACATCCGACATTTCTGCGAAAATAAGGCACCTTGCGATGCGGCAGTTTGCGGATATTCGTACCGTTGATCGTAATATCACCGGAAG
>Ga0129312_1001194_pt1 | contig 16200 bp, 14 predicted proteins | sample O827metagenome_FD_94434 | JGI IMG/M metagenome (GOLD analysis project Ga0129312, IMG submission 94434) | Orangutan group fecal microbial communities from Wisconsin, USA - O827 metagenome | ecosystem: Host-associated > Mammals > Digestive system > Large intestine > Fecal | place: USA: Wisconsin... | reverse complement strand
TCTTCCCGCACCCAAAGATACACGACGCTGTCAGTAAAAGGATCGGGCAGAATAGAGCAAAACGCTTTACTTGTACATTTCTCGCCATTCCAGATCTCCACGGTCAAGAGCCTTGATCAATAGCTCAGCAGTTGCAAGGTTTGTAGCCAGAGGCACGTTATGGATATCACAAAGCCTTACTGCCTTGTTGACATCCGGCTCATGGGATTTCGGAGACAGGGGATCTCTAAGGAAAATAACAAGATCCATATCGTTATTTTCAATCTGGGCTCCCATCTGCTGCTCTCCGCCGAGATGTCCCGGCAGATATTTATGGATATTCAGGTTTGTTACTTCCTCTATTAATTTTCCCGTTGTTCCGGTTGCATATAACGTATGCTTACAAAGGATCCCCTTATAAGCAATACAGAAGTTCTGCATCAGTTTTTTCTTGGAGTCGTGCGCGATCAGTCCTACATTCATATTGTTTCCTCCTAAAATTCCAGTTTATTTTGCTGCAGGCCGACATTTAGGACAATACCTATTCCTATATATAAGCTTACCAGAGAACTAACACCATAGCTGATAAACGGCAGCGGAAGGCCGGTATTGGGAAAGATCCCGGTGGCCACCGCGATATTTGTAAATGCCTGAAAACCAACAAGAGTACCTACGCCGGTACACAAGAGCTTACCGGCCATATCCCTTGCCTTTGATGCCATACGGAAGCATTCAAAAACAAACAGCAATAATAAGGCAAGTACGATCATGCTGCCGACAAATCCCATCTCCTCTCCGATAACAGAAAAGATAAAATCGGTATGCTCCTCGGATAAAAAATTACCATTTTTAACGGAAACGGAGGTGTTATTAAACAGCCCTTTTCCATATAGTTGTCCGGATCCGATCGCCATCTTAGAGTTGTCCTGCTGCAAATTGAGCTCTGCATACTTTTCGGGATTAATAAAGGCAAGGATCCTATTGATCTGATAACCCTCCAGAAAGGGCATAGGGCCATGCTGCGACAGAAAAACGATCAATGCAACTCCGGGTATTGTTACCGCGGCCGCAAACAGGATCCATTTATAGCTGATCCCTGCCGTATATACCAGACAAAGGATCGTAAAAACGATCACGATGCTGGTGGACAGATCCGGCTGCTTTAAAATAAGCAGCAGCGGTATAGCCGCAAATGCGGCTAACAAAAGCAACGTGGAGGGCTGATCGATCTTTTCCTGATACTTTTGAAGGAACCAGGAAAAGAATATGATCAGACCGATCTTAACAAATTCTGACGGCTGGAAACGCCCGATCACCGGAAGATCGATCCATCGTCTGGAGCCGGTGCCCGCGCCGCCCAGCTTGCCTGCAAGGATTACCGCAAGAAGTATCACAACGCAGCCCAGATAGATAAGGCTGCTGCATCGGAGTACATAGCGGTAATTGAGTAGCGAAAGGACTACTGCGATCAAAAGACCGCCAAAAAGACCGATCAGCTGACGGTTAATATAAGATTGTTGTCCGTTTTCGGCGCTCGCTATAACTGCTATTCCTATCCCATTCAATACGAGTACATAGAATAGAAGGCGGAAATTAAAATTTCTGAAATTGTATTCTGAAAGCATTAAAGATAAGTCCCCTTAGTAAGCAAAGTGCGGATCGGGATACTGGCATACAAGACCGGAAGACGGTCGGAGCCTTCTAAAGCCTCCATCTGCGTGATCTTGACCTCCAGTCCCTTCGCATCTATCTCCATGTATTTCGATATGGCTTTTATCATATCGTCCTTGATCAGCTCAAGAATTTCCGGTGTACAGCCGGTGCGGTCAGTTATCAGAAGAAACTGAAGCCGTTTCTTGGCAATATCCCCGGAGTTTCTTTTTGTCAGGATCTCAAACAGATTGATCTTACTCAAGCCCTTTTTAAAAATCCCGTGAATCTGGTAAAGAATCCTCTGCTTCTCTCAAGCTCCATTAGCGGTACCTCCTGACCGAGTATCCGTCTGCAGATATTGAGATAGGCTTGTCCGGAAAAGCTATTCATACCAACCAGCGGCTCCCCCTGATTCGTGGAAATAACGATCTCCTCATCATCCGGAACTGCTCCGATAACAGGTATGCCGAGAATGTCCGTCACATCCTCGATCGACATCATATCCCCGCGGCGGACCATATCCATCCGGATCCTGTTTACGATCAGGTCCGTCTTTGTGATCTCATTGGCCTCAAGCAGGCCTATGATGCGGTCGGCGTCACGGATAGCCGAAACCTCCGGTGTTGTAACAACAAACGCCCGGTCAGCTCCGGCAATGGCATTCTTAAAGCCCTGCTCGATCCCGGCCGGGCAATCAAGAAGTATATAATCAAAATCTTCTCTTAGGTCTTCTACCAGCTTGCGCATCTGACCGGGAGTCACAGAGGACTTGTCCCTGGTCTGGGCAGAAGGAAGTAAAAACAGGTCAGGATATCTTTTGTCTTTTATAAGGGCTTGCTTCATTCGGCAATTTCCCTCTACCACGTCCACAAGATTGTAGACGATGCGGTTCTCCAGTCCCATTACCACGTCAAGATTTCTGAGCCCGATATCCGTATCGATAAGGACTACCTTTTCTCCCAGCATGGCAAGACCGGTTCCGACATTCGCAGAGGTCGTCGTCTTGCCTACACCCCCTTTACCGGATGTGATCACAATGACTTCACTCATAAGAATATCCTCCTGTATTCAATTGTCCGCAGGAAATAGGCTCCTGCTACCCATATATTTTACATGATAATCAGAAAATTTTCCAGTATTAAATGAAATTTAATGCATTTAAAAAGCTCTTTTTAATTGGTTCCTCACAAATTCTCCCATTTTCTACAAGAACCATCATCGGGCCGCGGGAAAGAAGTCTGCCCTTTCCTGCCTTCTGAAACGAAAGATCGGAGATCTTGATCTGGGTGGGTGCCATTTCAAATGCCACGACCACGGCATTCAAATTTCCGGTGATGCCTGCGAACACGGAGCCTTTAAGACTGCCCAGGATGATGACATTTCCCTTTGCAGCAACCCGGGCTCCTTTTTCCACGTCTCCGATGACGACGATGCTTGCCTCCGATTCCAGAACGTCCCCGTTTCGCAGGTTTCCTTTATAGAACTGGCCGGTTGCGGCAGACAGCTCCATCAGCTTTTCATTCAGTGCCTTCTCGCATCGTTGGATCCGTTCTCCGTCGGGATCAAGAAGGCATAGGATCTCCACATCGGAGTTTTCCGTGATCGTATTTACGATCCGGAATTCCTCCTCTGCAGTCAGTCTTCTTCCCTCCAAGGTAAGCGTCATCTGGACAGACCCCCAGAAGCGTGAGGTTTCCCTGAATTTGTTTTTCACAGCCGTAAGAAGCTCCTCAAAGGGAAGCTCCGGATCTAAGATCACACTCATACCGGCTTTGTTCCCTTTAATTACTACCGCATTTTTCATACAAGATCCCCCTTTAATCTCCGATCTCCACATTGGATACCTTCAATGCGCTGTTATTCAGAATGTAATTCAGGTCTGTATATCCATAATAGTAACGATATATATTCTTGGCTGCCGATGCCGCATTCGATGAAGAATATCCGTAAGGAATATTTACCGTCACTGCGATCTCCGGGTTCTGATACGGTGCAAAGGACACGAAGAAGGCATGGTTGATCGTATGGCCATTCTTCACTTCCTCGGCCGTTCCTGTCTTTCCGGCGATATCCACTTCAAGATCGCTGAATATCTTTTTCGCGGAGCCGTCAGAAATTACCTTTCTCATGCCGCTGTGGACTACATTCCATGTGCTGTCAGCAACATCGACAGTGGAACGAAGCTGCGGCGTGTAATCCTCTAATAGCTCTCCCTGTGAGTCCGTCACCTTATCCAAAAGGCTGAGCTTGAATACATTTCCCTTATTGGCGATCGCGGTGATATAACGCGCCAGCTGGACGTTGGAGTAGGAGTTGTTGCCCTGACCGATGGAGGAAGCCTCCGGTTTTTCTGTTGTCATCTGCGGCGGCTTCTCCGATATCTCGATTCCCGAGGTCTCATCCAGACCAAACATGGCTGCATATTTTCGGATCTTTTCGATTCCCAGCTCCGGTGTATAGCTTCCGTTTTCATCCATGGAAAGTCTGTGTCCCATTTCTGCAAAGAAAACATTACAGGAGTTCATAATGCCGTGCTCTACATCAAGAGGGCCATGCTGACCCGGGTAGATCCAGCAGCGCAGATGCGGAGTGATCTCTCCGTACTGACCCGTACAGGTGATGGTCTCCGTAAGCCCGACTGCTTTTTCCTCCAGTGCAGCAACGGCGATGATTGGCTTAAAGGTGGAGCCGGGGGCCTTCTGTGCCTGTGTTGCATTATTAAACAGTGGCAGGGACAGGTCATTATTTAATTTATTGTAATACGCTGCATCTACCGTTCCCGAGAATTTGTTATTGTCATAGCTCGGATACGTTACGAGCGCTCTCACCTCTCCTGTATTGACATCCGTGACCACACAGCTGGCAGAGCATGGATCTAAAGCCAGCTGAGCCGGTGTGATCTCGATATCGGATATCTTGCTGCGGATAAACTGAAAGGCATATTCATCTCCGTTTGCCTCCAGCATCCGTACTTCGGACTCGTCATAGGCCAGAATATTCTGAGAAAACAGGGTAAGACAGATCTCTTTTCCTGAGATCGTTCCGTTGTTGATCAGGTAACGATATATTTTCTTTGCAAACGCAGGATCTGTTTTCAGATCCTCCGATACATAGTCCACGATGATCTGATAGATCTTATCCGCATCGGAATACTTATCCTCGATCTTAAGCTTTGTCGTATCGATCCAGCTCTCGGCAATCCCCCGGTAAAGGTAATCTCTGAGGCTGATGGTATCATCCTTCCACGCCTTATAGCTCTCGGAGTTTGTATCCATCCGGTCTGTCTTTATAATATCCGAGCTTACCAGAAAGCTGTAGATGTATTGCATATACGCAAACATATCCTCCGGAAGATCGCAGAGCTTAGATGCATTCTCTCTCATCAGCTCATTCTCGATCCCGGCAAGGATCTGCTCCCGGGAGTGGCTGTATTTACTGTAGATGGATTTTTCCACCGCAGATGCTTCCTCGGCTGAAAATTCGCTCATATTGAGGACATTGTTATTGATAAGCTGGAAATAAACGTCCTTTACCGGAATGGGGATATTGGATGCCTTTCTGTAATCTCCCTGCTCCAGATCCCGATTTACCAGCTTATTGGTAATGACACCCGCCAGCTGCTGCTCTAAAATATGATAGATACCGATCTGAAGATCTCTGTCTATCGTAAGGTAAACATCCTTTCCTGCTTGAGGCTCCGTGCGGCTTACTACTTCAAGAATACGACCAAGGCTGTCCACATACATGGTCTGAGATCCTTTTTTTCCCTGAAGCTCGTCCTCCATAGAAGCCTCGATACCGGTCTTTCCCACAAGATCCGTGATCTCATAGTCTGAGTTAGTTTCCTTTAGCTTGTCCAGCTCATCATCCCAGATCTTTCCGATATAACCGATGATCGGGGCAAAATAGATGCTGTCGTTATAGACTCTTATCGTCGTCTTTTCGATATCAACACCCTTGAGGCTTGCAGAGTTTTCAAGCACATCTGTCATTGTTTCCTTGCTCACATTTGTGGCAATGGTGGTGGACTCATATTTTCGGTACGCCGTAAAGCCCATCGTGTAACGGATATTGATGATCGAAAGGGCTTCCTCATCGGATATCTCAAGAGGAGCTCCGTTTTCATCGGTAAGCTTGTCGAGACCATAATATTTTACTTTGCTCTCAAAGAGCTCTCTAGGCGTTACATCAGAGGGTGTGGAGCCATCCTCTTTATCGAGCTCTGTCGGAGATTTCAGTCCATAATAATCACTTAAAAAGCGGCGTTTTGCCGTATCGCTCGTTGTTGTAAAGATCATCTCACCGGAAGAATCCAGCCCAATAGAAAAGTCTCCCTGCACCTTTTCTCCATGGCGTGCAAGGATACGGACAAGCTCAAGAAGCATCCGGTTTTTTTCTGCCGATCCGGAATAATCTCCCTTATCCTGTATCGTGACATTATAGGCAAGCTTATTATAGGCCAGTACATTGCCGTTTTTATCGAAGATATTTCCTCTAGTGCTGGCGATCCGAACCGTCTTTTCCGTCAGGGTCATGTAGTCATTCTGGTAGTCCTCTCCTTCAATGATCTGAAGCCGGAACAGCCTGATGACAAGTGTGCTGAATAAAAACGTAAACACGATACCGAGGATAAACGTTCTGGATGTCAGAAGCTTTTTCACATACTCCTTAAGTATTTCAAATAGATCCCTAAACAATCGTCGTGTCTCTCCTTTTTCCTATTTCTTCCATCTTGCGGCTGATAAACAGGAACACCCGATACACAGCCAGCGTCGTTACCACAGTAAAAATGGTTTCCGGGAGAATATTATTGATCAGATAATATCCAAAGCTTAAGCGGCCGCGCAAAAGGAAGCCAAATACATAAAGATACAGATTATATGCCAGCTCATTTGCTGCGCTTAAAGCCAGCGGAAGCGTAATGTAATCCTCATAATAATATTTGGTTCCGATTCCGTTCACATATCCCATCCAGATAAAAAACAACGTATAAAACCCCAGAGCTCCTCCGGATGAAAGATCCATCAAAAGTCCTGCTACTAAGCCGTATGTCATTCCGGAGGCACTTCCCCGAATAAATCCAAAGGAGAAGATCAGGATCAGCATCAAATTTGGATAGGCTGATAAAAACGGTATCAGCGGAAACACACAGGTCTGTATGGAAAAAGCAAGTATGATAAGGATCAGATTCAGGCTGATCTGTTTTAAGCTACTGTTCATTAAATTCCGGCCCCGCATTTTTTAAATCCGTAATCACGAGAACCTCCTGCAGCCTGTCGAATCGGGCTGCCGGGATCACATATCCGGATTTTGTCAGATTGTCATTGTAGTCAACAGTTATATCCGTCGCGTATCCGATCAGAAGCCCCGGAAGAAATTTTTCACTGATATTGGAGGTTACGATCATATCTCCATCCTTGATGTCATCATCCTTTTCCATATATCCCAGCTTAAGCCGCCCCTCATTGAACAGCTTAAGGTCTCCCGATACCATACAGGTATCTCCGGATTGCTGAGCCATGGCGCTCACGCGGCTGGAATCATCGATGATGGATCGAACCGTGGCATAATTGGCTCCTACGTCCGTGACGATCCCGACAAGACCGCCGCCTGCGATCACATTCATGTTTTCCATGATGCCGTCATCGGATCCTTTATCGATACGGAATACGGAGAACCAGCTTCCGGTATCCTTTGCAATGATACGCGCACCTACTTTATTATACTGCATATACTGGCTGTCCAGTTCATACAATTCTCTTAATCTTTCCAGCTCCTGCTGTTCACTTCGCAGTCTGGTGTTCTCCTCTGTCAGTTCGTCGACTCTTGCCTTGAGCGCTTCATTTTCCTTCTGTGCTTTTTTCATCGTGCCGAGGTTTCTGACCTCATTATATATTCCGCTTCCTGCCCGGTTGATCCCAGACTGGATCGGCACGAGCACATAGCCGACTGCGTCTCTTAACGGATTTAAAAGCCCGCTGTTAAGAGTCGTGATACCGATCATACAGACGCAGAGTACAGACAGGCCGAATAAAACATATCTGGTATTTTTCATAATTTACAAGATTCCCCGTTCTTTCAGGCTCACATAAGAAGTATCCCCGATAATAATATGATCTAACAACGGAATTCCCATAAGCTTCCCGGCCTCCTCAACTCTGCGGGTGAACAGGCAGTCCTCGCTGCTCGGCTCCGCATCACCGCTGGGATGGTTATGGATCAGGATCACAGAGGTTCCGCGATACCTGAGCGCCTCGATAAAGATCTCTCTCGGGGTGGCTAAAGACGCATTTACCGTTCCTTTCGATAAATTAACTGCTTTTAAAAGGATATTTTTTGTGTTCAGTATCAGAAGCTTGATATTTTCCTGCTCCTTATGACGCATATCCTCCATAAAATAATCAGCGATCACAGCCGGATGGGAAAAGCACAGCTCCTCGCCGGTGCGGGCGGCCTTCCAGATCCTTCTTGAAAGCTCGCCGATGGCAGCAAGCTGGATCGCCTTAACATTTCCGATCCCCCGGATTGCCTTAAAATCCGGCATGGTATGATGCAGGAGTCCGGAAAGACCCGGCGGATCGCCCAGTGACAAAACCTCCTCCGCCAGATCCCTTGCTGTAAATTCCCTTGTGCCGCTCCTTAGGATAACAGCAATAAGCTCCGCATCAGAAAGACTCTCTGTCCCGTATTCCAGTGCCTTTTCATAAGGACGCTCCGAGACCGGGAGCATTTTCATTGTTTTTTTTGCTTCCTGTTTCATATTGGTACACCTGATCCTTTCGGCTCTCCAAGTACCTTCTGATCCTGATCCCCTAAATGAAACGATAGGCAAGGACTGCAATGATAACACCGATGATGCTGGCCATGGTGATCCGGATAGTAAGACCAAACGTGATCACAAGGATCCCAAGATTTAAGACCAGAGGATCCTTAAGGCCAAAGGATTCTCCGAAATTCAGCCACGAAAGGAACGGGATCCCTTCCGCCATCTCTCCGATAAATCCTCCGAGAACGATCCCCGACAATATCATCAGGAGCAGTACCCACGAATTTTTAGACCGCATGCGCTGTCACCTCCGATCACAGTGTAACAAGGCCGGCATCTAAAAGCTTCTGAAGTGACATCTGGATTCCAAACTTTGCATGATACCAGGTAAGACCACCCTGGAAATATACGGCATAAGGCGGCTTGATGGGGCCGTCTGCAGACAGCTCGATGGAGGAGCCCTGAACAAACGCACCTGCTGCCATGATAACATCGGAATCATAGCCCGGCATAGCCCACGGCTCCGGTGTCACAAAGCTGTCTACCGGTGCGGCTGCCTGAATGCCCTCACAAAAGCGGATCACCCCCTCCGGGGTTCCGAAGGTTATTGCCTGAATGATATCATGTCTGCTCTCTGTTCCGTTCGGAACAACGCCAAAGCCCAGCTTTTCATATATGTTGGCAGCAAATATTGCTCCCTTGAGAGCGCCGGCAACGACCGTAGGAGCCAGAAACAGTCCCTGATATAAGGACTGGCTGACACCGAGGCTTGCTCCCACCTCCTTGCCGAGTCCCGGAGCCGTAAGACGGTACGCAGCACGCTCGATACAGTCCTTTCTTCCGACAATATATCCGCCGATGGGGGCAAGGCCGCCGCCCGGGTTTTTGATCAGGGAGCCGACAATCATGTCTGCCCCGACATCGGTAGGCTCTATCTTCTCAACAAATTCTCCATAGCAATTATCCACCATGCAGATCACGTCCGGCTTGATCGCTTTGATGAATGCGATCAGTTCACCGATCCGTGCTACCGATAATGTCGGTCTGGTCGCATAGCCTTTAGAACGCTGGATCTCGATCAGTTTTGTTTTTTCATTGATGGCCTTTTTTATGTTCTCATAATCAAAATCACCGTTCTCCAGAAGGTCGACCTGGCGGTAGGTGATCCCGTACTCCTTAAGGGAACCGACAGAATCCCGGATTCCGATGACTTCTTCTAAGGTGTCATAGGGCTTTCCCACCGGAGACAGGATCTCATCACCCGGACGGAGATTTCCGGACAGTGCCACCGTAAGTGCATGTGTTCCGGAGATCAGCTGCGGGCGCACCAGTGCATCCTCGCCGTGGAATGCCTTCGCATACACGGTCTCCAGCGTATCACGTCCAAGATCATTATACCCGTATCCGGTCGTCCCGGCAAAATGGATATCGCTGACTCTGGCCTCCTGCATTGCCTTTATGACCTTAAGCTGGTTATATTCTGCGATCTCGTCGATGGCCTCAAAGCGCTCCTTTAACGATGCCTCGATTTCCTTTGAAAATTTTAATACCTTCTCGGACACTCCGAGCTGTCCGTACATTTCTGTTAGCTCCATGGCTTATTCCTGCTCCTTTTCTAAAATTCCCCTGCTTTTCAGATCTTCCATCATCCATTGCAGGATCTTTTCTTTATCGAATGAAAACTTCTCCTGATCGATCCATTCTACTTCCCGCTCTCTCTTAAACCAGGTCAGCTGCCGCTTGGCAAAATGCCTGGTATCGCGCTTTATGATGTAGACAGCTTCCTCCAGACTTATCTCTCCATTCAGATAGTCTAATATCTCCTTATAGCCAAGCCCCTGCATGGAGACCATTTCTCTGCTGCAGCCAAGCTCTTTTAGCTGCATGACCTCCCCTAAAAGCCCGTTTTCCATCATCATATCCACTCGCCGGTCGATCCGCTCGTAAAGGCGGGCCCGTTCCATTGTAAGGACATAATATGCAAAATTGTAGGGGGACTGTCTGTTTCTTTCTTCTTCATTATGGGCAGATATCTTTTTTCCGGTCTTCTTATAAAACTCCAGCGCCCGGATCACTCGCTTCGTGTTATTGGCGTGGATCGCTTCTGCCGACTCCGGGTCGTTCTGCCGAAGCATTTCATGAAGATACTCTGCTCCCTTTTCACGGGAAAGTGCCTCCAGCATGCTCCTGTATTCCGTATCACTGTCATTTTCCGTAAAATCGATATCATTTAAAAGTGCCTGGATATAAAACCCGGTTCCGCCGGCTACGATGGGGATATGACCGTTATCTCGTATCCTTTTGAGGGCCTCCTTTGCCATGGTCTGAAAGCGCACCACATCAAAGGGCTCCTTCGGATCCAGCACATCGATCAGATAATGTGGGACTCCCTCCATCTCCTCCTTCGTCACCTTGGCCGAGCCTACATCCATATAGCGGTAGACCTGCATAGAATCGGCACTGATGATCTCTCCGCCGATCCTTTTTGCGAGGCTTACGGAAAGGGAGGTCTTTCCGGAGGCAGTGGGGCCTGTCAATATAATTAAAGGCTGTTTCATCATAGGATCCTCTTAAATTTCTTTTCCATCTCATATTTACTGATAGAAATAATGGTCGGACGTCCGTGAGGGCAGGCGTAGGGATTCTCAAGCTTTAGAAGCTCTCCGATCAGTTCATGGGCCTCCCTCTCGGAAAGACGATGATTTCCCTTTACCGCAGCCTTACAGGACATCGAGGCGATCCGGTCATAGATCGACTCTGTGTTCTGTCCGTCGCTGACATCAGACAGATTATCCAAAAGCTCGGTAAACAGCTCTTTTTTTGCCAGAGAAAACAGATTATCCGGAACTGCGTAGATAGCGTATTCCCGCCCTCCAAAGGGCTCGATCTCAAAACCCAGCTCCTGAAATACACTAAGATGTTTCTTTAAACGCTCCTCCTCCTGCATGGACAACGTAACAATAAGAGGCGGGCTGATATACTGGGAGGTGTACTCCCTTGAGCTTAAGGTGGCGTAGGTTTTTTCAAACAGAACCTTTTCATGAGCTGCATGCTGATCGATGATGTAGAGATTGTCCCTGTACTCCACAAGCCAGTAGGTATCAAATACCTGTCCGATGATCCGATGCTCCTCTCGCGCCTTCTCAGAAAGGAGGCGCCCGTCAAACATCTCCAACTGGGAGTATGCCGTTGCCTTCTGCGGCACAGTCGAAGCAGCGGGCTCCTGTGATCTTGGCGGTATAGGCTGAGTAGCAGGCTCCTGTGGTCTTGGCGGCATTGGCTGTGCTGCGGACACCTGCGACATTGGCGGCATAGGCTGTGCTGCAGGCTCCTGCGGCATTGGTGGCATCTGCGGCTTCCGGAGTTTTGGTGTTTTCTGCATAAGCCCGGGGGCTTTTGCTTTTGCGTATTCGCTTTGTCCTTCTTTCAGAGCTTCCGCATTCGTTATAGCGTCGGATAGGCGCATTGTCGTACCTGCACTGGCCGATAATTCCATCCTCTTTCTTTCAAAGGGCTCAGGAGCGCGATGTGGGGATTGTTCGGCAGCCGTCTCCACCGACGGGTTTTCGATGGCTGCTTTCGATACCTCCGGCTCCTTTGCGATAGTTGCCTCCGGAATGAGCTCCCTGCCGGAGAGGACTTCCCGGATCCCATTCGACAGAACGCGGTATATCTCCTCGCCGTCCTTAAAGCGCAGCTCCATTTTTGACGGATGCACATTGACATCAATAAATTCCGGCTCCACAGAGATATGGAGCATGGTAAAGGGATATTTATGCTGCATCATATAGCTCTTATATCCGTCCTCGATGGCCTTTGAGATCAATCCGCTTTTAATATATCTGCCATTGATAAAATAGCTTTCATAGTTTCGATTTCCCCGGGCAACGGAAGGGTTGGCAATAAATCCCTTCACTCTGAACATTTCCGTTTCAAGCGTAAGGGGGATTAGATTTGCTGTCAGCTCCCTGCCATAGATCGTGTAAATGATATCCTTCAGATTATGGTTTCCGGAGGTGTGGATCTTGTTCTGATTATTCACGATCAGCCTTATGGAGATCTCCGGATGGGAAAGTGCGATCTTTTCCACCAGATCGGCCACATGGGCTCCCTCCGTGGCGGCAGTCTTTAGAAACTTTCTCCGTGCCGGTGTGTTAAAAAACAGATTCCTTGATATAAATGTGGTTCCGTCTGGAGCGCCTACCTCCTCAAGACTTTTTTCCTTACCGCCCTCGATCTGATAGCGGGAGCCTGTAAGGCTTTCCGGCGTTTTTGTGATCAGCTCCACCTGAGAGACCGCAGCAATACTGGATAAAGCCTCTCCCCGGAAGCCAAGAGAAGAAACCGTTAAAAGATCCTCTGCCGTCCGGATCTTGCTTGTCGAATGACGTAAAAAAGCCAAAGGAAGCTCCTTTCTGTCTATCCCGCAGCCGTTATCCGTTATCCTGATAAATCCAATCCCGCCGTCGCGGATCTCCACTGTGATGGCTGTCGCCCCCGCATCGATGGCGTTTTCCATCAGCTCCTTCACGACGGAAGCCGGACGTTCCACGACTTCTCCGGCGGCGATCTGGTTTATCGTTCTCTGGTCAAGTACCTGAATCGGCATGGTATCTCCTCCTCTCTGCCGGTCTTACCAGCGGTTCTTAAGCTTTGTCTGGATCCGGTACAATGTATTTAAAGCATCTATCGGCGTCATCGTTGAAAGCTCCATATCCGTGAGCTCTTTGATGATGTCATCGTCCTTAACGGTATCAAATATCGTAAGCTGGTTCAGATCCACCTCATCCGGCTTCGTGACCGCTTTTCTGGCTCCCGTATTGGAGGACAGCTCCGCAATCTCTCTGGCATGTGAAGTGATATCGGCGCTGGAAAGCTCCTCGACCAGCTCCTTTGCACGGTGGATGACCGACTCCGGGACACCCGCCAGCTTCGCAACCTGTATTCCATAGCTCTTATCGGCTCCGCCCTTTACGATTTTTCGCAGGAACACGATATCATCCCCCTGCTCCTTGACCGCAATACAGTAGTTATTGACTCCGCTGATTGTACCCTCTAACTCAGTAAGTTCATGGTAATGGGTCGCAAACAGTGTTTTTGCTCCCAGAAGCCTCGGATTGCTGATATGCTCGATCACCGCCCAGGCAATAGACAGACCGTCAAAGGTGCTTGTTCCCCTGCCGATCTCATCCAGAACGAGAAGACTGTTCTTTGTCGCGTTCCGCAGGATATTGGCAACCTCCGTCATCTCCACCATAAAGGTACTCTGGCCGGAGGCCAGATCATCAGAAGCGCCTACACGGGTAAAGATACGGTCGCATATCCCGATATTTGCTTCTGCGGCAGGCACGAAGCTTCCGATCTGGGCCATCAGAACGATCAAGGCTGTCTGCCTCATATATGTGGATTTTCCTGCCATATTCGGGCCGGTGATCACCGATATCCTGTTCTTTCCGTTATCCAGATAGGTATCGTTTGCCACAAAAAGATCGTCTCGTATCATCCTCTCAACGACCGGATGTCTGCCGTTTTTGATATTAATGATCCCCTTTTCGTTAATTTTGGGCTTTATATAATCATTTCGCATGGCAACCGCAGAAAGAGAGGTAAATACATCAATCCCGGCAATGGCCTTTGCGGAAGATTGGATCCGCATGACCTCGGCGGCGATGGTTTCACGAACCTGACAAAACAGGTCGTACTCGAGGGAATAGAGCCGGTCCTCCGCCCCCATGATGATCTCCTCAAGCTCCTTTAACTTATCGGTCGTATATCTTTCCGCATTGGTTAACGTCTGTTTTCTGATAAAGTAATCCGGCACCAGCTCCTTAAAGGAATTGGTAACTTCAAAATAGTAGCCGAATACTTTATTGAATTTTATCTTCAGGCTTTTGATCCCTGTTTTTTCCCGTTCCTCAGCTTCCAGACCGGCCAGCCAGCTTTTCCCGTCTGTCTTTGCTTTACGGTATTTGTCCGCCTCCTCGCTGAAGCCGTCTTTTATGATATTGCCCTCCCGGACCGTGATCGGCGGATCCTCAACGATCGCACGATCGATCAGGTCATAAAGATCCTTAAGCTCATCGAGCTCATCGTGAAGCTCCTTTAAAAGCCCACAGGAGAACTCCCCAAGGATCTGCTTGATATGCGGAAGCATTGCAAGAGAATTTTTAAACGCCAGAAGATCTCTGGGATTTGCGGTACGATAGCTGATGCGGCCGGAAAGGCGCTCCAGATCATAGATCGCATTCAGGTATTCCCGTATCTCCTCCCGAAGAATGAAATTCATATTCAATTCTTCTATGGCTGCCTGTCTTTTCTCGATCTCCTCCCGCAGGATCAGGGGCTGTTCAATAAAGGAACGGAGCATTCTTGCCCCCATAGCCGTCTTCGTCTTATCAAGGACCCATAAAAGGGAGCCTCTTTTCTGCTTTTCCCTCAGTGTCTCCACAAGCTCCAGATTCCGTCTGGTCGACGTATCGATCATCATGAACTGGCCTGTGGTATAGGGCGTGATCTTTGTGAGCTGGGAGAGATCGTTTTTCTGAGTTTCATAAAGGTACTGGAGGACACAGCCGCCAGCGATCATCCCGTTTTCATAATCGGAAAGGCCAAGTCCCTCTAAGCTCATGACCTTAAAATGCTCCTTCAGCACCCTCTTACATGTCTCATCCGAGAAGAAGCGGCCGTCAAGAGAGGAGACAGCGATATGATATCTGTTTTTGATCTCCTCCATATCCAATCCCGACATGAAAAGAGCCTCATTGCAGATCAGCTCGGAGGGAGTGAACTTATTGATCTCATCTAAAAATGCCCGCTCGGTGGGAACCTCCGTAACGAAAAAATCCCCGGTGGTGATATCGACGGTTGCGATCCCGTAGCTGCTTCCGGTATAGACGACAGCCATCAGGTAATTGTTCTTTGTTTCGTCAAGAGCCTGGGCGCTGAGGATCGTTCCCGGCGTCACGACCCGGATCACCTCCCGCTTTACCAGCCCCTTTGCAAGCTTCGGATCCTCCATCTGCTCGGCAATGGCCACCTTATAGCCCTTCTGGACAAGACGGCTTAGATACCCCTCAACGGCATGGTACGGAACACCGCACATCGGTGCCCGCTCCTCCATGCCGCAGTCCTTACCGGTCAGAGTCAGCTCAAGCTCCCTTGAGACCGTCTTTGCATCCTCAAAGAACATCTCATAAAAGTCCCCAAGGCGGTAAAACAGGATACAATCCGGATACTGCTTTTTCGTTTCTAAATAATGTGTCATCATTGGTGATAACTGTGCCACGTTTCCACCCCTTATTCTGCCATGCTTCCCATAAAGTAGAAGCCCTTTGCCTCATCTAAGGAAACATTTACGATCGTTCCGATAAGGGAAGCATCTCCCTTAAAATGAACCACCGTATTGTTGGCAAGACGTCCTGTGACAAAGCCCGGTTCATGGGAATCCACATCTTCCACAAGAACCTTGCGGACTGTCTTTTCATCTCTCTTGACAACTTCTGCCGCGATATCCTGCACTTCCTTAAGGAGGCGGTCAAAGCGGTCCTTTACCACATCCTCCGGGATCTGATCTTCCATTACCGCAGCCGGTGTGCCGGTACGCTTTGAATAGATAAAGGTAAACGCACTGTCATAGCGCACTTTTCTTATTACATCCAACGTTTCCTGAAAATCCTCCTCCGTCTCCCCGGGGAAGCCGACGATGATATCCGTCGTAAGTGCGATATCCGGCACAGCCTTACGAAGCTTGGCCACAAGCTCAAGATACTGCTCCTTCGTATATTTCCGGTTCATGAGCTTTA
>Ga0129312_1001193_pt1 | contig 16203 bp, 14 predicted proteins | sample O827metagenome_FD_94434 | JGI IMG/M metagenome (GOLD analysis project Ga0129312, IMG submission 94434) | Orangutan group fecal microbial communities from Wisconsin, USA - O827 metagenome | ecosystem: Host-associated > Mammals > Digestive system > Large intestine > Fecal | place: USA: Wisconsin... | reverse complement strand
TAAATGTAAGGTTATGATATAATGTGAGTGTAATAAATCGGAATTTTACGGGCAGTAAGGAATGCGTAAAGTTATATGATTGTATTATAAGCGATTTGTTATTTTTTTGTAACCGCTTGCATTTACCTGCGATTTATGGTATGATGTTTCAAAATTTAGAAAGAGGTGGAAAGATGATTAACTTTTCTTGCAAATAAAATCAAAATATGCGGTAGTGCTATACTTTGGCATTATTGTGTCTATTGCAAGAAAGTTATATGTCTATCTTACTCAATATAGTGCTGTTGCCACTTTTGCTTAGTGGTGTTATTTTATGCTATGACGAGCTGCAAGGATAAACTTTCTTGCGGCTCTTATTTTGTTTTGGAGGTGCTTTATGAATAGTGCAGAACAGATAGTGACACATGATTCACTCCGTATAGTGTCGGTTCCTTTTGGTGAAATCTATACGTAGTAAACATTCACCGAACCGACTTTGTATCGTATGACATGCAAAGGAGGATAATATTTATGTCAATGATTAAAATTGAAAACCTTACGTTTTCATATCCGACAAGTTATGATAATGTTTTTGAAAATGTCAGTTTCCAGGTTGATACCGATTGGAAGCTTGGTTTTGTGGGCAGAAACGGACGAGGTAAAACAACCTTTCTGAATCTTCTGCTTGGGAAATATGAGTATAGTGGAAAAATCATATCATCCGTACAGTTTGATTATTTTCCTTATCCCGTTTCAGATAAGAATCGTATTACAGAGGATATATTGCAGGAGGTTTGCCCACTTGCGGAAGAATGGGAACTTATGCGAGAACTTTCTTATCTTGATGTTGATGTTGATGTGCTTTGGCGACCTTTTGAAACACTTTCCAACGGAGAGCAGACAAAGGTTTTGATTGCCGCTCTTTTTCTTAATGAAGGGCATTTCCTACTGATTGATGAACCTACCAACCATTTGGATGCCAAAGCGAGAAAAAGTGTGGCGGCATATCTGAAAAAGAAAAAGGGATTCATCTTAGTTTTTCACGATCGTCGCTTTCTTGACGATTGTGTTGACTATATTCTATCGATTAACCGAGCGAATATCGAAGTGCAAAGAGGAAACTTTTCATCATGGATGTCAAATTTTGAGCGACAGCAAGAATTTGAACTGGCTCAGAACGAACGTTTGAAAAAGGACATCAGACGATTACAGCAGTCGGCAAAACGCGCTGCAGTATGGTCTGAACGTGTAGAAGCTTCCAAAATTGGGGCAGCAGATAAAGGTTATGTTGGTCATAAAGCCGCCAAAATGATGAAGCGTTCAAAATCTATAGAAGCGAGACAACAACAGACAATCGAACAAAAATCAGCATTGCTGAAAAATATGGAAACCGCAGAAGCCCTCAAGATACAACCGCTTAATTACCATACAGATTTGCTTGCATCATTATCGAATGTAGTAGTTTATTATAATGGCATTTCAGTTTGTGAACCCGTTTCGTTTGAAATAAGACAGGGAGAACGCATTGTGCTTGATGGAAAGAACGGCAGTGGCAAAAGTAGCCTGTTAAAGTTGATAGTCGGGCAGTCCATAGATTATACGGGTACAGTAACACTTGGCTCTGGGCTTGTAATTTCTTATGTGCCACAGGATACATCGTATTTATGTGGAACCCTTTCCGAGTTTGCAGAAGAAAACAACCTTGATGAAAGTTTGTTCAAGGCAATTCTTAGGAAAATGGGCTTTGAGCGTGTACAGTTTGAAAAGGATATTAAAGACTTTTCTGGCGGGCAAAAGAAGAAAGTCCTAATTGCGAAAAGCCTTTGTGAAAAGGCACACTTGTATGTATGGGATGAACCGCTCAACTTTATTGATGTGTACTCACGTATGCAGATTGAACAACTCATAACGGAGTTTGCCCCGACTATGCTCCTGGTAGAACATGACAGTGTTTTTCGAGATACTGTGGCAAGTAAAATTGTGAATATCTAAATTGGTTCTTCTGCAATTTTACGTTTTTCGCTTTAATAAAAATGGAGAATGCTGATTTACACTGGCATTCCAGTATTGAAAAATTACAAAATACGGATAATTGCGTAAGAACCTCTAAATTAAAATAATTGTATGGGTTAATTCCAGCTTTACAGAGACTCAAATTTCAGGTTTGTTTGAAAATAATTAGTAAACCAGTCATAGGATAAATCATTTTCAATTTCTAAAAACTTCTCAAATACTTCTGTTTTCTTATCCTCATCAAAAAGAATATCTTTCAAGGCTCCATGAAGTTGAAAGTTTTCTTTTATCCCCAGGATCGTATTGATATCACTAGTTGTAATCATGACTTTCTCCTTTTTTTCTTGAATAATATGTGCTATTTTTGTATAATATAAATGAAGAGAGGTATGTCCCACCGCCAGTTCGGAGGGGAGGCCTCTCTTTTTTATTTAGCTTTTCTTTTATAAATATTTAAAAGACTATCACCTTTTTTCAGCATTATTTTTTCAACCCAATTTGTTTTATTCAATGTGAAGATAGAACCTAGCTGCCTTATAATTTCATCATTTGATAATTTGATATTTGTATAAATGTCTTACTCTGGAGTATGCCACGTAAAAAGAATTAATTTAATTAAGATTAATAGAATCAAAGTATTGAATAGTGGAATCAAAATAGCATAAAATAAACATCAGGGAGATTGATTATACTTCCATATCGGAAGATAGAAATTTACCGTTAATGTGGTCGTTGGACTGCTTGGTAATAGAAGTTCTTACTTAAATAGATTTACACTTGTATTCCAAAGTCTGAAAATGATGTACGATTATAAGCTAAACTTGACAGTAAGAGCCCCACGGGCAAATCCGTGGGAGTAGTCAGTACATGGGCGACAGACGGTTTCTTTCGTGAAACAAAAGATAAAGTTGAATATCGTAAAAAAGAAGGTTGTGCTGTTGTGGAAATGGAGTGTTCAGCAATTTCAGCGTGTGCAGGTTTCAGAAAAGTAGTGTGGGGAATGATACTGTATACTGCAGATAGTCTTGCGGATGTTGAAAAATATGATGAACGACATTGGGACGGTAATGCAGATGAGTATGCCCTTGCATTATGTCTTGACGCTGTATTATATATAGAGCTATAATTTCTAGTGGAATTTGGAGGGAGTAAATTCATGGCATTAAAATTAATGAAAGGCAGTTTGCAATACAAAAATCAAATTATAGAAATGATTAAAGAGTGGAAATCGTATAACGATACCCATAACGCAAATACTTCGCCATGGGCTATATTTAAAAATGATTATGATGATTTTGAATATTATCTAAATAATTTAGAAATATCAACTACAGACGATGGATTTGTTCCTGATTCTACTTTCTTTTGCTTAGATGAAGACAGAGATACCATGGTTGGTGCTATTAATATCAGACATTACTTAAACGAATATTTATTGAAATATGGTGGTCATATTGGAGATGGTATAAGACCAAGCGAAAGAAGAAAAGGTTATGCAACCAAAATGATCAGCTTGGCTTTAGAAGAATGCAAGAAACTTGGTATGGATAAAGTTTTATTGGTTTGTGATAAAGACAACATTGGTTCTGTCAAATCAATTATCAATAATGGCGGAGTATTAGAAAACGAAGTTTTAAAAGATGGTAAGCTAATACAAAGATATTGGATCATGTTGTAAATGTAAATTCTTATTTAGTCAAAAAAATATGAGGTGATAAAAATTGGAATTAAACATTAACTCGCCTACTTATTTTACGCAGCAATATGGAGTGAATGAAAGAGTATATTGGTATTGTAAAAAATGTCATGAATACTTCAAGGATAAGGAATATAGCGAGACCTTGAGAATAATTGGTATATGTCCTCAATGTGCTCCAAAAGATTTGTATCAACAGGGAAAGTGGAAAGAAAAGGTTAGACTTATTGGAAATGGAAGTTGTGCTAGCATTGATATTAGAATAGATTTTGATCAATATTATAATGTGACAGATGAGGGAAAGGTTATTATTATTAGAAATACAATTATGAAAGCTGTGAAAAAAGTCAAAGCCAAAGGTAAGTTTGATTATGAGAGTTTCTGTCGAGATTTGCTGAATGTCACGGAAGATTAATTATTGCTACAAATACTACCTTATAAATAGAGGAAGTTAAAGGAGGAAAAACCATGTATAAATACGCATATGAAACGATAAGCTGTCATTTAGAAGGCTGGGGAGCGGGTGCAGGTAATGTGTATTGTGTTGATGAATATCGTTCTATTATTGAGAAAAGAGCTTCAAAAGGATGGCGATATGTCGGGTATATTCCTGTAAAACAGCGTGGAACTGGACATGTTCAGGAAATGGATCTGATTTTTGAAAAGGAAGATTAAAAAGAATAACTCTTTATACAATTGAATCTTAGTTGAAGAAGAGATATATTGCTTCTAATATAATACAGTCTATCTCTACAGACTTCTTGCGAAAATGCAAGAAAAACGCAAGGTTTTAATCATGTGATTAACCTTGCGTTTTTTATATTCTATAGGTGTCGAAGGGAGGTTATGACTATGATGTACAGCGATTATATTTTAAGAATTGGGCTTTCAGTTATTCTTGGATTTCTTATTGGACTAGAAAGACAGCTTACAGGACATCTTGCAGGAATCCGTATTAATGTCTTGATTTGCATGGGAACATGTTTCTTTACGCTCTTTCCACTGATCTATGGTTCAGATGAAGTATTTCGTGTAGGAAGCAGTATTATTTCAGGTGTCGGTTTCTTATGTAGTGGTGTCATCTTTAAAGAAAGTGGTATGGTCAAAGGTATGAACACAGCCGCTACACTTTGGTGTACTGCTGCAATTGGAATACTTGCAAGTACAAATCAATATGCATATGCCGTTATGTCAGCAGGTATTCTGATTTTGTCTAATGTATTATTGCGTCCTCTTGCAAGAAGACTTGATCCTATCACATCAGGAGATGAATCAGAAAAACAATATTGTATCACTGTTGTATGCTTGGAAGACAAAGAACAGGAGATTCGTCTCTTACTCATCAATAGTAATCCTTCCAAGACACTGTATCTCATTCATCTAGAAAGTGGTGATGTCATTAGTGATAAGGTAGAAATCATTGCCCAGTATTGTTCATCAGGACATTCTAAAAACAACGTTCTAGAAGGTATTGTAGGGCAGATATTAGAACTTCCAGAAGTCGTGAGTGCTGGCTGGGAGTTATTGTAGGAAAGGAGAATCGTATGAATCAATACATTATATTTGGTGTTCTATTTACAATTGCAGGTTTCTTATTTGCCTGTGGGAAGGGACATGTTCACTTAAAAGAATGGAAGAATATGTCCATAGAAGAAAGAGAAAAAATAGACATTAAACCATTATGTCGCAACATTGGAGAAGTCATCATGTTGAATGGACTTATCTTCCTTTTAAAAGGACTCTGTCCACAATTCTCCAATTACTTTTTTATAGCTGCCCTATTTGCCTGGATGATTGTGGCAGGAATTGATGTCTTTTATATCGAAAGAAGTCAACATTACTACAAAGGAGGAGAAAGATGAAAAAAGAAAAGCGTATGGCAATGCAGCAGACAGTAATGCGTAATGAACTCAATCAGCGCATGCAATATGTTGCTGTGACACCATTAAAGGAACTCTTAAAAAATCTACATACGACACTTCGTGGTTTAGATGAAGAAGGCGTATCTATCAGTGCTATGAAATATGGATCTAATAAAGTAACCCATGAAAAGAAAAAATCATTCTTAAAGAGACTCACAGAAGCCTTTATTAATCCATTTACGATTGTACTATTTGTACTTGCTGCTGTGTCTACTTTGACAGATATTATATTCCCTTATTTTAGTATGTTAGGTAGTACACCGGATGATCTGAATCCATTGACTGTGATCATTATTCTTACAATGGTTTTAATCTCTGGAACACTTCGTTATGTACAGGAATCACGTAGTGGAAATGCGGCTGAAAAGCTTCTCGCAATGATCACTACAACTTGTACTGTAACCCGCCAGGGACTAGAAAAGGGTGAGATTCCAATGGATGAATTAGTTGTTGGTGATATTGTTCATTTATCTGCAGGAGATATGATTCCAGCAGATGTACGTATTATAGATGCGAAGGACTTATTTGTCAGTCAGGCAAGCTTGACAGGTGAAAGCGAACCTATTGAAAAGACAGGTCATATAAGTACATCAAAAGAGACGATCACAGATTATACAAATATCGCATTTATGGGAAGTAATGTCATCTCAGGAAGTGCCACAGCTGTTGTTGTGTGTACAGGTGATCATACATTATTTGGTTCTATGGCCTCTGCTATTGCAGGAGAAGCAGTAGAAACAAGCTTTACCAAAGGAGTCAATGCAGTCTCATGGGTTCTTATTAAATTCATGTTTGTCATGGTTCCTCTTGTCTTCTTTATTAATGGTATGACAAAAGGAGACTGGCTAGAAGCCTTCCTCTTTGGTATTTCTATTGCGGTAGGACTCACTCCAGAAATGCTGCCAATGATTGTGACTACATGTCTTGCGAAAGGGGCTGTTTCAATGAGTCAAAAACAGACAATCGTTAAGAACCTTAACTCTATTCAGAACTTTGGAGCTATTGATATTTTATGTACAGATAAGACAGGGACACTCACACAGGATAAGGTTATTCTAGAATATCATTTGAATGTGAATGGTGAAGATGATACACGTGTGTTACGTCATGCTTATTTAAACAGCTATTTCCAGACAGGGTATAAGAATTTGATGGATTTAGCTATTATCAATAAGACAGAGGAAGAAGAAGCACAAAACAAAGAACTATTAGATTTATCTGAAAACTATATCAAGGTCGATGAAATTCCTTTTGATTTTAACCGTCGTCGTTTAACAACTGTTGTAGAAGACCAACAAGGTAAAACACAGATGGTTACAAAAGGTGCTGTAGAAGAAATGTTATCTATCTGTAGCTATGCAGAATGTGATGGAGAAGTCAAACCCTTAACTGCTACAATACGCCATCAGATTCTAGAAACAGTCAATGAACTCAATGACAAAGGGTTCCGTGTTCTTGCAATTGCCCAAAAAAGTAATCCTTCACCTGTTGATTCATTTGGCATCAAAGATGAATGTGATATGGTGCTCATGGGTTACCTTGCATTCTTAGATCCACCAAAAGAATCAACTGCAGATGCTATTGAAGCATTAAAGAATCATGGTGTAACAACTAAAATACTGACAGGTGATAATGATAAAGTCACATGTACTATCTGTAAGCAGGTAGGACTTGAAGTAAGAAATATGTTACTTGGTAGTGATATTGAAAAGATGTCAGATAAAGAACTTGCGAAAGCAGCAGAAATTACAGATGTCTTTGCGAAACTGACACCTGATCAAAAATCAAGAGTAGTCTCAGTACTTAGAGATAACGGACATACAGTCGGATTCATGGGTGATGGAATCAATGATGCGGCTGCTATGAAGGTCGCTGATATTGGTATTTCTGTAGATACTGCAGTCGATGTAGCCAAAGAATCTGCAGATATCATCTTACTAGAAAAAGATCTCATGGTCTTAGAAGAAGGTATTATTGAAGGACGTAAAACATATGCTAATATGATCAAATATATCAAGATGACCGCGTCATCTAACTTTGGAAATATGTTCTCAGTCCTAGCAGCATCTGCATTACTTCCTTTTTTACCTATGATGAGTGTACATCTTATTTTATTAAATCTTATTTATGATCTCTCTTGTACAGCGATTCCTTGGGATAATGTCGATGAAGAATTCATTGCGAAACCACGTATCTGGGATGCATCTAGTGTAGGCAGCTTTATGATCTGGATTGGTCCTACAAGTTCAATCTTTGACTTCACGACTTATATCTTCATGTATTTTGTCTTCTGTCCACTCTTTGTTTCTCATGGTGTCCTTTATAATGACCTGGCATCACACTATTCTGGTACTCAGCTTGCTATCATGCAGATGCAATATATTGGTATGTTCCAGGCAGGATGGTTTGTAGAATCTATGTGGAGTCAGACACTCGTGATTCATATGATTCGTACACCTAAATTACCATTTATCCAATCTTGTGCATCATTATCTGTCACTTTACTTACTATGATAGGTATTGCAGTATTGACTATCATTCCATTTACACCACTCGGCACAGCACTTGGCTTTGTCGCTTTACCTATCAGCTATTTTGCTTATCTTATCCCATGTATTCTCTTATATATGGTGCTTGCGACAAGTTTAAAGAAAGCCTATGTACATCATTATGGTGAATTATTATAAAGGAGGGCTTATTATGACTTGGAAGGAATTATGGATGACCTTGTTTCATACAACTGATTTTCTAGGAGTAAACATCGGCTTCTGGTTCTCTATGCTTATTGTATTCATTATAGTACTTATTATGAATGTTGTATTCTGGAGTATGCCACGAAAAAAGAATTAATATAATTGTGACGAAAAACTTGATGTAAGAGGTTACATGGATTATACTCTTGCTGAGATGGATTGTTACTTTAAGTAGGCAAGACCAGACACATTAAAGCATGCGCTGCATCATGTCTTTTTGTGTTTGGTCTTTTTTTATTGAAGGACAATCAATCAGAAAGGAAAGTGAAAATCGTGGGAAGATTTAAAAAAGTCGTGGCTGCATTATTTAGTGCAAGTATGATTATTTCTAGCTGGAGTATGACTCTTGTCCATGCAGATACAATCACAAACATTGCATTAAATAAGAAGGTCACAACAAGTTATGCATGTTCTGGATTTGGCGCTGAAAAAGCAGTAGATGGTGATAAGTCATCACGCTGGGCAACTGAATTTGGTGAACACGCTTCTACTAACCATTGGATTGATGTGGATTTAGGTGCACAGTCTACGATTTCATCTTTTAATATCCATTTTGAGAATCCTAAAGATGGTAATGCTCTTCAAAGAGTACGTAAATTCAAGATTGAAGGATCACTCAATGGTTCATCTTATGCATTGATTCATAATTCAGCAGATAAACCAGAAGGATTTGGCGTAGATGAAGTTGTAACACTTGATACACCTGTACAGTATCGTTATGTAAGATTGACAGTAGAAAAGTTACGTGATGGTGCTTATCCAAGTATTTCAGTGGCAGAGTTTGAAGTCATGGGTACTCAGGAAAAGACTGAGACACCTACGAATGTTAACTTAGCGCTAAATAAGAATGTTGTAGTAAGTGCAGAGTATCCTACACTCCCTAAGAAAAACCTCACAGATGGTAATGAAAGTACAAGATGGTCTACAGAAGGAGAACCTGTACAGTGGTTCTATGTAGATTTAGGTAAGTCAGAATCTTTCAACCAGTTGAAGATGGTTTGGGAAAGTAATGATGTGTACGCAGGTTCTTATAATATCTATGCTTCAGATGATTCTACTAATTGGGGTGAAGCTATTGTAAAAAGAACAGGTAACAAGAAACGTACTTCTGTAGAATACTTATCTAGTGCTCAAAAAGCACGTTATGTAAAAGTTGAAGTCACAAAGATGGAGGGTTACAACAGTGTATCCTGCTGTGAATTTGAAGTATTGAATTCATCAGAAAAAGCACCTCAGAACCCAGCAGAAAACGTGGCATTCAATAAGCCTGCAGTGGCTTCTTCAGTTGAAGGTGGTACTTCATTTACAGCAGCCAAGGCGTTTGATGGTAATACTAAGGGAACATCACGCTGGGCATCTGGTGTAAAGAATGCCCCTCATTGGATTTATGTAGATCTTGAAGATGTATTAGATGTCAAGACTGTACGCTTAACTTGGGAAACTAGAAAAGCGACAAAGTATAGAATCCAGTATGCAACTGAATTAGACAAGTGGACAGATGCAAAAGTATTTAACAGCCGTCCTGCTAATAAGACTCAGAAGATTGTCTTAGACAAAGCGGTGAAAGCACGTTATGTACGTTTGTATATTGATGCGTGGATCCATTAGATCCAGATACAGGTATTAACTGGAATAATATTTCTATTTATGAAATGGAAGTATATGGTGGAGAACCAACAGTTGATGTTAATGAAATGATGGATTCTATTACAGTCGCAGAAGTGAAGAAGGGTGATAAGAAAGTCAATGTAACTCTTCCTGAATCTGAAGATTATACAATCACATTCAATGGTGCTGATTATGAACAGCTAGTTGGTGATGATTTAACTATCTATCAGCCTTTAGTTGATACAACTGCGACATTATCTTTCAAAGCAACAAATAAGAAAGATAAGAATGATTATTTATTTAAAGAAATTGCAGTGAATATTCCTGGTAAATATAAAGTCGAACAGGGAGATAATGCAGCCCCTATCGTATTACCAGAACTAAGAGAATGGAAAGGCCATACAGGTACATTCAACTTTAATAAGAATGGTCGTATTGTGGTACGCAATTCTAAATTGAATGAAATGGCTAAAACATTCCAGAGTGATTTAAAGGAAATTACAGGATCTAAGTTAGATGTCGTTACAAGCGGTGAAACAAAAGCAGGAGATATCGTTCTTGATCTTGTAGATAAGAAAGAAAACTTAGGTTTAGATAAGGAAGGCTATATTTTAGAAATCGGTGATACTGTATCAGTGAAAGCTGAACAGGAAACAGGTGCTTTCTGGTCTACACGTACTATTTTACAGATCTTAAAGCTAAATAAGCTCACTATGCCTAAGGGTATGACAAGAGATTATCCACTTTATTCTGTCAGAGGTCTTATTCTTGATGTAGGACGTAAGACATTTACTATGGATAATCTCACAATGTTGATGAAGGAAATGTCTTGGTATAAGTTGAATGACTTCCAGGTACATTTAAATGATAACGTCATTCCTCTAGAGAATTACTCTAATGCAGGAAAGGACCCAATGACAGCTTATTCTGGATTCCGTCTTGAATCTGATATCAAGAAGGGTGGTAAGAACCAGGCTGACTTAACAAGTACAGATGTATTCTATACTAAGAAGGCATTTAGAAACTTCATTAAACAGTCAAGAATGTATGGTGTAAATATTGTTCCTGAAATTGATACACCAGCACATTCTCTTGCATTGACTAAGGTACGTCCAGATTTACGTGCGGGTACTTATGGTCGTGACAATGACCACTTGAACTTAGTCACTAAGTATGATGAATCAGTGGCTTTTGTACAGGAAATCTTTGGTGAATATATGAATGGTTCTTATCCAGTCTTTGATTCTAAGACAACTGTACATATTGGTGCGGATGAATATACAAAAGATCCAAATGCATATCGTCGCTTCTGTAACGATATGATTGATTATGTAGAAAACTCAGGACGTAAAGCACGTCTATGGGGTAGCTTATCAAGTCTTAAGGGTAATGTAACTGTAAAGGCACAGAACGTAGAAATGAACTTATGGAACTACGGCTGGGCTAATATGGATAAGATGTACGAAGAAGGCTTTGATCTCATTAACTGTAATGATGGTAACTATTATATTGTACCAAATGCAGGTTACTACTATGATTATTTAAATAACTCAACAGTATATAACTTACCAATCAATGAAATTGGTGGTAAGCATATTCCTGCTGGTGATAAACAGATGCTTGGTGGTTCTTTTGCAGTATGGAATGATATGACAGACTACCTCAATAACGGTATTACTGAATATGATGTTTATGATCGTATTCAGGCATCTGCTGCATTATTTGGTGCTAAGCTCTGGGGTAAAGGATCATTAACTCAGAGTCAGGCAGAAAATGCAGCTGGCTTATTAGGAGATGCACCTGGTACTAACTTTGCCTACAATGTAGAAGACAAAGATGGTGTCTATGAAGTGATTGACAACAATACTTCATATAAGGGTGTGAATGCAGATGTAGAAGATGTTGATTATAAGAAGGCGATTCATTTATTAGGTGACTCTTCATATGTAGACACTAAACTTCATACAACTGTAGGATTAAACAACAGCTTAAGATTCAAGGTGAAACGTACTTCATCTTCAGTAGATAAAGATCAGATCTTATTTGAATCAAGCTATGGTTCTATCAAAGGTGTTCAAAAGGGTACTGGTAAAGTCGCTATCTCAAGAGAAAACTTTGATATTACTTTTGATTATTCACTTCCAGTAGGACAGTGGGTTGAAATTGAAATCAAGAACCCTGATAACGGACGTAATCGCAAGTATGCTGAATTATATGTCAATGGCAAGCTTGTAGACCGTAAGGGTGATGATGAAAAGGTTGAAGGCAACAAACTTATCGCAACTACAATGATTCCATTTGAAAGAGTGGGAAGTAAAACACATGCCTTTGTAGGTTATGTAGATGATATTGTGCTTGCAAAGAATAAGGACTATGCTTCAACAAGTGAATTAGATAACACATTATTGATCTTACATGCATTAGAAGCAGATAAGAGAGTAGATGCTTCTAAGAAGGATGCAATGAGATCATTAATTGAAGAAGGAGAAGCCCTTACTTGTCAGGCTGATCCAGATGCTGCAAGTATTGCAGATGTAGTAAAACGTATGAAGGATTTAATTGCGACAGTCACTTATAAGAAGGCTGATTATAGCGCAATTGAAGCGATTCTTGCAAAGATTCCAAACACTGATCTAACTAAGATCTATACAAAGGATTCTTTAGATGCTTTAGAAACAGCTAAGAGTAATATTGTATATGATTTACCAAGAGGTATGCAGTCTCAGGTCAATGCATATGCAAAAGATTTACAGAGTGCATTAGACCGTCTTGTGTTATTAGATGTGGCTGATTTATATTACTATCAGGGGCCTATGACAGGTACTGCTTCTTCACAGGAAACTGCAAATGAAAAAACACCTGCTTCTAATGCTTTAGATGGTAACCCAAGTACATTCTGGCATACATTATGGAATGGTGCTTCTTTACCACATTGGTATATGATTACTATGGGTACAACTGAAAAGGTGGATGGACTTTATTATTTACCACGTAGTAATGGTGGTAATGGTACAGTCACTCAGTATAGTATCGAAGTAAGTACTGATGGTCAGACTTTCAAGAAAGTCAAAGAAGGTACACTTCCATTAAATGCGGAAGGTAAGTTGATCAGCTTTGATGCAGTTGATGCGAAGTATGTAAGATTTAATATCTTAGCAGCTAAGGGTGGATTTGGCAGCGCAGCTGAATTCAAGATTCATTATGTACCAGCATCTACTGGAGCAGAAGAACTTGAAGCACTTATTAAACATGCTGAAGGATTAGATCGTACACTTTATACTAAGGAATCATTAGAAAAGTTAGATGCTGCATTAGATAGTGCAAAAGCAGTATTAAAGAAGGAAGATGCTTCAGCAAATGAAATCAATGAAGCAAAGACAAATCTTTATAACGCTTTATTAAAGGATTTAAAGGCAAAGACTCCTGAAATCAAAGAAGATGCTGATACTAAGGACTTAGAAGATCTCGTAGGTTCTATTGATCAGAATCAGAAGGATTATACAGAAGAAAGCTGGACTAAGCTTCAGGAAGCTTTAAAGAAGGCTCAGGATGTTTTAGATAAGGAAGATCCTGAACAGTCTGAAGTAGATGCAGCTTATAAGAATCTTAAAGATGCAATTGATGGATTAGAAAAGGTTAAAGATCCAGTCATTACACCAGATCAGCCTTCTAAGCCAGATGAAAACAAGCCTGGTGAAACAAAACCAAGCGAAACTAAGCCTAGTGAATCTAAACCAAGTGAAACTAAGCCGAATAAGAAACCACAAACAGGTGATTTAACATCACTTGCAAGTGTATTCAGTTCAATCTTTGTATCATTAAGTGGCGTTTATCTTGTAATGAGAAAGAAAGAGTATTAAGAGTGAGAAGGGCTTCATTTGAAGTCCTTTTCTTTACATAAAATACATACAAAAAACACATAGAGTCCATAACAATTACATATCTCAATATTATACTTAGTACCATTGAGGTGATAGAAATGGTATGTTTATTTGTATTTTTAGAAAGCTTTTTTAAAACATCGAATGAAGAAGACTAGAATTGAGGCAATTTATGGGTATTGTATTTGTTTGTCTTATTTGTCTCCTTATAATAGTAATTATCTGTATGGTTGATGCCAATACAATTATATGCTGGTCCAAGAATAATCGTGCACCTGTTCATTCAATGGGTGCAAGTGTACTTACAAAAGAAATAAATGAAAATAAGTATTATGTCTGTTTTGGATTAGAAGATGGACAGATGAAGAGATTTTCTATAGATTATTATGCTTATATATCTCTTAAAGAAGGAGAGAAAGGCATACTAACATATCAAGGAACAAGATTTATAAGATACCACAGAGGTGGAGAATAATATTTTCTTCACCTCTTTTATTGACGAAAATAAATTTAAATGATAATCTATTCATGTAAGATAATTTCATGAATGGGAGATGAATGAAAATGAAGAAGAGAAGTGCAAAAGCCGCTTTAGAACTTATTGAAGATGGTATGATAGTTGGTCTTGGTGGGGGAGAAACAATTGGTTATCTTGTTGAGTATTTGAGTCAATCTCATAAAGATGTTAAGGTCGTAACACCTTCGTTTGCGACAGAACAGGCTTGTGTCAAAGTGGGTCTTGAATTATTGCCACTTTGGTCAGTTGATCATGTTGATTTATCTTTTGATGGCTGTGATGAAGTGGATCAGAGTATGAATGCATTAAAATCAGGTGGAGCGATTCATACAAGAGAGAAATTGATTGCGTCTATGAGTGATCGTTATATCTTATTGATTGATGAATCGAAGTATTTTATTACTTTGCCTTTTTCACATGATATTACATGTGAAGTACTTAAAGAAGCATATAGTTATGTATCAAGAAGAATAAAAGAAATGGGTGGAGAACTTGTTTTAAGATCAAGTAAAAGTAAAGCAGGACCTGTTATAAGTGATGATGGACATTTTATTGTGGATGTACATTTTGATACAATAGAAGATATAAAAGAATTAAATAATAAACTTAATAATATTGAAGGACTCATTGCGACTTCTTTATTTGTCGGATTAGTGACTGATCTTATTGCTTCTAATAAAGAAGAAACATACAGAATAGGAGGAAAATAGTATGTATAACTGGGGTATTATTGGAACTGGATGGATTGCGCATGAAATGGGTGAAGCATTAAACAGAAGGGGTCATGGAATCTATGGCGTTGTTTCAGGACGTTATGAGAATGCATTATCTTATCAGAAAGAATTTAATGTTGAAAATGTTTATCATACAATTGATGAGATGTTAGAAGATTCTCATATTGATATTGTATATATTGCGACACCTCATAATCTTCATTATGAAGAGATGATGAAAGCATTAAATGCAGGTAAACATGTTTTTGTAGAAAAATCTATTACAGTCAATGATAAGCAATTAGAAGAAGCAGTCTCTTTAGCAGAAAAGAAAGGCTTAGTTATTATGGATGGTGTAACACTATTTCATATGCCCGTTTTCAAGAAGGTCAAAGAGATTGTGGAGAGTGGAACACTTGGACCAGTGAAGATGATTCAGGTTAACTTTGGAAGTTGTAAGGAATATGATGTCAATAATCGTTTCTTTTCTAAGGATCTTGCAGGAGGTGCATTACTTGATATTGGTGTTTATGCAGTCAGCTTTGCACGTTATTTCATGTCAGAAACACCTGAACAGGTTTTATCTACAGTTAATCTCTTTGAAACAGGTGTCGATGAAACATCTGGTATTATTTTAAATAATTTCAAGGAAATGGCTGTCATCTCTCTTACAATGCGTGCAAAGCAGCCTAAACGTGGACTCATTGCCTGTGAAAATGGATATATTGAAATCTATAATTATCCTAGAGGAGATCAGGCAGTGATAACTTATACCTCTGATGGACATAGTGAAACAATCGAAAGTGGAGAAACAAAAGACGCTTTAATCTATGAAATTGAAGATATGGAGGATTATGTAAGTAATAAATATAGTAAAACATTAGAATATACAAGTGAAGTAATGAAAATACTTACTAAAATCAGAAAACAATGGGGTATGATTTATCCATTTGAATAAATTAAAGATAGAAAGATACTTTTGGTGCAATATTAAAACCTTTTTTAATTACCCATAATCAACAGGTAAATCCAATTATTGAAATTATTTTTATGCATAAATACATAGAAAATTGATACTGTCATTTCTTATTTTGATCATCACCTGCGGAATGTGGGTATTC
>Ga0129312_1001192_pt1 | contig 16217 bp, 15 predicted proteins | sample O827metagenome_FD_94434 | JGI IMG/M metagenome (GOLD analysis project Ga0129312, IMG submission 94434) | Orangutan group fecal microbial communities from Wisconsin, USA - O827 metagenome | ecosystem: Host-associated > Mammals > Digestive system > Large intestine > Fecal | place: USA: Wisconsin... | reverse complement strand
TCCTCCAACGCATTCTCCTGCGAGCCAAGAGGAACCAGCTCCCGGAATCCAGGCGCGTCCGTGCCCGAAGACTCACCGGCGCTGTGTATTGGCGGTTTAGAGTGAATGTGCCGGCGCTGTGTTGGAAAAAGCAAGGAAATTTTAAAGGTGTGACCGGTTTCGAAGACTCACCGGCGCTGTGCATTGGCGGTTTAACTGGAAAAATATCGGGCGGCTGAGGTGATCCTTTTAGTGAAAAAATGCTTTGACCATATACCAGAAGATCACGGCTATGAATCCGACAGGGAGCAGGGCGATCAGGAAGTTGACGAGGGATTCCAGGATCGCGAAGCGAATGTGCCAGAGGGTGAGGATGAAGATCAATGCGGCGAATATAGAGATCGTGTGAAGGACGGTTCGCCAGGGGATGTTGATGAGAAAGTTGAAGAGGGCGAGGCGGTTGTACTCGCGGTTGATGCGGCGCTGCTGGTTTTCCAGGCGCTGCATTTCTTTTGCGTAGGTTTCGTCGCAGAAGGAAAAATCAGTCTGGTCGGAGGAAGAGATGGAAGGAATTTCGACTTCCGGTGCAGATGAGCCGCCGGAAGCCACGAATTGTGAGAAATAGCCTTCGTTTGGAGTAGATTTCAGCTCTGAATCTGCAGTGTTGTCAGGGGTCAATCTGCTGCCGCAGAAGGGACAGGTTCCTGTTCTATCCGAGAAGATATGGAAACAGTGGTCGCATCGATAAGTCATTATTTAGCTCCTTTCTATAAAGTGAACTCATTCAAAAGTAAAATCGTTCACGAGAACCGGAACAGGATGATTTGTGCCGTACAGCAGGCAGCCGGTTCCGAGGGTTGTAAGTTCTTCGGGATCGATGATCCGCTGGCTGATCTCATGCTGGACATCGCCGCGGACGGAGGCGGTAAAAATATGAAATGGCTGGCGGTGGCGGTCGGTGTGATGGTCTGTGACCCGGCGGTGGTAGCTGCCGATTCCATCAGAGAAGGGGCGCGCCGCGATCGTGCTGGAGCAGGAAAAGACGAACATTTCCTGAGTTTGTCCAAAGAGCGCGGACAGTTCGGCGGAATGGTCGGAGACGGTGATGCTTGAGGTGTCTTCCGCGACGATCCCGGTGCTGTATGGGGCGGAGGTGTGTTCGGACAGGAAAAAGTCTTTTAAGCGGGATGAGCTGTTTAGATTGATTCCATATTCCACAAGGAGAAAGGGAATTCTTGCGTTTACAAGGTGCTGAAGTTCACAGCTGAGGTAATCGAGAACACTGGTCTGCCCGGATGGAATGTTGATGCTGATCATCTGTCGTCTGAGAACGGCTGGGATCATGCTTGTCTTTGTATGATCTCGAAAACCTCTCGGTGTCCAGAGAATCCCGTTCACTTCCTGGGCGAAGCTGTTGACTGCGGCGTAGGCTGTCTGCTGTGCGCCGGATGCGGACAGCCGGCCGGTGATGGGGCTGGAGATCTCTTCCGGGAGGAATCTTAGGACTTCGTTCTGCAAAGCGGCAAATGGCATTCCGGTGAGTTCCAGCAGCAGTTCGAGGCTGAAGGGATATTCGCCGAAGATCCGGGAATCTTTTGAAAACTGCCAGGTGATGATCGATAGATAATCGGTCAGGATGCTTCGAAGATTCTGGATCTCGGAGGTCATTCTGTACTGACCGTTGTGATTGAAAGGTGCAATGGCATCCAAAACCTCGTTCTGACGCAGACCATATAACGGATCATAGTAGGACTGCATCAGATGGCTGTCACTTACGCGGCTGGACAGGATCATCTTAAAGCCGGGGATGTTTGCCAGTGACGGATTTAAGGAATAGATATTTCCGAGCTGCTGTTCGATCCGGGGATTATTGTGCAGGAAAACGATGCCTGTTTTTCCGCAGTAGTTTGATAAAAGCTGGAGAAGCAGCCGGTCCCTCTGGAAGGAATGTCCGCAGAAGATTCCAAAGGACTGATTGGGGGTAATATAAGTGTCCTGTGCCGACATTCTTGGGATCCGGCCGATCCAGCGGATACGATTGATGTGTGCCATGGGATGAACCTCCTCTGTAATGCTTTCATTTAAAACATATCTTCCTCAAAGGAAAAGAAAAATGGTGTACTCTGGGACGCCAGCCCCACGATCGCCTCTCCGGGTCTTTCTAAAGACTTGTAATGCCATGGTTCCACGGTGTTTCCGGCCCGTTCCCTGTCGATGGGGGCATTGCTGAGGCTCTGATACCGATAGGCAGTGTAATTCGTCCCGAACAAGCGCGATACATAGTCCATGGACTCGTAATCGGATGTTTTTAAGGCGATGATGGAGCCGAAGCCGCTTAAGATCACCTGCCCGGCTTCCCTGCCGTAGAGGGAGTAGATCTGGCCGATGCTCTGGAGTCCGGCGATGACGGAGACACATTTGCTCCTGCCGAAATTCAGGGCATCTTCCAGGTGTGTGATCTTTGGAAGGAGCTTCAGCTCATCCAGAAAAATATGGGTGTGTCCGTTGGAATACTCGCTGAGCGCCTCCTTTAAGGCAAGGTCGACGAGAAGCCGGTAGACGGGCGTCATGGTCTCGCCCATCGCCAGATCATACAGGATAAAGATCGATCTGCCGCCTTTCTGCCGGATCGCTTTCCGGATAGAAAAGGATGGCTGAGTGCTCGAGGGACGCCTCGCAAAAACTCCCTGAAAACAGTCATACAGCATGCTGCGCAGCTCACCGAAGACGCCCAAGGCCTGGGGATTCTCACCGTTTCCGATATAGGTGAGCAGGCCGTGCATGTCGGGATAACTTTTGAAGAATCCGGCAAGGGCAGCGGGAGTGTTCCGGAGCAAAAAATTTGCGAGATCATAATTATTGAGCATTCGTCCCCATTCCCTAGGATTTGCGTGATACCGTCTGATAAAATAGACCAGAATGCCGGAGAAAATGTCCCTGGCGGCATTGCAGAAGAAGGGCTGGGTCTGGGAACCTCTGTCTTTAAAGAGAATCGAGGCGATCTCTCTGGCGTTTGCCTCGTAATCTGCCGGAAGATCTCCGTCCACCAGAACTTCATCAAAAATATTCCATGTAACACTCCGGTCCCGGAAACGGCGGTCATTTCCGATCACATAGTCTCCTGGTCTGTAGAAACCACGGTGGCTGATATAGTCGCCTTTCGTGTCGAAGATCAAGCTGATCCCATCTTTAGTTCCAGATAAATTCCAGCAGTTCGTCTGCGCCACGATCTGGTTTAACACATTCGTCTTTCCGCTTCCCGCACTGCCTAATAGAAGAATATTTTTAAATACGGTCATCTCGTCGACAGCGATGGAACGACCGGACCGGCGGTCCCTGAATAGGAACCGGGGAGTTCCGCCTGTGGGAATAAATCTGCTGTCTGCCACACTCTGTCCATATAAAACATTTTCTGATATCATAGCCATCAGATCACCTGCCTACATTCCATAATAATAGTCGTTTTCCTCCGCCATGGTCTGGGTCTTTGCCGCCTGCGCCGGTTCATGGGAGCGGAAATACTGCCGGTCACACAGATCATTGACGGCCTGATAGCTGTCAGAAGGCTGAAATCTCGTGATCCCGTAATCCCTGTCCCGGATCACATCACGGAGCGTCTGCTCGATATCCGGGTCGTTGTAGTGGAGGACGGAGGCGTCCAGCGCTTTCTGAAAAGAATCCTCTTTGACGTACTCCAGATACTCGCCGCGGGATGGATCCTGACAGCCGGTATACTGTTTTGCATCGGAGATCGCGTTTAAGGTATTCCATTGTCCGACGGCAAAAGCTTCCTTTTCTACTTCCTGGATCCGGTACAGGTCCTCGTCCGTCCCTGGGGTAATGTAGGTGTGGGGCATTCTCCCGGAAGCTGCCTGAATCCCGTGGGTTCCCTCGTGGTAGATCGTATCCAGCATGTTCCAGCCAGGTGCCAGGGCTTTCGTCTTCACTCTCTGGGTTTTCCCGTTAAGATCTGTAAATTCTGTGAGAAAAGTCCCATCCTGTAAAAGAGACTTGTTCAGCGCGATTGTGTTTTTGTACTGATAACCATAGGTGGCTCCCTGCATATTTTTCGCTTTCACCGTACAGGACGGGACGCCATTTTCTGCGGCAAACCGGTTTTCCACCTCCTGGCATGCGTCCAATCGGTCTTGAAAACTCAGGGTCTCCCAAATTGGTTCTGAAAACAGCGCATGGAGTTCCGTTTTTGAGAGTGTATCAAAATGACTGCCCATGACCTTCACCTCACCTTCTTAATCTGCAGCTGTTCGTTGCTGCGAACTCTTTGTAACTGCATCATAGCACATAGAAAATCATATTTCAACATGAAACTTCATAAAAAATCATAAAATTTCATAAAACCTCTTGTAAACGCACCGATGGTGTGGTATTTTATAGACAGAGATCAGATCATTAGAAAGAAGGTGACCGGATGAGCGTACTATTCACAAGTGACCTGCATTTGGGACACGAAAATATTATCGCTTCCTGCGGGAGAAACGCTGAGAGCTGTGGAAAAGATTTTTCTTCTGTGGAGGAAATGAACGCCTTCCTGATCGATAAATGGAATCGAAAAGTGACGGAAGAGGACGAAGTATATATTTTAGGAGACTTGTCCTACCGTTCCAGTATTTCCGTGAAAACATATTTAAGACAGATGAGGGGACACAAGCACCTGATCGTCGGAAACCATGATTTTAAATGGATGAAAAACGTTCCGGATATGGAAAAGTATTTCGAGACAGTGAGCAATCTCGAGATCATAAAACTGGACGGAAAACTGCTCACCCTGTGCCATTACCCACTTCTGGAATGGAACGGCTCAGGAAGGGCGAAGTGCCAGGAGACATCCCTCTCGTGGCTGATACATGGACATATCCATAACAGCAGGAACGGTGCTTTTCAATATATAAAAGAAAACCTCCCATGCGCGCTGAACTGCGGCGTGGACATCAACGGGTTTGAACCGGTGACATTTGAGGAACTGCTTGAAAATAATAACAGATGGTACGATAGAAAATAAAATTTTGGAGGAAACAGAATGAACGAAACCAACAACATCGGCAGCCAGATCGTAATTTTACGCGCGGGTGCTGGCTGGACCCAGCAGCAGCTGGCGGAGAAGCTGAATACTTCCCAGAGGACGATCGCGGCCTGGGAGTCCGGGGATGCCGTGCCGAGAAAGACCATGCAGGTAAAGATCGCAAGGATCTTCGGGCTTCCGGAGAACTACTTCTTCCAGATCCCTTCTGAGGCTGAGAAAGAAAAAGCTGAAGAGGACGAGGTGCAGAAGAAGCTGATGCAGGCCCTGGACAAAGCTGCCGCGGAGACGGGACTGAACATGACGGAAGTACAAAAAAGCATGTTTATGAATTCCTTGCAGGATGTGTTTGATATCAAAAAATAATGGCTGATAGAGGCGGTGCTTATGATGAATTTGGATATTTTTGCAGGAAATAATGTGATGATGAATTTGGATATTCTTGCGGAAGATAATGCGAATGATGTCAAAGAGATCTTATCAGGATCGAAAGGAAAAACGATCTGTATCATTTCTATTGATCACTTTGTGGGACTGGTCACAAAAATGGATCAGAACAGCCTGGGGCTGATGAATGTGGTCACGATTGAGGGCGGAGCTGAGTGTCTGCCGGATCCTCGTCTTATGGGTGAGGATCGGGCATACAGAAAGCTGAAGCGATATGTGGAATCTGATCGCCAGATGGATTCCACGATCACGCTTGATGATAAGGCCTATAGCTGCCGCGAGGTCGAGGCGCTGTATTATGACGCGAAAGAAAACATATCGAAGCTCATCGGCAGCTTACAGAAAATTCTGGCTGACGCAGGCTTCGAAGAGGACGAGGCAGTCTACGTGATTGGCGGCATCAGAACGCTTGATTATCTCATCATGCACTATTGCAGAGAGGAGCTGTCGGCGAACGCACTGATGCAGGACAAACGGATTCATGTCGATCCGAGTGATACTCTATACGAATGTATGAAGGAGGCAATATCGGAGTACAACAGCAGAAAGGAAGCGGGAAGCACAGAAACGGGAGGCGGACAAACTGGAGCCGGGAAGACCGAAAGCGGAGAACCTAAAAACAAAGAGTCGGAAAAGAAAATAGAGGCTGTCGCTGCAAAATCAGAAAACGGGAGCGCTGATGTGCAGAAGGAAGCAGGAATCGCCGGATCGGGGGAAGAATCCGGTCCCATCAGTGGAAATCCTGATGCAATAAGTATTTTCGTGGATCCATCGTACAAGGAAAAAATACTGGTTCCAAAAGAAGATGGACAATGGCATAAAGTAGAACTTTCAACGGAGTATTTTGTTAAGCCTCTGAGGGTGCAGATATATAGGAAGACTTATGAAATTGATCTGCCGTTCCCCATATTTAAGCTGGCCGTCGATTGTTTTATGGCGGACAGAAAAACTTTTATCATAGAAGCAAAATTCTGGGGCGAGACATATGCAGAAAATCACCTCTATTTAAGGGGCGACAGCAGCTGCATGGGACCAGACAATATGATATATCATTATGATTTTTCACACCCCCAAAAGACATCATGACGGAGGAAAATTCATGAATTCACTAGAAAAAAGGCTAGAACAGCAGCTGATCGAACAGGTAACCTCTGTCGAGAGAGAAAAAAAGAGACTGGGACAGCAGTTAAACGCACAGGCAGAATTCATCAGCGAACAGAAAAATGAACTCGTCCTGATCCCGGAAATTTTAAACACCTGCCAGGCACTGCTCAGAAGTGTCGACAGAATGATTCCGGCACAGCTGTCGGAGGATGCTTTCGAAGATATCATGGCGGGATATGTGGGACTGACCGCGAGAGTCCGGTATTTTTATAAGAGTAATCCTTCCTACTTCGAAGCTCACAACGATAAATTATTGGAGGACATACTGAAGGAGCTCAACACCTTCCAGAGACGGAAAAATGATCTCGACATGGAATACGAAAGGAAGATGGACGAGCGTGATGAGGTGAAAAAGGCAGTTGAGGAGAGGCAGAAGGAAGTTGACGAGATCCGGAAAGAATACGATTCTGTAAAGAAACAGGCGGATGAACTGCAGAGAGAAAAAGAGAAACTTGCCAGAAAGAAAGAAGAATTACTGGAAGAGCAGTCAAAGCTTTCCGCGAAGATCGACAACTTTGAACCGGAGCTGGAGAAAGTTACGAAGTCTGTCCATGAGTTGAAGAGCACATATGAGGATCTCTGCGCCGATTTCGAGGAGTTTGCGAGGATCAAAAAAGGAATCGAGAAAGATGGATTTGTCTGCATGAGTGATTTCGAGGAGAAGGTCAGAGAAAAGACCGATGAGGCAAAAGAACTCATGCGCTGGAGTGACCGGACGCTGGGAGCGGTACTGAGCGATGTGGACGCGCTGCAGGATAAGATAGAAGACAGAAGAAAAGTCCAGGCAGCTGTCCAGTAAGTCTGTGCGTTTGCCGCGCTGGCCATCAGGGAGCCCCTGAAGTGCTGAAAACGAAGAAAAGTGGTGATGGAAATTGTACATCCGGGTATATGACTATCAGGACGGCGTGAGAAAATTAGGACCGAATACGAGATTCGCGCTCTGGGTGCAGGGATGCGGCAGACACTGCAGGGGATGCATGACTCCCCAGAGCCAGGATATGGATGGCGGAAAAGAGATGGATACCCGCGGCCTTGCGGCGATGATCTTGAGATCCGGCAGGGAGGGAATCACCATCAGCGGCGGCGAGCCTTTTTTGCAGGCGGCGGGCTTATGTGAACTGATCGACCTCCTGAGAGCGCAGAGAGACATCGGAATCATTGTATATACCGGTTTTACCATCGAGGAGATCCGCGAAAAGAATGATCCGGACATGAACCGTTTCCTTGACCAGATCGACCTGCTGATCGACGGCCCTTACATAGAGGAGAAGAACGACGGAAGGAATCTTCGCGGATCCAGCAACCAGAGAGCCATCGCCCTCACAGAGCGATACGAGAAAAATGTACCGGACTACGGGAGCCGGAAAGCGGAGATCGAGCTGTTTGTAAAGGAAGATAAGGTCGTGCTGGTGGGAGTGCCGGATGAGAAAACATTGGCGCGGTTTCAGCATACATTTGAGGAGGAGACGTAGATGAGCCATTATGAGACACCGGAACAGAGAGAGATCAGGGAACTCAGAAGCCAGATCTCCCTGATGAATTATACGGTGGATATACGCAATCGTGAGAATGAAAAACTCCGCCGGCAGATCGAGGTCGTGAGAGGCCAGCAGGCAGCGGAAAATGAGCGCATGATGCGGCAGATGAGACTTCAGCAGCAGAAATTTGAACAGCAGGGATCCCAGAAGGAAAGTACCATGAGTGCCGAACTGCAGGCTCTGAACCGGGAGGTAAGAGAGCGGGAACGTCTTCAGAATGAAAAGATCGCGAGGATCCGGGAACAGCATGAGGCCCAGGTGAGGGACATGAACGCCAGGTTTCAAATGGAAACGGACGGGATCCGGGGAGATTTAAGAGAGCAGCGGGATGAGAATCAGAGAAACCAGAGGGAGATCCAGAGAACTCAGGCCGAGATGAGAAGCAGACTGGCTGAGATCCGGCAGGAAACAGAGAGAAAACTCCGGGAACAGAAGGATGAGCTTCACAGAACCATCGACACGGTAAACACAAGATTAGAGGGAAAGATCTTATCGGTGGACGGAAAAGTCCAGACCCTTATGAACCAGCTTTCCGCGAAAGAGAGCAGCGCAAGAGAACTGGCGCAGTACTGGGGTCAGGAGGCGGAGAGACTAATGCGCAGTCTCAAGGAAACTTACCGCAGTTCCCTCTTCAATGAAAAATGCGTGAGGCGGCTGGAGCAGGATCTGCGGGACGCCGCGCGGGATATTGAGACTGGTCACTATGACTCCGCCATCAAGACAGGACGTGACGCCTTCCGTGACGGGATGGAGATGAAGGGGGACCTGGCGGTTGCGGAGCTGGAATGGAACTATGCCTACAACTCTCTGCGAAACCGTGAGAGCCGCCTGCTGGAAGATCTGGATTCGGCGAGACACCGGATCTACTCTGTCGATACGGAAGAAGGAACTGTGACATATGAGAATGGAATCGACTACTGGACGAACGGGCAGCTGTCGGTCACAGAGGAGAGAGTGCGGAAACTCCGTGAGAAGATGGGAGATCTGCAGGAGACTTCCGCGGAAGAATTAGGAGAGTATGAGCGGGAGATCATAAGCCTGACCGAGGAACTGGCCCTGGTGGAAAATGCCTCCCACACGAACGTGGCGATGTCTCTCTCCCGATATCGGACTGCGGTAAAGATCGGCGAGATCCTGGGTAAGGAATTTCATATGCTGGACGCGGATGGAGATTTTTACGGGGAAGAGAACCGGGATGAGTACCACGCGGTATATGTAAATTCTGTGACCGGTGATTCGGTGGTGGCAGTGATCACCCCTGTGCCGGATGAGAGCGGAGTGGTCTCCAATCATATTGAACTGATCGCGGGAAACGGGATGGATAATGATCTGAGAAACCGACACATGATCCACCGGAAGGTGACGGAGAAGCTGAGAGAGAGCGGGATCCGGGAGATCGATCTTGAACGCTGCGCGGACAGACATGGCGCAGATGTCCGCCAGGTGATCGCAAGGGCTGGCAATATCGCAGCGGTGGCGGCCGGGGATGAGAATGTCCGGATCGGTGTCCCGGGGCGCGGGGAACAGGAAGACCTGGCCGGAAGTGTCCGCAGAGGCTGACGGCAGCGCGCGGCACGGGATATGATGCAAATTGAGAATGTGAGGTGACCGGGATGGAGAAGACCTTTTTTACGCCGGAGAGAGCCATGACCCGCTATTTCTATGTCAACGGCAGGACAGGCGACGAGTTTTATACGGATGGTCTGTGCAAATTGAATATTGAACAGCTGCTGCATATGGAACTGAAGCAGAACGGATACAGCCGGGTGGTATTTTTTGATCAGAGCAATAAATTATATACCTACGACGATGAATCCTATCGGTTATTCGATAAAAAAAGAGATACGGATCATTCCGGCAGCATGCCCGCGGAAGCGAAAAGTCTGATCCGTCCTGCGGGCGGTCTCAAAAATGGAAAACTCGGACAGGGAAAAAGGGCTGAAAGCGAAGCAGGACAGGTTGATGAAACTGCGGTTCCTGCTCCCGGCAGCGAATGGATCCCCGGGACGAAATCCGGGATCCGGATCCGTAATATCGTGAGCAGAAAACTGAATATGGAGATGACGGAAGATCTTTTCGTTTCAAGAACCATAGATGCCTACATGAGCAATAAGTTTATAAAAACCGCCATCGTGATCAATGACCTGGAGTCGATCAAGACGAAAGAATTTGAGGACTTCCTGTACAGCATCCGGACAAAGTATGAGCGGATGCTGGGGACAGACAATGAGAACATCATCGTGTTTCTGGAGCCGGATATCCGGACGAACAATCCTTTTGAGGATGAGAAAAAGGAAAAAGAGTCTGATAAGATTAAAAAAGTAAATCAGATCACGATCGGCGCGCCGAACTCCATGGAAGTCAAAAACATGCTGATGTACATGAGGCTCCACGAGGGGCTTGATTTTGCGATGAAGGACCTAAACCGTATCGCGGTGTCCCTTCACCAGGCTATGGAATTAAGCGGAAAAGGAACAAAGCAGACGTATATCAGACTGCAGGAACAGAAGAAAACGGGCAGAAACCTTGACGAGGGATCCTGTTATGAGATCATGGGAATCAAAAAGCCTCTTACGGCGGAGGAACAGTTAAATTCATTCATCGGCATGGAAGCGGTGAAAAAAGCTCTTCTGGATTACAAGGTAGAAGAGCGCAGTATGATTCCGTCTGGGGAGTCACGCATCAAACCGAATTCCGGACAGCGCAAAGACACCTCCATGATGATCCACATTATGCTGACCGGAAATCCGGGAACTGGAAAAACCACAGTGGCAAAGCTGATCGGACAGCTGTTTTATGAGATGGGATATTTATCCACGGGACATGTGGTCGAAACAGACCGTTCCGGCCTTGTCGCGAAATATATCGGACATACTGCCGAGAAAACGCGGAATAAGGTGATGGAGGCGATGGGCGGAGTTCTCTTTATCGATGAGGCATATGCCCTTAAGAAAGGGGACAAAGATGAGGAGGACCATGATTTCGGACAGGAAGCCATCGACACTCTTGTAAAATGTATGGACGAGTTTAAGGGAAAATTTATTCTCGTCGCGGCAGGGTATAAGGATAAGATGGAGAATTTTGCGGCGGCAAATGACGGTCTGGGGTCGAGATTCACGGTGAAGCTCCATATTGAGGATTACACGCCGGAGGAGATGCATGAGATCGTAACGTATCATGCGAAGAAGGCGGGATTTGCGCTGTCAGAGGAACTGGAGAAGGAAATGCCCAATTTCTGCGAAAACTGGGTCAGTCAGGCGGATAAAAACTGGGGAAACGCGAGGGAAGCAAGGAATCTTGTTGATAAGATGATCTTAAGCTGGAAGAAGGAAAATGGCGAAAGTGATCAGCCGGGAATCGGAGTCCTTGAAAAACGCCATATCCCGTCCAAAATGCAGATCCTTTTCAGCCCACTTTCCGAATACCGGGCAGAAATGGTTGCTGCTTTTAATAAGATGGTGGGACTGTACGGTGTGAAAAACCAGATCGGAAGACTCTACAACAGAATGAGATTCGGGGATCTGAAAGAGCCTGGACATTATATTTTTGTCGGAAATCCGGGAACCGGAAAAACGACGGTGGCCCGCTATATGGGGCGTATCATGAAAAGCTTTGGTCTTCTGAAACATGACCATGTGGAGGAATATTCAGCGGAACGGCTGAAGGCGGAGTATACGAGCCGGAAGATCAATGGAAATCTTGACCTGATCGTAGAAAAAGCAGTTGACGGTGTCCTGTTTGTAGATGAGGCGTATCAGCTCGCGGATGATCCGGTGGGAAAAAAGATTTTAGACGGACTCTTAACCAGCTCGGTGGATCATAGGAAGGATCTGTGCATCATATTGGCGGGGTACGAGGAAGAGATGGACGACATGCTCAAATATAATCCGGGCATGAAGGATCGCTTTCCAAACAGGATCATCTTCGACAACTATACAGGGGAAGAGCTCTTTGAGATTCTGATTCAGACCCTAAAGGAGGAAGGAACCCGATTTGATGAGGAGTACGCGCAGAACGCGAGACAGGTTCTCATCAGACATATTCCGGTTCTCTCAAAAGACCGCTCCTTCAGCAATGTCCGCTACTTAAAGAATATCTTTATTCCGGACTGCAAGGACGCGAAGAATGACAGGCTGACGGAGATCTATGGGGATGAGGAGGTACCGCAGGAGGAAAATAAGCTCACAGGCGATGATTTTAGTGAAGAGCTTATGAAATATCTCCTGCCGCAGGAAGAAAGCGGACAGGCAGAGCCGGAACCAGAAAATAGAAATATCGTTCATCCTCAGTTTCAGCTCAGCAGGGATGAATTATGTCAACCATATGAAACGTTTGACTATGAGGAACAGCGTCTGGATGATTTTAGAAGGCAGAAGAACGGAACGGTATTCCTGCGCGCAGTCACGGGAAACGGCGTAAGTCAGGGCAGCGGAGCATTTATATCCGATCAGGGATACATATTGACCTGTGAGCATGTGATCCATGGCAGCAATGAGATCGAAGTCAGGATCTTCAACGGTTCTCCGGAGACCGAAAGAATATGGGAACGCGGCGAGGTCGTATGGTCTGATGAGTCGATGGACGCGGCGATCGTGAAGGTCGGCGAAAAGAAAGGTATCGCGCTGCCGCTTGCGGATGTCAGATACAGCGAATACAGCAGCAGATCTGGGCATCCGATCTATATGTTCGGCTTCCCGTTCGGTGTTGGACGCAGTGATGATGTCAATAAACTGAATCCCAGCTTTGCCAGTGGATATGTCAAGGCGGTCCAGTTTAAGGGAGGACGGGATCAGATCGATGTGGATATAAACGCGCAGCAGGGCTGCTCCGGTGGACCGGTATTTTCGAAGGAAAGCGGTTCGATCATAGGGATCCTATGCGGAGCCCATGCACATCGCGGAGATGTTCTTGTGGAGCAGATCAATTACGTTCTTCCGGTCAAATATATATGGGAAGCTGTGATCCGGGATATTTGTGAGGAGTGATAATTATGGTTCCGGGGAGAAAAGACGGGGGCAGTGCCCTTGAGAGAGAACCGTATCAGACGTTTCTCAAAAAATTTGATAAACTGGGCGGTCTCACGAATGAGTCGGTCCACTTAAAGATCACTTCCAGTGAAAAGGAAAAGAAAAACTGCTTCGCGGGGTTCATGGATGGATTTTCCCTGGATTACTGTTACGCGAAACGGTTTGATCTGGATTTTGAGTTCCGTGAGTTTGCAGTGGCAGAGCATGCCGGGAGTCCGGAATTCTGTGTCGTGCACAGGATCAGTTATCGGTTTGCGGAGGATGAAGATCTTCACAACATTATGATGGATACCATCGATGATATCCAGAGACGAAACGGATATTTTTATCTCTCCGCCCGGGTGAAAAAATGCGAAGTGAACTGTTCTGTAAACAATAGAAATATGGTCACGGTGACATATGCTGTGTTCTGCGGGAAAGAGGACGCAAAGGAAGTGTGCCTGCAGCTTATCAGCCATGATATCGCGATTTTTACCCGGAGTTTCTAGGAGGTGGAATCATGAGGGAAAACTGGTTTTTATTGGGAGATATCCATGGGGAGACCGCGCCCATTGAATATTTTTATATCCATAATAAAGATCGATTGAAGCTTGATGAGTGTGAAAACCATTTGATCCTGCTGGGGGATGTGGGATGTAACTTCTGCATTACTGGGGAGAGAGATGCTGACTTTAAGAAGTGTCTCTCGAAGCTTCCGTTTACTTATATCTGCCTCAGGGGAAATCATGAGGCCCGGGTGAAGGACGTGGCGGACCGGTATCCGGAGAGATGGGAGACGGTAAACAAGTACGGGGGGACGGTCTTTGTGGAGAAAGAGTTTCCGCGGATCGAATATCTCCTCGATGGACCTGCGGTCTATGAATTTGCGGGTTATAAGACGATGGCGGTTCCGGGCGCTTACAGCGTGGACAAATTTATCAGACTGCGCCGCGGGTATCAGTGGTTTGAGAATGAACAGCTCTCTGAGGAAGAAATGCAGCGGGGCAGGGAGCTTGTAAAGGCGGAGAAGTCGGTGGATCTTATTATTTCCCATACATGCCCGATCGCTTTTGAGCCCCGGGATCTGTTCCTTAGATCGATCGACCAGACCCAGGTGGATAAGACCATGGAAATGTATTTACAGGAGATCGAGAGTACGTTATCTTACCGACGCTTTGCGTGGGGACATTATCACGCGGACCGGCTGTACCCATGGGATGGGGATAAAGAAAAGCTGATGCTTTTTAATGAACATGTGGTGGATCTTGTCAAGTTTATGGAGATGAGACGGTCGGACTATCTGGAGGATATTCTGGCGTAACGGACGGATCCGGGCGGCTGGAGGGCAGATATATTTGCTTCTGTTCGGGGCTGCGGGGAAAACGGGTGATGATCCGGGAGGTGAAAAGATGAACAGTATAGAGGATATCAGAAAGGATTACCCGAGTATGGCAAACTGGGTGATCTTAAAGAGAGGACGGAATGGGATCATAGCGAGAAATTGTCTGACGGACCGGGAAATTCCTTTATCGGATCGGGAGGCAAAGTATCTCAAAAGCCTGGACGGCAGCGGAAACCAGTACCATGTCGATGGATTTTCGGAGCGGGAATGCATGGAATTTTACAGACATCTGAGCAGCGAGCGGATGGTCCGGAGATCGGGATTTAATCTTGCGGACGGAAAGACGGTGATGCGCCCGGTTTATATTCCGAGGAGGAAGAGGACCAGGTCCGTGATTCCGAAGATCCTGAATTTTCTGCTGTTGGTCTCTTTTCTGCCGGTGTTTCTTTATGGGGTATATCTGATCTGTCATGAGGGAGTGCTGTTTGGGAGGGAAGACCATTTTTTTTTAAACATTGTCCTGGGGGAGGTGTTCGGTCTTGGCGGCGGGATGGTCCTTCATGAGGCCGCCCATGCGATTGCATGCTTAAGTGACCGGAACGGAAGATGGCTGGAGGCCGGGATCATGATCCGGTGGAGGATCATTCCCGGGGCATATGTGTGGCTCGACACGGGAGATATTAAGAGCCGGATGAAAAAGATACAGATCAATATGGCGGGGATCGAGATGAATCTTCTTCTGGCGGGGATCCTGATGATCGGGCTGGTGAATACCCGGTACGGTGTTGGATTTCTAGCCCCGTGGAGGACCGCGATGCTTTATGCGGTGGTCATGAATCTGTCCCTAGTGCTGTTTAATGTCAGTTTTGCGGAAGGACTTGACGGGGAGCATACGATCAGTGAGATCTTTGGGAAAGACTCGATGGTGGACGCGGCAAAGGCGAATATCCGGCAGATGGTTCACAGGAAGGACAGGAGAGCGTATTTTGCAAGAACCGGGATAAACGGGGCGGCGAATCTTTGTGTCAGCGCAGTTATTTTAGGATTTCAGCTGATGCTTCCGCTGTTGATCGCCGCGGATATCAGTATGTGGATCGGAGATTTTATTTTATGAAGATGAAAGTACAGATATTTAAAATGATCCTGGGGACCGGAGCGGCAGGATGGCTGTTTTTTGACGCGGCGGAGTCTGTCAGCAGGTATGGGATCAGATGGTGGAATTTATTGCTGGGAGCTGCCGTTTTGTTTGGGACGGTGGGGAGTGTGAAGTTTATGAGAGGGGCGGAGAGTGTCTGGGTGTTTTTGCTCTCTGCGATAGCGTTTATGGCGGCTGATGTCAGGATGGCGGCTGGTGTGGTGAATGTGCTGCTGGATGGATATCTTGGGGTCACGAAGGTTTTGTTGGGGATCGTGGCTGGGATGAGTTTTTTGGCGGCGGAGGAGATTGTGATGGGGGTGATTGCTGGGGGGATATGGTCTGGGAAGGGATGTGAGGTGAATTAGAAGCGGCGAAAGTACGCGCCGGTGAGTCTTCGGGCGCGGACGCTTGGTGGGATTTCGGGAGGGTTCCGCTAGGCTTGCAGAAGAATGCTAAGGGCGGAGAACAGGCGGCACAACTCGCCTGCGGCTCAGACAAGTGCCGCCTGTCCTCCAACGCATTCTCCTGCGAGCCAAGAGGAACCAGCTCCCGGAATCCAGGCGCG
>Ga0129312_1001190_pt1 | contig 16232 bp, 18 predicted proteins | sample O827metagenome_FD_94434 | JGI IMG/M metagenome (GOLD analysis project Ga0129312, IMG submission 94434) | Orangutan group fecal microbial communities from Wisconsin, USA - O827 metagenome | ecosystem: Host-associated > Mammals > Digestive system > Large intestine > Fecal | place: USA: Wisconsin... | reverse complement strand
CAAATGGAACAGCTAAATTTTTCTCAGCTCTTTCTGTAGATGACTTTATCAAAAAATCAAGTATCGTATATTATTCTAGGGCAGCACTGAAAAATATCCATAAAGATATCATTCAGTTTGCCACATCCGAACAGTTGACAGCACATGCCAATTCCATTGCTGTCCGCTTTGAGAACGAAGAGGATAAATAGGAGGAGTTATGGCAAGAGAGGCATCCATTGAAAGAAACACAAAAGAAACCCAGATTCAGTTAAATTTAAACATTGACGGAACCGGGAGTTCCGATATCCATACAGGAGTAGGATTTTTTGATCATATGCTGGATGGTTTTACCAGACACGGCCTTTATGACCTGAAGCTCCAGGTCAGAGGCGATCTGGAGGTGGATGATCATCACACAGTAGAAGATACGGGAATTGTTCTTGGAAATGCCATCCGCGAGGCCGTAGGGGACAAAAAAGGGATCAAACGCTACGGAAGCTGTATCCTTCCCATGGATGAAGTTCTGGTTCTCTGTGCAGTAGACCTTTCCGGAAGGGAATGTCTGGGATGGGACGCGGAGTTTTCCACAGAAAAGGTGGGAGATATGGCTACAGAAATGGTAAAAGAATTTTTCTATGCAGTTTCCTATTCTGCTGCCATGAACCTTCATATCAAAGTCCTGTCAGGCGGAAACAGCCACCATGTTGCAGAGGCCATGTTCAAAAGTTTTGCCAAGGCACTTGACGCAGCAACACAGTACGATCCAAGGATCACAGACGTGCTTTCCACCAAGGGAAGCCTCTAAAGGAGAGGAGAAGCCATGAATAAACTTTTGATACCATGTCTTTATCTTCAGTCTGAGAAGGCAGTTACCGGATTTGGACAGCGAAATCTTTTCGGAGACGGAAATGTGGAAACACTTGCAGGGTTTTACAGGGATAACGGAGCAGATGAGCTTCTGGTATTTGACTTTTCCTGCACAGATGAGGAGCATGACCGCGCTATCGGAAAAATACGTGATATCTGTAAAACCGCCGAGGTTCCGGTGATCGCAGCCGGAAATATCAAACGCATGGAAGATATAAAGAAACTGATATACGCAGGCTGTGCAAAAGCTGTGCTGAACTTTTCCAAAGAAAGTAATATTGAACTTCTCAGGGAAGCATCCATGCGTTTTGGGAAAGAATGCATGATGGTCAGTATTTCCGATCTTCATGAATTTACAGATCACCAGTCCCTGATCGAAGAATATGCAGATGCTATTCTTGCTCTGGATACAGTGGAAAAAGAGATTGCTGCAGTTTCCGGTATACCTGTGATCCTTCACACAGAGGAAAGCAGCCAGGACAAGATCCTGTCCATTTTAAGAAGTGATGCAGTTTCCGGATTAAGCGGTGCGTGGATCAGCAGCCGTGAATGCAACATCCATGATTTCAAGGAACTGTGCGCAAAAGAGGGGATTCCGGTAAATATCTGGAAAAGCAACATCTCCTGGTCTGAATTTAAGCTGAACAGTGACGGCATGGTTCCGGTTATTGTGCAGGATTACCGCACAGACGAGGTTCTTATGCTGGCCTATATGAATGAATTGGCTTTTGATACTACACTCAAAACCGGAAAGATGACCTACTGGAGCCGGAGCCGTGATGAACTCTGGACCAAGGGTCTTACTTCCGGACATGTCCAGTATGTAAAATCCCTGACTATCGACTGCGACAGGGATACCATCCTTGCAAAGGTGGATCAGATCGGCGCCGCCTGCCATACAGGAAACCGTACCTGCTTTTTCCAGCCTCTTGTAAAAAAAGAGTGCGATGATACCAATCCGCTCCGGGTATTCCAGAATGTATATGATGTGATTGCGGATCGCAGAGAAAATCCCAAAGAAGGCTCTTATACCAATTATCTTTTTGACAAAGGCCTGGACAAGATCCTGAAGAAAGTAGGAGAGGAATGTACAGAGATCGTCATTGCAGCGAAAAATCCCGACAAAGAAGAAGTCAAGTATGAAATTTCTGATTTCCTCTACCACATGATGGTCCTTATGGTGGAAAAAGGCGTAAGCTGGGATGAGATCACCCGGGAACTGGCACGGAGATAACATATTCTTTACATATATCAGATTGTCCATAGTTAATTGTCAAAATAATAGCAATTAACTATAGACAATCTTTTTACTATAAATGAGCAAATTTGAAAAAATGCACAAAATTATCCTGCTAATTTCATAAATGCTTCAAAATCATCACTTGCCTTTGCACATAGGAATAGATACTGATACTTTTCCTGATGAACGGCACTACAGATTCGATGATATCCATCTTGAAAAGACCGATATCCGCCAGTTCCTGTGACACAAATATAATGTGCCAGTGACATCAACAGCCAGTACCTCTGTATTCCCTTTGAGGAGCGTATCTGGTATGTATCCAGGGCCAGATGGTTTTTGCATTGCCTGAAAAATATCTCAATCGGCCATCGACAAACATAACAGGAAAGGATCTCCTGTGTAGATAAGGATACATTTGTGCTAATGAAAGCACGTAGTGCTTTAGGATTACCAAATGCTTTTTCAGGATAGCTTAAAAGAACAACTGCATTTTCTATGCCGCTGAGGTTTCCCTCATACCGGTACACATAATAGTTGCGTTTTTTGACTGTGACGAGGTCAAATCCTTTATGTGTTGTGGATCGTTCAGCAGCCAGTTCACTGAGTTTCTTTTTCATTCCTGATGGATACAGCAGACGGTTTGTTTTCAAAGCACCAATGGTATGGAACCCTTTCTGTACAAAAGTATTGATTATTTTTTCAGAAACATACCAGCAGTCACAAAGGAAATAAGACATTACTGGTGGAACAGGCAGTTCCTTTGCAATATTTTGTACAATATCAATCTTGGAAATTGATTTATTGTACATTACAAAAGCATAGTTCAGGACAATGCCGTTACAGGAAAGCATAACAGCTACTGCCTGATGTCCGTAGTCCTGTTTCCCCTTTAAATGGGATTAGTGAAAGTACGCATCTTCAATCGGATGCAGAGCCTGTGACGAAGGCTTTGTCTTTGAAGCTATCGTATCGTCTACAATGCAGAAAACAGGCTTTCCGGTGCGTGCTGCTTCTGAATAAATAATCTCTATAACAGAACGTTTTAACGTATCTGAAAGTAGAGAATCATCCCATTTCCCTGAATTAAGGAAATGTGCAATCGTAGTTCTGTGACAGGAACTGTTTTTAGCAAAATCCGTGGTTTTTCCATGATATCCTGAAATGAAAATGCTGATCAGGATACTTATAAGGTGGTTTATCACCCGGTTCGAATAAAATTTGCATAAATTTAATTTCTTAAGCTGGTTGTATATGAATGCGGAATGATGTATAGTATTTGCGAGAGACACCTTCTTTCGTAAATGTTGCAAATGTTTGTTTAGGCACTTTCATTATACAACACACGGAATCGAGGTGTCTTTCTTTTATGCAAAATCACGAACTTGCTCATTTATAGCAGTAAAATACAGAATTTTCTCAGGCAGTGGTATTATGAACAAATATACCACTGTCTTTTTGTATATTTTTTCATGTTTTTTTGATTTATACTTTACTTTTTCTCATACATAGAATACAATAATGTCATACATTAAGAAGGGAGAGAAACAATGACAACAGCACATATCTGTATTTTGCTGGCAATCATCGTCTATCTGGGCGCAATGCTTTATGTTGGCTATCTGTGCTCAAAGAAAACAAATGACAGTTCAGACTTTTATCTTGGTGGAAGGAAACTTGGCCCTCTGGTCACAGCCATGAGTGCAGAGGCCTCTGATATGAGTAGTTGGCTCCTTATGGGACTGCCGGGACTTGCATATCTTACCGGTATTGCAGATGCAGGATGGACAGCTATTGGTCTTGCCATCGGTACATACTTAAACTGGAAGATCGTAGCCAAAAGGATCCGCCGCTACACACATGTGGCAGGCAATGCCATCACCCTGCCATCTTTTTTCAGTAACCGTTACAGGGATGAGAAGAAGATCCTTCAGTTTATCGGAGCTATATTTATCGTAGTATTTTTTATCCCGTATACTGCATCTGGTTTTGCAGCATGTGGCAAACTTTTCTCCAGCCTCTTCGGAATGGATTATCTCACTGCCATGATCGTCAGTGCACTGGTTATTGTAGGCTACACTACACTTGGCGGTTTCCTGGCAGCATCCACCACAGACTTTATCCAGAGTATCATTATGTCTGTGGCACTGGTTATCGTATTTGTATTCGGTATCGAGACAGCCGGCGGAATGGGGGCGGTAATGGATAATGCCAGATCACTTCCCGGATATCTTACCATGTTTACAACCTATGACCCGGTATCCGGCACAGAACAGGCTTATCCGATCCTTAATATCTGTTCCATGCTTGCATGGGGACTTGGATATTTCGGAATGCCGCACATCCTCCTTCGCTTTATGGCAATTGAGGATGAGAACAAATTAAAATTATCCAGAAGAGTAGCATCTACATGGGTTGTGATCTCACTGATCGTAGCTGTTATGATCGGTGTGGTAGGACTTGGAATGAGCAAGGCAGGTGAACTTGCCATGCTGGAGGGCTCCAACTCAGAAACCATCATTGTAAAGATTGCTGATCTTTTAAGTAAGCATGGTGTACTTCCGGCGATCCTTGCAGGACTGATCCTTGCAGGTATCCTTGCATCTACCATGTCCACAGCGGATTCCCAGCTCCTGGCTGCATCCTCCGCAGTATCTTCCGACCTTCTTGGAAGTATCTTAAAAGATAAGGAGACAAAGAAGGAGAGTATGGTAGCAGATAAGGTGACACTTCTTCTTATTGCCATAGTTGCCATGTTCCTTGCCAAAAATCCGGACAGCTCTGTATTTAAGATCGTTTCCTTTGCATGGGCCGGCTTCGGAGCAGTGTTCGGTCCTGTAGTTCTTCTTGCGCTTTTCTGGCGCCGTTCCAACTGGCAGGGAGCACTTGCCGGAATGATCAGCGGTGGAGCCATGGTATTCATCTGGAAATACGGTATCAGCCAGTTAGGTGGTGCATGGGCAATTTATGAACTTCTTCCTGCATTTCTCACAGCCTGTGTTATAAATGTAGTAGTCAGTCTTCTTACCAAAGCACCCTCCAAGGAGATTATTGATGAGTTCAACTCCGTAAATACAAAATAAGAAATAAACAGACAAAGAAATCCCCCTCACTGAGAACTTTTCAAACGAAGCTGAAAAGAATCTCAATGAGGGGGAATTTTTAATAAATCAGTCTGCTGATCTTTTCTCCAGTTCATCCAGAAGCTGACTGATAGTACGGTTCAGTACCGGATGTCTGAAATACGGTGCGATCTCAGCCATTGGTTTCAGCACAAAATCCCGGTTTTCCATATCAATATGGGGAACATGGAGATCGGGAGTATCAATGATCTCATTATCGTAAAACAGGATATCCAGATCAAGAGTGCGTGGTCCCCAGTGAATAATACGCTCCCGGTTGGCTTCCTGCTCCAACTCATGAAGACGGTCCAGGAGTTCTTCCGGTGGCAGAAGAGTACGCAGCTTAAGCACTCCGTTGAGAAATTCATCCTGCTCCACACCTCCATATGGTTCTGTAACAAGATATTCGGAAACAGTCTCTATCTGACAGCCTTTTGTATCACCTAAACCTCTGATTCCTTCATCCAGGTATTTTTTCTTATCACCCAGATTTGACCCAAATGCGATATAAGCGGTATGCCAGCTTCTTGTGATCTCCACGGCAACTGTTTTCAGGGGAAGACCTACAGGTGCCCAGGGTTTCTCGATCCGCAGGGTAACTTTTTTCAGTAAAGGCAGGTTCATAAGAAGCATCTCTGCCAGATTCTCTGCCAGAGCTTCCAGAAGCTTGTACGTATGTTTGCATGCAAATTCTGTGATCATATGGCTTACCTCCCCGTAATTGATGGAAGAGGAGAGGTCATCCTTAAGTCCGGCCGGACGTGTATCTGTATACATCACAGCAGAAACAACGAATTTCTGTCCCAGGACATTTTCCTCCGGAAAAACTCCATGATTGGCAAATATCTCAAGATCTCTGATTTCTATTTTATCCATAAATACTCCTAGCAGCGTCCCAGAATGGCTTCTGTCATCTGGATCACACGTTTATTTTCTTTGATATCATGTACGCGCACAAATGCACAGCCCTTCATCACGCCAATAACGGAAGTGGCAAGAGTTCCCTCCACACGCTGGTCTACCGGAAGGTCCAGCGCAAGACCGATCATGGATTTTCTGGAAGTTCCCAGAAGTACCGGATATCCAAGCTGCTGAAAAAGCTCAAGATGTTTCATGGTTGCAAGGTTCATCTCATAAGTCTTGCCAAATCCTACTCCGGGATCCAGGATAATGCGCTCATCTTTGATTCCGGCTTTTTTTGCAATGTTGACACATTCCTGTGTCTCGGCAAGCATATCCACAATAAAATTATTATACTCTGTGTTTTCCTTGTTATGCATAAGGCAGCATGCTGCATCATATTTTGCGATCACAGGAGCCATCTCCGGGTCATATTTCAGTCCCCAGATATCATTGATCAGATCTGCACCTGCTTTTAATGATTCTTCTGCGACACAGCCTTTGTATGTATCTACGGAAATGGGGATATCAAAACGGCTCTTCACAGCCTCGATCACAGGAAGAACACGCTCGATCTCTTCCTGTGCGCCAACCGGTGTATGGCCCGGACGGGTGGACTCACCACCTACATCGAGGATATCAGCCCCTTCCGCGATCATGGCTTCTGTATGCTTCAGGGCGTGGTCCATACAGTTCCATTTGCCGCCATCCGAAAAAGAATCCGGTGTTACATTGAGGATTCCCATAATATATGTTCTGTTTTTTATATCAAATTCACGATTTCCTATTTTCATGGCATAAGCCTCCTTAATACTGGATAGTCATATTCTTTTTTTCAAAAGTCCAGTAACATTCCTTTTCTGCAGGGCATAAAAAGCAGTTTCTGGACTTTTTGTCAGCCTGATAGATAAGCTGTCCCAGAATACTCTGATCTGCCTGGGAGCGGTGCCCACGGATCGCAGCGGCGATACGTTTGATCTCTTCCTCCGAAAAATCAAGCTCTGTAAGGATCTGCTCCGCGATCCTGGCGCCTGCTTCCTCATGTGAAAGCCCGGAAGTATACTGTCTGGCACGTCCAATATCATGAAGGAGAGCGGTGGCATAAATAAGCTCTCTTGAAATGGCGATTCCCTGTTCCAGAGAATATATGTAGGCAAGCCGTGCCACATCCATGAAATGTTCCGGTGTATGCCTGCAGAATACCCGGTCTGATTCCAGAGACAGAAGTTTTTTCAGTTCTTCCTGATAAAGGGGATGATGCCAGATGGCATTTACCCGCTCCATATTTACCGCTTCCTTCATCAGTCTTTCACCATTGCAAGAAACTGCTTCTGAAGCTCTGTATTTTCCTTAAATTCACCCCTGGTGACAACTGTTACTGTTTTGCTTCCCGGTTTCTTGATGCCACGCATGGTCATACAGGTATGTTCCGCTTCCAGCATTACCATGATTCCCTTGGGTGCCAGAGTACGTTCCAGCGCATCTGCGATCTGTACAGTAAGACGCTCCTGGATCTGAGGTCTTCTTGCATAGGTATCCACAGTACGTGCCAGCTTGCTTAAACCTGTAACTCTGCCGTTTGGAATATATGCCAGGTGAGCCTTGCCGTAAAAAGGCATCAGATGATGCTCACACATGGAATAAAATGTGATATCCTTTTCCAGGACCATCTCATTATTCTCAACCTGAAACTGTTTCTGAAGATGTACATCCGCCTCTTCATCAAGACCTCCGTAAATTTCCTCACACATACGTGCGATACGATTGGGAGTATCAAGAAGTCCCTCACGGTTTACATCTTCACCGATTCCCTCAAGAAGAAGGCGGATCGCCTGTTCTACCTTTGCCTTATCTACCATAATAGCAACCTCCATTTGTTAATTTAATCACATGATCCGGAGACTGTCTTTTTGTTTTTTGCGCACAAAAAAAATATCTCCATTGTTATAGAACGTATGTCGAAAAAAGCCCTACACAATATGAGATATCCTCTTATATTGCTGCAACGGGTGCGGGTTCCATACCGTAAGACGTACTTTTCGTTTCAGTGACAACTCCCCATTCACTGAACACTTGACGCATAAAACCCTATTTTGCATATCATTCATTATCAGACACAGTATAACATATACCGGCATAATAAAAAAGAAAAAAATGATAAAATTTTATCAAAACAAACAGAAAAATTTAAGGCAGAAATCTATAGATTATATGTAAAAAAATTATAAATGGAAAAAGGACACTTTTTTATGTCATTGGAACATTACGGAGTAATTTCCTATGATATAAAAAACTGCTGCACTTTCCCGTTTTTTCCGGGAAAAGCAGCAGTTTCTGCAATAGTATAGCCCTAATGCCGTATCATCTGCATCAGGCTGACGATACGGTCAAGTTTTGCGATCTCTGCCTGAGATTTACCCATTTTCAATACTTCCAGTATCATTCCAATCTCGTTCTGGTCAAAATTCAAACCTGCTTTCTGCCCCTGGGATGCAGCATTCATAAGAAAAGGCAGAAGCTGGGAAGGATTTTTTCCCAGACCCTGATCTGCCAGATTCTGAAGAAGCTGCAGCTTCTGAGGATCGATTCCCTCAAGCTTTGGATTCTCTTTCCAGTCTTCACTCATGAGGTTCCTCCTCCCCGTTCTCTTCATTTACCATTTTGAGAAGCTGTATGGTTGCCAGAAGGCTGGTGATCTGATCGATCTGTCTGCGGTTTTTGTCGCTGCAAAATCTTCTGAGATCATTGAGCATTTCCACCGGTTCCATATTGGGAAGAGCTGCTGCAGTCATTTCCGGACGCGGCCTGTTTCCGGAAAAAACAGCCATAGTGTTCATAAATTCCTGTGCCTTGGCGTACACGGAAATAAAACGCTGACCCTCAGGTGGAAGATAGGGAACCATAGCTTTCATAAGCTGATTTCTGTCCGTCTGGACCATTTCATCTAGGGCAGTCCTTGCAATTGGCTCCTGTTCCATAAAAAAATCCTTTTTCCTGAATTCTATGTATCCATACAAAAGATTATGCCTGTCACAGCAAAAATACCTTTTATCCCGGGCATCATACTATAATTATATAATAAAAAATCAGGTGGATATATGGAGAATAAAACAGATAAAAAAGAAAAACTTGTTATTGATGGCAACGCATTTTACGAGATCGATCTGGAATGTTTAAGACAGAAAAAAATGGATCAGCAAAAGCAACAGGAACAAACACACAGGCAGAAAGGGCAGAGGAGTTGATCCCCTGCCCCATATGATCACAGCCGGGCTTTTTTTCTACAGGCCTATATCAGCAGCCACAGCCGTTATTTCCGCAGCCACAGGAGTTTCCGCAGCCACAGGAATTTCCTCCACAGCACAGAAGAAGGAGAATGATGATCCAGCAGTTATCATTATTGCATCCGTTATTGCATCCTCCGCCATTGCCACAGCAGCACATAAGAATGATGATCCACAGGATACAACTGCAGGAATTTCCGTTACCGTTTAAAAATCCGCCTCCCCAGCCGCAGTTATCATTACATCCACATCCGCAGTTTGTTGCTGTTAAATCGCTCATTTACAAGCCTCCAAATTTGTTTTACACTCCATCATATGCTTACCTGTCAGATTGGTGCCTGTCCCGGATCCTGTCACAGAAGATGCCGAGCTTGACAGGAACAGCCATGTCCTTTATAATAAAGTCAATGTAACACTTTTGTAATTTTTGAAATAAATTCGACATATTTGTCGGAAATCGCAAGGAAATGGGGAAATTTATGAAAAGTTTCAGAAACAATTCTTTATGGAAAGTATGGATTCTTGTTCTGATGCTGTGTGCAGGAGGGATTTTTCTGGGTACTTCCACACAGGTTCAGGCTGCTACAGCCGGTTTTAAGACTATAAACGGCAAGACCTACTACATAAAGAAGGACGGCACCAAACAAAAAGGCTGGCTTACGCTGAACGGAAGGAAATATTATTTCAACAAGACAACCGGTGTACAGGTAAAAGGCTGGACCAAGGACAGCAAAGGCAAGCGTTATTTTACAAGCAAATCCGGAGCCATGGTTACCGGATGGCTGAAGGACAGCAAGGGCAACCAGCGTTACTTTAACCCGTCCACCGGATATATGGCTACCAAATGGCTGACACTGGATGGAAAAAAATACTATTTCTACAGTACAAGCGGTATCGCTGCAAAAATGAAATTCCTCGTAGACAGCAAAGGTGTCAAACGTTATTTCACCAGTAAATGCTATATGGCCACCAAGTGGGTCAGCTTCAGGGCCGGTAAACGATATTTCAAACAGGACACAGGACAGATGCTCACAGGACTTCGCAATATTGCGGGGAAATATTACTATTTTGATACCAGTGGTCTCCTGAAAAAAAGCACCACGGTTACAGTAAACGGCACTACTTATACCATAGACAGCAACGGTGTGGCCACACCGAAGAAAACCACCATTAACAATGGAAGTACAGTAAAGATATACGACAGCAAGAACAGCCGCTATTATACCATGGTCAAAGAATATTCCTCCCATTCCGGAATTGCCAACGGCAAGGTCTCAGATGAAACTCTTCTGGCAGCACTCTGTGAATCTGAAGCAGGAGATCAGGGACTTTACGGGATGGAAGCAGTTGCAATGTGCGTTTTAAACCGAACGATCAAGTCAGACAAGGAGTTTCCGTCTACCATCCGTGGCGTGATCTACGAGACTATTCCCGGAACCACACAGGCGCAGTACAGTGTAGTCCGTGACGGAGCACTCAGGAAAAGACTAAGTGGCCAGTGGGAGAACCGCACCCAGGCATTTAAAGCTGCCCGGGCTACCATGACGATCTTTAACAAATATGTTACCAGCAAAACTCCACGAAAGATCACCGGCTTTAAGGCGAAGGACTTTAATTATATGTATTTTATGATGAACAGTTCCTTTAAGAGGCAGCCTCTGAACTTCAGCAAAGTCAAATATGAAGTTTACAAAGACCACACATTCTTTGTAGACTGGGTATGACAGGAGGAAAATATGAATCCATATTTATCCGTCATTTTATGGACAGCAGGAATCATTCTGCTGTTCATCCTTTTAATGGCATGGAACAATCACAAATGGAAGATGACCCAGGAGCGCCGGATCCGGCGGATTTTCGGAACAGCTCCGGATAGAGAATATTCCAGGGATGAGCTGGATCAGATTTCCCACTATTTCCGACGCAAAATGGATGGGGAATTCTGTATTGATGATATCACCTGGAATGACCTTGATATGGACCGGATCTTTATGATGATGAATCAGACCATGTCCTCCCCCGGAGAAGATGTTCTCTATGAAATGCTGCGCAGGCCTCTTTTTTCCAGAGAAGAGATCCGCGAACGTGAAAAGCTTATCACATTTTTTGAGTCCCATGAAAAAGAACGGAGCCAGATGCAGCTTATGCTGTCCGGAATCGGCAAAACCCGCCTTGGTTCTCTTGCAGATACGATCCTTGCACTGAATGATGCGCCGAAAATATCCCTTCCTGTACACATAATCATGCTGGCAGCATTACTTATCAGCCTTCTGATGATCCTTCCTCTCAATCCTCTGGCAGGTTTTCTTCTGTTTTTCTGCTTTATGACTGTAAATGTGGCAATTTACTATGGAAGTTCTGCCTCCGGGATCATTGATGTGTATATGGAATGTTTTAGCCGCCTTATGAGAATGTTGGATACAGCAGACCAGTTTAAAACTGTAAAGTGGCCGGAAGTAAAAAAACAGATGGATGCCATTGACAAAAGCCGGCGATCATTTGTAAAATTCCGCCGGAAGGCTATTTTTCTCACAGGAAAAAATGCAGATTCCGGAGATCCCTTACAGCTTGTTTTAAGTTATATACGCATGGTCTTCCATATAGATATTCTTTTTTATAATTCCATTCTGAAAGAAGTACAGGACAAATCTCCGGAGATCATGTCACTGATCGACAATATGGGTGAGCTGGATGCAGCCATTTCCATAGCATCTTTCCGACGTACCCTTCCCATATGGTGCACACCGGATTTTATCTCATATCATAAGGGGGAACCGGTCCGACTGAGCGCAGAGGGACTTTACCATCCGCTGATATCAGAACCTGTTGCAAACAGCATAGATGCTTCCGGTGGAATCCTTATCACAGGATCCAACGCCTCCGGCAAATCCACCTTTCTCAAAAATATTGCCATAAACAGTATTCTTGCCCAGACAGTCAATACCTGTACCTGTAAGAGCTGTACCATGCCGTTTCTCAAAGTAATGACTTCCATGGCACTGAGGGATGATCTGGAAAGAGGAGAGAGTTATTTCATTGTGGAGATCCGCTCCCTGAAAAGAATACTGGATGAAAGTACAAAAGAAGAACCACTTCTGTGTATTGTAGATGAAGTTCTTCGCGGAACCAACACAATTGAACGTATTGCAGCATCTTCAGAAATCCTGAAGGAACTGACCAAAAAACATGTGCTTGCCTTTGCTGCAACTCACGATATCGAGCTTACCTATATCCTGGATGGAATCTACAGTAACTATCATTTTGAAGAGGAGATCCGGGATCATGAGGTAGTATTTAACTACCTTCTTCAGAAAGGTCCTGCAACAACCAGAAACGCCATCCGCCTTCTGGATATGCTGGGATATGATCCAAAGCTTGTAAAAAGTGCCACAGAAGCAGCAGCCACCTTCCAGTCCACCGGTGTCTGGAAAGCTCTGTCCGGCACAGACACAGTATAAACAACATAAAAAAGGAGAACTATCATGCAGGTAAAAATCTATACAGATGGCGCAGCCAGAGGAAATCCTGACGGTCCGGGAGGTTATGGCGCAGTCCTTCAGTATGTGGATACCAAAGGCCAGCTCCACGAAAGAGAACTTTCCGGAGGATACAGAAAAACAACCAATAACCGCATGGAGCTGATGGCAGCCATTGTTGCGCTGGAAGCTCTCACACGCCCCTGCCAGGTGGATCTTTATTCGGATTCCAAGTATCTGGTGGATGCCTTTAACCAGCACTGGATCGATTCCTGGCTTAAAAAGAACTGGAAGCGTGGCAGAAATGAAGATGTCAAAAATGTGGATCTGTGGAAACGGCTTCTCAAAGCAAAGGAACCACATCAGGTAAGTTTTCACTGGGTAAAAGGCCATGCGGACAATCCCTTAAACGAACGCTGTGACCAGCTTGCAACCTCTGCCGCAGACGGAAATGAACTTTACGAAGACCCGGGGATCTGAATGTCCGCTTTATTCCTTTCCAGGGATATTCTGTCACTTTAAGTTGTCAAAGCCAATTTAAAACTCCTTGACAAACAAAAAAGCAGTTTGTATACTTCATATAGTAAAAGGCATAGAAGGGAAGAAGTAGCTTGAGGAAAACCCCACAGAGAGCAGCCGGCAGGTGAGAGGCGCAGGGTGGAACTTCTGTGAATACATCCCGGAGCTGCGCACCGAATCAGGACTTAATACTGTAAATAATAAACTTTATATTAACAACGTATTATAGATAGGCTGCGACGGAATAGCACCCGTTATTGTGCTGAAGTGGTTTTATATCGTATTATACAGAGATATAACAGGATATAGATTCACTTTATGAGGCAGGGAATGCGAATTTTCTGTAAATTTAGGTGGTAACGCGGGACCCGGTTCTCGTCCTAAACGGACAGGAACCGGGCATTTTTATTTTTTACGCTAATACTGTAAAATATAAATTTTATATTAACATGTAAAATTAAAAGCTATACAGGAGGAAAGAACAATGACAGTTTGGGAAGAACTGAAAGCACGTGGCCTGATCGCACAGGTTACAGACGAAGACGAGATCAAAGAGATGGTAAATAACGGGAAAGCTACATTTTATATTGGCTTTGACCCTACGGCAGACAGTCTTCATGTAGGTCACTTCATGGCTCTTTGCCTGATGAAAAGGCTGCAGATGGCAGGAAACCGTCCAATCGCCCTTCTTGGCGGCGGAACAGGAATGATCGGTGACCCATCCGGAAGGACCGATATGCGTCAGATGCTGACAAAAGAGACCATCCAGCACAATATCGACTGCTTCAAGCAGCAGATGAGCCGTTTCATCGATTTCTCTGATGGAAAAGCTCTTATGGTAAACAATGCTGACTGGCTTATGAACCTTAACTATGTAGAGCTTCTCCGTGAGGTAGGTGCTCACTTTTCCGTAAACCGTATGCTGACAGCAGAGTGCTACAAACAGCGTATGGAGAGAGGCTTAAGCTTCCTGGAATTTAACTACATGATCATGCAGAGCTATGATTTCTACATGCTGTATCAGAAATACGGCTGCAACATGCAGTTCGGTGGAGATGACCAGTGGAGCAACATGCTTGGCGGTACTGAGCTGATCCGCCGTAAACTCGGCAAGGATGCCTACGCTATGACCATCACGCTGCTTCTCAACTCTGAGGGCAAAAAGATGGGAAAAACACAGTCCGGAGCTGTATGGCTTGATCCGAACAAGACATCACCTTTTGATTTCTACCAGTACTGGAGAAATGTGGACGATGCAGATGTTATTAAATGTATGCGTCTTCTTACCTTCCTTCCACTTGAGGAGATCGACGAGATGGCCAAATGGGAAGGCAGCGACCTGAACAAGGCAAAAGAGATCCTTGCATACCAGCTTACAGAGCTTGTACACGGTGAGGAGGAAGCCAAGAAAGCACAGGAAGGTGCCCGTGCACTGTTCTCAGGTGCAGATACTTCTCATATGCCCACAACTGAGCTTGCAGAGGAAGATTTTGATGAGGAAGGAAAGATCGACCTGATCACACTTCTTGTAAAAGCAGAACTGGTACCAAGCCGTTCCGAGGGACGCCGTGCGATCCAGCAGGGTGGTGTATCCATCGATGGTGAGAAGATCACCGATATCTACCACACAGTTGAGAAAGATGCTTTTGCAGGGGACGGAATCGTCCTCAAGCGAGGCAAAAAGAAATTCAAAAAGATCTGTGTAAAATAATTTCCCGTAGCTGTGGCATTTCCGGAATAGATCCATAATTTTCCGGAAATGCTGTCAGGAGGGGTTGACACAAGGAGGATAACAACATGAAAAAGTACGGAGTGAACGAACTTCGTAAGATGTTCCTTGATTTCATGGAAAGCAAGGGCCATCTTGTAATGAAAAGCTTTTCCCTGGTTCCGCAGGGAGATAAGAGTCTTCTGCTGATCAACGCAGGTATGGCTCCGCTGAAACCATATTTCACAGGTGCTGAGAAACCACCAAGAACACGGGTAACAACCTGCCAGAAATGTATCCGTACAGGAGATATCGAAAACGTAGGTAAAACCGCACGTCACGGTACATTCTTTGAGATGCTTGGAAACTTCTCTTTTGGTGACTACTTCAAGAGAGAAGCCATCCACTGGTCCTGGGAGTTCCTTACAGAGGTTGTAGGCCTTGATGCGAACCGTCTTTATCCGTCCATTTATCTGGATGATGATGAAGCCTTCGATATCTGGAACAAAGAGGTCGGAATCCCGTCTGAACGTATTTTCCGTTTCGGAAAAGAAGACAACTTCTGGGAGCACGGAGCAGGTCCATGCGGTCCATGTTCTGAGATTTACTATGACCGTGGCGAGAAATACGGCTGTGGCAAACCGGGATGTACGGTAGGCTGTGACTGTGACCGTTACATGGAAGTATGGAACAACGTTTTCACACAGTTCGAGAACGATGGAAATGGAAACTACACAACACTGAAACAGAAGAACATCGATACCGGTATGGGACTTGAGCGACTTGCTGTAGTTGTTCAGGATGTAGATTCTATTTTTGATGTAGATACAATCTGTGCACTTCGTAATCTTGTATGCGAGATCGCACATAAGGAATATGAGAAAAATTACGCAGACGATGTTTCCATCCGTCTGATCACAGACCATATCCGTTCTGCAACATTTATGATCTCTGATGGAATCATGCCCACAAATGAGGGACGTGGATATGTCCTCCGCCGTCTGATCCGCCGCGCAGCACGTCACGGACGTCTTCTTGGAATTGAAGGAAAATTCCTTGCAAAACTGTCTGAGACCGTGATTGAGGGATCTAAAGACGGATATCCGGAGCTGGAAGAAAAGAAAGAGTTCATTT
>Ga0129312_1001188_pt1 | contig 16245 bp, 18 predicted proteins | sample O827metagenome_FD_94434 | JGI IMG/M metagenome (GOLD analysis project Ga0129312, IMG submission 94434) | Orangutan group fecal microbial communities from Wisconsin, USA - O827 metagenome | ecosystem: Host-associated > Mammals > Digestive system > Large intestine > Fecal | place: USA: Wisconsin... | reverse complement strand
TGTCTGTATATCCACACTCAATTCCTCCTTAATCAATGACTCTGACACCTTCTACGAAAATATTGATTTTCTCAATCTTCATACCGGTGAATTCTTCCACTTTATACTTTACTGTGGAAATCAGATTATCTGATACGGTGGAAATACTTACACCGTATGATACGATCACATGGAAATCTAATGTGATCCGGTTATTCTCTTCAATCTTTACAGATATACCATGATGAAGATAATCCTTTTTTAACAATTTTACAAGACCATCTTTCATATTGACAGCTGCCATTCCTACGATACCAAAACATTCTACGGCCACAGAACCGGCATAGGTTGCTACTACTTCCGAATCTATACTAACCGTTCCAAGAGAATTTTCAAACTGACCTCTCATACTTGCTCCTCCACGCTTTTTATTTTCAGGCAATATTCCTGCATTTGAATACAAAAATGTACCCCCTGTTTAAAAGTGCAGTCTTGCCCATGTTTTCATATATGCTTTATTATACCCATTTTTTTGCAAAAAAGAAATAGTGAAATCAAAAATATATCAAGTTTTCCGAATTTTTTTCATTTTTTTCAAAATAATTGTTGCATTATTGGGATTCATCTGATAGAATACATTTGTTGTGAGTTCGCAGAACATACGAGCTTAGTAAACACAAGGAGGTGCAATCATGGCAAAGTGCAGTGTTTGTGGAAAAGGCGCTCATTTCGGAAACAATGTGAGTCATTCTCATAGAAGATCTAATAGAATGTGGAAATCAAACATCAAGAAAGTTAAATGTAATGTTAATGGTACTCATAAATCATTATACGTTTGTGCTTCTTGTCTGAGATCCAACAAAGTTGAAAGAGCATAAGAAAAAACATTGAGGTGACTGGCAGATATCTGCCAGTCATTTTTACGTTTGCCGGACAAACTTACATCTATTTGTTTTTACTATATCTGGCTGCTTCCTTCTATTTCATTTTTCTTATGATTTACAGTACAATGTATACCCAAGCAGCATAAATCCGCCGGCAATCAGAATTCCCACAAAGTTATTTGGCATAAACAGCATCACGATCATTCCGATTCCAATCCAGAACAGGATAAATCCTGCCAGTTGTTTGGTCGTTCTGTTACACATAAAAAATCCCCTGCACTATCCTATGATAATGCGGGGGATTTTACCACTTTTAATATTATTTCTTTGTCAGCTGCTTAATTTCAGGGAAGGTTCTATTCTTCACTGAGATTGAGCATATCTTTCATTTCTTCGGCAGCTTCTTTTTTTGCCTCTTTTCTGGCTTCCGCCTCTTCCGGATTCTTTTTCTCATCCATCTTTTTCATAAATTTGTCAACAAAATCAGGAATCATATCTAACAGTTTCGAAATGCCATCCTGGTTTTTAACGCTGACCAGACGGGTGCTTCCATTCTGGATTACGAGTACGGAGCTTGGAGACATCTTTCCACCGATACCGCCGCCGCTGTTTTTCTTCTTTTCCCCACAAAATGCACCGGCGCCCATACCAAAGGATACGTCCACCAGTGGAAGGATGATGGTCTCTCCTACCTGAATCGGCTCACCGACCACCGTTTTTGAAGATACAAATCCATCCATTCCTTTCATCAGAGATTCCACTGTTGTTTGAAATGTATTTTTATTCTCTGCCATTTTCTGATACCTCCTATTATTTATTCTCTCTTATCGTGTGAATCACACTGCGTATTTTCTTGTCCCTGAGCAACCGGATGATCAGAATCACCAGATGGATACAGCACATATGACCACGGCTGTATACCTGCCCCTGTATATAATTGTCCTCTGCTTCAAAATCCGGTTCTAGCTGCAGTTGTGTCTGATACAAAAATGGAACCATGGCAATTCCGCCAAGTACCTGTCCGGTGTCCGCCGGATTTGATAGTCCAAACTTCAAATGTCCCTGCAGGACTCTCGGACGGATATGCAGGAGAAATACTTTTAATTTCACCCAGACAGCCGGAATCAGTTTCTGTTCCCGTAAAAACTGAATGACGGCAATGCCACTTTTCACTTTATCCTTGATGGAAGTTGCTTTTCCATGAGCCGATTTCAATTTATCCAGAACAGATTGCTTTTCTTCTGCATTCACATTTTCTGAACGGATATCTTCCTGTTCTGCTGATACTTTTTCGTTGCTTTTTTTAACGACTTTATCAGTTCTTTCTGTAATCTCTTCTGTTTCTCCTGAAGAATCCGAATCTTCTGCTCTGTTTTCACTTTCAACAGCTTCTCCCTGTTGCCTGCGGAATTCTTCTCTCTGCTGCACCCTCGCTTCCCGATCCGCAGCTTCCTGCTGCTTCTCTTTTTCGTTCTGACGCACCTGTTTCTTCCGCTCTTTGGCTTCTTTCTTCTGTTGCTTTAACTGTTTCTTCCGGGCTTTTGCTTCTTTTTTCGCCTTTCTGGACGCTACTGCCTCCGGATCTGTAAAATCAATCACAAACCACAGGATCTTCAACACGGCATAAGCCTTTTCCTTCCAGCGAAACTCAAATCGGACCAGCCGCCCCAGCCAATGAACCCTGGCTTTGAATTCCTTTTGATCAATATCTGCATCCAGTTCATAGCAGACAGGCACAAATAAAACCACCGCAATGATTCCAAGGATCACACAGAGTACAATGCCTATGATCTTCAAGATCATAAAAAAAATCATCATGTCTGCATCACCTCTTCCCCGGGAATCGTTTTCTGCTCAATCTGCAGATAAGAGGCGATATCAAAATTCCCCTGTTCATGATACACCGTATCGATGATCTGACGCATCAGCTCTAACGCCTGCCCTCTGCTTTTTCCCATTCCAATGATGCAAAGGGATTCCCGCGGATAGCGACTCTGCTGCAGCAAGATACTCGGGATCAGTTCCAGCAGGGCACCCTCACGCTTTGGCAGATTGATCAGATATACTCCATTATGCGCTTTTCCATGTTCAATCTTATATTTCAATCGATTGATATGGTGAATATATTTTTTATCAAAATATAGATTTCTGTACCAATACATGTAATGTTCCCTCAATTATAGTTTTAACTGAAATTTTTTCACATATACAAAGAACAGAATTAATAAAACCATCTGGCCAGATTGTTTTACTAATTCTGTCTACTCCGGATTCTAAAAATACTTTTTCGTTCCCCACAGATTGCTCCGTTTCAGGTCAAGATACTCTTGATAAGCTTTTTCCAGAATCTGTTTCTCATTTGCAAATTTCAGCAGATGGTAGGCTTCATGATATTTATAATAACCGGAATCAACGAAATATTCCTCGCGTTGCGGTTTGCTATAATAACTGTCCGCCATCATCAGATACCAATGTACCTGCTTTTCTACAGTATCCTCAGGAACTGTAAATGTATACTGGCTCTTTCCCACATATTTTATGATGGAGGCATCTACGCCAGTCTCCTCTCTGACTTCTCTTGCAGCAGTATCCTTATACTCCTCGCCGGCTTCTACCGTTCCTTTCGGCAAAACCCAGCCTTCATATTTGTTACGATAATTTTTATACAGCAACAGAATCTTACCACGGAATATAACCACACCGCCACAACTGGTTGCTTCTATCATTGCAAGCCCTCCCGATGCGGTCTCAAATCTGGTTTTAAGTATACGCCTTTTGAAGTTAACTTGCAATACCTCGCCAATTTTTATTTGTTGAAATATACGTCAAAAATCTGTTTTGTCACCGGTACCGCAGACTGGCTTCCGGATCCGCCATCCTCTACTACAACCGCAATGGCGATATCATTATATCCACTCTTTTGACCGTAACCGACAAACCATCCATGGCTGTCACCGGCACTGTTATACTCGGCAGATCCTGTCTTGCCGTATGCGGTATAACTCTGCCCATTTAATGCTTTTCCGGTTCCGTTTTCTACCACGCCACGCATAAAATCCTGAAGCAGCGCTGCATCGGAAGTGGAAATCAACTTTCCGTATTCTTTTTCTTTATAGTTTTTTACATGGATTCCGCCGTCATTTTCCACATGATCTACCACGTAAGGTTCCATCGCCACGCCATTATTTGCAATCGCGCCTGCTACAAACACCATATGAAGCGGAGATACCAGCGTGTCACCCTGGCCAATGGAAGTCTGCATGATCTTGCCTTTATCTGCATCTGCAGTCAATGCAAAGCTGCTCTTGCTTCCTGCAAGGCTTCCCGGCAGTTTCTGATTAAACAACATACTCTCACACAAGTTTCGGAAACTGGAAATATCCAGTGACAGACCGATATTGGAAAAAGAGGTATTACAGGAATTTGCAAAAGAATCCTTTAAATTCTCCTGTCCATGCACTGCTTTGTGATAACAGTGGATCTCATTGCCATCCACATTTAATTCACCTTCACAGTCAAAACTATAATTCTGATAGTTTGGATTCTCATGTATATATTCCAGCGTAGTAAAAATCTTAAACGTAGATCCCGGTGGATATAAACCGGAAGTAACACGGTTTAACAGCACACTACTGGTTTCATCCGACACGATATCATCCCATTTATCCGCCAGTGTATTCGGATCATAATCCGGTTTTGACACCATGGCAAGGATTTTTCCGGTCTTTGCCTCCATGACAACCACTGCACCATCCCTATCACCAAGTGCATTATAAGCTGTCTTCTGCACATCGTAATCCAGAGTAGTCACAATGGTGTCTCCCTGATTTTTCTCATCTTTCAGATCGTTGATGATCTGTGTCAGAAAAAAGGAATGGGAACGGAGCAGATTGAAATTGTACTGAGACTCCAGTCCGCCTTTTCCATTGTTCATATATCCAACCACATGAGCAAACATGCGGCCATATGGATATTCCCTGGTCTCATTTCCGTCTTCGTTCGTCTTTGTGGTCGCAAGCACTGTGCCATCCGCCGATGTAATATCTCCCCGGATGACATGCTCCGCATACAGATCCAGACGGGAGTTATAGGAACTGTTGATGACACTCTCACTTTTCACCAGCTGAAAATATACAAAATAGCCGATCATTCCGATAAAGATTGCCAGAAACAGATAGGTAATGATCAGGAATTCCAAGTTTCTACCAGATTTCTTCGACTTCCTTCTCATCGAACCGCGAGGACCTGCCGTTTCGCGTTCTGCCTGATCCAGATTCATGACCTCGATACCCTGTCTGACCTGATTTGTCCTTCGGCTTCTGCTGTTTCTTCCGGTCGATGCTTTGCTTCGGACCGTTGTTCTTCTTTTGTTTTCGTCCTCGATTCTTCTGCTCATCGAATTCTCCTTCTTCATCCTGCCTCATAATATACAGTCCCTGAATAATGGCAAACATGACCATCGTACACAAAATGGAACTGCCTCCATAACTGATCAGCGGAAGAGTCAGTCCCGTTGACGGAATAAATTTTATAACACCGCCAACATTCAAAAACACCTGAACACCGTATACGCAGCCAAGTCCCAGCGCGATCAGCTTATAAAACTGATCTTTGATCTGCATCGCAATATTCAGGAACATCAAAAAGCAGCTGAAACATACTAATACAATGCATACAGCAAAGGCTCCACCCATCTCTTCTGAAATGGATGCAAACACAAAGTCGGATGCTCCCAGTGGTATTTTATCCGGCATTCCCTGATAGAGTCCCATACCGAACCAGCCACCGGTTCCAATGGCAAATAAAGCCTGTGCCACCTGCCATCCGCCGCCATGAATGGATGCAAAAGGATCTTTCCATGCCTCGATTCGCACCCGCACATGGGAAAACAGCTTTGATCCAGCGATTGCGGCCAGGCATCCCACACCAAGGCCACCGAAAAAATATACTGGTTTCCGGGTTGCCACATACAGCATTACCACATAGGTTAAAAAGAAGATCAAGGCCGCTCCAAGGTCTGTAGACAATACGAGAATTCCCACATGCACCGCCGCTGCAACAGTGGTAATACACACCTGTCGGAAATCTGTCGCTTCGTACAACATGCAGGCTACAAAAAATACAAATATAATTTTTACAAACTCGGAAGGCTGCAGTGTAATACCTGCAACGGTAAAGGACAGATGTGCACCGCCACTCATTTTTCCAAGTACAAGAACAATTCCCAATGCTACCACACCGATGGCACAGTAAAACCAGGTAAATTTCCTTAAAAATTTCAATTTTCTGACCAGAATCGGGATAAATGCTGAGATCACTGCCGCTGCAACCGCAATTTCAAACTGGCGGATCGCATTCTCAAATTTTAATCTTGTCAGGATAATAAATCCGATCAGCATCAGCATACACATATGATTTACAACCAGCCGAGCTGCCCGCTTGTATATGATCCGATAGATCAGAAACAAAAACAGGACAAACAGCACCTGTGCTCCGTAAAAGATCAGAATCTTCAGTTCTTTGGTCACGGCAAACAGAACCATGAATGCGTCCAGATGGATCAGCATCATACAGGTGGTCTGCGCTTTATACATCCGCTTCTGCCGCTCTTCGTTTTTTACAACCAGTACTGCATAGCTGTACCAGGTGTAAATGGCAAAAAGAATGATCATCACATATTTAGACAATTCTGTGATCAAATGTATCATAATTTCTCCTTACTTGTGCGTCAGTCAACGCCTCTTCGAAAATGCCCGTTAGTAAAGGTTCCCTCTTTTGGTGCCGGAACCTCTTTACCACCGATAAAGGCATCCGCATACTGATCCAGAATTTCCTGCATCTTCCGCTCGCTCTCATTTCGGAATACGATCCGATAGGAAGAAAAATCCAGATTGCGGATGGTTTTCGTCTGATGAAACAGGCTGGTCGGCTGACTGTTATAGATCACGTTATAGCAGTGTCTGCAGTTACGCACCACTTCAAACTGCTTCTGATAACGGTCATTCAGGTACAAATGCTCATTTTGTGCTCCTGCGCCATGCTTTTCTTTGATACAGGATGCATAATTTTTGTATACACACTGTGCAGATATCATCAGTGGCACATAACCATAAAGCATCAGCTCCGACTGTTCATTTTGCATATGCATCAGTTCTTTGCTGTTCAGCTCCTGAGATACTGTATAGCCGGCAAATCCGTCTGTCAGAAAATCTGCGGCTGCCTCATTGGAAAACACATACAATCCTGCATCCAGCGCCAGTTTTTCTGTTGGAATTCCAAGAGTTTCTTCTGCAAATCCGATGCCGTCATAACTGCGCACCCAGATTTTGTCAAAAATCTGTAAATCTGCAGCTGCTTTCTGCAACATTCCCTCGGAATTTTCACGCAGAACATAAGGGAACGCAAAGCCTGCCTGCTTTCCTGCCTGATGGATTTGCTCCACAAGGTGCTGTTCTGTTCCACAGTCCTCCAGTGTGATCATTCCAACACTTGGATTCTGCAACAGCATCGGAAGATGTTTTGTCGAAGAAATCCACACATTTAACAGTGGCTTTCCATCTTCGGTTTCTGATGCTGCACTTTGAAATTCATACGGATTTTCCTGCTGCTTTGCAGGTGCTTTTCTTCGTCCCTGTTCCAACAGCTGATCCTGTAACTGTTCTAATGCACTTCTGCGCAGTTCATTTAACTGTCCCACTGGAACAAACAGCCCATCCTCCAGACTGATTTCCAGTTCTGCCGCCTCAAATGGTGTATCTCCGGTCTTGCGCAGTCTCTTTTCCAGTTCTTCCCGGGATAATGGGCGGTTTTGAGCCAGACCCGGACAGACTCCGGTCACGGTAACTTCCGATGTATTTGTTTCGCCATCCATAAGTGTCACGGATAACTCCATCGGCTGATCCGCATGAAATACAGCCTGCATCCGCACCGGAAGTTTCCGTTCCGCTTCCGGCTGATAGGCCATTTTTGCATCGTTGCTGCTGTGAGAAGAATCCGTCAACGTCATCATGGAACGCCCGTTTCGCATCTCATAGTAGCCTTTTGTAAATCCGTTTCGGTTTCCGAGTAAAAGCAGACGTTCTATATCCGCTTCCTCTACTTTATAAGATTCCGGTGATTCCTCATACAAATCCAGATATTTACGATAAATCGATGTAACCCCGGCTGCGTACTCAAGTTTTTTCATTCTTCCCTCAATTTTGAAAGAATAAATACCGCTTTCACATAATTCAGGAAGTAATTCGATGGTACACAGGTCTTTTGGACTCAACGGATATTTTTCTTTTTTATGTAACAGATTGCCACGGGCATTCGTCACCTGATAAGCCAATCGGCAAGGCTGTGCACAACGGCCACGGTTTCCACTCCGTCCGCCAAGCATACTGCTCATCAGACACTGACCGGAATAACAATAGCAGAGCGCTCCGTGGATAAAACTTTCAATCTCCACGCCTGTCTCATCATAAATCCGGCGGATCTCCGCACTGGACAACTCACGGGCAGTTACAATTCGCTCTGCACCGTGCTTCATCAGAAATTTTGCTCCGGCTACATTGGATACCGACATCTGGGTACTTGCATGCAGTGCAAGATCCGGGAAATTTCTGCGGATAAACTGAAAAACACCATAATCCTGTACGATCACTGCATCCAGGCCATATTCATAGAGCGGCTGCAGATAGGAAAACAGTTCTGTCCCGATTTCTTTATTTTTCAATAAGGTATTGACGGTAAGAAAAATCTTTTTTCCCCGCATATGTGCAAAATCCAGTGCCTCTTTCAGGTCATCCTGGCTAAAATTCTTTGCAAAGGCACGGGCACCAAATTTATCTCCACCCAGATATACCGCATCTGCTCCAGCATTCATAACTGCTTTACAAATTTCCAGTGAGCCTGCCGGCGCTAACAGTTCATGCTTCATCGTTTTTTATGTCCTTCCAGTTTTTCAAGTTTTACTTCTGTCTCTGCCAGTTCCTGTTTCAGTTCTGCCAGTTCGTTTTCTTTCTGGCGCAGATCCTGTTCCAGCTGCTCAATCTGTTCCTGGGCTGTCACAAGTTCATCCGCGATATTGATATGAATAAATACAGGTTTCAGATCCGACGGCAGACAGCGATATTCATCCGCTTCCTCCATCTGCTGCATCACACGATTGACGCAGGATGCAATTTTCTGAATGTGGGTCTCATCGTCGTAACCGCCCATTGTCAGGATTTTTCCACCGATTACAACCTGTACCATAGATTTCTTTGTCATTTTGCTTCCTCTTTTCACAGTTTCTGTCTGTGATCACAAAATCAGTCTTAAGCAGAGATATATGTTCTGCCCTTATTATTAATTATTTTCGTTGAAATGTTCGATGGCCAGTGCTGTCGCCACGCGACCTTTAGGTGTACGGTTCAGAAATCCGTTTTTTACCAGATATGGTTCATACACATCCTCGATGGTTCCGGAATCTTCGCCTACCGCTGCCGCCAGTGTCTCAAGTCCCACCGGACCGCCGCCAAATTTCTGAATAATAGTCAGCAGGATCAACCGGTCATTTTTATCCAGACCACAACGATCCACTTCCAACAGATCCAGCGCAAAGGAAGCAACTTCCTTCGTGATCACTCCATCGTATTTTACCTGAGCAAAATCACGGACACGTTTCAACAGGCGGTTCGCCAGTCGCGGCGTTCCTCTGGAACGTTTTGCCAGTTCTGCAGCACCTTCCGGCTCAATCTCCACACTAAGTTTCTTTGCAGACTGTACGATGATTGTCTGCAACTCCTCCGGAGTATAAAACTCCAGATGCTGGATCACGCCAAAACGATCTCTCAACGGTGCGGAAAGCAGTCCTGCACGGGTAGTCGCACCAACCAGTGTAAATTTCGGCAGATCCAGTCGAATGGAACGGGCGGACGCCCCCTTGCCAATCATGATGTCAATGGCATAATCTTCCATGGCCGGGTACAACACCTCTTCCACCTGACGGTTCAGACGGTGAATCTCATCCACAAATAAAATATCATTTTCCTGTAAATTGCTTAAAATCGATGCCATTTCTCCCGGCTTTGCAATGGCCGGACCAGAAGTAATCTTCATATGTACACCCATTTCATTAGCGATAATACCGGAAAGTGTAGTCTTTCCAAGTCCCGGCGGTCCATAAAACAGTACGTGATCTAACGGTTCCTGTCTCTGACGCGCCGCCTCGATATAGACACGCAGGGTGCCTTTTATTTTTTCCTGTCCGACATATTCTTCCAGTGACAGGGGACGCAGGCTGAATTCTGTCTGCATATCCTCTTCCTGGATCTGTGTCGAAATGACTCGTTTCTCCATGAACTTCCTCGCTCTTAAAATAATGCCATATTTTTCAATGCTGCCTTCAATACGCTTTCCACGTCATCATCTTCTGTAATCTCGATACCTGAAAGCACTTTAGATGCTTCTGTCGCGCTATATCCCAGTGCCACAAGTGCTTCTGACGCTTCTTTGCGGATACGGTTGTTGCTGCTTCCACCTGCTGCCGATGTCTCCATCTCCTCAAATCCGGTCTCAATGGCTGCTTCCAGATCAATTTTATCCTTCAGTTCAATGATCAGACGTTTTGCTGTCTTGCTTCCGATGCCCGGTGCCTTTGAAATGGTCTTGGCATCTTCTGCCACGATGGCAAAACGCAGATCATTTGCAGACAATACAGATAAAACTGCCAGTCCGCCTTTTGGACCGATCCCGCTGACATTGATCAGCAATTTAAACATTTCCAGCTCGTCTCTGCTTGGAAAACCAAACAGGGAAAAGGCATCTTCTTTCACATACAGATAGGTATAGATTTTGACCTGTTCGCCCCGGGCCGGAAGTGCATCCAGCATCCGGGCTGAAATACGGATATTGTAGCCAATACCGTTATTTTCCACGACAATCAGGTTTTCACTTACTTCTTCTAACGTTCCTTTTATATATGAATACATCAAAAACTCCATTATTTAGAAGCAATTCCTTTTCCAATCAGCTTTCATGTCTCACTCTGATATCATTTATCGCTGATCTGTTTTCAAAAATGCTTCTTTGTTTATCCATTCTCTTGTTCTATTATTTCGTCTGAGTGTCAAACTGGGGTTCTTCCCCGTCTTCCACTTCCACTACAACTTTATTTGGCAGGCATACAATGGTCTCCCCGTTGGAGGAGATTGCATGCTGATTTACACAAAGTTTATCCGGGCAATCCGCGGAGATCATATCTGCTTTTCCATTTTCAATCACAAGAGTATTTGTCACCGTTCCATCCGAGCTTTTTATCTCGATTTTCTGCGCTTTTTCTCCTGTCGTATGCAGGTCATATGTGCCATACACCGTTCCGTCTACTGTCACTTTGACCTGTCCGCCGGGTGTACTCTGCATCCTCTGAAACAAAAAATACCCTATCACTGCCACCACAAAGATAATGACCAGTAATAAAATCTCTTTTTTACCGATTTTTTTGTCCATGCTTATGCCCTGCTTCCGATGTAATAGAACCCTTTACATTCATCCAGACGTACCGGTATGATCTGTCCGATCAGTTCTTTTTCGCCTGGGAAATGTACCACGCTGTTGTTGCCAAGTCGTCCTGTGAGCAGACTGTCATCCTGATGGTTGACACTCTCTACCAGTACATCCTGCACCTGACCGGTCAGGCGTGCGGTTTTCTCTGCCGCAATCTCCTGTACTTCCTTTAACAGACGGTCAAAACGTTCCTTTACCACATCTTCTGGCACCTGATTTTCCATTTTTGCTGCCGGTGTACCGGTACGTTTGGAATAAATAAACGTAAATGCGCTGTCATAACGCACTTTACGTACCACGTCCATCGTTTCCTCAAAATCTTCCTCGGTCTCACCCGGAAATCCGACAATGATATCTGTAGTCAGCGCAATATCCGGAATCGCTGCGCGGATTTTATCCACCAAGGTCAGATACTGCTCTTTATCATAATGACGGTTCATAATTTTTAACAGACGACTGCTGCCGGACTGCAATGGTAAATGCAGGTGTCTGCAGATTTTCTTTGATTTTGCCATTACTTCGATCAGCTCATCGGAAAGATCCTTCGGATGAGAAGTCATGAAACGGATACGCTCCAGTCCCTCAATCTGCTCGATCTGCTCTAAAAGCTGTGCAAAAGTGACAGGCTGATCCAGGTTCTTTCCATAGGAATTGACATTCTGTCCCAGAAGCATAACTTCCACAACACCATCTGCTACGAAGTTCTCGATCTCACGGATGATCTCGCGTGGCTCTCTGCTTCGCTCCCGTCCTCTTACATACGGAACAATACAGTAACTGCAGAAATTGTTGCAGCCAAACATGATGTTTACACCGCTCTTGAAACGGAATTTACGCTCATTCGGCAGCTGCTCCACGATCTGGTCTGTATTTTCCCATACATCAACAACCATCTTTTTATTCTCAATGGACTGCACCAGAAGTTCCGCAAATTTGAAAATATTATGTGTACCAAAAATCAAATCTACAAAACGATAGCTCTGTTTAATCTTTTCTACTACTTTTTCTTCCTGCATCATACATCCGCAAAGTGCGATCATCATATGCGGATTTTTCTTCTTATATCCATGCAGGTAACCAAGACGTCCGTATACTTTATTGTTTGCATTTTCACGGACAGTACATGTATTGTAAATAACAAAATCCGCATCCTCGGATACGGACTCCTGATATCCGATGGCAGTTAAGATACCGCATAATTTTTCGGAGTCTCGGGCGTTCATCTGACAACCAAAGGTTTCGACATGAGAGAAAAGTGGTCTGCCTAACTTCGCGGAAATTTCTGTGATATATTTCCGTGCCTTTGCAATAAAATAATACTGTCTTGCCGGTTCTTCCACCGGTGCATCTTCATTTAAATCTATATCGCCTAAAATGTGTTCTAATTCCATCTGATTTGAAAAATCAATATTTTTATCCATTCCTACTTCCTTTCGTCCATGTGTTCGATTCTACATTATAGCCGATATACAGATTTTTTTCAATGATTATTATTGACCGATCAGATTACCAACTTTCCTTTGGAAATCTTACAGCTTGCGTTTCCGGAATAATCGAAGTCTACCTTTCCATCCTTCACATACCAGATACCCTGATCGTTTTTCGCCAGACCAGTATAGTCAAAATCAACTTTACCGTCTACTAAATACCACCAGCCATTCTGGTTCTTTGCCAGACCGTTATAGTTGAAATCAACTTTTCCGTTCGTAATCTTCCACCAACCGTTTTCGTTTTTGGCGATCGTATTTGAATTGAAGTCAACTTTTCCGTTTACGATATGCCACCAGCCGTTGTTATTCTTCGCTACAGTGTTTGCAGAGAAATCAACCTTGCCATTCTTTACATACCACCAGCCATTTACGTTCTTAGCAACTGTTGTTACGTTTGTAGCGATCTCGCCATTTACATAATAGTACCAGTTACCGTCAGATGCTTTCTGGTCTGCCAGACCGTCTTTTATTCCGTCTGAAATAGTTTTATTCATAATTCCCTCCGCGATAGCTTTAGCAACAGCTTTATAACCAACTTTCATGTACTGGTTATAATCGTCGCGATCATCAACAAAGCAGATTTCAATTAAGATAGCCGGTGCTTTAGTATGGTTAAGGACATACAGATCGCTTCTAATCACAATTCCGCTGCCGTGTCTTTTGAAACCAATTCCTTCCATTCTGGAAAGAATACGTTCTGCAACTGCTTTCTTTCCTTTGTTGTCAGCACTTATATGGCATTCCACTCCGCCCTGCCGACCGTCTCCGGTATTATCATTTCTTCCAGAGTTCAGATGAAGTGAGAAATCAAAATCAACAGTATGCGCATTGCATTTTTTTACGATTTTCTCAAGCACGTCCCTCTGGTTCTTGCCGTTATCCTCCGTACAATCATATACGGTGTTACCGTACTGGCGCAGATAATTGATAAGTTCGCCCTTTACAAGTCGATTCTCTCTGGACTCATCTAACAGGCCTGCTGCGCCACATGCCACTTTACCTGCCGGGTTGTGACCAGCGTGAACGTTATATGTTGCCATTATTATCATCCTCCTCATTCTCATCAATATTTACTGCATTTTCTGTATATCTTTTAATATTCTTCACAATCGGCATTAGGAATTTCGGAATACTTACTCCAATATCAATCATATTCTCCAAAATGCTAATCAGTTCATTACAGATGATCCAGATTGCCACGAAGCAGGCAACCAGAAATGTGATGTGTAGATCATATCCCAGAGCACCGGATGCATATTTCAGTAGTTGATCAATAATTGCTCCGACCACAACCAGAAGCCACATGGTCACTTTTTTCTGGATTCCGCGAATGCTCTTATAAGAGCTGATTTTCCCATCTGTCCGGTACTTCGCCGCCATGAGACCGGTTGCATAATCGATGATGTTGCATGCTACCATCAGGAGAACTGGTATGTACAGGACACCCAGAATTGATGACAGGAATGCCATAATCCCTGTGATAATTACTTTTGCTGTGTTTACATTGTTCATAAGCGTTTTTCCTTTCTATTTTTGCTCATAAAAAGAGCCGGCACCGAAGTGTCGACTCTGATTATCTTTATTCTGCTTCCTGATCTGGGTCTACTACATCCACCACTGGTTCTGCCGGCATATCAACCGGTTCTGGTTCGGGTTCAGGTTTCGATGTTTCCTGAATCAGACCTTCTAAATAAGATAAACATGTTCCCATGATTATTGTGCTTTTGCCTTTTGTCTCCACTCCTAACAAAGTGTTATAAAGGCGTTGTAATTTTTCTGACATATTTCCTCCTTTACATTTGTGCCACAAGCATGTAATACCACCACAGAGGTAGACCTTTATATGAATTCTGACACCAAAAATGCGATTTAATTGCCGTAGATGAAATCGAATGGATTTTAAGTTCAACATTCTCCCAATTATAGTTATTCTCTACATAAGAATTTGCGTATAAGATTGTCTTGATTGTGATAGGAAAATCGCACGTGTATTCTCTACTGGCATACCCTTTTGCAGCTGCTGACGTTATATCGACTTTTGTTGTAGCGGTAGCTTTTACAAACAGCAGCACAATATCGTTTGATAGTCTCAGACAGGTCCATCTAGTTGTACCGTTTTGCCAATTATTAGCCTGCTTGAATGTTGCAGCAACATCTCTGTGATATATTTTGCCTCCATTAGCTACCGGCATCCAGGTGCTTGTATTATCAGCAGTTCCAAACGTTGACCAGTCGTAACCATGTTGGCTTTTGAAAGTATCCCAGTCAGTACCGTTTAAAAGTAAATTTTCACTGGCGCTTATTTCTAATTCACCGCCATTACATTTAACGCTTGAAGCGCCTCCACCACCACTGGAAGATTGTATTCCGGATTCTGTAGCCGAACAAGATACACTAGCATAATTTCGCCCAAGATGAGCATTCATACTGATTATTCCATCATCTGCAGTAAGCCAATACGAACTATTCCATATGTCTTCCTCACCTTGCGGAGCATCATAATGACCAACAATTATACTTGTTGCTTCTACATTTCCGCTAAATGTGCCAGTGGCTCCGTCGATTGTTCCCTTGAAGACACTATCGCCTTCGATTGTTAAATGCGTTGCCGTTATTTTTTGTGCGAAGAGATCGTCCACATCTATTTTTTCTGCAGTGACCGCATTAGCTGCTAATTGTTTTGTGCCGATAGTCTCTGCATAGATTTTACTACCTTCGATGTAAGTAGTATCATTTTTGCAAGCCCATTGTGCTGCTAACGACATGGCCGAATCAGCGGCCATAACCCATGCAGACCCGTTGTATACAAACTGAACCGTTGACTTTGCTCCCCAGTAATATACTCTTGATAGCGCGGCACCAAATGCATAAATTGGTTTTGCACCGGTGGAATTTACATTCAGCGTTGGGCTTGTAGCGGTATTTGATTCGTTAAACGTTACAGAAACCGTAGCACCGACGTATAAAGAAAATGATGTAGATGGCGTAATGGTTGCAGTTTTGGTCGCTATGTCAGACGCGGTTAGACATTTAGCAAACAACTGTTTTCCGTCTTTTCCAGTATCACCTTTTTCTCCGGTCTTGGCTATTGCGAATGAAAACTTCTTATTGATAACTAAACCATCAACTGATATTGGAACGGTTGCTTCACATGCCGCTTTAATAATTGCAGTTGTTTTGAACGTAATTGTTGGAGATAAAGAATTGTTATTTGCCACTGAAGCTGATATACCTGTCGGGCACACAATGTCTTCGGATGAGACGCTTATCTTACAAGGTATATCGCCACAATATGCAACAATATCAGTCGAACATGTAGAGCCAGCAGACGCACCTTCGGAATTACCTTGGAATGTATAGGC
>Ga0129312_1001185_pt1 | contig 16280 bp, 19 predicted proteins | sample O827metagenome_FD_94434 | JGI IMG/M metagenome (GOLD analysis project Ga0129312, IMG submission 94434) | Orangutan group fecal microbial communities from Wisconsin, USA - O827 metagenome | ecosystem: Host-associated > Mammals > Digestive system > Large intestine > Fecal | place: USA: Wisconsin... | reverse complement strand
GGCGGCACCCAACGGCACGAAAACCACCCAGTATGAGCATATGCTTCCTTTACTGGCGAAGCTGGAGGAGAGCCGGGAGGTGGACGGTATTTTATTTCTGTTGAACACCGTGGGCGGCGACGTGGAGGCAGGACTGGCCATCGCAGAGTTGATCGCCGGACTGACCAAGCCCACGGCGGCCATCGTTTTAGGGGGCAGCCATTCCATCGGCGTTCCGTTGGCGGTGGCGGCCCAGCGGAGCTTTGCGGTGCCCTCCGCCGCCATGACCATCCATCCCGTGCGGATGAGCGGAACGGTCATCGCCGCGCCTCAGACTTATAACTATTTTCAGCGGCTTCAGGAGCGGATTGTGGCCTTTGTAGCGGGACACAGCCGGATCTCGGCGGAGAAATTTCAAGCCCTCATGCTGGCGAAGGATGATATGGCGGCAGATGTGGGCAGCGTGATCTACGGCGAGGAGGCGGTGCATCTGGGGATCATCGACCAGCTGGGCGGATTGCGGGAAGGATTGGACTGGCTCTATCGGAAAATGGATGAAACGAGGGGGTGATGCCCCTCGTTTTCCTATTGAAATAAGTGCGTTTTTCTGGTATAGTATCTTAGTTAAAGTATGTTCAAAGTATATGGGTGTGATCGAGGTGAGACATAGATGTACTTAAAAGCGCTGGAGATACTATGCATCTTGTAAAACCTTGTAATACCAACGGAAACCGGGCATAATCAAACTCAAATTACACCACTTTTACACCAAGTAGGGAGCCTGACATAGTCCCTAATTCTCTGGGCGATGAACGTCGCCCGCCTACATATTTTTGCCCTTTGATAAACATACGAATCTCGTGTGCTGATCAAAATGCAAAACGTAAAAAATAAGGGTACGAATATCGGATTGCTCCGGTAAACGTACCCTTTATTTTAACGCATTTTACTCCAAGAAATCATTCTCGGCCAAGCATCTCTCGTATTCCTTTACGAGAAGCTTGATAGTCGATTGAGCCTTCTGGTTCTTAAAATCTGGATGCGTGGCACAGTAGTGCTCATAGTCAGTAATGTCCAAGATGATCTCGTCACAGTGCTCCTTGCTATGTCTCTGACCATGACGAACTTCATCTCCAAAGCGTAAGATCCTTCTGCGAGCCTCTTTCGCATTGCGCTCGTCCTCTTCGTTTCTACGCTTTTCACCGACCCTGCGCATCTCCGTGATTTCGTCTTCCAGCTTATCGACTTTTGCAATAACATCCTTGTTAATAGCACGGCCAATGGCACTGGCCGCAGCAGACCAAGGATTGATTTTGATGGGCGCGATCTGGACTAACCCGGTCGCCGCGACCAAGATAACAGCACCCCAAGTGGCATACGAGCCAATGGGGATCTTCGCAAGTTCAGACAGTACGCTCATCGGATCACCGCCTTATTCAGCGGTAATGCCGCCAGCTTCTTTGTTCAGAACCTTAGAAGCCGCGCAGATGTCATCAATCAGGGCAGAGATCTTCGCCAGAGCAGCGTCGTCCAGATCATAGTTAATATTGGCCGCGCTGGTGCGGATCATAGCCATAACCCACTCCTTACGAGTAGCACCGTCCGTGAACTTCTCCTCGGCAGTCTTCATGTACTCGATGGTCATGCGCATCAGCTCATTCCAATTCTTCTCCTTGGTTGCAGCCTTGACATACTCAATCAGCTTCACAACCAGAGGAATCAGAGTTGCCAGACCGACCAGTAACTCGCAGATCATTTTCACCCAATCCAGTTCCATAACAATACCTCCATCAGTTTAATAATGCCGCCCAAGTATCCCTGCCGACAATGCCGTCTGGGGACAGATGATGAGCGGACTGAAATTGTTCGATTGCAGTCGCAGTTTTTGGACCATAAATGCCATCGGTGCTAATACCGACATTCAGATTAGCATTAAGGATCGCCTGCACAGCCTTAACAGCATTGCCTGTGGAGCCGGGTCCAACCTGCACACAGGACACCGACACCTTCTTCACAGCAGGCTTCTGTACGGGCTTCACAGCACCGTCATACAGCGGACGATAAGCACCGTTCACCAGTGTAATATCCCTCTGCTTGCGGTAAACACCGTCGCCATTAGATTGACTGCCAGACCCGGCGGCGGAGGTATTGCCCTCAATCGTGGTCAGTACAGAACCATTGACACTTTCTACCAGTGCAATGTGATCCGTTTCGCAGCCAGTCTTTGGAAAGTTCAGAATCACCAGATCACCGGGCTTGTACCCAGATGTGACCCATTGCTTCTTAGACTGTGCATAAGTTTTCAGAGCTGAGCAAGATGCGATCTTTTTGCCACCGCAGAGCAGGGAGCTAAGGCCGGCAGTCTTAAAGACCCACCACTGAAAGAGCACGCACCAAGGCACACCGTCAAGACCGTATGCTTTGCCATACTTAGTCTTGTTGCCACGGCCTTCCTTGTAGCCGATTTCCTTAGCGGCGACAGACAGGATCTTCTCAATCTGTGTCATTGGACTCACCGCCGTCCTTGGGCTTGCGGCCTTCCAGAATCTTTTTCAGCATCAGCAGGCCGACTTCAACGCCCCATAAAGTAAAAAACCACTGGATGAGGGTCGCAGCCTCATTACCAGTGATCGTGAATACCACCATCTGCCAAATCGTGAAGATGGTGACCTGAATAAATGCGAGCAGAAGCACCCGCTTCATGAACTGCTTTTTCGTTACTCTTTTACCCATGACACACCTCCTGCATTTTTTCTCTCGTAGCCCGTCCAACGATACCGTCAACACCAAGACCATATTTGCGCTGGAAATTGCAAACTGACGTGTGCGTATAGGTGCTGAATGTACCGCCCACTGTAATAGCAGGGGCTACTGTCTGTTTCAAATGCCACTGAACCCACTTAACGCCATCACCGGTATTGCCCCTCCGCAGAGTCACTGTTGGAACAGGATAGGGGCACTTATTGTATGCAGCTGGCACCGCGGGTTTTGTCACAGCATCCTTCTTGTACCAAACACAGACCCAATAAGCTACCTTGCGCCGTTCCGACTGGTAATATTTCTTGCCATCAAATCCCTGAGAACTGCCGCCACAATCCATCATGATAGCGTCTAAACAGCCATTTGACTGCATTTTAGACCGCAGCGCAGTAGGGGAGAGGGCACCGCGTCCATCGTTGGAAACGAACAGATGCAGATTATTCTTGTCGCAACCAACACCAGTACGACCACGGATGCCGCCTTGGGCGGGCTGATAATGGAAGTCGGTATGCTTCCCGCCCTTCAGCATGGCCGAGCAGGCGAGAACATTCTTGTATTTTGTCATGTCTCTCGAATGAATCATTTTGATGTCAGGACCAACATTCCAGGCGAGACACCAATAGCCATCCGGTGACGTGGCGATGGCCTGCCCGTTGATACGCAGAGGGATGGGATTGATTTCGCCAGTATGCATATCATACAGGCCGCCGTTGATGGCGGCATCACATTTATACTTGGCGACCACTTGCTGTAAAGTCAGCTTGCAGTCGGTTTTCACGATTTCGATTCGTGCAATTTTTGCTTTGGGAATTTTGAGATACATGAGCAGCACCTCCTGAATATGCTTGAGTTTTCAGCCTAAATGACTTATAATGACACTACCATCAACTTGATGAATGGGAGCTGATGCCGTGAAGAACGAGATGAATGTAGTTGTGATCTGTACGAAGTGCGGCACATTGGCGCCGTATGATCCGCCCAATGGGAACAATCCATGGGGAACGTGGCATTGGCATCAGCCGTGTCCTCGCTGTGGTGCAGAGCAATGGGCATCACACGATCCTGACACAGACTGGAAAACAGGCAAGCCATTGGATGGCGACAGTTTATAAGAGCTTAAAAGAGGGCGGCTTTGCCGCCCTCTTTTTTTACGAGACAATCGTATTGGTGTTGCTTACGTAATACGTTATCCTGATTTTCGGAGTTCCAGTAAACGTACCACCAGTACGGGAAAACATGTAGCGCAATGAGTCTGTTCCATCCGTGCCAGAGCCGGATTTAGGAATTCGATAAGATTGTGTATATTCTCCCGTCTCTGTCTCAGAAAGCTTGATTTGCGAGCAACCATCGAACATGCAATTATAGCAGCCATAAGTCAATGTCAAAGCAGGGAGCACAGGAAGCTGTGTCAAGCTCGAACAACCGCCGAACATAAACTGATAGCACAAAGAGGAAAGTGTTGTTGCTGGTAATGCGGGAGCTGTCGTCAAGCTCGAACAACCGTCGAACATATGATCGTAACACTGGCCATTCAATGTTGTTGCTGGAAGTTCTGGAGCGTGAAGCAAACTGGTACAGCCAGCAAACATATAAGAATAACACGAGCCCGTTAATGTTGTCGCTGGTAATACTGGCGCTTCCGTGAGACTTGTACAGTTTTGGAACATATACTCATAGCAATCTGTTCCCAATGTAGTTGCAGGAAGTTCAGGCGCAATTGCCAAACTCGTGCAGCCATCAAACATATTTGAATAGCTTTCACTATATACTCGTGTGGCAGGAAGCGCAGGCGGAGTTACTAAACTCGTACACTTTCCAAACATACTATGATAGCACTTAGTAGACAACGAGATGGCTGGTAGTTCAGGCGCTTGCGTCAAAGTGGTACAGCCACAGAACATGTCTTCGTAACAACCATAAGTCAAAATTAGGGCAGGTAATTCGGGGGCTGAGATTAAACTGGTGCAATCCCAGAACATGTATGCGTAACAATATCGCTCCATCGTCGGATGTTCTCCGGCTTCCGCTGTCGCATAGTCCAAAAGCATCTCAATATTGCCGTTGCAAGCAATATTACTTCCAGTAAAAGTCCACTGTCCACTGGCACCATCGGTAATTTTCGTATTACCGGTGCCACGCATATACAAAATATGGCTGGTTTCTCTGGAGGCTGATGTGATAGTTGTGGTTCCATCCCAAGTGGTCCATACATTTTGATCGGTGGAATATTCGAGCGTGCCGTCCCAAGATTGCTTATTGTTTCGGGTGGCTAATGTAAATTCACTCGGAGAACTAAAGGTTAGGCAGGATGTGTAAGCCATGGCGTGTTTTTTCCTGGGTAAATTATAAATCACCGAATCACCTCCATGAAATGAAGACCGGAGGCAAGCGTCTCCGGCCAGAAAAGGTTGATTTTGTGCATACACTAAACGCAAAAGCAGAGCGAGATGCAAACATCATGGTCAGCGATGAAAAAGTATTCGCTACCGCCAGCTGTGGCATTACAGAAGCACTCATTATTGCCGGAAGCGGCGGAACGCCATAACCAATTCTTAGCCGAGCCATTCTGACTCTTGATTATAGAATTGCCGGCTTTGTACGAGCCATCGTGTCCATGTCATTTTTGGGCTTTGATAGCTTACGTTCAAGTTCCTTCGCCACATAAATATTGTAAGATAGAGAAGAATATCGGTCTTTACGCATACCGCTTTTTTCATAAACGCGGATCGTATTGGTACCGGCTTTCTGCTCAGATTGCAGATTAACCAGTTCATTCACCAACAATGTGGTGTGAATGTATGGCATCTTAAACAAGTTCCGATTTTCTGGCTCTAACTTGCTGTACCCGGTGCATTTTTCGAGGATCTCATCGCACCCGTACTCTGATCGAAGTAGCCGCACTGTCCCATTGCGGAATGATTCGCGCAGTTGGATCGCGCATTCGGAGTTAAACCGCTCACTACCCATCATAGCCCAGATCACTTTGGGAGCATTCGTATCTGTGCAGCGTTCAGAGATCTCGTCATTGTTACAGCAGCCAAGAGCGGGATACACAATGCCGGTCTCACGATCAATCAAATCGCCCATCAGAAGGTCAACGATCGGAAGACCATTGCCCTTTGCATCCGAAACCAGGTAATCACAACCGTACCAGTCAAACAACTTGCGCACACGAAGCGCCAAATCATCTGACCGTACACCCTCTATATTTTCTGTATACACAATGTTGCTGGTTCGTTGCGTTCTGCTACCTCCAGCTGGAATATTGGAGTTGATAAAAATAGAGGCAGCGTCGTTGTTCCGCTTTTTGGAGGCCATTAGAGCAATGTCGACTGACAAGATACGGATCTCTCCGGGACGTTTTGCGGGGATGTGTGTCCGTTTATCAGACACCCTCTCCGCTATCGCGTTTGGCAGCCACGGATATGTGAGCTGACGACACTTTTCGATGTCATCAAAGTTATAAAGGCTGTCGTCTCCGGAGCCAAGCCACAATGCCTCCGATTCCATACGGAACGCCAGCTCCGAAAAATCCGCCTCAGACATTTCGTCTTCAACCGCTTTTCTCAACAACAGGCCTTCCCGGATTGAAATCTGGTAAGGGATGGAGCAGATGAAGTAGCTGCGCTCCGGATCGATCATGTTGACACAATAGCCTTGAGCCTTCTTAAATGCCCACGATGATTCATACCAGCATGAGCTGGCGTAAATCTCGCAGTTCTGCTCTAATGGATAATTCTTGTATTCCGGCTTATCTAAGAAGCCGGGGTGTCTGGAAACAGTCAGGAATTTGCGGAGCACCTGATTGATCACATCTGGGTCAACCATCCGGTATTCGTCCACGAACAAGACGTTTGCGCGATTATGCCGGGAGTTATCATTGGCAGCAACAGTCTTGATTTTTGAACCATTGACAAATGAAATGTGGCCATCAGTCAAATTGTTGACTATTTCGCGTTCCTTAATCTCTGCCCGTAAATATGGCGAAGCTGGAATGAGGAGAAGCTGAATCTTGTCCAAAATTTCTCCACTCTGCTTGCGAGTCTTAGAAGCAATGGCAATCTCGGTGCCCGGATACAGAATACATCTAGTCACACAGTAAATTGCTGCGAGGAACGTTTTCCCTTGACCTCTTGCGGCAAGGTACATTACATACGTAAAGTGGAACATGCTCCACAGAATAATTGCCTGAAACCATTTCAGGTTAATGTTTAAGTAGTCCTTCACAAATCGTTGAGGATTCGCTCGATAAAAAGCGGCACGCCATGCAATAGTCTGCATGACGCGATCATTTGCTTCCTTTTCGATTTGCCGGCTACTTTTTTTGCTAACAGCCATCAGCCATCACCGTCAGTATCTTTCTGATCGGGCACAGCTCTGGCTTCCCGGAAGAGTGCTTCCGCACGATCATCCTCTTCGTCAATAGCTTCAGAAATCTGAGGTTTCGAGACTGTGTACTTCGAAACTTCATCATCGTACATTTGTGCATAGTCATTCTTAATGTTAAACATTTTGCACAAGTGCCCAAAGAAAAAGACGGTCACCAATTTCTTGATGCCGTCTACGTCAGCAAACTCGGGAGATGGCTCCGGGATCGGTTTGCTTTTTTCCCATTCCTTGATCAAAGATCCAAACGTCTCGGTTTGAGCCAACTGGTCTTCTTTTGTCTGCTTCGGGGATAACTTTGCCGTTGTCAGCATTTCTTGGAAACTCTTCATGGCATCCGCCGCGGCCTTAGAGTTACCCTCTTGCTGAGCACGCCGGATATTGAGCTGGCTAACGCATAGACTCTGGATACATTGCTCAAGAGCCTTTGAATTAACCTCGTACCGAGATGTCCAATCATCGTACTGTTCAGACAGATATTCGTATTCCTCTGGAATGTAGCCTGGCCCGAACATTTTGAAGACCTCTTCTGGAATCTCAATGTGATTCGCATCTGGATCAACATCAAGTCCAGACGCCTCTGAGAGTGACGTGATTTTTGCAGCGGCTTCTCTACGTTGCAAAATGGTATCCAGATAGGTTGTACCGTGACATTGCACCTGGCGTAGTCTGCGTCTCGCTCCATAAATTGAAGACAGAATGCCATTAGGTTGTGATTCACGGGCTTTCTTGCTCATGGCAAGGGCGTCTTCACTGTAATACCAGTCACAAATCGAGCACATTATGGCCTTGACGAAAGTATTCGTCGGGCCAAATATCCGATGGCAGTTGACACGGCAGATTTGAATACGGAACTGACAAAGGGTATCCGCGCATTGGCCCAGAGCGCCACTGGCGAGGGCCATGACCAGTGGGAGACTGGCGTTATTGTCCAGTTCGACCTCCGGTATACCGTTAAGGCATGGACGGAGGCTGAGAGATATACTTTCCTGGACTTCATTTCTTCCCAGTCTACGATGCACCGCATCGCCAAATTCGATCTGGACAATCAATACATTTCCTACACCGATCCCCGCATGGTCGAGATCATGAAGGAACTCGTAGCCCGTTACAATGAGACGAAGGACCCGGAGGATTATCTGCGAGTCTTGTATAGCAATCCATGTGGATTCCAGTTGGTTGCCGGTATGTCCACAAATTACCGCCAACTCAAAACAATTTATCAGCAGAGAAAGAACCATCGGCTTCCGGAATGGAGAGAGTTCTGCCAGTGGATTGAGACACTGCCCAGAGCACATGACCTGATTATCCGGGAGGCGGCGGCATGAAGCAGCACAGAATCGTCTTGCTTGTAGGGCGTTCCGGCTCCGGCAAAACGGCTCTTGCCAACTATCTCCACGATCAATATGGGTGGAACGCCGTAGCATCTTATACTACACGCCAACCGAGATATGAATCGGAAACCGGCCACACATTCGTTAATGACCGTGAGTTTGATCAGCTTCAAAACATCGTGGCCTATACAGAATTCGATGGGCACCGGTATTGTGCGACTGCGGATCAAATCGATCGATGCGATCTTTATGTGGTCGATGTGGAGGGCGTAAAAACCCTGCAGGAACGCTATTGCGGGAGTTCGCAAATCATGCCCGTGTTCGTAGATGCCTCTGCCGGCGTTTGCATGCGGCGAATGCTCGACAGGGGAGATGGGTTCATGGCGACTTTAAGACGCGCCACGAATGACGATCAGGTGTTCTCTGGAGCTAAAGAATATCTGATGGAGAACTTCGACTCCTGTCTGTCCGTCAATAACGAAGAGCCGCTGGCGGAAGTCGGCGATATGATCTATCGCTGGGCAACTATTTGAAAGGGGAAATTGAATGAGTATCACTCTTTATACAACGCATTGTCCTCAATGCACAGTGCTGCAGGCTCGGCTAGATGCCCACCACATTACATACTCCACTTGTGAGGATGTGCAGACGATGCGGGAAATGGGAATCACATCTGTTCCTGTTCTTGACGTCGACGGTCAGCTCCTTCTCATGAAGGACGCATTATCTTGGGTAAAGGAGCAGGTGTAAAATGTACACTGAGAAATACAACGGCCAGTACCGCAAATACGTCAACTTCATTAAGAGATACCGGGCGGCATCCAACGCCGCAACCGGCAGTGAGGTTGACTCCAACGCAAATGTCGAAAATAAGAATATCGCTACATGCAGCGGCGAACTCTGTAAGAGAGAAAAAATCGGCTGCAACCGACTGCTGATGATGGACAAGATCACAGAAATGTTCAACCCAGAACTGGCAGAAGAATACATCCGGCAGTTAGAATCTCATGAACTCTACAAGCATGACGAGACCAGTATTTATCCATATTGCGTCAGCATCACGATGTATCCGTTTCTGTTCAGTGGACTGAAGGGACTTGGCGGCATGGCAGCCGCACCTAAGAATCTGGATAGTTTCTGCGGTTCTTTTATCAATATGGTGTTCGCCGTTGCTGCGCAATTCGCAGGAGCAGTCTCTACGCCGGAGTTCCTGATGTACATGGACTACTTCATCCGCAAGGATTACGGCGACGATTATACGGAGCGTTGGGATGAAACAGTAACGGCTCCCGGTGTGCTTCGTCAGCGCACTATGAAGGATCTGGTCCATGATAAATTCCAGCAGATCGTTTACAGCATCAACCAGCCTGCCGCAGCACGTGATTTCCAGTCTGTGTTCTGGAACATCGCCTATTTCGATCAGCCATATTTCCATGGAATGTTCGACAACTTTGTGTTCCCGGATGATTCCGAACCATGCTGGGAAACGCTGTCTTTCCTCCAGAAGGACTTTATGAAGTGGTTCAATGCCGAGCGTCTAAAAGAGATTCTGACGTTCCCTGTTGAGACTGTAAATCTGTTGAACGACGGTCACGAGTATGTTGATAAAGAATGGGCCGACTTTGCGGCCGAAATGTACGCGGAGGGCCACTCCTTCTTCACGTACACCAGTGACAGCGTTGACAGTTTGGCGTCTTGTTGTCGTCTGCGCAATGAGATGCAGGACAATTCCTTCTCCTATACGTTGGGAGCCGGTGGCGTCTCTACCGGCAGCAAGGGCGTCATGACGATCAATATCAACCGTCTGGTGCAGAACGCTGTCAGGGATGGTGCGGATATCTCTGAGCGTGTCAGAGAGCAGGTCGAGAAGGTTCATAAATATCTTCTGGCTTATAACGCCATCGTCGAAGACAGCTTCAATTCCGGTCTGCTCGGTGTGTATAATGCCGGTTATATCTCACTGGACAAGCAGTATCTCACGATTGGCATCAACGGCTTTGTAGAGGGCGCCGAGTTCCTCGGCATCGACATCTCGCCCAATGATCGGTATTTCGAGTACGGTAAGATGATCCTCGAACCGATCTACGCAGCCAACCGCGCAGCCAAGACCGATTCCATCATGTTTAATACCGAATTCGTGCCTGCGGAAAATCTCGGTGTTAAAAATGCAAAATGGGATGCGGAGGCTGGTTATGTTGTCCCGCGTCCTTGCTACAACAGTTATTTCTACAAGGTTGAAGATGCCACTTGTAACCTGTTGGACAAGTTCGTACTGCATGGCAAGCTCATGACGCAGTATCTGGACGGAGGTTCCGCACTGCATGCCAATCTGGATGAGCATCTTACAAAGGAACAGTACCAAAAAATTATGGAGGTAGCCGTCCAAACTGGATGCCCATATTTCACCTTCAACGTCCCCAACACGATCTGCAATGATTGCGGGTATATCAGCAAGCACAAGTTGGACCGTTGCCCTAAGTGTGGAAGCGAGAATCTTGATTACGCGACAAGAATTATCGGATATTTAAAGCGAGTATCCAGATTCTCTGAGGCTAGACAAGAAGAGGCTGCCAAGAGGTTCTACGATGATGGGCAGATTAAAGTTTGATGGATATGACATCGTGATGCAGGAGGTGCCAGGCGAAATCAGCCTGGCCCTCAACATCACTGGCTGCCCGCATCACTGCCCTGGATGTCACTCGCCTTATATGTGGGAAGACCGTGGTGAATTTGTTGCTGACAAACTCCCGGAACTGTTGGAGCGATACAAAGGCATGATTACCTGCGTCTGCTTTATGGGTGGGGACCAGAATGATCAAGACCTTGCACATATGTGTGGCTATATCAAGACAACTGACCCCATGATCAAATTGGCCATCTATATTGGAGCGCCTACTGTGCGGGCAATCAGCGGATCATTCCCGTTCTTCGATTATATCAAGATCGGCCCATATATCGCAGAACGCGGAGGTTTGGACAGCCCAACCACCAACCAGCGAATGTACAAAAAGCAGCCGGATGGACATTGGGAAGATATTACATCCGCGTTTCAAAGGAGCTACAAATGAAAACGAAGCTGAATCCAAATGAGGATCGTGTTCGGCAGATCAGAGAAGCGTTGAAAGCTAACGGCGGTTACTGCCCATGCCGGATCGATCAGACGCCAGACACGAAATGCCCGTGCAAAGAGTTCCGGGAGCAGAAAACACCCGGTGAGTGCCATTGCGGGCTATATGTAAAGGAGTAATGCCTTATGGTTAAGACAACAAAAACAATTACCGTCGAAGAATACGATCAGAACGGTAAGCTCATTAAGAAGACCATTACCACGGAACAGACGGAACGCAGCGAGTCTATCTGGGAGAGGAACAATTATCCGATTCCATGCTATTCTAATGGCCCAAGCGATTCCACCGGCGAATTAAGCGGCTTCGCCCGATTCGCGGAATCTGTGACAACAGCGCATAACGGTGCCACAAACAAAACTATTGTGTGACCCTCACCACTTTATAGCCAATGTGTAGATATAGCAAACCCCACCGGAAGTCGACTCCGGTGGGGTAGGTGACGGCGTCTGTTTAGAGAACGTACCACCTGGCGACAAGGACCATCAGCTTATGGACGGCCGTTAAGATCGCCAATAAGGAAGCGGCGTCTTGAATCAGACGCTCCACATCGGAAAAACGAATTTTCTTCATGGATCAGCGCCACCTTTCTTGCGCTTCGCCCTGAGCTTCTAACTCTGCGCCTGACCACCATTTTCCGCGGCAAACGTATCTACGCTTTGGGCGGATGGGTTGCGGTGACGCGGCATGGAACCTTATGCGCACTATGCTCCATGTCGCTCACCGAGTTCCATCTCAGCCATTATACATTCAAATTCCACTTAAAACAAGGAGAGTTATATGCCTCTTAATATTAAGGTAAAATACTTTACAGACATTGAACCGCTTGCGCAAATCGATGGTGGCGACTGGATTGACCTGCGCGCGGCCGAAGATGCCGAACTGAAAGCAGGTGAGTTCCAGTTGATCCCGCTTGGTGTCGCTATGGAACTTCCGGAAGGATATGAAGCACATATCGTGCCGCGCAGTTCCACATTCAAAAAGTGGGGCGTTATCCAGACGAACCATATGGGCGTTGTGGACTTTTCGTACAGGGGAGACCAAGACCAGTGGCGTTTCCCCGCACTCGCTGTGCGCGATACTGTGATCCACAAGAATGACCGCATCTGCCAATTTCGTATCGTTGAAAATCAACCTAAATTGAATTTTGAAACTGTCGATCATCTTGAAAACCCTGACCGAGGAGGCTTCGGCAGCACGGGCTCAAATTAACAAGGAGAATCAATATGAGTAAAGAGGAAATGCTTGACAAAATTGCTGACCTCAGCTACTGCATGAACTGGCTTGTACATGATATGTACGAAGCTGGATACACAGATGATGATATCCAGTGTGCCGTCGATGACGGTGCTCGCGAGTATCGCATTATGCTCGGAGACGAGGAGTAGGCATATTAAACAGTTTGTATGCGAGGGAGGCTTCGGCCTCCCTTTTTTATACGCGCGGATACATAAGGAGGCACCTATGAAAGAGATCCCTATCTGGGAAAAATACACTCTTACCATCGATGAGGCCGCTGCTTATTTTCGAGTCGGTGAAGCCAAGTTGCGCAAAATTGTCAGTGAAAACCAAGACGCAGATTATGTCTTATGGAACGGAGCCAGAGCACAGATCAAACGGAAGAAATTTGAAGACTATATTGATCGCTGCACACTTATTTAAAGCCTTGAAAAAATACGCCTGCCATGGTACAATAAACTGCTATGTCAGGCTCCGGAAGTAAAGGAGCTAATTATTTATGTCAGACAGGAGAGATCGAAAGGGACGAATTTTACGACCAGGCGAATCCCAGAGAGCGGATGGCCAGTATATGTATCGCTATACAGATGCCCTCGGTGAGAGAAAAACCGTCTATAGTTGGACGTTGGTCTCAACTGATAAAGTACCGAAGGGTAAACGCAGCAAGATCTCCTTGCGAGATATGGAAAAGCAGATTGTGCGAGACGTGGACGACGGGATCGTTCAGAATACGTTAACCGTCGCACAGGCATATCAGAACATGATGGAAATCAGGGTAGATTTGAGAACGACCACGAAGTCAAATTACAACCTGATCTTCAACACAATGATTGCCCCTAAATTAGGGAACAGAACTTTGGCCTCTTTGCGTCATAGCACTATCGAAAAGTTCTATCTATCTCTCGCACGAGAACGCGGATACTCGGCAAGTACCATTCTTGTGGCTCATAATATCGTATACCTGATATGCGAACGAGCGGTCGAAGATAATATTATTCGCAATAACCCGGCGGCAAACGCATTTGGAGTCATTTCCAAATCCGATGTCGCAAGGCCGCCCGTCAAACGAGAGGCTTTGACAATAGAACAACAGACATCCTTCGTCAATTACGTCTACGGTACAAAGGAGACAGAAAGGTACGGTAACTTGTTTACGGTACTGCTGGGCACAGGAATGCGCATTGGTGAGGCCCTCGGACTACGGGTATGCGATTGTGACTTCGAAGCGAATATGATTCGTGTTACCCATTCCTTGGTATACAAACAACCAGACGGAGAAGGATATCGGTATATGATACTGCGCCCCAAAACCCCATCTGGTTACAGAACAATCCCAATGATGGCCGAAGTGAAGACCGCTCTTCTAAGAGAGATCAACGAACACCGAAACAATACGCAACCAGCTTTTGAAGTAGATGGTTACACGGACTTTATCTTCCTTAACCAGCGTGGTAAGGGAATGAGGGCTTCGCGCCTTTGTGAAGTGCTCAAGCAGATTCAACACGACCATAACTGTGTTGAGAAGATGCGAGCCATCGAAGAAAATCGACAGCCAGTTTTGTTGCCACACATTTCGCCACATGTCCTGCGTCACACATTCTGTACGCGCCTTTGCGAACAAGGACAAAATATCAAGGTCATTCAGGATGTTATGGGGCACAAACATAGCTCAACGACATTAGACGTTTACGCCCATGCCACAGACGACATTAAGGCTGCGAGCTTCGCACAGTTGGATGGCAAGATCAAGCTGGCTTGATTCAAATTGGTGTAAAATCGAATTTACACCAAAATCTACACCAATTGGCTGAGAAGTTATGAGAAGATATGAGAAGTTATACCACTTCAAAGTTCTCAATATCAGTCAAATGAGAAGATATGAGAACTTATGAGACGAGGTGAGACATAGATGTACTTAAAAGCACTGGAGATACAGGGCTTCAAATCCTTCCCTGATAAGACGGTCCTGAACTTCGGTGAGGATATTACGGCCATCGTAGGACCTAATGGCTCCGGCAAGTCCAACATTTCCGACGCTATCCGCTGGGTCATGGGCGAGCAGTCCAGCAAGGCCCTCCGCGGTGGCAAAATGGAGGACGTGATCTTCGGCGGCACAGAAAAACGCGCCCCAGTGGGCTTTGCTCAGGTGACGTTGGTGCTGGACAACACAGGTCATCTGTTCCACTCTATGGACGAGTCCGAGGTGGCCGTCACCCGGCGATATTACCGCAGCGGAGAGAGCGAGTATTACATCAACCGCCAGTCCGTCCGACTGAAGGACATGACGGAGCTGTTTATGGACACCGGCATGGGTCGGGAGGGCTATTCCATCGTAGGCCAGGGCAGGGTGGATGAGATCCTCTCCACCAAGAGCACGGACCGCCGGGAGATCTTCGAGGAGGCGGCAGGCATTTCCAAGTACCGCCACCGGAAGGAAGAGGCGGAGCGAAAGCTGGAACGCACAGAGGAAAATCTGGTGCGGATCAACGATAAGATCGCAGAGCTGGAGCTTCAGGTAGAGCCGCTGCGGATACAGGCGGAGACTGCGAAAAAATATCTGGTCCTCCGGGACGAGATGCGCCTGTTGGAGATCTCCCTGTGGCTGGAAAATCTGGAAGCGTTGAAGGCCAACGCCCGGAAGCTGGAGATCGACCTGCGGAACGCGGAACAGGAACGGGACGAGGCCCGGTCCCGCATGGACGCACTGTTCGCGGAAAACGAGCAGTTTGGCCAGCGAATGCAGGAAAAGGACATGGAGGCGGAGGGTCTGCGGACGGAAGCCGCCCAACTGGACGCCCGGACAGCGGAGCAGGATTCCGCCGTGGCGGTGCTGGAAAGCACCATCAGCCATCTGACGGAGAATATTGAACGAGCAAAAAGCGAACTGGAAGAATCGGAGAGCCGCACCGGGGGCTATGAGGTCCAGGCAGCAGAACAGGATGCCCATGCGACGGCACTGGAACAGCAGGCCGCCGCGCTGAATGTGGAACTGGACAAGCTGTTGGCCCAGGCTCAGGCAGCATCGGAGCAGGCGGGAGGCGCCGCCGCGGAAGCGGAAGCCTTCCGGGGGAAAGAGGCCATCGCCATTGCCGCTGCCGCAGACGCTCGGGCGGAGGCTGCCGCCATTCGTGCGGAAACGGAGCAGATCAGATCCCGCCGCACGGCGGCACTGGCGGATAAGGAGACCGCGCAGCGTCAGTTAGAGGAACAGGGGCGGGAGGCAAAGGCAAACCGCCGGGCCTTGGAGGACGCACAGGAGGACGCGGAGGCCGCCGCCAACATTATCAGCGGACACACCCTGCGGATGGAGGAGCGGAAGAAGAAGGCCGACGCTGCTGCCGAAGCCAGAGTGAAGCTCACCATGGATGTGGGCGCGCTGGATAACCGCATCCGTCTGCTGACGGAAATGGAAAAGGACTACGAGGGCTTCAACAAGGCTGTCAAGCTGGTCTGTCAG
>Ga0129312_1001184_pt1 | contig 16286 bp, 12 predicted proteins | sample O827metagenome_FD_94434 | JGI IMG/M metagenome (GOLD analysis project Ga0129312, IMG submission 94434) | Orangutan group fecal microbial communities from Wisconsin, USA - O827 metagenome | ecosystem: Host-associated > Mammals > Digestive system > Large intestine > Fecal | place: USA: Wisconsin... | reverse complement strand
GCCATGTATTCACGCCGATTCTCGACCGCTACGGTATACCGCAGCAGGACAGGCGTTATATTATGGCGTTTTATATTCAAGGGTTAATGGCAATTATCTCGGAATGGCTGAGAAATGACTGCGTTGATTCCGTTGCGTATATTGTAGATATGATTCAACGGTGTGCAAAACGCGGCAGGGAGGAAGTTTGTGATTGGTATCATTGTGTCGAAGGGAACGCGCCGGTGCGCCGGTCCGGGCCTTGAGGGATTACGGGAGGGTTCTTCTAAGCTCCCTGCACCCAGGCGGCCCGGGCCCGGAGGTGCACCGGCGCTGGGGTGGAATGAGTGAGGATACGGGGGGACGGAGTGTAAGATGTTTGAGTTAAATTTATAAATTGGAATTTGTAACGGAGTACTGTAATGACCGAAGAGACAGCACTGGGCGGTATAACAACAAACGTATGTCTGCCTTTTTGCCGGTCAATCTCCCCTTCTTGAGTCTATATCGGCATTTTGCACAATTATTTCTTGCTATAACTTTGGTGAGATTGCCTATGGTATTTTTTCTTTCGATATGTTATCATATCAATGTTGTTTAGAAGCAATGCAGATTCGTAGTTATAAGCTGCGGAAATCGAAGTCGTTTACGGCAAATCGATTTCCGCAGCTTTTTTTATTTAGCAGGAAATGCCGATGGAACTTCCTGTTAAATAAAGAGGTTTGAAGGAGGAAAAAATGAGTACAACAAATTATCTTGCTGAAGAAAAAGTTTCACATTTGATGCTGCGTTTCTCCATTCCGTGCATCATGTCGCTTTTAGTTTCTTCACTTTACAACATCGTTGATCAGATTTTTATTGGTCGAGGAGTCGGTTATCTCGGTAATGGAGCAACCAATGTCGTTTTCCCGATTACCGTGATTGCATTAGCTGTTGCGCTGATGATTGGTGACGGCTGTGCTGCACACCTCAGTTTGTGCCTTGGCAGTGGGAAAACAGAGAAAGCCGAAAAAAGCGCAGGTACCGCAATTACTGTTTCAGTGACAGTAGGTATTTTGATGATGTTTTTGTTTCTGGCCTGTACCGAGCAGATTCTTGCGATTTTTGGTGCAACTGAAAATAATATCGAATATGCGAGAGAATATTTTCATGTTATTGCAATCGGCATTCCGTTTTATGTATTTACCAATGCAATGAACTCAATCATTCGTGCAGACGGAAGTCCCAAATTTGCGATGCTGTCTACACTGGTTGGCTGCATCATCAACTGTATCCTTGACCCAATCGCTATTTTTGTACTTCATTGGGGAATGTTCGGTGCAGCACTTGCAACGATTCTTGGTCAAATCGTGACGGCGCTGTTGGCAGCATGGTATATGACACGCTGCAAGAGCTTTCATTTGCATTTCAAGAGCCTGTTTGCAGATTTTTCTACGGTTCCGAACTACCTCCCGTTAGGGTTCAGCAGCTTTTTGACGCAGGTTTCCATTGTGATCACGATGGGCGTTATGAATAACGCCTTGGTACGTTATGGCAGTATGAGCGAATACGGAGCAGATATTCCTCTGACTGTGTTCGGCATCGTAATGAAGGTGTTCCAGATTGCGATTTCCTTTGCCATTGGCATTGCCGCTGGTTCACAGCCTGTTGTTGGTTTTAACTATGGCGCAAAGCATTTTGATCGTGTAAAAGAAATTTACAAGAAGATGATGTGTGCAGAAGTCCTGATTGGTGTCATCGCATTGCTGGCATTTGAGATCTTCCCGCTCCCGATCATTCGTATTTTTGGCAGCGAGAGTGATCTTTATAATCAGTTTGCAGTTTTTACGTTCCGGGTATATTTGTCTACGATTATTTTGTGCTGTGTTCAGAAATCTACCAGTGTGTTTTTGCAGTCGCTTGGAAAAACTGTGATGTCTTTTGCCCTCTCTTTGACAAGAGATATCGTGGTAAACATTGGTGTTGTACTGATTTTGCCGCGTTATATCAGCTTAACCGGAACGCTGCTGTCTGCACCAATCGCAGATGTTGTTTCGTTTGTGATGGTCGTACTAATGATGCGGTCGGTGTTCTGCTCTCTGAATCAGAAAAAATATGCAGAGTAAATGTATGGCATATGCGTTGCTTAAAATTAGATAGATATAGCGATCAAGAGGGCTGCTCCTGTTCAGCCCTTTATTATAACCTATAAATTCCAGTTGTGCAGGAGCAGTAAAGGAAATGACTTTTGAAAAAGGCGGAGAACGGTGTAATTCAGGCCGCTGCCAGCTGTGCCGGTCGCGCCTAATAATAGTACATTTCTCATTGTTTTGCCTCCTTTTACCATGTCAGCGAGAATTCTCTTAATTCTGATGTTTCTGGTTTATAAAGCCGACAAGCGGCAGATGAACACCGTTATTCAATACCGGATATTTCAGTTTTCATCATTGTATTTACTTAGAGTAATTCTCCGTGTTATAATCATTTTAACAAGTTCGTGTAACACGAAGTCAATATTTTTTTAGATGAGGTTGTTTATGTACTATACGATTAAGCAGATGGCAGAGATGTTTGATGTCACGGAACACACATTGCGTTTCTATACAGATAAGGGGCTGCTCCCATGTGAGCGTGACGGCGGAAACCGGCGGGTGTTTACGGAGGAGTCGGTCAACTGGATGCAGGGGATCAAGTGTTTGAAGGGATGCGGGGCGTCGATTGAAGATATTCAGGAGTACTGTCGGCTGTGCCGGTTGGAGGAATCTGAGGAAAATCTGCGGGCGCGGTATGAAATTATCATGAAGCAGCGGGAGGCTGCGTATAAGCGCCTGGAGGAGGCGAAGGCGGCCGTAGTATATATGGACCATAAGGTGGAGCACTATGAAGCGATTCTTTCAGGAGTTGCTCCGGATGACACGAATCCGAAGAATTGGACGGAGGGGAAGAGGCCGGAGCATGAAGGGTGATCATTTTCTGGACAGAACCGGGAATGAGATGGTTGCAGTAATAAATTTTGTAATGATTGGGACAGTAAAAATATAGAATGGGAGATGCTGACATGAATAAACTTGGTCTGATCGGTGGAACAGGACCGGAATCCACCATTGAGTATTATAAGGGAATCGAGTATGGTGTACAGAAAAAGTCAGGGCGCAGCTTTTTCCCGAACCTGACAATTGAGAGTCTGAGTGTGTTTGATGTATTGGGATTTTGCGGAAAGCAGGATTATGATGGATTGACGTCTTATCTGTTAAATGGTATCCGCAGTCTGGCGGCGGCTGGGGCGCAGTATGCGGCGCTTACGGGGATCACGCCCCATATTGTGTTTGATGAACTGTCGAAGGCATCCCCGATTCCTCTTATCAGCATGGTGGACACTGCCAGGGATCATGCAGCGGCGCAGGGATATAAAAAGATATGTTTACTGGGCACACTGCCTACCATGGAGGGAACATTTTTTCAGAAGTCTTTTGCTGAGCGGGGCATTGAAGTGATAACGCCTGACGCGGAGGAAAGAAAGTATATTGGGACGAAAATTGAGACAGAGCTAGAATACGGGAAGGTGCTGCCAGAGACGCAGAAGGTGTTTAAGGAAATTGCAGAGCGTATTATCCGGGAGGAGCGGGTGCAGGCGATTGTGCTTGGATGTACGGAGCTGCCGTTGATTTTTAGTGGGGTGGTGTTGCCGGTACCGTATATTGATGTGATGGAGGTGCATATTCAGGCGTTGGTTGATTTGATTGTGAGGGATTGAGGTGCGTTGTTTGTCATAGTGGCAGGGGGTACGCGCCGGTGCGCCTCCGGGTCTGGGCCTTGAGGGATTACGGGAGGGTTCCTCTAAGCTCCCAGAAGAATGCTAAGGGCGGAGAACAGCCGGCACAACTCGCTGACGCTCAGACAAGTGCCGCCTGTCCTCCAACGCATTCTCCTGCGAGCTAAGAGGAAGCCAGCTCCCTGCACCCAGGCGGCCCAGCCCCGGAGGTGCACCGGCGCTACGCTGACGCTGGCGCTGGGTGAGAGTAGGTTGGAAAGATTGGATTTATGTGAAATGGAGCAGTGGGGAGGATTCTTTGCTGCTTTTTTGATGTGGATGTAACGGTGGTTTTGGACCTGGTTTAAAAGCAGGATTTTAGGATCTGAGCGAATTCTTCGATGTAGTAGCCGGAGTTGTCTTTTTTCCAGAAGGCGCAGTATGTTTTTTTGACCGGGGTCTGGTTCCTTACGAGGGGGATCCGGCTGACGGCGGTGTCGAACCAGACTTGTTCGCCGATGACATCCACGGGCATATAGCCCTGGCCGGTTATGATCTTTAAGCGGGCTTCCTGGACGGTGTCGGCGAAGAGAAAATCGCCCTGGAGGCCGATGATGTTTTCATAGTAATTTTGTTCTTCTTTCTGGCCGGTCTGATTGATGACGAGGATGCAGGGAGTGTTTTTCAGGTCTTCTGTCTCCAAGGCGTTTAGTTTACTGAGTGGATTTTTTGAGGAGAGTTCGATATAGATCCTGCTTTCTGCCAGGATTTCGTTATGGTATGTGTCGGAAAATGCCCGTCGCTGGTCGTTGATCGCGAGGTCGACGGAGTCGTTTTCCATCGCATGGTACAGTTCTTCATGGCTTCCGACCATGATCCTCACGTCTACGGTAGGATATTTTTCGGAAAATAAGGCGATCGCTTCTGAGAGTTCGTTTCCGTGATAGCCTTTGTAGTATCCGATTCTTATCACAGCATGATCATGATCCGCAATCCTTTTTGTCTCCCGGACGAGCTGTTTTAGATCTCCCGAAATGATAAGGCTTTTCCGATAAAAATGTTCTCCGGCTGGGGTCAGGGAAAAGGTGCGGTTATGGCGTTCTAAGAGTTTTACCCCGAGTTCTTCTTCTAATTTTTTTATCTGCTGGGAAATGGCTGACTGTGAGACATTGCACTGTTCGGCGGCGAGATAGAAGTTCCCATTTTCGATGACGGCCTGTAAGTATTCGATCTGGCGTAATAACATAAAATCCCCCATTTTTTGTATCGTTTGATAAAATAAGCGGTCATGAGCTTTATGGTTGTATTATATAATGATCAGTTTAACTTATCAATATGCAGAGAATAAGTTTTGATTCGGAAGGAAAAAGTGATTATGATAAGATCATACCAAGAAGAACTGTTTATTCGAAGAAAATAACTATGAGAAAAAAGATATTTTATACAAAAGAAATGCCGGGGTGGAGTATTTCCATCCCGGCAGATTTGTTATTTCCAGATAAGATCGCTCTTTGAAAGCGTTTTAAACTGACTGAGGTATTCCGTTACCGCGTCCAGACCGCAGATTCCGGTATCGGTCAGGTTTCCTTCTGTCTTAACTTCTTCGGTACAGCCGCAGATCGCCACGGTATAAGTTGTATTGTCATCGAGCTGCATTCCCTCCGGAGTTACGAGTTCGTATGGGAAAGAGAGATCGTCCCTGTTATAGCCGGATTCCACAAGCTCTTTGATACGTGCGCCGGTCAATGTAACCGTCTCGATGTTTCCGCGCCATCCGGTCGGGAGAATGCTGACGATCTCCTGGTCTTTGATCGGCATGGCAAAGAGAGAACCGCTGACACCGTTTGAATTTAAGCCGCCGTATCCATTTTCTGTCTTGTACCATTTGTTTTTAGAGATGAGGGACAGATCCGCGCCGCAGGCTTTGCCGAAACCGATGCCGATCAGTCTGGCGCAGGCATCGGTGTCCAGTTCTTCGGTGGCAGTGGTGATGGTGATCGCGTCGTCGTCATTTAAAAGATACTGATTATCATCAAACGCCGCGATGACATCGTCAAGCTCCGCGTCCCCCTTAATATAGTCCAGCATGACCTCGCCGACAGGTACGATCAGGTTATCCCAGCCCGCATAGATAAACGGAGCGGTCATACCTGCGTTTAAGTCACCTTCGATCTGTTTGTAGTAGTTTGTATCCGGAATCGTGTAATCCCTGAGGGACAGAAGAGTGGTATTTTCCGTACCGGTGGTCAGTGCCTCCATTCCCTCCAGGCTGGACAGCAGTTCCATGACATGGAAGGCGTCCTCGAGTTTCTGCTCATTTCCTTTATTCTCAAGCTGTTTATTTAAGCCGACATAGCGTGAAACATTGAGGATCAGGGAATTCTGGGTACCGTCCTCGGAAAGATACGGCATCATGCCAAACTCATCATCGCTGTCTTCTTTTGTAAAATTGTTGGTACTTCCCAGCATGAACAGGGTATTGCCCTCAGCCATTTTCTGCTTTATTGTGGCATCTCCGTCCATACCGCCGTTGTCGTGGAGCATGCCGATCTCCCGCCATTTATCCAGGGTAGACAGTGCGTCCACCAGCGCAGGTGTGTCTTTCACGGAAGTTTTGCCGCTCAGGAAATCGTTCTGCCACTGGCGTCCCTCGATCGTGTTCAGATAGCTCGTATCCATAATATTGCAGAAATACTGGAATCCGTAGCCTGGGTAGATGTCCTGAACGAGTGCCAGATCACAGCCTGCCTCCGCTACCTGGGGGGCGAGTTCTTCCAGCTCTTTAAACGTAGTCGGAAGCGTCCATCCGTGCTCTTCCAGGAGCGTCTTGTTGTAGGTGATGCCGGTGCAGTTGTAGAAGGTAGGAAGAAGATGGATCGCACCGTTGTCGGAGACATCGCGCAGACGTGCCTCCGCATAATTGTTCGTAAAATCATATCCGGACATATCGATCAGCTGGTCACTCAGATCTTCCCAGCCTGGGAAATATACCGTTGTGACATAGATATCCGGCATATTGCCGGAGCTCAGTTCATCGCGCATATATGCGGTCATATTCGCGCCGCTGTATGGGATGATCTGCAGGTCGATCTCCGGGTACTTTTCGTTTATCAGATCGACGAACTGTCCAATACCGACAAAGGCGGAGAGCATTGTGATGGGTTCGTGTTTCCCGGTCTTGGTTTCTTCCGGTGTGCTCTGACTGCCGCAGCCGGACAGCAGTACTGCTGAACAGGTGACGGCGGCCGCCAGTTTCAGGATGTATTTTTTTCGCATGAAATTTCCTCTCTTTTTATCGCATGACTGTATTTTTTATCAGAAAATGGATGTTCTGACATTTGTCATTGCATAGTGTAAGATCACGTTAACATATTATTTTAATTATAGCGCTGTATGCACTTGGTTTCAATGGTATTTTCGGAGAGAATGAAATTTTGCGGGGCGGACGGTATAAAAAGTTATTCTTGACTAATCGATAGCCTGTGTGATTAAATAACTACGATTTATATTTGAGGGAGTAGTGGCGCATCGCGTGACAAGTCAACATACTGACCGCAGGTCTGGCTTGTCTTAAATAACGAGACTCATGTATAGCTTATTTGGGCTATACGTGGGTCTCGATTTTTTTTGCCATTTATTTCACACACAACAAGGAGGAAACGAAATGAAGGAAGCATTTCGGATGACATTGGAAGAGCTGCTTTCCAAGACCGGAACGGACCGTGAAAAGGGCCTGACGCCGGAGCAGGTGGAAAAGTCCCGCAGCACATACGGTTCCAACTCTTTCGTCAGCCAGAGCCATGAATCCCTGGCGAAGAAGATCTGGGACGCATCGACGGAACCGATGCTTTTGATGCTGATCTTCGCGGCGATCATCACCCTGGCGGTAAATATTACCCGGTATTTTACAGGCGGAGAGTACAATTTCCTGGAATGTGTCGGTATTTTTGCGGCGATCGCCCTGTCGGTGGTCATCACGATCATCACCGAGGGAAAGAGCGCGAAGGCATTTGAGGCGTTAAATAAGATCAACGAGGACACGCTGATCAAGGTGATCCGGAACGGAGAGCCGCAGCTTGTCACCCAGAAGGAGATCGTAGTCGGCGACATCATTATGGTGGAGACCGGCGATAAGATCGTGGCGGACGGACGCCTCTTAGAGAGCAACGATCTTGCGGTGGACGAATCTGCCCTGACCGGCGAGAGTCTTCCGGTGGAGAAGGACGCGAAGAGCGTCTGTCCGGCGGGGACGCCGGTGGCGGAGCGCGTCAACATGCTGTATTCCGGATGTTTCGTGTTTGCCGGAAACGGACAGATGCTGGTGACCGGTGTCGGTAACGAGACAGAGTTCGGTCAGATTGCCCAGGAGCTGTCTTCTATTGAAAAGACTACGACTCCGCTGCAGGAGAAGTTAGATAAGCTTGGAAAGCAGATCACGGTGCTGGGCGCCTCCGCGGCAGCTATCGTGTTTGCCATCGAGGTGGTCCAGTTCTTTATGCGCGGTCAGTTGAACCTGGATACGATCTCTGATGCGTTCATCACGAGTATCGTCCTGATCGTGGCAGCTGTTCCGGAGGGACTTCCGACCATCGTCGCGGTCTCCCTGGCGCTCAACATCATCAAGATGTCAAGAGAGAATGCCCTTGTGAAGAAGATGATCGCCTGTGAGACCATCGGCTGTGTCAACATCATCTGTTCCGATAAGACAGGAACTCTGACCGAGAACAAGATGACAGTCCAGAAGATCTACACGAACGGAAAGCTGATCGAGCCGGAGGAGCTTCATGACGAGGCGCTTTTAAACAACTACTGCATCAACAGTAACGCCAACGTTTCCATGGAGGACGGAACATGGTCCTTTATCGGAAATCCGACAGAATGTTCCCTTCTCGTGGCGGCGCAGAAAGCCGGTACGGATTATCAGAAACTTCGTCATGACGCGGATGTGGTCCGTGTGTTCCCGTTCTCTTCCCAGAATAAGGACATGAGCACCATCGTCCGGGAAGATGGAAAGACGATCCTTTACACGAAGGGAAATCCAGAGAAGATCCTTTCCCTCTGTTCCAATATTTCTGAGGCGGAGAAAGAGGAGAACTTAAAGCTCATGGAGCAGTTCCAGAGTGAGGCGGGACGTCTTTTGGCTTTTGCCCATAAGGAACTGAGCGGTTATAATGGGGAAGCGCAGGAGGAAGTGGAGCAGGATCTGCTTTACGATGGATTTGTTGTAATCTCCGACCCACTGAGCCCGGATGTGTATGAGGCAATCAAAAACTGCCGCGCGGCGGGCATCGAGGTGAAGATGCTGACCGGCGACAATATCCGTACAGCGAGAGCCATCGCGAATGAGCTTCACATGCTGGATGAGGACCATATCGCGGTGGAAGCTTCCGAGATCGAAAATATGTCCGATGAGGAGTTAAAGAACGCGTTAAAGAAGATCCAGGTCATCGCGCGAAGCACGCCGCTTGTGAAGATGCGTGTGGTGAAGCTTCTGAAGGAAGAGAAGAATGTTGTCGCGGTTACTGGTGACGGAATCAACGACGCACCGGCGATCAAGAATGCGGATGTGGGTATCGCGATGGGTATCGCGGGAACGGATGTGACGAAGGAAGCCAGCGACATGGTCCTTCTTGACGATTCTTTCTCCACGATCATCAAGGCGGTGCAGTGGGGACGTGGAATTTACGAGAACTTTAAGCGGTTTATCCAGTTCCAGCTCACTGTGAATGTTTCTTCGGTTGTTGTCGTTATCGCGTCGATCCTGGCGGGCTTTGAGGCACCGTTTACGGCGCTGGAGCTTTTATGGATCAATATTATCATGGATGGTCCGCCAGCACTGACTCTTGGATTGGAGCCAATCCGGCCGGATCTTTTGAAGCATAAGCCGACGAAGAGAAATGAGAACATTATTTCGAAGTCCATGCTGGTGCGGATCTTTACGAATGGTATTTTTATTTCTGTTGTCTTTATGCTTCAGCATTTTAAGAATTTCCTTGGCGCGGCCCAGGATGAGCAGGCGACGGTCCTGTTTACTCTATTTGTGCTGTTCCAGCTGTTTAACGCGTTTAACTGCAGGGAGTTAGATGAAACGCCGATGGTGAGAAATCTGATGAAGAACAAGCTGATGCTTGGAATTTTCCTGCTGGTTATGATCTTACAGTTTGTGATCACGCAGTTTGGCGGGGCGGTGTTTGAGACGGTGGCTTTGTCTGCGGGAATGTGGGTGAAGATGCTGGTTACCGCGTTTACGGTCATTGTTTTGAATGAGGTGATTAAGGCGGTGAAGAGGGCTGCTAAGAAAGAGGAGCAGTAAATTTTATAAGTGATGATTGCGGTGGTGGAGAGTGTTTTCTGCCACCGCTTTTTGTATGTGGGGGAATTTGTTGGCGAGGGGTACGCGCCGGTGAGCCTCCGGGCAAGGCCGCTTGGTGGGATTCCGGGAGGGTTCCTCTAAGCTCACAGAAAAATGCTAAGGGCGGAGAACAGGGGGCACAACTCGCCTGCGGCTCAAACAAGTGCCCCCTGCCCTCCAACGCATTTTCCTGTGGGCTAAGAGGAAGCCAGCTCCCGGGATCCAGGCGCGGCCTTGCCCGGAGGCTCACCGGTGCTGTGTACTGGCGGAATGATGGAAGTTCTACGAATCGTAGAGTGCTTAAATATGCGGATAAATGTAGCATCGGTTTCAAATCTGTAATGAAAATGATAGAATGTGGGTATCTGAAGGAGGTAGAGGAATGGACGCAAAAGAGCTTGGAAAATTTATTGCAGGGCGGAGGAAGGAGATGCAGATCACGCAGGCGGAGCTCGCGGAACGGCTGCATGTGACGGACAAGGCGGTGAGCCGATGGGAGCGGGGTGTCGGGTATCCGGATATCAATACGCTGGAGCCGTTGGCGGACGCGTTGGGGGTCACGCTGACAGAGCTTATGAAGTGTTCGAGAGATGAGGAGAAGAGTTCGGATGAGGGGATCATTGCGAGTATTGAGATTGCGAAGAGTCAGAGGAAAAGGATGATAAAGAGAATCATTGGCGGCGGAGTGTTGTGTATTGTGGGAGTGTGCGCGCTGTTGTATGCGCTGAAGCTTTTTATGACGCACACATGGACTTTTATGGTTCCGGGAAGCGATGGGCCTACGGCTGTCTTTGTGGCTGGGCGGATTGGAAATTTTCCACCGGCGGTGATTGGGATCATTGGGGTCTCGGCTTTAGCGGCTGGAATTGCTGTGGTTATTCGGGCGAATAATACGGATCAATAGGGAGAGGGCATCGGTATTTTGGTATCGGTGCCTTATTTATGTGCTGGGGATTCGTGCTTGACGGGTTGCTGTTTCTATGTTACCGTTTGGATAGATTAGAAGTAAACGGGAGAGTTGGAATATGAGAGATCCTTATGAACTTGCAAAGCATGTGTTGGAATCCACGACGGGCGGGGCAGCGCGGGAGATGTATCTGGGTTCCGCTGGATTTTCGAGCATCGGTCTTTATGGGGCAGCGGTGCATGGGAAAGGCGCGGAGGACGCGTCCTGCAGTACGTTTCATCTGGAGAACGAGAGCGGAGTGGGGGATATCACATTATATCAGGTGTTTCCCGGGATCGAGCTCGTCTACAATGACATGCATATGGAGTATTGCAATAAGAATCAGGAACCGACGCCCGATGTGATGGAAATCAACTACTGTAAAGAGGGCAGGAGTGAGTGTCTGTTCGGGGAACATCAATACTGCTATATGGCGGCGGGGGACCTGTCTTTCTGTTCCCTGCAGGAAAATTTCCATCAATCGGAATTCCCGACCTCCCACTATCACGGAATCACGATCACCGTGGACTTTTCCAGGATCACCGACGGGATGCGGAAAATACTGGAACTCCTGTCCGTAGATCTGGGGTGGATCCGGGAGCTGTCACAGATCCGCGAATTTACGATCATCCGCACCAATCCGACGGTAGAGCATATCTTTTCGGAACTTTATACTGTCCCGGAGAAGATCCGGTACGGCTACATCCGGGTGAAAGTCCTGGAACTTCTCCTGGTGCTGACGGAACTTGATCCCGGAATGGATAAGACTGACCGGACGCCGCGTTTTTCTGAGGCGCAGATCGAGGCGGTAAAGCAGGTCCATGGATTTTTGCTGGAACATTTCAGCGAACATTATACAATCGAGGAGCTTGCCGAACGCTTTGAGATCTCCCCAACTGCCATGAAACGCTGCTTTAAGGGCGTTTACGGAGATTCGATTTACGCATACATGAAGCGGTACCGTCTCCAGGCAGCGGAGCGGATGCTGAGGGAGAGCAAACTCACGATTGGAGAGATCGCGGATAAGATCGGATATCTGAATCCTAACAAGTTTACATCAGCATTTTGTGCCGAATATGGGGTTCCGCCGACAGAATACAGGAAGAATAGTTAAATTCACGCATCGCATTAAGCGACAACAAACAATGTCCGAATGGATAGAAAAAAGCCCGTTCAGTCATTGTAATTGAAACATCCATCCTTTAAAATATGTGCCGTGGTTAGAGGTTAGAAACTCCTAACCGCGGCATTTTTACATAAAGGAGGACTTCTTCCAAATGAAAAAAGATTCTGAAATCACCAGAATGTTCCGCTACGCCGGAAACCGTCACTGGCTCACCGTGGCGGGCATGGTCCTGGCGGGACTCAGCACGGTGCTGTCTATGGTCCCGTTAATATGCATCTGGTTCGTAGTCCGGGACATGATAAACGTCCTGGCGGCGGGAGATATCAGCCTCGCGGTCCACAGCGGCACTTATGCGTGGCAGGCGGCGGGCTTTGCGGTTCTCAGTATTTTCCTGTACTTCGCGGCACTCTGCTGTTCCCACCTCGCGGCGTTCCGCACGGCGACGAACATGAAAAAGGCAGCGATGCATCATATCGTCACACTGCCATTAGGGTACTTCAGCCAGAACGCCAGCGGCCGTCTCCGCAAGGTCATCGATGACAACGCGGGACTCACGGAGAACTTCCTGGCGCACCAGCTCCCGGACCTCACTGGCGCGGTGGTCATGCCAATCGCGGTCATCGTGCTGATCTTTGCCTTTGACTGGCGCCTCGGCATCTGCTGCCTGGTTCCGCTTGCCATCAGCTTTTTCTGCTTAAAGCAGATGATGGGCGGCGATAATGCCCACTTTATGGAAGGATACATGACGGCCCTTGAGACTATGAATAAGGAAGCTGTGGAATACATCCGCGGAATCCCGGTGGTCAAGGTCTTCCAGCAGACCGTCTATTCCTTCAAAAACTTCCACGCAGCCATCGAGGAGTATGAGAAATTCGCCTCCGGCTACGCGTTAAAGTGCCGCATGCCGTTAACTGGTTTCAACGTGGCATTAAACGGCACCTTCATCCTTTTGATCCCTATGGCATGCATGATCCTAGCGGGGGTGAGCGGACAGGCATCCTACCAGAACGTGCTCTTAGACTTCCTATTCTACAGCCTGTTCACCCCGACCTGTACCACCATGATGAACCGGATCATGTTTGCCAGTGAGCAGCTGATGGCCGCAAAGAGTGCGGTGAACCGGATCGAGGAAGTGTTAAATGAGAAAACTTTGGCAGAGCCGAAAAATCCGAAACAGCCAAAGGATGCGTCCGTAGTCTTCGACCATGTCTCCTACAGCTATCCAGGAACCGAAGAAAAGGCCCTGGACCAGATCTCCTTCGAGCTTCCGGCGGGAAAGACTGTGGCTCTTGTCGGCGCATCCGGCAGCGGAAAGAGTACGGCGGCGAAGCTGATCCCGCGGTTTTATGACGTGACAGAAGGAAAGATCCTTGTGGGCGGCGTCGATGTGCGGGACATGGATCAGAAGACGCTTATGAGCCACATCGCCTTCGTGTTCCAGAATACGAAACTCTTTAAGGACACACTCCTCGAAAATATCCGTGCCGCAAGACCGGAGGCGGCGAGAGAGGAAGTCATGGAAGCAGTGAAGTCTGCCCAGTGTCAGGAGATCATCGACCGCCTGCCGGACGGCCTGGAAACCATCGTCGGAAACGGCGGAACCTACCTCTCCGGCGGAGAAAACCAGAGGGTTGCCCTGGCGAGAGCCATCTTAAAGGATGCCCCGATCATCATCCTGGATGAGGCCACCGCCTTCGCCGACGCGGAGAATGAGCACCAGATCCAGCTTGCCTTTGAGAAACTGACAGCCGGAAAGACGGTTCTCATGATCGCCCACAGACTCTCTACGATCCAGAACGCGGACCTGATCCTGGTATTCGACCATGGAACCATCATCGAGCGGGGAACCCATGAGTCCCTCATTGCGGCGAACGGGCGGTACGCCTCCATGTGGAAGGATTACCAGACATCCATCGCATGGAAAGTCGGAAAGGAGGTCCAGTGATGAAAGAATTTTTTCAGAAAAAATACGCGCTGACGGAAAAGGGCGCGGATGACCTGATAAAGGGAATCCTGTATTCCGTCCTGGCTTACATCAGCCTTATGCTGCCGGTGGCCCTGCTTGCCATTGTGTTAAACGCGCTTCTCGCCCCACTTTTCGGCGCAGGTACGGACAGCATGAATCTGCCGCTCTATATCGGAAGCGGGATCGTGATCCTGGCTGTGATCTTTGCGATGCATTATCTCCAGTACACCGTGACCTACATGGGAACCTACGAGGAGAGCGAGCGCCGCAGGATCGCCCTGGCGGAAAAGCTCAGAACTCTGTCGATCTGGTTCTTTCAGGAACATGACCTGTCGGACCTCACAGGCACCATCATGGGGGACTGCGCGGGATTCGAACACGCATTCTCCCACACGGTCCCGCAGTTCTGGGGATCCATGATCTCCACGGCGATCGTGTGCATCGCACTTCTCGTCTACGACTGGAGAATGGGCCTGGCCCTGCTCTGGGTCGCCCCGGCAGCCTTTGCCATCGTCTTCTTATCAAAGAAACTCCAGACGCTGCAGGGAAAGAAGCACATCGAGGCGAGACTTGACCTGGCGGACGGAATTCAGGAATGCTTAGAGACCGTACAGGATATCAAGGCATGCAGTCTTGAGAGCCAGTACTTAAAAAAGCTGGACGCGAAGATGGAGCGGGCGGAGAAAGCCCAGATCTCCTCGGAGATGCTGACAGCCAGTCTCGTCACTACGGGACAGATGTTCCTGCGTCTGGGCCTGGCGTCCGTCATCGTCGTGGGAAATTCCCTGATGATGAAGGGAGAGACTACCCTGTTTTCCTACATCTTATTCCTGATCGCGGCATCCAGGCTCTACGACCCGCTTTCCGGTGCCATGTCAAACATGGCGGAGCTGTTCTCCGTGGACCTTCAGGTGGAGCGGTTAAAGCGGATCCAGAATTATAAGGAAGAGGACCGTGCGAAAGAGTACCGGACCGATGGATATGATATTACCTTCGACCATGTAAAATTTTCCTACGAGCCGGGAAAACCGGTGCTGCGGGATGTCTCCTTCACTGCAAAGCAGGGACAGGTCACAGCCCTCGTGGGTCCGTCCGGCGGCGGAAAGAGCACGGTGGCGAACCTGGCTGCGGGCTTTTACAATGTGGATGGCGGAAAGATCCTGCTTGGCGGCACGAACATCGCGCCCATCGATCCGACGGCGTTAATGAAGGATTTCTCCGTGGTATTCCAGAATGTGGTCCTGTTCAACAACACGGTCATGGAAAACATCCGTGTGGGCCGCAAGGACGCCACGGACGAACAGGTGATCGCCGCCGCAAAGACTGCCAGATGCCACGAATTCATTGAAAAGCTTCCGGATGGCTACCAGACCGTGATCGGAGAGAACGGCTCCACGCTTTCCGGCGGAGAGTGCCAGAGGTTATCCATCGCGAGAGCGCTGTTAAAGGACGCGCCGGTGATTCTCCTCGATGAGGCGACGGCGTCCCTGGATGTGGACAATGAGACGGAGATCCAGGAGGCGATCTCGAGACTCGTAAAAGGCAAGACCGTCCTCGTCATCGCCCACCGCATGCGAACGGTCGAGAATGCGGACAAGATCGTCGTTCACGACGGAGGTGTTGTTGCGGAGAGCGGTACCCATGAAGAGCTGATGAAGGCGAACGGGCTTTACGCGAAACTTGTGAAGCTGCAGACGGAGTCGGCGGAGTGGAAACTGAAGAAGTAAAAAAGCGTGCCCCTTTTGGGTGGCAGGTCAGAGGTATCTGGTCTGTTCCTCGAAAGGGGCATATATTTTTCTCGGTGAGTCTTTATTACATAGAGAACTGGGTATAAAATGTAGATAGTACAAATAAACTGGATTATTTAATGGAACGGTGATCCGAGTCAGGAGACTGCAATGCTTTGGATATAGATGAAAAGATGAATGTGTCCATGCAGTATAATTCCTCCCATTTCAACACAATATTTTAATTAGAGATAAAAATTCTCAAATACAGGTCTTGACATTTCCGGCGTTCGTGCTATTATTTACATATACCCCGTATGGGTATACAGACATAGACACAACAGAAAGGAACGACAGATATGGAACAGTATACAGTGACAGGAATGAGCTGTGCTGCCTGCCAGACCCGCGTGGAGAAGGCAGTATCGAAAGTGCCGGGAGTGAGCTCCTGCTCGGTGAG
>Ga0129312_1001183_pt1 | contig 16304 bp, 15 predicted proteins | sample O827metagenome_FD_94434 | JGI IMG/M metagenome (GOLD analysis project Ga0129312, IMG submission 94434) | Orangutan group fecal microbial communities from Wisconsin, USA - O827 metagenome | ecosystem: Host-associated > Mammals > Digestive system > Large intestine > Fecal | place: USA: Wisconsin... | reverse complement strand
TGATTGGTTTTTCGTCGAATCTATTATACCAAAGCGTGGGACTTATGCCTTTTTTATCGGCTAAACTATTGAGTTTTCAAGGTTCGCAGCCATTTCCCGTGTGGGAAGTTTCAGTTATAATCTCAATGCTCCCTTTAAATGGGTAAGTCTGGAAAAAGCGTATTCTTCTCTTTTTCCTTCTTACGAAGGACGCCAGGCCTTCCCTATGCGTGTCGCTCTCGACGATCTGATCATTCAGAAACGTCAGGGCTTTTCTGATCGTAAACGAAGATACCTTGCCATGGCGAAAATCCAAAAGCGTCCGACGAAGAAGCTCCAGAGCCTGATTCGCAGTTTTTTTAGTAGACACTAAATATTGCCAGCGAAGAAAAATAGAAAGCGAGAATAAATGTATGCCGAAAAGCACATTCAGCAGAAATCAGTTTGCTGATTTCTACAGAGGGAAAAAGGTATTTATAACAGGACACACAGGTTTTAAAGGAACCTGGCTGTGTCAGGTCCTCTTGGATTTTGGCGCGGAAGTATATGGCTATGCCTTGGAACCACCGACGGATCCATCTTTATTCGCGATTACCAAGATGAAAGACCATATGAGATCCTACATCGGGGATGTCCGTGATCTGGACTATCTGACAAAGGTGACGCAGGAGGTAAAACCTGACATTATCCTTCATTTGGCAGCGCAGCCGATCGTACGGACCAGCTATCAGGATCCGGTAGGTACATATGCGTCGAACGTAATGGGTACCGTGAACATTCTGGAACAGGTCCGGAAGTGCGACTCTGTGCGCTCTTTCTTAAATGTTACGACAGATAAGGTTTATGAGAATAGAGAATGGGCCTGGGGATATCGCGAAAATGAGCCGTTGGATGGATATGATCCCTATAGCAATTCCAAATCCTGTTCGGAACTGGTTACACACAGTTACCGGAAGAGCTTTTTTATGAAAGAAGATGGCAGCTATACGGTTCCGATTTCAACAGCAAGAGCTGGCAATGTGATTGGGGGAGGAGATTTTGCAAAGGATCGGATTGTTCCGGACTGCGTAAGAGCGATGGAGAAGAACGAGCCGATCATTGTCAGAAATCCCTACAGTACCCGTCCATACCAGCATGTTCTGGAACCACTGTCATGCTATCTGATGATTGCTGCAGCACAATGGGATACTCCGTCACTGGCGGATGCATACAATGTTGGGCCGGATGACTGTGACTGTGTGACAACAGGAGAATTGGTGGATTTGTTCTGCAAGTACTATGGTGGAAATGCGCATTGGGAGAACCATGCAGAACAAAATGCTCCGCATGAAGCAAATTTTCTTAAGCTGGATTGCAGCAAATTGAAGAGTACTTTCAACTGGAAACCGAAGTGGCATATTCAGGAGGCAATCGAAAAAGTATGTGAATGGTCCCAGGCTTATATCGAAGATGGGGATTGTAATTCCGTAATGGAGCAGCAGATCAAGGAATTCTTTGAGTGATGACAATATGATGAAAATATCAGAATTGATTGAGCAGATCAGTGCGATTGCCTGGCGGATGATCTGCAAGATTTTTCATAGAGAGGCTACAGAATCCGGAAGCGAGGGCTTCTTTCAGTTTGTAAAATTTGGAATCGTAGGTTTGAGTAATACCATTATTTCTTACCTGATTTATACCTTTGGTCTGTTGGGAATCAGAAGAATTGTGTCTTTTCGCTATGACTATTTGGCAGCACAGGTTCTGGCTTTTGTGATCAGCGTGTTCTGGTCTTATATCTGGAACAGCAAAATGGTGTTTTCCTTGGAGAAGGGGGAGAAAAGACCGTTCTGGAGATCTTTGGCAAAAACCTATGTGTCGTATTCCTTTACCGGGCTGTTTCTCAGCGCTGTATTGCTGTGGCTGTGGGTAAATGTATTCTCTGTTTCAGAATTCCTTGCTCCGCTGATCAATCTGGTTATTACAGTTCCAGCGAATTTCCTGATCAATAAGTATTGGACGTTTAAGAAGTAGAACGGCGAAGAAATGCTGTCTTTACAGCCAAATCGGCACATTAAGGAAAGGAGATGCCTTCTATGAAGGTTGTATTACTTGCAGGAGGATTAGGGACTCGTATTTCGGAAGAGTCGGAGTACAAGCCAAAGCCGATGATTGAAATCGGAGGGATGCCGATCCTTTGGCACATTATGAAAGAGTATTCGTACTATGGCTTTAATGAATTTATCATTTGTGCAGGATATAAGCAGCAGATCATTAAAGAATGGTTTCGCAACTATTTCCTTTATACATCTGATATTACTTTCGATCTGACGGAAGAATACAAGATGGTTGTTCACGATAAACATACCGAGCCCTGGAAGGTCACAGTGGTGGATACCGGGCTGAATACATTGACCGGAGGAAGAATCAAACGGGTGCAGAAGTATATCGGAGATCATCCGTTCATGATGACTTATGGTGACGGCGTCTGCGATGTGGATATTCGAAAGCTTCTGGAATATCATGAGGCACATGGGAAAATGGCTACATTGACCTCCGTGATGGTAGAGCAGCAGAAGGGAATCCTGGATGTCTCCGGTGATAACGCTGTGCGCTCATTCCGTGAGAAGAGCAGCTCAGACGGAGCATTGATCAATGCGGGATATATGGTTCTCAATCCGGAAGTATTTGACTATATTGAGGGAGATCAGACCAGCTTTGAACGCGAGCCATTGGAAGCGATTGCAAGACAAGGTGAACTGATGTCTTATCGCCATACCGGATATTGGCAGTGCATGGATACCAAGAAGGAAAAAGAAACACTGGAAAAATTATGGGCAGAAGGCAAGGCACCGTGGAAAAAATGGTAAGGAATATGTCCGTTTTACTGGAAAACGTTTTTATGGCGGGAGTATTCAGGGAGAAAATGAATGCTCTGAACGCAGTAAGACTGCGAAAGATTTCTTCAATAGGCTACCGGAAAGAAAGAAGGCAAGATCATGGGAAAAATAAGATTATTGGATTGCACATTACGGGATGGCGGATATTTAAATGATTGGAATTTTGGAAAAGATAATATTTCCTACATATTCCGTCGCTTGGTTCATAGTAATGTTGATGTGATTGAAGTTGGCTTTCTGGATGACAGACGGTCTTTTGATCCTAATCGGACAATTAATCCTGATACAGAGTCTTATAACAAGATTTTTGGAAAATTTGACCATGGTAATGCCATGGTAGTTGGCATGATTGATTTTGGCACATGCAGAATTGAAAATCTTAAGCCTTGCGCTGAGAGTTGTTTGGACGGTATTCGTGTTATCTTTAAAAAAGATAAAATGCATCCGGCTTTGGAATTCTGCAAACAAGTAAAGGCACTGGGGTATAAAGTATTTACGCAATTGGTTTCTGTGACAAGCTACACGGATGATGAATTAAGGGAGGTAGTCGGATTAATAAATGACTGCCGCCCTTTTGCTGCGTCTATGGTAGATACATATGGTTTGTGTGATGCACCCACGTTGGCTCATATCATTGATATAATAGACGCAAATCTTGATGAGGACATTTGTTTAGGATATCATGCACACAATAATTTTCAATTAGGATATGCCAATGCTGTTTCAGTGTTGAATCGTGGCCTGAAACGCGATGTCCTGGTAGATGGAACTTTGTATGGAATGGGAAAATCTGCCGGTAATGCTCCACTTGAATTGTTGGCAATGTATATGAATCTAAATTTTGAAAAAAACTATAATATTGAACAGATTCAAGAGGCTATTTATACCTGCATTCTTGATTTGAAAAAAAAGTATAATTGGGGTTACAGCCTATATTATTTTATTGCTGCATTGAATCGATGCCACCCGGATTATGTGGGTTATCTTATGAATAAACAAACGTTGTCCATAACATCGATTAATGAAATACTGCAGCAGATCCCCGAAAAGGACAAGCTGGGAAAAAACAAGGAACTACTTGAGCAGCTCTATTTGAACCATATGGCTAAGGATTGTAAAGATGTTGTATGCGAAGCTAATTTGAAGGAAAGGTTGGAAGGTAAGGAAATCCTTTTGCTTGGACCTGGAACCAGTGTACAGAGCGAGTGCGGAAAGATTGCAGATTATATTCAGGAGAATCATTCCGTAGTTATTGCAGTCAATTACATTCCGGAAGTATTTAAAATAGATTATCTATTTGTTTCAAACGCCCATCGTTATCTGCAAATGTCGGATAAAATCAATGATATGAATAATTGCCCAGTCACAATTGCAACATCCAATGTGACAAGTTGTGATGGGCACTTTGATTATATTTTTAATTATGGTGATTTTCTGGATGAAACAGCGGAGATAAGAGATAATTCGTTGTTCATGTTATTACGAATCCTGATTTATCTTGGGATTGATCGTGTCTCTTTAGCTGGTTTTGATGGTTATGTACCGGATGATTTGAATTATTTTGATAGAATGATGGAGTATAGTGAAGTAAGAGCAAAGGCTAAACAACTGAATAAATATGGTATGGAATTCTTCGAAGACCATAAGAAAGAGTTGACAGTTCGATTTGTTACTCATTCCAGATATGAAACACAATAGAGGTTAAATAAAAAAATGGGTAGACTGGAAAATAAAATTGCATTAATCACTGGAGGAACATCGGGTATTGGTCTTGGTTGTACCGAACGTTTTGCTGAAGAAGGTGCAACCGTTATTATGGCTTCTCGTGGGACAGAGCGAGGAAAGGCGGTTGAAAAAGAATTACAAAGTCAAGGGTACTGTGTTGTATTTTTTCCTTGTGATGTTACCGATCGAGCCAGTGTTGAACGTTTAAAAAGTAGGGTTGAAGAGCAGTTTGGCAGGTTGGATATTCTGATGAACAATGCAGGGGTACTTCGAACAGGAAGTCTTGAGGAGATTACGGATGAGGATTGGGATTTAACCTATAATACAAATTTGAAATCTATGTTATATCTTTGCCAGAACTTTATCGGAATGTTAAAGGATAGTCATGGCAATATTCTGAATAATACATCTATCAATGGGCTGCATCATTATATTAAGGGTAAACGTAGTTATATGTATGCAACATCCAAGGCTGCTGCGATTCAGTTCACAAATTACCTAGCCAAGAATTATGCTCCGGATGTGAGAGTAAACTGTTTATGTCCGGGCATGACGGTGACGAATCTTTTTACAAATCGCGATTTTTCAAGGTTTAAGGGGTGCAATCTTTTGGATAGGATGGCAAATCCGCGTGAAATTGCGAATGTAGCTTTGTTTTTAGTCTCAGATGAGGCATCTTTTGTAACAGGAAGTGTTGTCGTAGCAGATGGTGGAGAAACTTTGCTTTGATTAAGGAGGGTAAATAGTGTTTATTCAGGCAGCAACAAAAAGATATGAAGTGACAATTCATAATAATTTTGAGCCGTTGGAAGCCCTTGTGGTGGATGAAAAGACCTTTGTTGTGATTGATAAGAATGTTTATGACTTATATCGGGACAGACTTTTTGACAGCATTCCAGAGAAGCAACTGTATATTCTTGAGGCAACAGAAGAGCACAAGGTTATTGAAACCGCAATGGAAATCTGTGAGATTATGACTTGCATTCCTGCAAAACGCAATTCCAGACTGGTGTCGATTGGCGGTGGAATTGTGCAGGATGTAACTGGATTTGTGGCAAATATTCTTTATCGCGGTATTCATTGGACCTTCTATCCAACGACTCTTCTAGCATCTTGTGACAGCTGTATCGGCGGAAAAACAAGTTTGAATTACAAAAAATTCAAGAATCTGTTAGGTACATTTTATCCTCCGGATAGATTGTATATCTGTACTCCATTCTTTAAGACATTGACGCCTCGTGATTTTCGCAGTGGATTGGGAGAAGTTGTGAAATTCAATGTTATGCGAGGGGAAGAAGGAATTTGTAATATGGAAGAGAATCTCGGCAAACTGTTGGAACGTGATGATGATACTCTTCTTACCTTTGTAGAAAGCAGTCTTGCGTTTAAAAAGAAGTTTATTGAGGTGGATGAGTTTGACCGGGGCGTTCGCATTCAATTGAACTTTGCCCATACCTTCGGCCATGCATTTGAGTCCGTGAGCGATTATGCTATTCCACATGGTACGGCTGTTGCTATGGGAACGATTGTGGCAAACCGCATTTCGCTTGCACGTGGCTGGATGGACGAAGAAACGGTTCAGCGAATTGAAAAACTGCTTTATCAGATTATCAAAATCAATAAGAATGATATTGATGTAGATATGGACAATATCATCAAAGCGATACATAAAGACAAGAAACAGACCGGTTCCAGTTTAACCGCAGTTCTGATGAAGGGAAAAGACTTGAAACTGGAAATTGTGCATGACGTTGAACGTAGTGAGATTGAGCAGGCGGTTCGGTATCTGTTTGACCATATTTGAGGTGGGGAAATGAAAGTAAAAGTATCTGATTACATCGCAGAGTTTATGGCACAGAAGGGAATCACCAATGTATTTACTGTTTGTGGTGGTGGTTCGATGCACATGAATGATTCATTCGGTCATCATCCGAAACTTCGTTGCATTTATAACCACCATGAGCAGGCTTCTGCCATTGCTGCAGAAGGATATGCCCGTATCCATAATAAACCAGCTATTTGCTGTGTTACCAGTGGCCCTGGTGCCATCAATGCACTTAACGGTGTGGTTGGTGCATATCAGGATTCTATTCCGATGTTGGTGTTCTCTGGTCAGACTAAAACTACATTGACAACTCGTTTGAACCATCTGCCACTGCGGTCGTTGGGCAATCAGGAAGTGGACATTGTATCTGCATTGACAAATTTTGTTAAATATGCAGTTATGGTGGAACGAAAAGAACAGATTCGGTATGTATTGGAGCGTGCGTACGCCGAGGCAACTTCCGGACGTATGGGTCCGGCATGGGTGGATATTCCTCTTGATATACAAGGAGCATATGTAGACCCGGATGATCTGGTTGGATATGAGGGAATGGCACCGGATATGCGCCTGTTCTCGGAAACAAAATTGGAAAAGACAGCTCAAGCTGTCATTGAAAAACTGAAAAAAGCCAAGAGACCGGTTATTTATGCAGGGAATGGCATTCGCCTTTCTGGAGGCGTTGAAATCCTTCGCAATATGGCACGGGAATTCGGCATTCCTGTGGTAACCTGTTGGGACAGCATTGATGAGATGGCAACAGATGATCGTTATTATTGTGGACGGGGCGGCAACATGGGAGATCGTCCCGGTAATTTTGCAGTACAGAACAGCGATCTGCTTATTTGCATTGGCACACGATTGAATATTTATCAGGTTGGCTTTGACGTGAACCTTTGGGCAAGAGGTGCTTATGTTGTGGTAGATGATATTGACGCAGATGAGCTTCGAAAGCCGATTATGCGTGCAGATCTGCCGGTGTGTGCGGACGCAAGCGCTTTCATGAACGCACTTGTAAAAGCATATCGTGAGAATCCCTGTGAAGAGAAGAAAGCTTGGGTGGATCAGTGCGTTTGCTGGAAGAAAAAATATCCGGTTGTACAGAACGATCAGAAAGAACAAAAAGATATCTGTAATGTATATGCTTTCATTGACGCTCTGAGCCGTGAGTTACCTGAAAAAGCAGTTACAGTCGTTGCAAATGGTTCGGCCAGTGTAGTAGGGAGTGCGGCATATTATATTAAAGAGCATGATCGGTTTATCATGAATTGTTCATTGTCCAGCATGGGTTATGATCTTCCTGCGGCGATCGGTGCCTGTGTTGCAAATAATTATGAAGATGTGGTCTGCATTGCAGGTGATGGAAGTATTCAGATGAATTTGCAGGAATTACAGACCATTGTTACCAATAAGCTCCCTATTAAAATTTTTGTGATTAACAATGCCGGTTACCACCAGATGCGTTTAACGGAAAAAAATCTGTTCAAAGATGGAATGATTGGTGTTGGTCCGGAGACGGGAGATCTTGGCTTCCCGGATTTTGAAAAATTAGCATATGCATATGGTATTCCATATTCATCTATTCACACAAATTCTGAATTAAAAGAGAATGTTCAAAAAACTTTACAGGCACCCGGCTATCAACTGTGTGAGGTGTATGTAGATACGATTCAAAAATTTGAACCGAAGTCTGCAACTATGAAACGTTCAGATGGCAGTTTGGTTTCTCCTCCCCTGGAAGATCTTGCTCCATTCATTTCCCGTGATGAACTGGCGGAGAATATGTACATCCCGATGATGAAGGAGATCTAGTGATGCAGTTAAAAAAGATCATCCTGACTGGTCCGACCGGAGCAGTAGGTGTTTCGTTGATTCTGGAAATGATCGCGCATGATATTCAGGTAACAGCCATTTGCCGTCCTAATTCAAAACGGCTTTCTGTAATTCCAGAGCACCGATTGGTAAATATTGTCGAATGTGATATTTCAAATTTGAGCAGTTTAAAAGACACTCTGTCGCATGATTATGATGCGTTTTATCATTTTGCATGGGATGGCCCATTTGGTCCGCCCAGACAGGATATCCGGCGTCAAGCAAATAATATTATCTATACATTGGATGCAGTTGACTTGGCAGCAGCAATTGGATGCAAAGTATTCATTGGAGCGGGGAGTCAGAGTGAGTTCGGCCATGTAGATGGAGTTTTGCACCCAGATTTGCCATGCAATCCTGATAATGGCTACGGTCTTGCCAAGTTGGAAGCGGGCAGAATGAGCCGCCTCCAGTGCAAGAAATATGGTATTCGGCATGAGTGGTGCCGAATTGTGAGCTTATACGGCCCATATGATGGCGATTATACCATGGTAATGGGGAGTATTAAAAAGATGCTGCATGGAGAAAGAGTCCCGTTTACCAAGGGTGATCAGGTTTGGGATTATATTTATAATAAAGATGCAGCCCGAGCGTTCCGTCTTGTTGCAGAAAAAGGAACAGACGGCTCTATCTATTGCTTGGGAACAGGAAAGACTAGGCTATTGAGAGATTTTATTTTCGCTATTCGTGATGCGGTGAATCCTCAGTTGGAAGTTGGCCTTGGAGAACTGCCGTACTATCCCAATCAAGTGATGCATTTAGAGGCGGATATCTCAAATCTTACGGAAGATACCGGATTTGTGCCACAGTATACATTTGAACAAGGCATACGAGAGACTGTGGAGTGGGCTAGAAATCAGAAATTGACATAAAAATGAATAATAACAGAGTTAATCCGATTAATTTTTTGAAATCAACTGCAACGATTTGTGTATTTGCTCTTCATGCAACATTATTTGACGATACATCTTTTTTTAATAAGAGAGGATATACTTTTCTATTAAGAACACCAGCATGGGCGAGTGTTTGGATTTTTGTTCTTATTAGTGGATATCTTGCTGGTTGCAGTTACGCGACTCAGCGCTATAATTATACATTCAAGAGTATTTCAGAATATTATAAAAAAAAGATTAGACGAGTGTTCGTCCCAGTAGGAACTTTCATTTTTATTTGTTGGGCACTTCACTATCCTGATTTTATAATTGGTAGACCTATTGTACTTTTGAAATTTTTAACTCTAACATATCGAGGTGATCCTGGAAATAATGGAATCGGTGCTTGTTGGTTTGTGTTTATGATAGGTATGTTCTATCTAATCACTCCATATATTTGCAGGCTCATTTCTACGATTAATAATACGAAAAAATTCATTGTTGTATATACATGTACTTTGATGTTAGGATTATGTTTCCGCATCAATAATTATAGACTTGGTCTAGACTGGAGCGGAAGAACATATGCCTCTTTTTGGGGGAATTTTGACTTATATGTCATTGGCATATTAATGGCCTTTTATAGAGAAAAACTTAGACCGCATATAGAAGTTACTTTGAAGAGAAAAATTGCAACCGTTTTAATTCTTGTTGATTTAATTGTGATAAATGCATGGATATACAATCAGGCTTATTTTTATCAAATAACTAGTTGGATTGGACCATACTGGTTTTGGTATCAATATCTTTTTCCAACTATATACGCTGTAATCGTCTCGGCTTATTTTGACACTTTTCATGAGATCAATAAATGTATTCAATCTCCATTGAATGTCGAACAAGTATGTCAAAATCCTTTTCGAGTCATTGATTGGTTTGCGGGTATTTCATTTGAGTTTTATCTATTTCATAGTTGGATTTTATCCAACTTTGCTCCGTATATTAAAATGACGACCGCTTTGGAATCCCATTTATGGCTTCTTGGAATATCTGCGACAATAACTGTCATATTGTCTATTGGTTTCCAAAAAATATTTAAATAATAAGATAATTAGAAAGAGAAAATTGATGCAAAAAGAAAGAAAAAGTAACATAGAGCTGCTTCGTATTGTATGTATGTTGATGATAATTGCACATCATTATGTCGTACATGGAGGCGCTATCGGGATACAGGAGCATACGCTAAACCGCGTAATTGCATTGGCCATCCTTCCTGCAGGGAAAATATGTTTCAATTGCTTTGTGGCGATTAGTACGTGGTTTTTGGTGAATTCTCAATTTAAGGCAGATAAATTTATAAAGGTATGGCTTCAAGTACTTTTTTACAATTTAGTAATATTAGGCGTAGCCCAAATTATAGATGCTAGTGAGATATCATATAAGCAATGGATTGGTGCTATCTTTCCAATAATTGGAAATTCACATGGCTACGCTGCAGCATATTTGGCTTTTTATCTGATTATCCCCTTTTTATCAATAATAAAGGATAAGATCGGGAAAAGACAATTACAGCTTTTGGTTTTTGCTTTAATTATAACTCAATTGGGGACAGCAGCACTAGGACCATTTATTGGTTACACACAGCCGATGCAATCGGAAATCCTCCTTTTTGTACTTTGTTATTTTATATCTTTATATATACAGAGATATATTTTATATATAAAAAATGCAAAGAGACTGCTTGCCAGCATATTATTTATCTCATGGATGACAATTTCTGTCTGTAGAATTTACAGTGGACATATATTTACAGATTATGTTGCTAATAATTTAGCTGGAAGTGAAATGTCATTTGTTAATATTATTGCAGGATATTGTCTGTTTTTCCTGTTTTATGATTTGAAGATTCCATATAGCAAAACTATTAATACAGTGGCTTCTACTACATTTGGAATTTTATTGTTTCATGATCATAATTATTTCCGTTCCATTTTGTGGAAAAATATTATCGATGCACCAAGATTTTACTATGTAACAACGCATGAATTTCTTGCTTCTACAGTTTGTATTACAATTATCGTGTTCATCGTTGGGATCTTAATTGAAAGCACTCGAAAAATTCTTTTTGAAAAAATAATTTACACGTCCTCTATTTTTAAAAAACTTGTTTGGAAACTTGATATAATGACCACTAGTGAAAAAAATCCTAAAAGAAAAATTGAACAGAGTAAAACTAGAAAATATTGCTCATCGACAAAAGATTTATTTAACCTACCTTCAAAAGGCGTTTTTTTTTCTATTATTGTTTTAGCAGCTTTATTTTTATATGTAGTAGTTTCTTACTTTACAAGGGGGAAATTTATTGATTCCTATTTTGTGACAGATCACACGAATACAGGAATGGATTATTTTAATATGTTATCAAATATTACGCATGGAGATCCATATTATGCGGAGGCAAATTATCCCGCTTTTAATTTTGTGCTTTTTAGATTGGCATTTCGCTTCTCGTCCTTTTGGATTAAAGAACAACAAATTAATGGTTTTTCCATGCGTGAAAATATGACGGTGCAGTTACCATTTTTGATTTTGATGTTCTCTTCCATCTTAATAATTTGGGAACTTTTAAAACGCATATCTGGGGAAAGTTATGTAAAATCTTGTTTGTTTGCTGCTTCAATGGTATTTAGCGGTCCCATGCTTTTTTTATATGAAAGAGGTAATGTTTTACTCATTACGTTGATCTTTTTATTGATGTTTTTGCTACTTTATGATTCATCTTCTCGTAGGTTGAGGATATTATCTTATATTTGTCTAGCACTTGCGGCTGCGATGAAATTATATCCAGCGGCGTTTGGACTTTTAGTTTTAAGGAAAAAAAGATATAAAGAAACAGCAATTCTTGTTGTAATGGGAGTGGCGGCTCTTGTTATTCCTTTTTTCTTTCCGTTTCCAGAGTTTGGTGGAGTGGGTGGTATCCAAACAATGATTCGAGGCTTTGCAGCTTCGGCGGATGCTCAGCTTGGGCAGGGATTAGGCTGTAATTTCAGCTTTGATAATTTGTACAAAATAGTGGGAGCTTTGTTTGGAATTACTGTAAAGGAAACCCCAGCGTTATTTAAAATCATGGCTATATTATTTTGCTTTTTAGTTTTTTTTGTTAGTAAGGATGAATGGAAACAACTATATTCTATGACACTCCTGATGGTATGGGTCCCTGATTTTAGCTATACTTATTCTCTTGTCCTTTTGTTTTTGCCCATTATTAGCTTTCTTTATAGAAATAATTCGACGAATAGTAAATTTAACTGTATATATGTTTTCCTTTTTGCGTTTATGATGATACCATACTTCCTTCCAACTATAAAACGCGTGGAGAATGTTTTAAATCTTCAGGAGTGTAAATATCCTCTATCTTATGGCATGGTGATTATTAATCTGGCACTTGTCGTAATGGCCGTTTTAATTATCATAGAGGCTATACAAAATAAGCAAAAAAGATATTTATAAAGAAGGTATACAAGATGCGTAAAAAAATTTCAGTGATGATTCCAACTTATAATGAAGAGGAAAATGCCCGACCAATCTATGAGGCAGTTCGTAATATAATTCAACAAGAACTTCCAGAATATGATTATGAAATTTTGTTTATTGATAATAAGAGTCAGGATAAGACGCGAGATATTATTCGAGGTATTTGTGCGGAGGATAAAAATGTTTGTGCAATCTTTAATACAAAAAACTTTGGTCAGTTCAATAGTCCTTTCTATGGAATTTTAAATACTTCAGGTGATTGTACTATCCCATTTTGTGCGGATTTCCAGGATCCTGTTGATCTCATCCCGGTTTTCGTGCATGAGTGGGAGAAAGGTTATAAAATTGTTGTTGGACGAAAAACCAGAAGCCAGGAAAATAAAATTATGTATTTCCTGCGTGGCTGTTATTATAGGCTCATTAAGAAAATGAGTAGTGTAGAACAAATTGAGCAGTTTACTGGTTTTGGATTATATGATAAGAGTTTTGTCCAGACTCTGCGAGAGTTGAAAGATCCTACGCCATTTATTCGAGGAATTGTTGCAGAACTTGGACCGGAACGCAAGGAAATTGAATATACTCAGGCTAAGAGGCGTGCGGGAAAAACTCATAACAATTGGTATACGCTATATGATGCAGCGATGCTTAGCTTTACCAGCTATACTAAAGCTGGTATGCGTTTGGTGACTTTTGGTGGTTTCGCTACTGCATTTCTTAGCTTCCTCGTAGCGTTGGGATATATGATTGCTAAGTTGGTGGCTTGGAATAGATTCTCGGCAGGCTACGCGCCTATTATTATTGCGGTATTTTTTATGGGCGGTGTACAACTTGCATCCCTTGGCTTTATGGGGGAGTATATTATGGCAATGAATACTCGTATCATGAACCGGCCTTTGGTTGTTGAGGAAGAACGTCTCAATTTTGATTGTAAATCGTGAGGTATAATATGCCAACCCCATACTTAAGTTTATGCATCCCAACTTATAATCGCGCTTCCTATCTGAGGAATAGCATTGAAACAATCATTTGTCAGAATGAGTTCAAAACCGGTAAGGTTGAAATTGTTATTTCGGACAATGCTTCTTCGGATGATACAGAAAAGATCGGAAGAGAATATGCGGACCGCTTTGAGAACATACTCTATTTTCGTAACGAGCAGAACATTGTCAATGACAATTTCCCTCTGGCATTGAGCCGGGCAAATGGAATTCTGAGGAGACTGTGCAATGATACGCTGTGTTTCCGAGAGGGATCACTTCGACGTATGTGTGATGCTGTCCTGCGCTATCAGGATACGAAGCCGTATCTGTGCTGGATGGGACATAAGGGAAGGGAATTTTATGAAGAGAAGAGCTTTCGAGAGGGGGTCCTTTGCGTCAGCTATGGGATGACGTCTATTGGCAGCTTTAGTATCTGGGATACAGAATGCCAAGGGATTGCTGAGGATACTGCAGGAGCGGAGCTGATGCTCTGGCAGGTCAGGAAAGCGCTGGAGCTTGCATCACGTAAGAACCTGATGGTACTGGTGAATGCGGACTTGTCGTATACCCAGAAGGTTCGTGGCAAAAATGTGAGTTACGGGCTGTACCATGTCTTTTATGACAATTATTTTCAGCTTTTGGGGCCTTATTTCTGTAACGGACAGTTGACGCAGGAGGATCGGGAAAAGCTGGAAAGGGATTTGTTCCTTAATTTCTTTTCGATTTGGTGTGCGAGATGGAAAACACAAAGGTCCTCTTTACAGTATTCGCCTACGGAAGATTTGTGCCAATGTGTGTACCAGGGAGTAAAGGACAAGCCTTATCGGTATCAATATATGCTAAAATACAGCTGGCTGTGTCTGGAGGAACGGGCAAGGAGCATTATTAAGAAGGTAATTGGGAGAGATTAATGGGAACAGCGGATGTCAGGAAGAACACAATCTACAATGCAGTTAAGTCAGTGTGTGGAATTGTTTATCCTCTGATCACTTTCCCTTATATTTCCCGCGTCCTTCTGGCTGAGAACATTGGAAAAATTAATTTTTCCGGATCGGTTGTCAGCTACTTCTCCTTGATTGCCTCTCTTGGAATTTCGACTCATGCGATCCGGGAGTGCTCGAAGTACAGAAATGACCGGAAGAAGCTTGGAGATATCGCAAGCGAGATTCTGTCTATTAATATTTGTTCAACCTTCCTGGCTTATGCTGCCCTTGGCTTTACCCTGTTATTTGCAAGACCGCTGGATGCGTACAGAGAACTGATTATGATCCAGAGCCTTAATATTCTGTTTTCCACGCTGGGAGCCGACTGGCTCAACTCGGCAATGGAGGATTTTCGGTATATTACTCTGAGAACAACAGGCATGCAGATTGTTTCTCTGATTCTGATGTTTCTGTTTGTGAGGCGGCCGGAGGATTATATTCGATACGCCTGCATCAGTGTGCTGTCTGCCAGCGGCGCCAATGTGATTAATATCTTTTATCGAAGAAGGTATTGCAGAACAAGGCTTATCTTTCACATCAATTGGAAGAAGCATCTTACTCCAATCTTGCTTCTTTTTTCGCTGATTTTGTCTCAAACGATTTACACCAGTTCGGATACAACTATCCTTGGATTGTTTAAAGGTGACATTCAAGTTGGCCTGTATGGGACGTCAGTCAGAATTTATAATATCGTGAATACTTTGGTGGCTTCGGTGGTTTGGGTAGTCATGCCACAGCTGTCCGCGGCCTTTTCTGACAGAGACTATGGAAAGGTGAATGAGCTTCTGAAGTATTCTCTGAATTTTATTATTGTTCTGGGCATGCCCTGCATTGTTGGACTGAATGCCATTGCGGAAGAGATTATTGTGCTGATCGCGGGCAATTCCTATCGCGGCGCTGCGTTGTCTCTTCACATTCTGACCATTGCCTTAGGCTGTTCGTTTATTGGCGGATGGATTGGCAATATGATGATGCTTCCTGCCGGAAAAGAGAAAATCTGTCTTCGGGCTTCAATCGCATCTGCTGCGGTCAATGTTGTTTTAAATCTGATTCTTATTCCTGTTTGGGGGTTGAATGCGGCTGCGGCAACAACGGCTGTTTCGGAATTCCTGAGTATTTTAATTTTGCGGCCTCATATTGATGCGCAGGTTCATATTCGGGGATGGCGGCAGATGCTTGCAGCGCCACTGGCTGGATGTATCAGCATTGTTATCATCAGCTGCATTCTCAAGCATTTTGTAGGTTCTGCTTATTTGGTGAGTGTGATTACCATCGTGCTTAGCATTCTGTCCTATCTGGTGATTCTGATTCTGTTACGAAATGAGTTTGCATTGAATTTTCTGCGGCCTATACGCAGTCGGTGCCGAAGAGGATCCTCATGATATGTATTCTGATGGAAACGCGTGTTATCTGCCTGGTGATTATTCTGATGCGCTGGAGGTGCCTGTCCGGATAGTTGGGAAGCACCTGTCCGGTCTGAGGGATGCACTCCGGCAGCATATATGCGGTGAAGCCGCCTTAGAACTACATTCAGACGATTCACCTTAACTGCTACTGAGCTAGAGATGGATCCAGTCCATAGACTTCTCGCATTGAAATGTCTTTCTCAGGATCAATGCTCTTGATCGGAATCTTATAGGAATCAAAAGCAATTCGAT
>Ga0129312_1001181_pt1 | contig 16340 bp, 16 predicted proteins | sample O827metagenome_FD_94434 | JGI IMG/M metagenome (GOLD analysis project Ga0129312, IMG submission 94434) | Orangutan group fecal microbial communities from Wisconsin, USA - O827 metagenome | ecosystem: Host-associated > Mammals > Digestive system > Large intestine > Fecal | place: USA: Wisconsin... | reverse complement strand
CAGCGGAAGGTATTAGGAAACGAAGAGTTTCCTAAGTGGAATCCATACTGTCATGACTTTTGCTTTGAAAAAGCAAAAGCGGCTTTGCCGCCGCACTGTCTTGTGCGGTCAATAGACGGGATTTACTTCCGTCGAGGAGAATAGCTTAGTCATGACTTTCGCGAGCGAAAGTGGCTTCGCCACCATGCTATCTTGCATGGTCAATAGTTTCAAGGCTTTTAGCCGATGGAATGAGCTATTCATGCTTCTGTTTAAACAAGTCGAAATCCTGATTTCGACTTAGGTGTCGACTTTGTCGACACCTTGCAGCTCCCAAATATGATTAACATAAATGGGAGCTTCTTTTTTACTTTAATGTTTTTTCAAGGCAAACAAGCTGTACGCCGTCTATTCCGTTAAACACACAGGGAACAATTCCCGGCTCTTTATATCCGAGCTTTTTATAAAGCTTTCTGGCATTTGCATTTTTCTTGTTTGTATCCATGCGGAGATATTTACAGCCGTTTTCAAGTGCGTATTTTTCATAGAAATCTACAAACTGTGTTCCATAGCCTTTGCCGCCCTTGAGCGGATCAACAACAAGTGTATGCAGAACCATAACTTCATCATCAGGAGCATCGTTTTCCCATTTGCAGTCGGCATATTCGGGAACCTGTTCATGGTTTATCTTTGCCGCCGCAACAACCTCTCCGCAGTCCTCAAGCACGAAAAGCTCGTCCTTGGCAAGTGCGTCCTCAGCTGTTTTCTGTGTAGGATATATCGCTCTTACCCAGCCGATTGTCACCTTTCCTGTTTCCTCCATATCATGTATTCTACTGTAAATTTCCGCTACCGCTTTTATATCGTCTTTTGTACCTTTTCTTATCATTGCTTTCTCCTTATTGCTTAAAATAACTGAAATTAATTATTTATTATAGACCGTAAAATATTGTCTTGCAATATCGTTTTATAAAAATAATTGTATATTATTTAAACCCAAAAAGGTTCGGAGCTTTTCCGAACCTTCCGGCTTTACTGCTTTTCAATTTTCTCTATTTTAGACAGCGAAACCTCATATGCCGTTCTTTCCTCTGCCTCGCCGTTTTCATCTCGCTTTATATATGTTCTGCTCTGTATTCTGCCCCAAAGCTCAATGTTGTCGCCGACCTCAAGGTTTCCGGCAAATTTGGCGTTTCTGCCCCATGCAATACATGGAATATAATCGCTCTTTCCGTAATTTCTGTTTACCGCAACAAGCATATCCGTTATCTCTCTGCCGAATGGCGTTGTTCTGTATACAGGCTTTTTGCATATAAATCCGTTCAGAAAAATTTCATTGGAGCTGTAATCGTCTGTTTCATCAAAGCTTATTGACCTCGCAAAAACAGTGAGCACAAGTTTATTTTTCTTTGACGAATAATGATTATAGCTTCTCAGCTGTCCGCTTATATACAAGGTGACGCCTTCCGTTATTGTTTCAACATCAAGCAGTCTGTCCGATACGGTAACAGGTATAGTATCAAAATTGTCGCTCAGTCTTTTTACCTTGAGCGGAAATGTATAGAATCCTTCACCGTAAACCTCATGGCTGAAACTGCATACATCTGCCGCAGTACCGATAAGATTTACATGATTGTTTGATTTGATGCTCTCCATTTTGTTTTTCTCCTTCCCTTTTCCTCAAAATCCGTTAGATAGTTAATTCTATTCACGAACTTTAATTTAAGAACATCAAATGCTTAAGAATGAGAGGCTATCTGTAACCGTTTCTTCTATATCTCCGGCTATTGCCGTCGTAATAAGTGACAATACCTCGGATAACGGATAATTAACACCTCTTACGACAACGGCAAACTCTTGCGGCTCAATAATTCTTCCCGACATGGTTCTTATTTTGTGCTGAATACAGCATTGAAGTTTTTCTTCACCGTCTATGTTGTCGCTTACCGCCGATACGGTCACTCCGGCATGGCTGTTTATTCCGCAGGTAACTCTTGTTACTCCCGGTGAAAGCGGAACATTTTTACAGCTGTCGGCATTTATTACCGCATATCCGTTTTTCTTTATTGATATATTATTATTTTCATGCCATGAAAAAAATACGCATATATCGAACTTAATATCCGTCCATAAACAGCGGTTTGTTATAAACACATCTTTTCCCATTGCGTTTGCCACGATATATGCCCTGTCACAGTCTCCATAAGTACATGCCGCCGCAGAAATACCGGCATCAAAATAACGCTTTAAAAGCTGTTTTGTAAAACCGTCCGTTTTGTCACCGTAAATGCCTATACATACCATACGAAACACCTCATATACAGTTTTTAATGTATAAGCCGAATTTATTCAGTATAAATAAAAAAGACCTGAATTTGATTAAAAAATCAAATCCAAGTCATGTTTATCAAATATCTTCCGCAAACTCAAGCAATATATCACGCATGTGGCTTGCGTTGCTTTCAAACGACTGTATGCTTATTACCGTATTCTTTTTAGGCATAACAAGGCAGAACTGACCATAGTTTCCGTAACAGAGATATGTGTCGGGAATATGCGTCATCCAGAACTGATAGCCGTATCCGTTTTTCTCCTCCGGATTATCAAGCCCAAGTATAGGTACGCTTTCAACCTGTTTTTTGACAGCCTCCTTAAGATATTCTTCCGGTACAAGCTGTATGCCGTTGAATTTTCCGTTATCAAGCAGCATCTGTCCGAAGTTTCCAAGCTCGTCAATATTGAAATAAAGTCCGTTTGCCGCATGAACATGTCCCTTAGGGCACAATGTCCAATCCGGATTGCCGACTCCAAGCGGTTCAAAAAATCTGTCACGCATATAGTTAAGAAGGTTTACTCCGGCTCTTCGCTCTATCATACAGCTTAAAATATATGTATTGAAATTGCTGTACAAAAATTTTTCTCCGGCTTTTGCATCAAACTCCGCATTAAAGAAATAAGCTATCCAGTCCTTTACCGTATACCTTTCGCTGTTATCGGCAAAAAACAGGCTTGTTTTAAGTCCGCTTGTCATTGTAAGAAGGTTTTCAACCTTTATTCCGAGAAGATTTTCCGAAGCATTTTTAGGAACATATTCCTTAAATTCATCACATATATATTCATCCTTAGATATAAGTCCTTCATCAATGGCAATTCCGGCACCGCAGGAAACGACACTTTTACTTACGGAAAAAAGATTAAGTCTTGTTTTGTTCGGTGTTCTTTTATATTCACCGGTTACTTTTCCGTCTTTTCTTATCTGTGCATAAAGCACATTCAAATCTTCAATCTGAAACTCCGAAATCATTGCATCAAGAAAAAGCTGATCGTCCATTATATTCTTTTCCATCGAGTATCACCCTTTCAATATATATTTTACAGGCAAAATATACCGATTACAACATAAAATATATAAATTTATTTTCAAAAGCTATTGTTTTTTATTGATTAAATTTTTTGATAATCTTTTATTTTAAACTATTTTATCCGAATTTTTTGTCGAAAAATGCGATTTACATTAAATAAATTCTTATAAAATATGCGATTAAAAACGCAATAATTATACAAAATATTCTAAATTTCATCAATTTACATCATATTTCGATTTTCGTTATCAAAATGTAATTCGATTAAATTCTATTTTAAACAACAATAATCAATATTTTTATACATAAATTTCAATCAAATATGTTTGGTAATTTAAGACAAATGCGACAAAACTGGCATTTTTCTTAACATAAAATAATTGTCGAAAAAAACAATCCACAAAATCTTGCAAAATGATGCAAAATATCTGAAAATATACTAATATAATCAATAGAGGTGAAGTGATATGAATCAAAACGAAAGCTGCTCATTAATCATAACATTAAAAAACATACATGAACTATCCGCAATAATGTCAGCGCTTGCTTCGTTTTCAAGTGTCGCTTCGGTATCCTTCAGCCGTGATTTCTTCGCTGATGAATTAAGCTTAAGCACCGACTCGGCGGAAGAAGCCGAAACCATACAAACTATACTCCGCAAAATGGGCGTTTCTCCTAACCTTAAGGGATATGGCTACCTTATCGATGCAATAAATTACATACTTGAAAGCAAAGAAACAACTGTAAGTATAACAAAACATATTTATCCGTTTATAGCTAAAAAATACTCTTCCTCAACCGCTAAAATAGAACGTTCTATTCGTCATGCAATAGAAACGGCATGGAAAACCGGAAATGAAGATATATTTGAACACTATCTTGGTTTTATGCCGACAAAAAAGCCGACTAATTCACAATTTGTAACCGCTGTTGCGGAATACATCAAAGAGCATACCAGAAAACAATGATAAATCCTTCAAATTCAGAATGTCACCTATCAATGACATCAAAAGCGATTTACTCGAGGCTCAGATTTTGTATGCAAATCCACATTCACAGCTTTTAGTAAATCTTAGCGGAAGGCCAAAGCCTAAGCCAATACAGCGTGTTTTTCTGACCGGAGCAAATCCGTTTGTTCTAACGACAGAAAAGCTTCTACAAATTGCAGAATTAATCCATAAGTATTTTCCTTCCGTTGAACTATTTGTCGGCTCTCATCCGCTGTATGCTCTGTAACAGGTTTATTCTGTGCCAAACGGTCTATATTGTGTAATTCATGCCAGTATGTGTTAAAGTCGTTCAACTGATTAGTCGGAACTTGCTTTACAACACTGTCAAGACTAAGGTCGCTGACTTTATTTGCGTTAATGTCGAATAAGGCTTTCTTTTTGATAGTGTCAAACACACCGTTTTTCTGGGATAACTTATTTACCAGACCGGTTATGTTTCTGCCGTTTCTTCTGGTATCGGCTTTTGTCATTCTTTCAAACGGTGCCCAGCCGGATATGGTTGACTGATATGCTTTTCTTGCTTTGCTCCTGATGTCTGTCTTAGCATTCTGTAAGTCCTCAAAAAGCTGCTGTGCGTCCTGATTTACTATACCGAGATTGTTATTGCTGTTTGTGTCGGTTGCTGTCGGTAAAACATCGTTATTACTTAATGAATCAATGTTGATATTTTGAGCGGAATTGTATATATTAAATATAGGGCCGGTGGTAGCTTCCCTCTCGGACAATTGGAGTCCGTTGACTGGAAGCGAAGCCAACCCTCTTTTTTTATCCTCATAAAGCATCTTACCCGAATTTCTCAAGTCAGATACCATGTTATCAAACGTTCTTTTACCGTAGACACTTGCAACTTCATTACTTACACCTATATTTCCGTTTTTATCAAGGTGTATAGCTACTATAACAGGTGAGTTATCGGCGTCCAAAAATTCAGTAAAAACAATCAGACTGTTTGGCATTTTAGATTTGGCTATCGCTACTGGATTAGCAAGCTGTTGTGGTAACTGCTCCAAAGCATAAAAACCTAAATTATGTCCCTGTTTAAGTCCTAAGTAGTTTGTTGGATATGCTATTTTTCTTACAACGCTTGGTTTCATTGTCATTTCTATATTTTTAGCACCGTATTTTTGTAATATATCAGGTGTATTTCCCAATACTACTGTATCCATTTCTCCGGCTTTTCCAGTCATAACATCATAAATCTGCTTCATATATTCAGACTGTCCGTTGAACTTTGACTTTTTTCTTGTGTTTTTGTTGTCCTTATTCCTTATATCCGCCTCTGCCATTGGCAAAATATCTCCATTTTTTACAGCGCGTTCTTCTAATGGTGTTTCTTTTGTTACTAAATCCATAACATAGTTTCTTGAGTTCAAATAATTATTCAAATATTCATTTGTATTTTGGTTATTTATAATTAAATTTATATCCGATATATCAGAAGAGTAATTATTACTGCCTTTCGGTATCACATCATTATATTGGATATGTTTTGCGTTATAGTTGTCGATAGCATCAAAGGCTTACAACATAAAACAGGCGTAATCCATAAATTTGACTTTTATAGATTACACCTGTAACATTTTACCTTATTTGAAATTTTGATATTTTTACTTTTCGGCATTCAGTCTGTTCACAACACCCTCATCAGGATCGACGAGTATAGTTTTATTCTGAACATATATAACCATTCCCGGCTTTGCACCGTTCGGTTTTTTAACAAATTTTCTCGGCGTATAATCCACAGGAACCTTTGTTGACTCCTTTGCCTTGCTGTAATATGCCGCAATGGTTGCCGCCTCTTCTATCGTTTTGTCCGGAACACTATTCTCACCGCATTTGATTATAACGTGCGAGCCGGGAATATTTTTTGTATGGAGCCATATATCATCGCTGTCGGCAAAATGCAGTGTAAGCTCATCATTTTGTATATTGCTCTTTCCGGCATAAATATCAAAGCCGTCCGAAGACACAAAATGGACAGGCTTTGTTTTTTTATTGTTTTTAGCCTTATCCTGTTTTTTTGCCCTTATATAGCCTTCGTTTATAAGCTCTCTTCTTATTTCTGTTATATCGTTATCGTCGTCCGAGGCATCAATGGCAGACAGAACGCTTTCCAGATATTCAAGCTCTGCGTCGTTCTGCTCCTTTTGTATAACAGTCGCCGCATAGGTTCTTTTCGCTTTATTGTACCTTGCAAAATATTTTGCGGCATTTTCAGATGCCGAAAGATCCGGATCAAGCGGAATTGTTATCTGTGGCATACTCTCCTCGTAATAATTTGCCGTAACAAGCTCCTTACTTCCCGGCTCAACGGCATAAATATTTGCGGTAATAAGCTCGCCGTAAAGTCTGTATTTATCCCTGTCCTCTGTGTCCTTAAAGGCCTTCATCTGAATATCACGTTTTTTTACACATCGCTCTATATTGGACACAACAATTCTTCTTACATCATGGGCTCTCTGCTTTACATGATAGAGATTATCTCTCTTTTTATAAAACATCTCCAAAAGCTCCGAAAAGGTTTCAAAGCTCTTTATCTCAAAACCCTTATACTGGTTTGCGGAAAGAGAAAAGAAATCCACGACATTCTCATTCTTATCATAAACAATATTCGGTGTATAATCTCCGTTTTTAATTCTGTCCATGTCATGCTTAAAACTTTTCCAAAGCCTTTCAATGCCGCTTTCGTCAAGCTGTTCAATTCTGTCGGAGGCATCAAGGCCGGCATTGTAGCATATCTCCGAGGCATATGCCGGGCTTATTCCCGTAAAGCTTTTATATATTGCCGCCTGGAGCTTTTGCGAGGCTTTCTCCTGCATAACATCTTTGAATTTATCATAATCGGCATCAAGAGGATTTAACTTGCCCTGTGAAGGCGGAAAAACATACTGTCCACCGGGAAGCACCTCTCTTACCGAGCTTTTATCATGGCTTACGTGTTTTATGGAATCAAGTATTTTATCATTTTCGTCGGTAAGTATTATATTGCTGTATTTTCCCATTATCTCGACAATAATGTGCTTAACGCCCAAATCGCCCATTTCGTTCATGCTTTCAACGTCAAGTATTATTATTCGCTCAAAATCCGGCTGACGAATATCGAGTATTCTTCCGCCGGCGATATGTTTTCGCATAACCATAGAAAACATTGGTGCGGTTATGGGATTTTCTTTTTTTATTTCCGTAATGTGTATTCTCGGATTCATAGAATTGGCGGAAATAAGTACTCTGAAATTGCCTTCCTTCAATGAACGCACAGAAAAAATAATTTCGTCGGCTCTCGGCTGATATATTTTGTCTATTCTTCCGCCTTCAAGCTTGTTTTTAAGCTCGTAAACTATATTTGAAACGGCTATTCCGTCAAATGCCATATTAAAACAACTCCTGTTTTGTCAGTTTATCTGTAAACAAATGACCGCAACCATTAGGTGCGGCCATATAGTTTTATTTATATCTCGGTTTGCTGTAAGTATATTTATCGCTGAGGTACATCTCATTAACAAGCTGTGTACCTTTTCTTGTTTTGAATATCCTATCACGGATTTTTCGTATGGTTTCCTTATCAAGGTGGTCATCATACATATTTACAAGCAGGTCAGCCTCAACAACAGCCTGAAAATCCTGTCCGTCAATGGCACTGAGTGTATGATGATGCTCAACTATGTAGCATACCCTGTCGATAATCCATTCGGGAATGTGAGCATCCCTCATAATAGCTCTTGCTACCGGACCGCCTTCTATTTCCTGATACTTTCCGTCTGTCGAATCATATTTCTTTTCGGCATTGTGAATGCCTATATCATGCAGAAGAGCAGCAAGCTCGGCTATCTTCTGGTTGCTTTCATCAAAACCGTCAGATTTACCGATAATTCTTGCAAAAGTATGAACTCTTATAAGATGATGAATACGAAGAGCATCATTTTCGTTGTACTCAACCGCACGAACCGCAACACCAAAAACCATTTGCATGCCTCCCATATATATAATACAGATGTATTATATAACAGTACCGAAAAAAAATCAAATTTATTAATCGTTATTGACCATATCAATAAGCTCAGAACTGTTTTCACCAAAAACAGCTATACCTGCGGCTGACAACAAATCGGCCGCAACGCCGTTTCCGTCTATCAGCGTTCCGCTGAAGGTTCCGTCATATATCTTTCCGAAACCGCAGGACGGACTTTTTTCCTTAAGTACAGCTTTTTTACAGCCATACAGCTTTGCAAGCCTGAGTGCTTCCTCTGCACCATGTACAAACTGCTTTGTAACATCGTCACCGCATTTTGAAACGACTTTATCGCCCTTTCTTTCCGACGGCAGTCTCGGAGTTGCCATGCCACCCAATATTTCGGGACAGACAGGTATAAGATTATATTTTTTTATAAGTCCGATAACATTCTCATTGGGCTTGCTTTTTGCGTCATATCTGCACGAAACTCCGAGAAGACAGGCACTTACCAGTATACTTTCCATTGTTACACCTCAAGTTCTTTTCCGTTAAGCACAGCTGCCGTAAGCACATCACCGCTATATTTAAGCTTAAGCGAGAAAAACGGAACATCACTGTCCAGAAGTTTGAGAAATATTTTATCTCCTTCCCACATAGGCAGTTTAAGCAAATCTTCCTTTGCTATCCATTCCAGCTCGCCTTCGTCACATTCGATTATCTCTCCGGCAAATTCATCTGCTCTGAACAGATGCATATATTCTGTTCCCCATTCATCGGAAACAAATGTGACAATTCCTTTATATTGATAGGACGTAACGGTAAGTCCGGTTTCTTCCTTTATTTCACGTAAAGCACAATCCTCCGGACTTTCGCCTTCTTCAAACTTACCGCCTATACCTATCCATTTATCCTTGTTTTCGTCATTTTCCTTTTTGGTACGGTGAAGCATAAGATACTTACCGTCTTTTTCGATATAACATAATGTTGTGTTTCTCATAGCAATATCCTATCAATAATTCAAATCCTCCGGCCCGAAACCATGCGGCAGTATTTCTTCCAACGTAAACGATGTAAAATCGTCCGCACTTTTTGCCGTAAGTATTCTGAAGGTCTTAGGATTGCAGAATTCCATCATAACCTGGCGGCATACACCGCAGGGATAAAAATATCCATAATCCTCCGGCTTTGCATCTCTGTGTGCTCCGATAACGGCTATCGCCTCAAACTGCCGCTCTCCTTCGGAAACCGCTTTGAAAAAGGCAGTTCTTTCGGCACAGTTTGTCGGTGAATATGCGGCAGATTCTATGTTGCAGCCACGATATACCTTGCCGTCTTTCGTCAGTAATGCCGCACCAACCATGTAGTTGGAATAAGGTGAATAGGATTGCTTTCTTGCCTCGATTGCCTCAAGTACAAGCTGACGGTCGGTTATTTTATTTGCCATTATATCACCCCAAAATCATTCAAAAATGCTAAAACTTAAATTTCGTATACGAAAGGGTTCGGGAAACCGAAGGTGTCCCGAGTGGAATCCGCAGACGGAATTCACTCCCGTCGAGGAGAATTGAAAATTTTAAAAATTTTGCAGTTTAAATTTATTAAAATTTTTAATTCATACCTTAATTTAAACAAATTGAAAACGAAGTTTTCAATTTATCATGCAAGTGATAAAGCAACCTTCATCATGTTAGTGAATGAGTTCTGTCTTTCCTCTGCTGTTGTTGCAAGTCCCTTTGCGGGAATATCGGAAACAGTAAGTACGCAGAGTGCATTCTTGCCTGCTCTTGCGGCATTCATGTAAAGAGCAGCTGATTCCATTTCAACACATAATACGCCCATCTTCTTCCATGCAAGTGTTCTTGCCATATCCTCTACATAGAATACATCGCTTGAAAGAACATTGCCTACCATATAATGAACGCCAAGCTTTTCTGCTGCATCAACAGCACCTCTTAAAAGCTTATAGCTTGCAATGGGAGCGAATGTTCCGGGAAGGTTATAATGAGCGGCATAGTTTGAATCTGTGCATGAGCCCTGTGCGATAACAAGGTCTCCAAGCTGAAGATCGTCATGGATACCGCCTGTTGTGCCGATACGGATAATGTTATCAACATCATAGAAGTTGAAAAGCTCATATGAATAGATACCGATTGAAGGCATACCCATACCGCTTCCCATTACAGATACTTCTTTGCCGTTGTATTTTCCTGTGTAGCCGAACATATTTCTTACACCATTGAACTGCTTAACATCTGTAAGGAAGTTTTCTGCAACAAATTTTGCTCTTAAGGGATCTCCGGGCATAAGAACTGTTTTTGCTATTTCTCCGTATTTCGCATCGTTATGAGCTGTAGGTACATTTAATTCTGACATAATTTTATCCTCCGTTAATTAAAATAATAAATTTGCTCCGCTTGTGCCGATTCGGTCACAGCCAAGCTCAATAAATTCTTCCATTGCTTCCTTTGTGCGTATTCCGCCGGCAGCTTTGATTTTTACATCTTTGCCGATATTGTTTTTGAAAATGACAATATCCTCCTTCTGTGCTCCGGCAGTTCCAAAGCCGGTCGAGGTTTTTATATAATCGGCTCCGCCGTCTGTAACGCATTTGCAAAGTCTGATTTTTTCCTCTTCCGTAAGATAGCAGGTTTCTATAATAACCTTAAGTATCTTTCCTTCAGCAGCCTTTCTTACTGCCGAAATTTCCTCGGTAACCTTATCGAAGCTTCCGTTTTTAACGTCACCGATATTTATTACCATATCAATCTCATCGGCTCCGTTTTTAACTGCGTCCTCGGTTTCGAAAACCTTAACCGCAGTTGTGGAATATCCGAGAGGAAAGCCTATAACCGTACACACGTTAAGCGAAGGAAATTTTTCCTTTGCAAGCTTAACATATGATGGCGGTATACATACAGATGCAGTTTTGTGCTCAACTGCCTCTTTACATATATCGAGTATTCCCTTTTCGTCGGAAACCGCCTTAAGAAGAGTATGGTCTATATGCTTTAAAATCTCTGCATTATCCATGTTGCACCTCCGTTTAAACACTTGTACTGCCTTTAAAATATGGTATCATTTTTTATCTAAAGTGTCAACAAACCGCATCGGTACTTATATTAAACTTAACAAAATATACATTTGTCCTTATACGGAATTACATACCAATCTCAATTTTAACAAAAATTTAATTTTTCTCTTTGCCTAATCGGCTATAATTTGTTTTACATTCACGCTTGCTTATGCTAAAATTATCATACTGCGAGGTGATTAATTTGATAAACAGAGTCGAACTAAAGAAAAAAGCAAAATTTATGCTTAAAGGAAATGCAAGAAATTATGTTCCGATTGCGATTATATTCATATACACAAGTGCTTTGCTCAGTTTTTCGGAAAAGAACCTTGGTATACTTTTCAGACATTATCGTGATATATTTCCCGTTATTTCAAGTATAGTCTTATGGGTTCTTCAATCGGTTTTTGTTGTGGGAATAATATCGTTCTGTCTGAACATTGCCTGCGGAAGAAACAGCGAGATAACCGATTTCTTCGATCAGTTTGAACATACCGGAAAGCTCTTTCTTCTCAGCCTTGTCAAAAACTTTTTTATTTGTTTATGGGGATTGCTTCTCATTGTTCCCGGTTTCATAGCTTATTACAGATACAGCATGGCAGAATACATAATTGCGGAAAATCCTGATATTTCAATATCTGATGCTATCAAACAAAGTAAGGAAATGATGAACGGAAAAAAAGGAAAGCTTTTCATTCTTGACCTTACATTCTTAGGCTGGACAATACTTACGGCAGTAACAGGCGGTCTTGCCGGATTATATGCTATTCCGTATATTTTTATGTCACGTACTCTTTTCTATCTTGACATTAAGCAGGAATATATGGAGGAACAGGATTTCCGCAAGGCATGGAACGAGAAAAAACAACAGTCCAAAGGCGGTAATCCGGAAAACTCCGACACAGAAAACAATGGCACAGAAAACAGCAATACAAACAGTAATACGTATTTTACCGATGAACGCAAAAAACGTGAAATGGAAAACCACACCTGGAGCCATAATAACTAAGTCTTTACTGACTTAAAATAAATATATTAAAGAAAGGATTTGTTAAAATGGAAAACAAAAATCCCGTAGTAACAATCGAAATGGAAAACGGCGGCATTATCAAGGTTGAACTTTATCCCGAATATGCGCCTAATACAGTAAACAACTTTATCTCTCTTGTAAACAAAGGATTCTATGACGGAATTATATTCCACAGAGTAATCAAAGGCTTTATGATTCAGGGCGGAGATCCCAACGGAATAGGCACAGGCGGCCCCGGATACAGAATCAAAGGCGAGTTTATCCGCAACGGCTTCCCTCAGAACACACTCAAGCATGAGGCAGGCGTTATTTCAATGGCTCGTTCAATGATGAACGACTCAGCAGGCTCACAGTTCTTCATCATGCATGAAACATCACCTCATCTTGACGGCGAATATGCCGCTTTCGGAAAGGTTATCGAAGGCATGGACGTAGTAAACGCAATTGCCAACTGCAAGACAGGCCGTGCAGACAGACCGGTTGAAGACCAGAGAATGAAGCACGTTACAGTCGAAACCTTCGGCGTTGAATATCCCGAAGTTGTTAAGTGCTGATAAAACAAAAAATAAGCAAAAAATCAGGGACAAAACCATATCGGCTTTGTCCCTTTAAAATTATAAAAATCTTTTGTATAGCGGAAGGTATTAGGAAACAATAGTCATGACTTTCGTAAACGAAAGTTGCTTTGCAACTGTGCCGTCTTGCACAGTCAGTGGTTTCCTAAGTGGAATCCGCAGACGGAATTCACTTCCGTCGAGGAGAATAGCGAGTTTCAAGGCTTTAGCCGATGGAATGAGCTATTCATGCCTCTGTTTAAACAAGTCGAAATCCTGATTTCGACTTAGGTGTCGACATTGTCGACACCAAGTACGGAGATGGAGAGATTCGAACTCTCGCACCGCTCACACGGCCTACCGCATTTCGAGTGCGGACTCTTCAACCACTTGAGTACATCTCCACAAGCTTGATAATTATAACACACCCGCAAACAGATTTCAACTAAATTATTTCATTTTTGTCCGTTTAAAAGCCTATATCTTACTTGACACCAGTTCTCCTTGCGTTATAATTAATTTATTCGTCATTTTTGGTAAACAATGTTAACTTTATATATAGGAGAAAATTATGAATATAATTGAAAAGGCTTATTGCCGTACATATCAAGCAGCATTCAAGGCAGCTATTCCTTTAATGCCATACAGAGAGCCTAAAATATTGACAAATGTTTCAAAAATAGGGCCTCTTCTTGAGGCTAAAAAAATCAAAAGCGTTCTTCTTGTAACAGACAAAGGTATCCGCAATGCCGGTCTTACCGCCAAGCTGGAGGAAAAGCTTCCTCAGCACGGAATTAAATGCTGTGTATACGACGGAACCGTTCCCAACCCGACAATCGACAATGTCGAAGAGGCAAGAAAGCTTTACAAAAGCGAAAAATGCAAAGCGATAATCGCTTTCGGCGGCGGCTCATCAATGGACTGTGCAAAGGCAGTCGGTGCAAGAATCGCCCGTCCCGATAAGTCCGTTTCCAATATGAAGGGTCTTCTTAAAATACTTAAAGCTCTTCCGTTACTAATTGCTGTTCCGACAACAGCCGGAACAGGCTCGGAAACAACTCTTGCCGCCGTTATAACCGACAGCCGCAAGCAATACAAATATCCCATAAACGATTTCGTTCTTATACCGGATTATGCCGTACTCGATTACCGCATAACAACAGGACTGCCTAAAAATATAACCGCAACAACAGGCATGGATGCACTCACCCATGCAGTTGAGGCATATATAGGAAATTCAACAACACCTTATACAAGAAAAATGGCAGAGAACGCAACCGTTCTCATTGTCCACAACATAAAGAAAGCATATGATGACGGTTCGGACAAAGCCGCAAGAACGGCAATGCTTAAAGCAGCTTTCTGTGCCGGAGTTGCCTTCACACAGTCATATGTTGGCTACGTTCATGCCGTTGCACATTCGCTCGGCGGTCAGTACGGAATTGCACACGGTCTTGCAAATGCGGTAATTCTTCCTCATTTTCTTGATGAATACGGCAGTACGGTATTCAAACCTCTTTCCAAGCTTGCAAAAATAAGCGGCATTGCACCAAAGGATTCCGATGAAAAGACAGCCACAGAAATGTTCATCAGTTGGATAAAGGAAACAAACCGCTCCATGGATATTCCCGAATACATCGAAGGCATACAGGAAAAGGATATTCACAAAATGGCTGTTCACGCGTCAAAAGAAGGCAATCCGCTCTATCCCGTTCCCAGACTTATGGACGTAAACCGTCTTGAAAAGATGTACTACAAAATAATGCCGCCTAAGGCAAAAACAACCGATATAACCGAGCTTGTCAAAAAGCAGAGAAGGTTCTTCGAAAGCGGAAAAACTCTTAACATTGCTTTCCGACAGAAGGCTTTGGACAAACTCAAAGAGGCAATACTCTATTACGAGGCAGAAATAAATGAGGCACTTTATGAGGATTTAGGCAAATCCTCAACAGAAAGCTATATGTGCGAAACAGGCATGACGCTCTCGGAAATTTCATATGTTAGAAAGCACATGGCGTCATGGGCGGCTGACAAGGCCGTAATGACTCCGCTTGCACAGTTCCATTCGAAGAGCTTTAAAACACAGTCACCTTACGGTGTTGTGCTCATAATGTCACCCTGGAACTATCCGCTTATGCTTTGTCTTGAACCGCTTGTCGGTGCGATAGCTGCCGGAAATTGCTGTATACTCAAGCCTTCGGCATATTCACCAAAGACCTCAGCTGTTATACGAAAGATAATTTCCGAAACATTTGATGAGGCATATATCGCCGTTGTTGAAGGAGGAAGAGCCGAAAACACTGCCCTTCTCGACCAGAAATTTGATTACATATTCTTTACCGGCGGAACAACCGTCGGCAGAACCGTTATGGAAAAGGCGGCAAAAAATCTTACTCCGGTTTCTCTCGAAATGGGCGGCAAAAGCCCCTGTATCGTTGACAAAACAGCCAACCTTAAGCTTGCCGCAAAAAGACTTGTGTTCGGAAAATACCTCAACTGCGGCCAGACCTGCGTAGCTCCGGACTATCTTCTTATTGAAGAATGTGTTAAGGACAAATTCATAAAGCTTGTCGAAGAGCAGATAGTAAAAATGTACGGAAAAGAACCTCTCGAGAACAAGGCCTACGGAAAAATAATCAACCGCAAGCATTTTGACCGTATATGCGGACTTATCGACCAGAACAAGGTTGTATTCGGCGGAGAAACCGACGTAAGCACATTAAAGATTGCTCCGACGGTAATGGACAATGTTTCACCCGAAGATGCGGTTATGGGTGAAGAAATATTCGGACCTATTCTTCCTGTGCTTACGTTCAATGACATCGCAGAAGCGGAAAGCTTTGTAAACTCAAGACCTCATCCGCTTGCACTTTATCTTTTCACCGAAAACAAGGCTGTGCAGAAGCATATTCTCAAGCACGTCCAGTTCGGCGGCGGCTGTATAAATGACACAATTATACATCTTGCCACATCGGAAATGGGCTTCGGCGGCGTCGGAGAAAGCGGTATGGGTGCATATCATGGCAAAAAGAGCTTTGAAACCTTCAGCCACGAAAAGAGTATCGTAAACAAATCAACATGGCTTGACCTTCCTATGCGTTATCAGCCGTACACAAACTTAAACACACTTCTTTTAAGAATGTTCTTAAAATAATTAATAATAGCAGCGGAAAGGTTCGGAAAACAATAGTCATGACTTTCGTAAACGAAAGTTGCTTCGCAACTGTGCCATCTTGCACAGTCAGTGGTTTTCCGAATGGAATCCATACTGTCATGACTTTTGCTTTGAAAAAGCAAAAGCGGCTTTGCCGCCGCACTGTCTTGTGCGGTCAATAGACGGGATTCACTCCCGTCGAGGAGAATAGCGAGTTTCAAGGCTT
>Ga0129312_1001180_pt1 | contig 16343 bp, 16 predicted proteins | sample O827metagenome_FD_94434 | JGI IMG/M metagenome (GOLD analysis project Ga0129312, IMG submission 94434) | Orangutan group fecal microbial communities from Wisconsin, USA - O827 metagenome | ecosystem: Host-associated > Mammals > Digestive system > Large intestine > Fecal | place: USA: Wisconsin... | reverse complement strand
TGATGGGGGTAGGCATATCGCCGGTCAGGATCTCGCTGGCGTCGTGGTACAGCGCCGCCGCCGCCACGGCTCCGGCATCCACCCTGCCGCCGAACCGCTCATTGCGGATGACCGCCAGCGCGTGCGCCAGCACCGCCACCTGATGGCTGTGCTCCTGCACGTTTTCCGGGGCGGTGTTCCGCATCAGCGCCCAGCGCTGGATGAACCGCATCCGGGAGATATACGCAAAAAAGTGGCTCTTCATACCGGCTCCTCCTGTATCTCACTCAACAGTGCTTCGCCCTCTACCGCAGTGATCTTCACATTGCGGATCTGATTGTGGAGCTGTTCCCCATCCGCCAGCACCTCCATATAGTTGGGGGCATGGCCGGAGAATTTTCCGTTTTTCGGCTGCTCAAACAGAACCGGATAGATCTGTCCCACGCAGCCCGCCAGATAGGCCCGGTGCATCTCCTCCGCCGCGGCGGCAGCCCGGTGGGCCCGCTCCTCCTTGACGGCTTTGGGGATCTGACGCATATTTGCCGCCGGCGTACCGGGGCGGATGGAGTAGGGGAAAATATGCATCTGAGCAAATCCGCACCTGCGGATGAAGTCCAGCGTCTGGCTGAACTCCTCCTCCGTCTCCTCCGGGAAGCCGGTGATGAGATCCGTGGTGACGGCCGGCCGGTCAAACCAGCGCTTCAGCAGCTCCACGGATTCCAGATATCGGGCGGTATCATACTTTCTGTTCATGCGCTTCAGGGTGGCATCGCACCCGCTCTGCATGGACAGGTGGAACTGGGGGCAGAGATTGGGCAGTGCCGCAGCCCGGCGGCAGAAGTCCTCCGTAATGGTGCGAGGCTCCAGGCTGCCCAGTCTGAGCCGTACCTGCGGCGCGACGGCAGACAGGGCTTCCAGCAGGTCGATGAGGGTTCTGCCGTTTTTCAGATCATGTCCCCACGAGGAAATTTCGATCCCCGTCAGTACGATCTCCCGGTATCCCTCCGCCGCCAGCTGCGCCGTCTGTTCCACGGCCTGTTCCATCGGCAGAGAGCGCACCGGCCCCCGTGCGTAGGGAATGATGCAGTAGGTGCAGAAGTTCACGCAGCCGTCCTCGATTTTCAGCATGGCGCGGGTGCGGCCCTCCATCCCCCCGGCAGGCAGCACCTCAAAGGTACGGCGCTCAAAGGATCTGTCAATGGCTTCCAGATTCTTTTTGCCTGCGGCAGCTTCCTCCAGCAGGGTGATAAAGCCCTCCCGGTCGCCGGTACCGGCAATGAGATCCACCCCCAGCTTCCGCACATCCTCGGCATGGGTCTGGGGGTAGCAGCCGCACACCGCCACCACCGCCGCCGGGTGCTGCTTCTGCACCCGGTGGATCGCCTGCCGGGACTTCTGGTCGCTGACCGCAGTAACGGAGCAGGTGTTCACCACATAGGCGTCCGCCTCATCGGAAAAGTCCACCACCTGATGGCCTTTTGCCCGGAGGGTCTGCTCCATAGCCTGCGTTTCATATTGATTCACCTTGCAGCCAAGGGTATAAATGGCGACTTTCATAGTCTTGTTTCGGTTCCTTTCCTTGCAGCGCGTCAGCCGCGCTCCTGTTTCGTGATATCCAGCCCCCGCTCCCCCACCTGAACGCTGCCGTCCTTCAGGGAGATACAGGGCGAAAACTCCACCGTCTCCTCCCCGTGGGTCAGGGAGATCACCGCGTCGGCGAAAATATCGCTGACGTTGCATTGGATGATGAAGGGGCGGCAGCCGGGATCCTCCCAGACCAATTCCCTGTCCGCAGTTTCGATGTCGCTTCGGTACAGCCGCAGGGCCGTGTCCGCATACCGGGGAACGATCAGGTAGTACTCGCCTGCGGAGAGATAGAATACCGGCGGCTCCGCGCCGTCCAGATAGGTCTGCGTATAGTAGGACAGATCCTCTATCCCGCCATAGCCCAGATAGGCCGCGGCGTACAGCTGCCCCTCCTGAAAGGGGAGGCTCTCCGTCCCGCCTGCGGAAGAAGCAGACGCGTCAGGCGCGGCGGGCGCGGCCTCCGCCCCGCATCCCAACAGGGACAGCAGGCAGAGCAGGGTTATGATCCATACGGTACACTTCTTCATCGGGCAATTCTCCCCCCTTGGTCTTTCATTTTCAGCAGCGGTTTTAGAGAAAACAGGGTTTCTTCTTGCGCTTTTTCAAAAAACTTTATATAATAAGCAGATACGCTTATTATACTGAATTTTTCTCCGTTGGGCAACCCCCAATGAAAGGGATTCTCATCACCGCAACTCTGTTATATGAGGAGAACATCTATGATTTATCTGGATCACGCCGCCACCACGCCGGTTCCCAAAGCGGTGGCGGACGCCATGTATACCGTTCTCACGGAGGAATTCGGCAATCCCAGCGCCCAGTATCCCATGGGGCAGGAGATGCACCGCCGGGTGGACGCATGGCGGGCCGTCATTGCCGGAGCCGTTGGCTGCGAGGCAAAGCAGCTGTATTTCACCTCCTGCGGCACCGAGGGGGACAACTGGGCCATCCGGGCCGCCTGCTGGCAGAACCGCCACACAGGCCGTCACATCGTCACCACCGCCGTGGAACACCACGCCGTTCTCAACTGCTGCCAGCAGCTGGAGCAGGAGGGCTGGGAGGTCACGCGGATTCTGCCGGACAGGAACGGAGACATCTCTACCGAAGCGGTTCTCGCCGCCGTGCGGCCGGACACAGCACTGGTGTCCGTCATGATGGTAAACAATGAACTGGGCAATATCTACCCCATTGCAGACATTGCCAGAGGGCTGAAAGCTGTCAACGACAAGACGCTGCTCCACACCGACGCGGTGCAGGGCTTTCTGAAGATCCCCTTCTCCGCCAGAACGCTGGGGGCGGACTTCATCACCCTCTCCGGCCACAAGATCGGCGCGCCCAAGGGCATCGGTGCATTGTACATCGGCCCGCGGGTGCGGAATCCCCGCCCCCTGCTGCCCGGCGGCGGGCAGGAGATGGGGCTGCGCTCCGGTACGGAGGCCACCGCCCAGATCGCCGGATTTGCCAAAGCCGTGGAGCTGCGATGCGATCATCTGGAGGACAAGCTGCGGCACATGGCAGAGGTCAAAGCCTACGCCGTGGAAAAGCTCAGCGCCATCCCGGATCTGCAAATCATCGGGGACGGCAAAGCCCCCCATGTGCTGTCCGTTTCCATGGCGGGCTGGCCCAGCCAGAACGTAGTGACGGATCTGGGCAGTCAGGGTATCTGCATCTCCGCCGGTTCTGCCTGCCATCAGGGGAAGTCCAGTCAGGTGGTGGCCGCCCTGAAGCTGCCCAAGCGGGTGGCCGCCGGGGTCATCCGGCTGAGCTTCGGCCCGGAGACCACCTTTACGGAGATCGACGCCTGCGCTGAGGCCCTGCGGAATCACCATGACCGCCGGATGCCCATGCTGTAAGGCGTTCCTCTGCTCCGCCGGTCAATGCCGGTTCCAAATCAACATACAACGGAGAGATTTGTCATGTCTTCCTTTTCCAGCCGGAATCCCGGCTTTTACAAGCGGCTGTGGACGCTGTCCCTGCCGGTCATTCTGCAAAACCTCATCACCTTTTCTCTGGGACTGATCGACACCTTTATGGTCAGTCAGCTGGGCAATAAGGAGATGGCAGCAGTCACCACTGCCAACGTCCCGGTCTTTCTGCTCATCAGCATCGTATTCGGCGTGCAGAGCGGGCTGGGGATTCTGGTCAGCCAGTACTGGGGCAAAGGGGATACCCGCAGCATCAACCGCGCCATCGGTGTGGCCGCCTTCATCGGCACGGGCATTACCGTTGTGCTGGCAGTGGTGTTTTTCCTGTTCCCCGTGCAGGTGATGGATCTGCTGTCCAACAGTCATGAGCTGTCCCTGCTGGGTGCGCCGTATCTGCGAGTCATCGGTTTTTCCTATGTGTTCAATATGCTCTCGTCCATCTATGCCAGCGCCCAGCGCAGCGTGGAGAACACCACCTTCGGCATGAAGCTGTTCGGCTTTTCCACACTGGTGAACACCGGGCTGAACTACCTGCTGATTTTCGGCCACGGCGGCTTTCCCGCGCTGGGGGTGGCCGGTGCGGCCATTGCCACCCTGCTGGCCCGCGTCAGCGAGTTTGCGATCTGCGTGGTCTGCGCCGTCCGCAGCCGGGTCATTCCGCTGGATCTGACCGCCCTGCTCCACCCCGGCATGGACATGGCCCGGCGGTTTCTGAAATATGCCTCCCCGGTGGTTCTGAATGAGGCCGCATGGGGTCTTGGCAACTCCCTGCTGACGGTGATTCTGGGCTATACGGACAACTCCGTGGAAATGCTGGCCGCCAACGCCGTTATGGGCAACCTGAGCCGCCTTCTTCTGGTGGTGTGCTTCGGTCTGGGCGCGGCAACGGCCGTTCTGGTGGGCAAAGCCATCGGCGAAGGCCAGAGCCATCAGGATGTGCTGGAGCTGAGTCAGGAACTGCTGCGGTTCTCCACGCTGATCGGCGCAGGCATCGCCGTTCTTTCTCTCCTGCTGATTCCCACGCTGTTTGTCCCGGTTCTTTTCCCCATGTTCAAGCTGTACGGGGAATCCATCGCCATCGCCACGGCGCTGGCGGTCACTGCCTTTGCCGGAATTCCCCTCCACGCCTACGCCATCTCCGCCGTCACCGGCGTTCTGCGGGCCGGCGGGGACGTGGCCTATGCCACGGCGCTGGATCTCCTGCCCCAATGGGTGATCTGCCTGCCGATCACCGCGCTGTGCGCGCTGGTTCTGAAAAGCGGGTACTGGTCTATCGCCATTGCCATTCAGGTGGAATGTATTGTAAAAGTCCCGTTCTGCATCCGCCGCATCCGCGGCGGCACATGGATCCACGACGTGACAAGGGGGCAGCGCACATGAGTCTTTTTCGCTGTCCCGTCTGCGGTGCGCCGCTGAACCGGGAAGAACACACCTACTGCTGTGCCGCCGGTCACAGCTATGACATTGCCAAAGAGGGCTACACCTATCTGCTGCCCCCCAATCAGAAGCACTCCGCCGCCCCCGGTGACGACAAGGCTATGGCCGCCGCCCGCCGGGATTTTCTATCCGCTGGGTATTATCATCCGCTTTTGAATACACTTTGTAGTCGAATTTTGTCCCTTACCGGGGAGAAATCTGTGATTTTAGACGCCGGATGCGGCGAGGGATATTACACCTCCGGCATCGACCAGACCCTGACGGCTGCCGGGAAAACGCCCTGCATGGCAGGCATTGACATCTCCAAATTCATTCTGCGGCTGGCTGCCAAGCGGAATAAGAACATCGAATTTGCAGTGGCCTCCTGCTATCACCTGCCCTTCCCGGATGGGGCCGCAGACGTTCTGCTGGACTGCTTCTCCCCGCTGGCCATTAACGAATTCCGCCGTGTTCTGAAGCCCGGCGGGTATTTCCTCTATGTGGTGCCGGGGGCGCGGCACCTGTGGGAGCTGAAGCAGGTTCTCTACGACGCCCCCTATCCCAACGAGGAAAAGGAAACCCCTTATGAGGGCTTCGCTTACACGGATATCGTCCCGGTGGACTTCCCCCTCCATCTGGAACGTCAGGCGGATATCCAGTCCCTCTTCCGCATGACGCCTTACTGCTGGAAAACGCCCAAGTCCGGCGTGGAACGGTTGGAAACACTGGAAACGCTGGACTGTCAGGCGTCCTTCCGAGTGCATATCTTTCAGAAGCTGTAAAAAAGGACGGCCGGTTTTGAAAACCAGCCGTCCTTTTTCCGTTGTCCTTTTCTGACAGGCAGTCCGTATTCAGACCGTCTGCCCTGCCAGCCGCAAGCTGCGGCCAAAATTCTGAAATGCCGCAGTGATCAGTCCCTGCCCCAGCGTATTGGGGTGGGTTCCATCCGCGCAGAGGGTCTGCTCCAGATGTCCGTGATCCAGAAACGCCCCCCGGACATCCACCAGCGGCACCTGCTCTTCCCGCGCCAGACGCTCCACCGCACGGGAATACCGTTCCTGCCACGCGTAGATATTGCCCACATCCCCCAGCCAGCGAAGCACGGCGTCCTTGTCCAGATCCCCGCACCACCAGTTGAAGAAACGCTCGCTGTCCAGCGGCGGCAAATTGGTGAGGATGGGACGGATCCCATGGCTGCGGATCTGACGGATCATCTTCCGATACAGCTCTACAAACTCCGGCAGCGGCACATTGGGCTGATGATCCGCTTCGGGATGCTCCGCAATTTCTTTCCACTTGAAATCGCAGTCATTGCCGCCGAAGTCCATCACCAGCATATCGCAGGGAAACTGCCGCTCCAGCATCCGATCCAGCAGGCGGCTGCCTTTGCGGACCGTAGCGCCGAAATGGGCGTCGTTGTGGATAGAAAGCTGAAATTCCGATTCCAGTGCATCCACATTCATCTCGTTCTGGGGTTTATAGCGCCGGCTGCTCAAGTCCACCTGAATTCCCTTTAAAATGGAGTCGCCCAGCAGAGTCACCTGTCTGCGCTGTTCCATAAAATCACCTCATTCCGTGTGATATGGTTTCTGAAACTATATTACATGGAATAAAATACTTTGTCAAGTGGGGTTTATGCTAAATTTGGGGACGATCACCCCGGAAAGCCCGCCTGTTACGGCAATATCCGCGTCGGACAGCCGATGAACCTCCGCCGCCGGCCACAGCTTCAGGAACTCCTCTGCCCCTGCCAGCTCCGGCAGGCCGTAAGGTGCGTGGTGATAGTGCATGGGGACTGCACATCCGGGGTGCAGCGCGTCGCACACCGCTTTTGCCCCGGCAGCGTCCAAGGTGTACACACCGCCCACCGGCACCAGCGCAGCGTCCACGGAACCAATCTCCCGTAGCTGCGCCGCAGTCAGCTGGTGGCCCAGATCTCCCAGATGGGCTACAGACACGCCTCCCGCCGTGAAGATGCGGATGATGTTTTCGCCCCGCAGAGCGCCGTTCCGATCGTCGTGGAAGGTCTGTACCTCCCGCACTGAAAAGGGGGATTCCGTCTCCGGCAGCAGCGTCACGCAGTTTACAGCATTGTGGTCAAAATGGCCGTGGCTGCAAAAGACTGCGTGGGCGCTCACCTGTAAAGGCGGATACCCTGCCACACCCTCATAGGGGTCAATCACAATGCGATACCCCTGCTCCTCCAGCAAAAAGCAGGCGTGTCCCAGCCATGTCAGTTTCATAGGCAGCCCTCCTGTCAAAAAGTTCAAGGCAGCGGGAATATCCCATTGTCTTTCAGTGTATCAGGAATTGCCGGATTTGTCACCCGGTTTCTCATCCGTTTTTTCCGCGGCGGGCAAATTTTTTGTTGCCCGTCTCCGCCGCCGGATCTTCCCTACAATCACCGCTGCCGCGATAATAACCGCCGCCCAGAGCACGATCCACATCCAGTTGTAGGCCAGCGCCACGATGAAGTCCGCCATGCCGTCCACAAAGGAGCGCCAGCCCCGGCTCAGGGCATTGCCGATCCGCTGTCCAAAGTTCTCCGGCAGCTCCTCCGTGTCGGAATACTTGTAGACCTCCTGCAAGCTGACCGTCACCGTGGCAAAGTCCACCAGCGCATCGTAGTGCCGCAGGGTGCCGGAGAGATTTTCAATATCCCACTCCGTTTCGGAGATGGCGGACTCGATGGTAATGATGTCCTCCATGTTTTCCGCCTGCGCCAGCAGCTTCTGAAGGCGCTCCAGCTTGATCTGCTGGGTTTTCAGGCGGCCGTCCGTGTCGTAATAGGTCTCCGTGATGTTTTGCTGCTCCGTGTTCTGCCACGTCACATGCGCCAGTCCCCCGGCCTGATCCAGAAAGCCCTGAAACTGAGCCGACGGCACCCGCACCGTATAGTCTGCCCAGCGGTAGCCCCGGCCGCCGCTGCCAACGGTGCTGCTTTCCAGATAGCCCCCCAGAGACTCCGCCAGCTCCGGCAGCGCTTTGGCGGCCGCATCAAACTCCGTGGTCTCCAGATTCAGCGTGCCGGTGTAGATGATCTTCTGATCCTTCAGGACTGTGCTGCCGCTGTCGGCGCTGGCATCATCGCTGTCGGTGGTGTCAAAATATCCCTCCTCCGCCTCCGAAGGCGCGGAATCGGCCACCGCCATGCTGCTGGAATCTGCGTTTTTCCCACTGCCGCCGCAGGCAGCCAGAGAGAAAACCATGGTCAGGGCAAGGATCCATGCAAAGAGCTTTCTTTTCATCGGTCAATCCTCCTTTTAACAGTCTTCATCGCTGTCTCCTGTATAGATAGACGGTTCTCATGGTCAAAAGTTCCGCAGAAGTCAGATTTTTTTCCGGACAGCAGGGGACTTGCCTTTTTTCCCTCTCCGCTGTACAATGAGACCGCTGTGAATACAGGAAACAGGAGGATGATAGAAATGACTTATCAGGAAGCTCTGGAGCAGGCCCGAACCTGCATAGGCAAGTGTCGCGCCTGCCCGGTGTGCAACGGCCTTGCCTGCAAAAATATGATTCCCGGCCCCGGCGCAAAGGGCCTTGGCACCGGCGCGATCCGCAACTATCAGAAGTGGCAGGAGCTGTGCGTCAATATGGACACGATCTGCGAAAACGGGGACGCGGACACCAGCTATGATTTCTTCGGCAAAAAGCTGACCATCCCGGTGATGGCAGGCCCTGTGGGAGCTGTGACCCTGCACTACAGCGACAAGTATGACGATCTTGGCTATAACAACATTCTGGTTCCCGGCTGCGCCAAGGCCGGCATTTTAGCCTTCACCGGCGACGGCACCAATCCCGCCGTCATGGAAGCCACCGCAGCAGCGCTGAAAGCCAACGGCGGCTGCGGTGTTCCCACCGTGAAGCCCTGGAATCTGGAAACGATCCGCCATAAAATGGATCTGGTAAAGGCCGCCGATCCCTGCGCCATCGCCATGGATATCGACGCCGCCGGTCTGCCCTTCCTGAAGGGACTGAATCCCCCCGCAGGCAGCAAAACCGTGGAGCAGCTGAAGGAGATCGCCGCCATGGCAGGCAAGCCCTTCCTTCTCAAAGGCATCATGACGGTAAGGGGCGCTGAAAAAGCGCTGGAAGCCGGTGCTGCCGGCATCGTCGTCTCCAACCACGGCGGGCGGGTGCTGGATCAGTGTCCCGGCACCGCCGAGGTGCTGCCCGCCATCGTGGACGCCGTAGGCGGCCGGATGAAGGTCTTTGTGGACGGCGGCATCCGCACCGGCACGGATGTGTTCAAGGCACTGGCATTAGGCGCGGACGCCGTGCTGATCGCCCGTCCCTTCGTCACCATGGTCTACGGCGGCGGTGAGGCAGGAATTCAGGCCTATGTGGACAAACTGAAGGCCGAACTGGCCGACACCATGGCCATGTGCGGCGCTCACACGCTGGCGGAGATCAACCGCTCCATGCTCTTCGGTTTCTGACACATGGAACCGGAAGCTACCCTGATGGAGCAGTCGGACGCTCTGCTCCACTGCTTTCTGGATCTGGGGGAGGCCATGCTGGCCGTCGGCGCAGACGTAAACCGGGTAGAGGATTCCCTCTCCCGGCTGGGACTGGCTTATGGTGCGGCTCGGATGAACGTCTTTGTCATCACCTCCAGCATTGTCGTCACCATGTCCCTGCCGGACGGCCGGGACGTAACCCAGACCCGTCGGATCCTCACCCCCGGCGGCACGGATCTTACCATTCTGGAGGATCTCAACGCTCTGAGCCGCCGGTGCTGCACCTGCCCGATGTCCGTAAAGCGGCTGAAAAGCGAGCTGTTCACGCTGACCCGGAATCCGCCGCGTCCCCTTTCGGTTTACGCAGGCAGCGCTCTGGCGGCGGGAAGCTGCACGGTCTTTTTTGGCGGCGGCATTTGGGACGGCCTGTCGGCCGCCGCGTTCGGTCTGGCGATCTGCTGGCTGCAGCGCCGCTTCTCCGCACTTTGTCCCAACCGTCTGGTTTTTAATCTGCTGGCGGCGCTGGCTGTCGGCATCAGTATTACGCTCTGGGCGGCGCTGATGCCCGGCCTGCATATGGACAAAATCATGATCGGTGACATTATGCTCCTGATCCCCGGCATGGCTATGACCAATGCCGTCCGGGACACCATGGTGGGATCGCCCATCTCCGGCGTCATGCGGCTCATTGAAACCCTGCTGTGGGCCGGAGCGTTGGCCATGGGCTTTATGACAGGCTTCTGGCTGATGGGGAGGTTTGGCTTATGATGATCCAGCTGCTCACCTCGTTTACCGGCTCTCTGGGCTTTTGTCTGGTGTTCCATCTGCGGCGGCGGTATCTGCTGCCTGCGTCTCTGGGCGGCGTGCTGACCTGCGGGGTTTATCTGGCTGCGGCCAGCGCGCTGGACGGCATCCTGCTGCCCACACTGATCGCCTCGGCCTTCGCGGCGCTGTACGCAGAGGTACTGGCATGGCTGCTGCGCGCCCCTACGCCGCTGTTTTTGACCATTGCGCTGGTCATCCCCCTGATTCCCGGACGGTCGCTGTATTATGCCACCTACTGCGCCGTCCGGCAGGAGATATCCCTTGCCAGAGACTATGCCGCGCAGACCGCCGAGTATGCGTTGGGAATCGCTTTAGGGGCCAGTCTGGTATGGGCCTTTGCCAATATGCGGCGCAGTCTGGTGCGGCACGATCTCATTCCCCGCTGAAGCTGCCGCCCCAGCTTCCATATTTAGAACGATTCCAACAGGAAACTCATTCAAATAAAAGCGAAGCGGCACAGCAATCGCTGTGCCGTTTTGCTTTTACATTGGATGCACTGTCAGTAACAGGTGAAAAGGCCCTGCCAATCAGGACGCAAAGGGATTTCCGGCCCGCTCTTCCCCACGTTGGATATCCCGCCGGAGATGCTGCAGCTGCTTTTTGTGATGGCACAGCTTTTCCTCGCAGTTTTTGCAGGAAAGCGCCGCGTTCGTGTTCTCGGCAAAGCGTTCCGGGTGCCGGTGTACCGTGATCTCCCAGCGGAGGAGCAACAGGAGGGACATCCCCAGCAGACTCCATGTATACCCGTTGGGGATGAACAGATATGGAGTGAACATCATGGCAAAGTCCCAGTTATAGATCCGGCAGACCGCGCAGCAGCGGTTCTTCATGAACCAGGTCTGAAACGGGCAGAAGAACAGGATGCAGATCATATCGCACACACCGTAAGCAAGGCTGATAAGGATCAGGATATCCTTGTCTATGAGCTTGACCCGGTAAAGCACGCCGATCGTACCATTGAGCAGAAGCCATGCAGCCGCAGCGGCAAAGGTGCGCGTCCATGGCTGCATCTGCGGCGCGGACGCGCCGGTGGGGCGGTAATTTTGCGGGAACTGCTTCTGGCAGCCCATGCTTTCCAACTTGGAGGGGAAGAAGCGCAGCAGCATCTCCACGGCGTATACGATCCAGATCAGCGCCAGCAGCCATGGCTCCGCCTCCAAACCGCGGAACAGGCCGCCGCTGTATCGAAATCTGCCGGAGAAATACAGCAGCGCTGCCAGCAGGAACAGCAGCGAGCGGTAAACGAGCTTTGCGTAATGCAGCGCACAGATCCGCGTCAACACTCTCTTTTTATTTTTCATCCTTCTGATCCGAAAGCCCCGCAGACGTACCGGGTCTTCCGCACTCCTGACATACAATATTTTTTGCATTATAGCACAAAACGACAGGATATGCCAGATTTTATCATTCTGCGGCAAAAGCACACCCTAATCGGCGCAGGCGGGATCGTCAGCGATCCCGCCTGCGCCCTATGGTATGGTGTATTCTCAGATGGTTTTCTTTCTGGAGGGAATTTTTGCTTTCAGCTGCTCCAACCGGTTCAGCGCTTCCAGCAGCGTTTCATCCTTTTTGGCAAAGTGGAAGCGGATCAGGTGGTTCACCGGCTCCCGGAAGAAGCTGGAACCGGGAACAGCGCCCACGCCTACCAGCCGTGCCAGATCCTCGCAGAATTCCAGATCGCTGTCATAGCCGAATTCGGCGATATCCATCAGGACATAGTAAGCGCCCTCCGGGTCATTGTGGACGATTTTCAGATCGTCCAGCCCTTTGAGGAACAGTTCCTTCTTATGGGTATATTTGGCCAGCAGATCATCATAGTAATCCTGCCCGAATTGCAGGCCGGGGATCACCGCTTCCTGCAAGGGAGCCGCCGCGCCCACCGTCAGGAAATCGTGAACCTTCTTGGCCCGCTCAATGATCTCCGGCGGCGCGATGATATAGCCCAGCCGCCAGCCGGTAATGGAATAGGTCTTGGAGAGGGAGGAGCAGGAAAGCGTCCGCTCCCACATCCCCGGCAGGGTGGCAAAATAGGTGTGCTGATGGGGCGCGTAGACAATGTGTTCGTAAACCTCGTCGGTGATGACGTACACATCATACCTGGCCGCCAGCGCCGCGATGGTTTCCAGCTCCTCCCGCGTAAAGACCTTGCCGCAGGGATTGGAGGGGTTGCAGAGCACCAGCGCTTTGGGGTGCTGGCGGAAAGCGTCCTCCAGCACGTTGGCGTCAAAGTGAAAATCCGGCGGCACCAGCGGGACATAGATCGGCTCCGCGCCGGAGAGAATGGTGTCCGCGCCGTAGTTCTCATAGAACGGAGAGAAGATAACCACCTTGTCGCCGGGATTGGTGACGGTCATCATGGCCGCCATCATGGCCTCTGTGCTGCCGCAGGTGGTAACGATCTCGCTGTTGGGGTCAATGGCCCGCCCCATATAGTGGGACTGCTTGGCGGCCAGCGCTTCCCGGAAGTCCTGCGCGCCCCAGGTGATGGAATACTGGTGATAGTCCTCATAGGCTACCTGCGCCAGCCGGTCGAGAATGGCCTTGGGCGGTTTAAAATCAGGGAAGCCCTGAGACAGATTTACCGCATTGTATTGCAGAGAGATCCGCGTCATCCGGCGGATGACGGAATCGGTAAAGCTGGCAGTGCGCTCAGATAATGTTTGCATGATGCTCCTCCTTATTTTTCTGCACGATTCCTGTGCAGAACTCTTCCGGCGCAGACGCCGGTACTTTTTCCCTGTTCCATGGCCAAAACACCGTTGATCATCACAATCTCCAGTCCCTGTGCCAGACCGTCAGGGTGGTCATAGTCCGCTGTGTCGTGGATCCGTTCGGGATTCAGCAGCAGCAGATCCGCCTTGCAGCCCGGAGCGATGCGGCCTCGATCCGGCAATCCCAGCTTCTGCGCCGGCAGGCCGGTCATTTTTTGAATGGCCTCCGGCAGCGTCAGCAGACGCTCCTGCCGGACGTATTTTTCCAATACCCGGATAAACGACGCCGTGTAGCGGGGATGGCACTTTCCCTGAGACGGGAACCCGTCGGTACACACCATGGAATAGCGGCCCTTCAGGACGGCAGCCACGTCTTCCTCGCACATCAGCTCGATCATCATCATGGCGCTGTTGCTGCCCTCCACGATGACGTCCATCGCCGCTTCAAACGGGTCTGCCCCCCGCTCCTCTGCAATTTGAGCAATGGTCTTGCCCACAAATTCCGGGGCGGAACACTCGTTGATCAGGATCTTGTCCCAGCCGGACGCAAGATAGAGGTTTTCAAACACAGCGCCCTCTCCCTTGAGATCCCGGATCACCTGCGCCCGAAGCTCCGGCGTCCGCAGGCGTCTCAGTAGGGCGTCCGTACCGCCCGCTAACGCCCACGGCGGCAGGATGGAACTGAACTGCGTATTGGCGGTGACATAGGGGTACACATCGCAGTGTACCTCCAAACCGCGGGCGTTGGCGTCTTCAATCATGGCCAGCGTCTGCCGGACCTTCCCGAAGTTCTCTCTGCCGGAAGCCTTATGGTGCGAGAATTCCACACGGACGCCGCTCTGCTCTGCAAGGGACAGCGTTTCTGCCACAGACTCCGCCAGATGCCTGCTCTCGCTGCGGAGATGCGTTGCATACAGTCCGCCGTATTCCGCCGTGATCTTTGCCAGCTGTAAAATCTCCTGCCGGCCGGCAAAAACGCCGGGCGCATAAAATAGGGCTATCCGAAATTTCTGGTTGAATTTCTACGATTCATCAGTCAGCCAATAAGGTGTTTGGTCGCAATCTTTGGTTGAAAATCTCATGTACCGAAAAGTAGTCATGTCGCAATCTTTGGTTGAAAAACTTACAGATATAATAAAACCATGCTTTCTACATAGATTGCATGGTTCTTTTTTTATTTGGATTTTCAACTGTTTTCAGTCCTCTGGTTCTTCTACACCGATGTCATCCTCTTCAGGGAATGGTTCATAATCGTCATCTTCGTCATCATCATATGACGTATCATTCTTGCTTCCTTCAAAATGGAATACTGGTTCGTTCTCAGGAATGGAAGGCCCAAAGTTCTGAGTAACAAGATCATTCTGAAACATCAGATCGAGATTCTTCCTGCGGAACAGTGTACGTGCCTTCAGTACTTCAAATGAGTAGCCTCTGCCTCTGCAGTTGTTCTCTCGTATCAGTCTGTTTGTACATTCTGTAAAGCCGTTGGAAATGGCTATTGGACAGTCCCAGTAGGCAAAGATCTGATCGTAGAAGTTGTGAACAGTCTTTGCAAGGTCTCTGAATTTATCATATAGCTCATCTTGTGGAATAGATGCTTCCCACTCAGCAAATGCCTGCTGTGCTGCTTCCTTTGATGAAGGATTGTTGTCATAGATATTGAAGAAGTCTTCCTTCAGATCATAGGCTACTGCGAATGGAGCCGTCTTTTCACTCCTTCGTGCAAGTTTTATTTTTTCTGCCTCTTCCTCTGTAAGATCATCCATTCTCTTCTTGAGCGTGTATGCAAAGCCACGTTTCGTCTTTATACGTTCTCTCTTTGGCATGTCACTCTGGAGCTTGCGTCTTACATCATCTACGGCCTCATTTGCCTTCATTACGACGTGGAAGTGGTCTATTGCCCATGATGCATTTGGAAGTGCAAAAGAGATGGATCGTTCAAACGGACGGTACATGTCAGAGCATACCCAGATTACATCCTTCGCATAAAAAGTTTTGTAGGTGTGAACGACTGCATCCGGGTTGATCTCATGGATGCGCTGCTCCGCCACATCTACCTTATATTGCCCCACAGTTTTCCGCGTAGCAAGCAGTTGACGGTTCAGGTTGGTCAGGCATACCCGGTCGTCATCAATCAGATCCAGCGTTCCAATACCGCTGCGTGCCAGAGCCTCCACAGTATATCCACCCACGCCGCCAATTCCAAACACGGCGACCCGCGCGTTGAATAACCGCTCCATTCCCTTTTGCCCTATGAGCAGCTGTGTTCTTGAAAACTGATTGAGCATATTTAATCCTCGATTCCAATGTTCTGAATACTTCCCATATTGGTCAAATATACGCCTGTGTTCCCCTGTATGGTCACGCCTGTTTGCTGAATATGCGCCGGCAATATCAGAGGCTATGCCCCCGGCGTTGGGGGAGCAGTTGCAATATGCGCCATGGGCAGCGTAGTTATAGCGTTTGAGATGATGCCGCATCCCCAATCCTGCTTTTCTCCTTAAAGCGCAGATGCAAGTGCAGGCATACTGATTTCCAGCAAACCACATATCAGCATAGTAGGATAGTTGGTTGTGATATCATAGCATGCAATGGCTTCGCTATCAACCGCACATGCTTTTAGCCCTCTCTGCATTGCTGGCAACATAGCACCTTGTGCATTTTCAAGCAGACAATCAAGAACAGCCGTTCGGCAATATCTGAAGCTTTCTCAGCGCTCCTATCAGGCCGTTCAGGCCGAAAAATAAGCATCTGAATCTGTAGAAAAAAGTGTTTCCGCCATTGTGAAAGGCTTGCCGAATTTGCGTTTTCACATCGCCAGCAGAATATTTTGAACCGCATTCATCAACGAACTTTTGTCCTTCAGGCACACGCTAAGCTGTCCATATCGTTCATTTTTGAATACACCGCTTTATCGCACAGTTTGCAGTTGACAAACCGCATTTCTACTATAGCGACGAGAATTTCATGTTTCCTCATCGGCAGCGGCCTCAGTTTACAGCTTATTTTGAATCACTCGTCCTTCATTTAACCCCCTCATTGGGCGAATACTTTTTGCTATACAAAAAAGCGACGGTCTTTTGACCGTCGCTTTGTGTTGGCGCTATCTATCTTCCCAGGCCGTCGCCAGCCAAGTATTGTCGACAGAAATGAGCTTAACTACCGTGTTCGGAATGGGAACGGGTGGACCCTCATCCTAATCAGCACCAACTCTATGTCATCGAGCACTGCTCGAAAACAAACTATATTATATTGTTTCGCGTCTTACTTGTCAAGCACAAAATTGAATCTCAAATATCGAATCTGAAATTCAATGGTGACCCGTACCGGATTCGAACCGATGTTAACGGCGTGAGAGGCCGCTGTCTTAACCACTTGACCAACGGGCCATGGTGCGCCTTCACGGACTCGAACCGGGGACCCACTGATTAAGAGTC
>Ga0129312_1001179_pt1 | contig 16362 bp, 14 predicted proteins | sample O827metagenome_FD_94434 | JGI IMG/M metagenome (GOLD analysis project Ga0129312, IMG submission 94434) | Orangutan group fecal microbial communities from Wisconsin, USA - O827 metagenome | ecosystem: Host-associated > Mammals > Digestive system > Large intestine > Fecal | place: USA: Wisconsin... | reverse complement strand
GACCCCTTGAAGAGTACAAGGTAGATAGGAATGAGGTGTAAGTGCAGTAATGCATTCAGCTGACATTTACTAATCGGTCGAGGGCTTAACCAAGGTTGGAGGAAGAAAATCAAAAGAGAGAAGATTCATGTTCGGTTTTGAGGGTACAATGATTAATATTGTACAAAATGAGTTTTATATACAGTAAATATGATTTCATAGCTTATTATGATAAAAAAGAGTAGAGAATCTACTCTTTTTTTGTTATAATGGAAAAGGAGGTGCGGACATGAAGATATTATTTGTTGAAGATAATGAAAGTATTATATTAGGAGTAGCCTATTTGTTGAGAGAGGAAGGCTACGAGGTTTTTATTGCGAGAACCATGAATACTGCTTTAGAAATGCTGAAAAAAGAAGAATTCGATTTAGCCTTATTAGATGTATCATTGCCTGACGGGAATGGTTTTCAGCTATGCAAGAAAATAAAAGAGGTAAGCACTTCGGGAGAAGCGTCCATACCGATAGTGTTTCTTACAGCCAAGGAAGAGGAAGAAAATGTGGTACGAGGGTTTGACTTAGGAGCAGACGACTATATTATAAAGCCCTTCCGTAACAGGGAATTGATTTCACGCATTAAGAACGCACTTCGAAAGAGTAAAAAGGAGAATACTGTTATCTGCTGTCAGGGAATTAAGCTTGACACACAAACCGGAAGAGTGACAAAGGGAGAAGAGGATATTTCATTGACAAAGCTGGAGTACAGAATTCTTTATACTATGATGAGTATGCCGGGTAAGCTTTTTTCAAGAGAGGAGATTCTTGCAAATATTTGGGATGCCGCAGGCAATTATGTGAATGACAATACGCTTTCTGTCAACATTAAGCGTATCCGTGAAAAGCTTGGTGACAAGAACGGAGATATTATAAAGACAATCCGTGGTATGGGATATCGCATAGAAAAGTAGTGCATAAAATGAAAAATTTATGGAATCGAGAAGTAAAAAAATTAATACTAATACTGCTGATTGTTTTTGTCATATTTTTTGTTTTGTGTAATCTTTTACAGTTAGGCTTATACAAGATGATGTGTAAAGAAAATAATCAAAGCTTTATGACATTTATGGGAAATGTGAAGGAGCTGTATCCGGATATTGAGGAGGAAAGATGGATACAGCTTTTAAACGAACAGGAAAATGATGAAAAGGGACGAGAGATTTTAGGGTACTATGGCATTTTTGAAGATAACGGCACCTTTGCAGCACAGGAAAAAAGATGGAAGCAGGGGATTGTTTTGATTAATTTGAGTATGCTTGTCTTTTGTGTGGTTATTTTTACCTGTGTATTTTGTTATTTAAGAAGGCGTCAGAGAAAGGTGAATCAACTGTCGGTCTATATGAAGAAGCTTGAACAGGGTGAATATGCTTTGGAGATTAAGGATAATGCGGAGGACGAACTGAGCGCATTGAAAAATGAGCTGTATAAGCTGACGGTAATCCTTAAGGAGCAGGCCGACAATGCCCTAAAGCAGAAGCTTGCGCTGGCGGATTCCGTATCCGATATTTCACATCAGCTTAAAACACCGATTACGTCCGTGATGGTGCTGGTAGATAATCTTTCGGAGAGTAACAATATGAAGGAAGACACCAGAAGACTTTTTTTACAGGAAATAACCAGACAGCTGACAGGAGTTACATGGTTGGTGACAACACTTTTGAAGCTGTCAAAGCTTGACGCAGGAGTAGTAGAGCTGGAAAGTAAGGAAATTGCTGTAAGAGCATTGTTAGAGGAGGTCATTGGGAATCTTGAGATTATGGCAGATTTAAAACAGATTTCTGTCAGGCTTGATATACAGGCTGAGTGTAAAATTACAGGGGATTATCATTGGCTGAAGGAAGCATTTTCCAATATAGTGAAGAATGCCATAGAGCATAGTCCTAAGAATACCCAAGTTGATATTAGTGTACAGGATAACGCAGTGTACACCTTGATTTCGGTAAAGGATTATGGGGAGGGAATCCCCAAGGAGGAGCAGAAGCATATTTTTGAAAGATTTTATCAAAGAAAAGCCGGAGCGGAGAAGTGTGAGGGGAGATACGCACAAGAGGAGAGTGCAGGTATCGGTCTTGCTCTTGCAAAGGAGATTATAGAGAGGCAAAGAGGATATATTACTGTGGAATCCGGTGAGCAGAAGGGAACAGTATTTTTAATAAAATTTATAAAATAAGAGAATGGGATATGTTGCTAAGATAAATTTCAAAATGTCACGGAAATGTCACCTGAGCTTTATACAATAAAATCAGAAATGCATTGTAGAAAGGATAGGTTAAGACATGGAGATTTTAAGAACAGAGCATTTGACAAAGGTATACGGACAGGGTGAAAATCAGGTATATGCGGTAAATGATGTCAATATATCAGTGGCACAGGGAGAGTTTGTGGCGATAGTGGGAAGTTCAGGCAGTGGTAAATCTACGCTTCTTCATTTATTGGGAGGCGTTGACAGGCCTACCTCCGGCAGGGTGTTAATTGAGGATAAGGACATTTATAAGCTGAATGATGACAAGCTGGCGATTTTCAGGAGAAGGCAGGTAGGGTTGATTTATCAGTTTTATAATCTGATTCCGGTGCTGAATGTGGAAGAAAATATGATGCTGCCCTGTGAACTGGACGGAAAAAAGCCGGATATTGAATATTTTAGGGAGCTTACTCAGACATTGGGCCTGTCTAAGCGTTTAAAGCACCTTCCAAATGAGCTGTCAGGAGGACAGCAGCAGAGAGTAGCAATCGGGAGAGCCATGATGAACAGGCCGGCCATTCTTTTAGCAGACGAACCTACGGGCAATTTGGATAAAAAGGCAAGTGATGAGATTGTGGAGCTGCTTAAGCTTTCCAACAGACAGTATAAGCAGACAATCATAATGATTACCCATGATTTGGAGATTGCCAAGCAGGCGGACAGAGTGCTTACGATTGAGGACGGGCATATATTGAGTGACAGAAAGAGCGGGGTGGAAGCATGAATGTAATAAAGAAGCTGACAATCCGTTCCTTAAAAAAGAATCGTAAGCGCACGGCAGTTACGATTATCGGTATCATTCTGGCAACCGCACTGCTTACCGCTGTTGCCAATATGGCGGAAAGCATGCGGGAAAGTGTGATTTTGCATCAAAAGCAGAACAACGGAGATTTCCATTATCTGTTTCAAGGGGTAGGAAAAGACAATTTAAAGTATTTTAAGAACAATAAAAATATTGAAAGGCTTGGGTACAGTATTATGCTGGGCTATGCACCCTTGGAGGGATGCATAAATGAGGACAAGCCCTATCTGTATGTCTGCACATATGACGAAAATGGAAGGGAAATGGCGGGGTTACAGTTGATTGACGGCAGAATGCCGGAAAATGAAAATGAGCTTGTGATTTCAAAGCATATCCGTTACAATGGCGGTGTTAAATTACAGATAGGTGACACGCTTAGGCTGAAAATCGGTAGGAGAGAGACAAAGGACGGTTATACTCTGGAACAGCAAAATCCCTACTCGGCTGGGGAGGAAACCTTCATTCCTGAGGAGGAAAGAGAATATACCATTGTCGGAATGATGGAACGCCCTAATTATACGATAGAGCAGTGGACGGCTCCGGGGTATACAGTGATTACCGGTATGGGAGATATGGGAGCTTATGATAAGCTTGATGTGTACGCTGCTTACACGCAAAGAGGTCTTAAAAAACATATACAGGTGACGGCAGGACTTTTGGGAATATCGAAGGAGGAGTGTGAGACATATTTTAATGCGGGAGCAGAAGCGTTGAGTGAGCAGACAAGAGAAGAGCTGGCTGCCATTGCGGATTTTGTGCAGAGAAATACTTCTCTCATCAGGTGGGAATTGTTTCGTTTTTCGGAAAGTACCATGAGCATGATTTATTCCATGGCGGCTGTGGCAATCGTAATTATTATTGTGTCTGCCGTATTCTGTATTCGCAACAGCTTTGTGATTTCCCTTACGGAAAAAATGCGTCTATACGGTATGATTGCCTCTGTTGGCGCCACGAAAAGGCAGAAGAAAAAAATGGTCTACTATGAAGCTTTCATATTGGGAGTTATCGGTATTCCACTTGGTATTTTAAGTGGTGTGGCAGCTACGGCATTGGTAGTTCAATTTACGGGAAAGCTTTTGGAAAACAGCCTTGGCGTGGAGCTTGTGTTTGTGGTTTCTGTGCCTGCCATGATACTGGGAGCGTTACTTTCCGGTGTGACGGTGTTCTTATCCGCATTAAGAACAGCTAAAAGAGCAGGAAGACTGTCACCCATTACAGCAATCCGCTCCAATGCTACTATAAAGCGGAGGAAAAAAGAACTGAGAACACCGGGGGTTATCAGTAGAATTTTTGGTGTGGGCGGGGTGATTGCCTACAAGAATTTAAAACGTGCTAAAGTCAAATACCGCACTACTGTTGTGTCCATTGTGGTGAGCGTTGCTGTTTTTATTGGTATGACAGCCTTCATTAATTTGGGCTTTAAGGCTTCATCAGTTTACTATGACAAGCTGGATTATCAGATACATTTCACACTCCGCGGTGAAAATGCCTTTGAACAGGCAAAGCAGATTGTTCAGATGGAAGAAGTTTTAGAATATAATTTGGTAAGGACGGCGGGAATAGTCGTGGAATATGACAGTATTCCCTATACTGAGGATTTTGAAAGACATTACGGACTTAAAGAGGATGAAGATACGATTCCACTGTTTGCAATCGGAGCGGATGCTTACCGGGAATATTGTAAAAGCCAAGGCTTATCCTATGAGGAGGCTAAGGATAAGGCGATTGTATATGCCGATTACAGCTTGCGCGTAGATGGGGAAGACGGAGCGAAATATTATACGGGAAAGGTAGCGGAATTTAAGCAGGGAGATATTTTAAAAGGAAAGCTGTGGACGGGGGAGGAAGAAATACAGACGTTTCTTGAGGTGGCGGCACAGACAGATAAGATGCCCATGTTTGCAAGCGGTAGAGGGATAGGCAACTATATCAAGGCGATTGTCAGTGATTCATGGCTTGAAGAGTATTATGGAGAGAATGCAGATTCTTATGTTGAGGTATACCTTGTATGTGATGACGCAGACAATATGGAAGAGAAGCTTCGCGCAGATGATGACTTTGAGCTTGCCCTGCAGAGCTTTTCCAACTATGAGAAGGAATATCAGAGAGAGAGAAGCCTGTATTTACTGATTTCGGTTTTCCTTTATGGATTTATTACTGTGATTGCACTGATAGGTGTCACCAATATTTTTAACACCATTACCACCAATATGGAGCTTAGAAACAGGGAATTTGCCATGCTTCGTGCCATTGGCATGACGGGAAAGGAATTCCGGCGCATGATTTGGTTGGAAAGCCTGTTTTATGGAGTGAAGGCTCTCTGTATCGGTATTCCTATCGGGTGTATTTTAGCCTACTGCTTCCACAGGGCATTTGGGGAGGGGATTGTTATGGACTTTAGCCTGCCGTTAAAGGGTATTACCATATCCATTATTGCCGTACTATTGCTGGTATATGGGATTATGCGTTATTCCATGGGAAAGATTAAGCGGACAAATGTCATTTCAGCAATGCAGAATGAAAACATCTGACAGCTTATTCAATGCGGGAAGCCCGCCCTCTGAAAATAATATACAATTTTTTCAGATAATAGTTACATTTTCCGTTAAATATGTTATAATGTATCAAAAGGCAGACTACCATGTCTGTATTTCAAGGTTGTTCGGCATCAGGTCGTAAGGCAGGGAGAAAGCATAAAGTGTTGTCGGATATGTGGTACCCTGAAATTTGATTGACTAAAGTAGCGAGGTGGAAAGATGGATACAAAAATTTTGCTTGAAAATGGAACTAATGAATTGGAAATTCTGGAATTCACATTAGCAGGTAACTATTACGGTATTAATGTAGCAAAAATAAGAGAGATTATTCCTTATCAGCAGGTTACGCCTGTTCCCAATTCACACCCCAGCATTGAGGGCATATTTATGCCGCGTGATACCATGATAACGGCGATTGATTTGAAAAATTGTCTGGGTCGTGGAGAATCAGAGCCTAAGGGTATGTTTATCATAACCAATTTTAACAAATTGGATATTGCTTTTCATGTTGATAATGTGTTGGGAATTTATCGAGTATCATGGAGAGATATTATCAAGCCGGACGCTACTATTTCCACAGCGGACGACAGTGTGGCAACAGGTATTGTTAAGAAGGATAATAAGCTTATTATTATTCTTGATTTTGAAAAGATTGTCAGTGACATTAATCCTGAGACCGGACTTAAGATGTCTGAGATTAGTGCATTGGGAGAGAGAAAGAGATGCAATGTGCCTATTTTGATAGCTGAGGATTCTCCTTTGCTTAATAAGCTGATTGTTGATTCACTTAGGGCTGCCGGATATAATAATCTGATACATACTGAGAACGGACAGAAGGCATATGATGTTATCTGTCAATGCAAGGAAGACGGCACATTGGATGAGCATGTGCGCTGCATTATTACAGATATTGAGATGCCTGAGATGGATGGTCACAGGCTTACCAAGCTTGTAAAGAGTGATGATGCTACAGCTCATATTCCTATTGTTATCTTCTCTTCTTTGGTAAATGATGAAATGAAGAGAAAGGGTGAGATGCTGGGGGCAGATGCACAGTTATCTAAGCCTGAAATTGGTAATTTAGTGAGAATTATTGATGGTCTGGTGCAGGAGAGAGGCTTAGACCATTAAGGTAAATAAGGTCGGGAGAGTATTTCCGGCGGTGGAATAGAAATAAGGCGGTTTCAGAACCTAGGGGCTGAAACCGCTTTTCTAATAGCTGGACTTTTCGGGATAGTGGTGCTATATTGTTACATATCACTACCTGAATGCTGGGAAAGGATTGAAATTTATGACAGATAAGGACAGTATTTTGCAGAAAATAAGCGAAGCAGACATGATACTCATCGGGCTGGGAGAGGAATTTGACGATATCAGAGTTATGAAAGAGGATAAGTCCTATGCGACAGGGAGAGAGCTTCTGTTGGCATCTGACTATAGTTGGCTGCTTCCTGCTTATCAGAAGCTTTTTAGAGAGAGGAAAGGCAGTCAGGTATATAATGCGCTTTGCGGTTTGGCAGGGCTGTTGAAGGATAAGAATTATTTCGTAGTTTCGATTAGTATGAATGATGTCATACAACAGGTTCCGTGGAAGGAGGAACGGTTGGTGATGCCCTGTGGGGGAAGTGCGGTCAAGCAGTGTGTAAATGGCTGTGAGGAAGGACTTGAGCCGATAGAGGAAAGAGACAGAAAATTGATACAGAGCTTTTTTGAGACAGACATGAAGAAGCAGAACGGTGATGAGCTTTTATTAGGTGCTTGTCCGAGCTGTGGAGGGGCACTTGTACTGAATAATGTATATGCAGAGCATTATGATGAAAAGGGATATTTAAAGCAATGGGAGCTGTATACAAAATGGTTGCAGGGAACCTTGAATAAAAGGCTGTTGATATTAGAACTGGGGGTAGGCATGCAGTTTCCGTCTGTTATCAGATGGCCCTTTGAGAAGGTGGCATTTTTTAATCAGAAGGCAGAGCTTTATCGCGTGAACGAAAAATTATACCAGCTGTCCGAGGAATTAAGGGAAAAAGGAACTTCAATATCTGAGAATGCGATTGATTGGCTTCAATTCCTGTGTTAAACTATAAATGCACAAAAAGGCAAATGAAAAGACGGAGGAAATGATATGCCTTCACAAGAAGAGTATTTGGATAACCTGTTAAAGGATTTAGAGAATATAGAATCGGTGCCGAAGGAAGAAAAGGAAATGGGAAGCGACTTACCATTGCAGAATGACTTTACCGATTTTGATATGAGTGACATGGAGGAGCTTTTAGCGGCGGCTGAGCAATCTGCCACGGAGTCATCTGTGGCTGAGGATATGCCGCAGGAGTCGATTGCAGCTGAGGAGGTGTTGCCGGAGCTGTCTGTGGCTGAGGATGTGCAGCAGGAGCCGATTGCAGCTGAGGAGGTGTCGCCGGAGCTGCCTACAGCTGAGCCTGTGTCTGTTGAGGATACTGCAGATATGACGGAGGACGACATAGAGAAGCTTTTAGCGGGCAGCCAAGAAGTGGAAGAGAAGGAAGAAGCAGAGCCGCAGGAAGAAGCCTTTAATGGGGTAGAAGATGTAGACGAGTTGATGCGGCTGCTTAACAATTCTGATGATGAGGAGGTGCAGGATATCCATGATATGCTGCAAAAATCAGACAATAATGAAGCGGTAGATGACGATATTATATCCATGCTGCAAAATGCCGATACAGAGGAAAATTTTGTGCCGGATTTTGAAGCCGAAGAAGCTGTGGAGGAGTTGTTAGACAGTAAGGAAAAAAGAGCTGCCGAGAAAAAACGAAGACGAGAAGAGAAGAAGGAAGCGAAGAAAGCGGCAAGGGAGGCTGCAAGAGAAGAAAGGACCTTAAAAAAGGCAGCAAAAAAGAAGGACAAGAGAGTATTACAAGAGGCGGAAGAAACGGAATTGATTGAAGAAACGGCTGAGCCGGAAATGGTTGAGCCGGAACCGGAAGAGCCGGAAGTGGCAGAGCTTGAACCGGATTTGTTGGAGGCTCTGTCTGTGTCAGATGACATGTTTGCCGAAGCGTTACCCGATGCTGACATGATTTCTCCCCTTTTCCAAGAGGAATCTGATGAAGGTGATGTACAGGAGCTTGAAGTAAAGGATAAGACAAAGAAGTCATTTTTTGGAAAAATCCTAGATTTTCTTACAGAGTCGGACGAGGACGAAGAGGAAAAGGGAGGGGAGCTTCTGCTTTCGGAGGAAAATGAAGCTATCCTGAAGGAGATGGATAAGGAAAAGAGGAAGAATAAGAAGGGAAAGAAACCAAAGAAAAAGGGGAAAGGAGGAGAGGATAAGTCCGCCGAGAACCTTGAGGAAGAAGAAAAGGGCAGTAAGAAGGAAAAGAAGCCCAAAAAGGTGAAAAAGCCTAAGAAGCAAAAGCCCCCCAAGGTAACGGAGGCAGAGGGAAAGGGCAGGAAGCTTTCAAAAAAGAGAATTATTTTGATTATGCTTATTTGCCTGTCTATAGGTCTGGTAATTATTTTATCGGTGAATGTGAGCAGTGATTATACCTCGAAGAGGAAGGCAAGAGCGGCATATTATGAAGGAGATTATCAGGATTGTTTTCAAAATCTGTATGGAAGGCATTTGAATGAAACAGAACAGGTAATGCTTTATAAATCAGAGAGTATTCTGCGGATTCGGGTTTGGCTTCGTGAGTATGAACTGTTGGCGCAAGAGGGTTCTGAACTTCAGGCGTTGGACAGTCTGATACAGTCGGTGGACGATTATCCTGAGTTGTATGAGTTTGCTTCCCAGTGGAATGCAGCGGCGGAGGTTGCCCAGACGTACCATGAAATTTTGCAGATTTTATCTGAAAAGTATCATTTGACGGAGGAGCAGGCAAAGGAAATAGCGTCAACACCTGATGATGTTGCGTATACAAGAATGGTCATGGCGATTGTTGATGGTGAGGAGTTTGGCTCATGGGACGAAGCTAAGGAGTCGGAGGCAGAAAATGATGCAAACAGGCAGGAACTGCCGGATATTCTTCCCGAGGAAGAGGAATTGTCTGACTTGGAATTTTTGGATAATGGTGTAAAGTGATTTCGGAAATGGAGAAAAGAAAATGATAGCAATCATTGATTATGATGCGGGTAATATTAAGAGCGTGGAAAAGGCAATGCAGCTTTTGGGCGAGGAAGTGGTAATTACAAGAGATGCCGAAACAATTCTTTCTGCGGAAGGTGTAATCCTTCCGGGTGTGGGAGCCTTCGGAGATGCAATGGAAAAGCTTCATACATATGGTCTTGTAGAGGTAATCCATAAATGTGTGGAAAGAAAGATTCCCTTTTTAGGGATTTGCTTGGGGTTGCAGCTGATGTTTGAGAGCAGCGAGGAGGCTCCGGGAGTGGAGGGCTTACATATTTTGGACGGTAAAATCCTGCGTATTCCGGCAGAAGAGGGGTTGAAGATTCCGCATATAGGCTGGAATAGTTTGACCTTTCCCAATAAAGGGAGGCTGTTTGAGGGAATAGAGGAAAATGCCTTCGTGTATTTTGTACATTCGTATTACCTAAAGGCAGATGAGAAGGCTATTGTCACTGCGGCTACGGAGTATGGCACATATATTCACGCTGCGGTAGAGAAGGGAAATGTATTTGCCTGCCAGTTCCATCCGGAAAAAAGTTCTGAGGTAGGTCTGAAAATATTACACAACTTTGTTAATATTACTAAGCAGTCAAGGCCGATATAATTCATATGTCTGGTTTGGCTGAAAGAGTGAAAAGGAAACGAGGAGTATTATGCACACAAAAAGAATTATTCCCTGTCTGGACGTAAAGGACGGAAGAGTAGTAAAGGGCATTAATTTTGTAAATCTGCGAGATGCCGGAGACCCGGCAGATGTTGCGGCTGCCTACGACAAGGCAGGGGCAGACGAGGTTGTTTTTTTGGATATCACGGCGTCCTCAGACAGCCGTGCCACCCAGCTTGAATGGGTACGTCAGGTGGCAAGTAAGGTATTTATCCCCTTCACTGTTGGCGGTGGAATCCGTACGGTTGATGATTTTAAGGCAATTTTACGGGAGGGTGCGGATAAGATTTCCGTAAACTCAGCGGCGATTATGAATCCTCAGCTGATTAGTGAGGCGGCAGAAAAGTTTGGCAGTCAGTGCGTGGTTGTGGCGATTGATGCTAAGAAGCGCACAGACGGAAGCGGCTGGAGCATTTATAAAAATGGTGGACGTGTGGATATGGGAATGGACGCTGTGGAATGGGCAGTGAAGGCAGAAAAGCTGGGCGCCGGAGAAATCCTCCTTACAAGCATGGACGGCGACGGTACTAAGGAGGGGTATGATATTGCCCTGACAAAGGCAGTTGCGGAGGCAGTAAGTATTCCGGTTATTGCCTCCGGCGGTGCAGGTACACTACCTCATTTTTATGAGGCGCTCACGGAGGGAAAGGCAGAGGCTGCACTGGCGGCATCGCTTTTTCACTATAAAGAGCTTAAGATACGGCAGGTTAAGGAATATTTGCGCGACAGAGGTGTCAGCGTAAGATTGTAGTGCAGACGGAGGATAAGATTATGGCAATGATTGATAACGACTGGCTTACTGTTTTGGACGCGGAATTTCATAAGCCTTACTATAGACAGTTGTACCAATTTGTCAGGCAGGAGTACAATACTACGCAGGTTTTTCCGCCTGCGGACGATATATTTAACGCTTTTCATCTGACTCCTTTAGGTGAGGTGAAGGTGGTCATTATCGGTCAGGACCCTTATCACAATGTAGGTCAGGCTCATGGTTTATGCTTTTCCGTAAAGCCTGATGTGGAAATTCCCCCTTCTCTGGTCAATATTTATCAGGAGCTGCATGACGACTTAGGGTGTAGGATTCCCAACAACGGCTACTTGGTGAAGTGGGCAAAGCAAGGGGTGCTTATGCTCAATACGGTATTGACGGTGCGTGCGCATATGGCAAACTCTCATCAGGGAAAGGGCTGGGAGGAATTTACCAATGCCGCAATTAAAGCATTGAATGAACAGAACCGTCCTATTGTCTTTATATTATGGGGAAGACCGGCACAGATGAAAAAGAGTATGTTGAATAATCCCAATCACCTGATTCTGGAGGCTCCCCACCCAAGCCCGTTGTCGGCATATAGAGGCTTTTTCGGAAGTAAGCCCTTTAGCAAGACAAATGAGTTTTTAAGGGAGCATGGCGTAGAGCCTATTGACTGGCAGATTGAGGACGTGTAATTTGGGAGAGTATCTATTGACAAGTACGCTTACAGATATTATAGTAGTACTATAAAATACTACTAAGGAGGTCGATAGATGGAGGAAGCGGCATTTATAGAAAGGCTGTCGCTATTTGGGCTTAGCAGGCAGGAGGCACTTATCTATCTCTGCCTTTTAAAAAATTCTGAATTGACAGGCTACGAGGTGGCAAAGCTTACGGGTATTTCCCGCTCTAATGTCTATAACGGCCTGGCTGCTTTAGTGGAGCATGGCGCAGCGTATATACTGGAGGGAGCTTCTACAAAATATACTCCTGTTTGTATAGAGGAATTTTGCGATAACCGTATACGTAATCTGAAGGAGGTAGGGGAGCTTTTAGTGCGTAACAGTCCAAAGAAGCTCGCCACCACGGAAGGATATATTACGATTGAGGGCTATGGGCATATTTGCGACAAGATACATCACATGCTTCTGAATGCAGGACAAAGAATTTATTTTTCGGCATCAAGAGCATTTTTGGAGAAGTGGCAGGAGGAGCTTCAAGGGTTAGCGGAAAGACAGATTAAAATCGTGTTGATTTCCGATGAATTACCTGTGGCATTGACTCAGAGTGAGGTACTGGGTGAGAAAATTATTTTTTATCAGATTGGCAGAAGGACAGAGTGGGAAGAACAGGGGGAGAGAGGAAGGCAGCTGCGCCTGATTATTGATTCCACCTATGTTCTTACCGGAGAGGTGACAGAAAGCAGTAGTGATACCTGTCTATACAGCGCTCAGAAAAATTTTGTCAATGTTTTTAAGGAAGCTATGAGAAATGAGATAGAGCTAATCAAAATCAAGGAGAAAAGTGAAGGTTAAAGGATATTTTCAACATTGCGAACGGGCTGGAAAGGAATGAAAATAAAAATGAAAATTAAAATTGGAATTTTAGGTTATGGAAATCTTGGAAAAGGAATTGAATGCGCAGTAGGGCAGAATGATGATATGGAGCTGGTTGCGGTATTTACCCGCAGGGCGCCGGAGACTGTAAAGACTGTGAGCAATGTACCGGTTTATCATGTGGATAAGCTTTCTGAGATGAAGGAGAAGATTGATGTATTGATGCTGTGCGGAGGCTCCGCTACGGATTTGCCTAAGCAGACGGCTGAATATGCAAAATATTTTAATGTGGTGGACAGCTTTGACACCCATGCCAAAATACCGGAGCATTTTGCCAATGTGGATAAGGCGGCAAATGAGAGCGGAAAAATTGCCATGATTTCTGTGGGCTGGGATCCGGGAATGTTCTCCTTAAACAGATTGTATGCCAATGCCATTCTGCGAGATGGCAGTGATTATACCTTTTGGGGAAAGGGCGTAAGTCAGGGACATTCTGACGCTATCAGAAGAATTGAAGGCGTGAAAAATGCAAAGCAGTATACCATTCCCATTGAATCGGCGCTGGAGGCAGTAAGAAATTGTGAGAATCCGGTGCTGTCCACAGGCGAGAAGCATGTGAGAGAGTGCTTTGTGGTAGCCGAAGAGGGTGCTGATAAGGCAAGAATTGAGAAAGAAATCAAGACCATGCCCAACTATTTTGCGGATTATGAGACCACGGTGCATTTTATTACAGAGGAGGAGCTGGAAAGAGAGCATGCGGGAATCCCTCATGGCGGTTTTGTCTTTAGAACAGGAAAGACAGGCGTGAACGGAGAGCATAGCCATGTGATTGAATATAGTCTGAAGCTCGATTCCAATCCGGAGTTTACTGCCTGTGTGCTGATTGCTTATGCAAGAGCTGCATACCGCATGAATCAGAGAGGAATGAAGGGCTGTAAGACCGTATTTGATGTGGCACCGGCAGATTTAAGCCCTATGTCTCCTGAGGAAATGAGGAGCACATTGTTATAAATTTGGCATATCAGTAAGAAAATATAATAATAGGTTGTGAAAAAACTGACAGGAGAATATCGACATGAGAAAAGTACCATTTGTAACAAAGGAAATGATTGAGGAGATTACAAAGACATATCCCACCCCCTTTCATATTTATGATGAGAAAGGAATCCGTGAGAATGCAAAGGCGTTGAAGGAGGCTTTTTCATGGAATAAGGGATACAAGGAGTTTTTTGCGGTAAAGGCGACCCCCAATCCCTTTTTGATTAATATTTTAAGAGATTACGGCTGTGGCTGCGACTGTTCCTCCATGACGGAGCTGATGCTCAGCCATGCCATGGGTGTAAAGGGAGAGGATATTATGTTTTCCTCCAACGACACACCCGCTGAGGATTTTGCATATGCGGCAAAAATCGGCGCTACCATCAATTTGGATGACATTACCCATATTGATTTTTTGGAAAAAACGATTGGTTATCTGCCTAAGACATTAAGCTGTCGCTACAATCCCGGAGGATATTTCTCTATCAGCAATAACATTATGGATAATCCGGGAGATGCAAAATACGGCTTTACCACGGAGCAGCTTTTCGAGGGCTTTAAGATATTGAAGGAAAAGGGTGTGGAGAATTTCGGTATTCATGCTTTCTTGGCAAGCAATACCGTAACCAACGAGTATTATCCTACCTTGGCAAAAACCCTGTTTGAGGTAGCTGTAAAGCTGAAGGAGGAGACGGGAGCAAATATCACCTTTATTAACCTTTCCGGCGGAATTGGTATTCCCTATCGCCCGGATCAGGAGCCCAATGATATTCGTGCAATCGGCGAGGGCGTAAGAAAGGTATACGAGGAGGTTCTGGTTCCTGCCGGTATGGGTGATGTGGCTATTTACACTGAGCTTGGACGATTTATGATGGCACCCTACGGACATCTGGTAACGAAGGTGATTCATGAGAAGCATACCCACAAGGAATATATCGGTGTGGATGCCTGTGCGGTCAATCTGATGCGTCCTGCTATGTATGGTGCATATCATCATATTACCGTGCTGGGTAAGGAGGATAAGCCCTGTGACCACAAGTATGATGTGACAGGCTCTCTTTGTGAGAATAATGATAAGTTTGCCATTGACAGAATGCTTCCCGAGATTGAGATTGGAGATTACATTGCCATACATGATACGGGTGCTCACGGCTTTGCCATGGGGTATAATTATAACGGCAAGCTTAAATCTGCGGAGCTTCTCCTTAAGGAGGACGGCAGCGTGGAAATGATTCGTCGTGCGGAGACCCCCAAGGATTATTTTGCAACCTTTGACTGCTTTGATATTTATAATAAGATGGATTTTTAGTGACAGGGAGGCGGGCGTATGCGGTATCCTGAGAAACTGCCAAGTGGCGGTACGATAGGCTTTGTTGCACCTTCCTTTGGGTGCAATATCGAGCCTTATAGAAGTGCCTTTGAGAATGCAAAAAGAAAGTTTGCAGAGCTTGGGTATGAGGTGGATTTAGGTCCAAACTGCTATGAAGGTAAGGGTATAGGAATCAGCAATACGCCGGAGGAATGCGCAAGGGAGCTTATGGAATATTACCAAAGCTCCGAGAATGATGTTTTGATTTCCTGCGGTGGCGGGGAGCTGATGTGTGAAATTTTAGAGTATATGGATTTTGAGGCTCTGAAAAAGGCTCCTCCTAAGTGGTATATGGGCTATTCGGACAATACCAATATGACTTATCTGCTGGCAACCTATTGTGACACGGCTTCCATTTACGGACCCAATGCTCCGGCCTTTGGCATGGAGCCGTGGCATGCTTCCCTAAAGGACGCACTGGGGCTTCTTACGGGAAATACGGATACCGCGAGAGGCTACGATAAATGGGAGAGGGAGTCTGTAAAGAGTGAGGAGAATCCACTGGCACCCTACAATGTCACCGAGGAGAGAGTGCTGCGGTGCTTTCTCGGAGAACAGCCTCTTGTGTGGGAAGGTCAGCCGGAGAAGAAGTGTGACAGTGCAACTGTGGCGGCCGGCAGCGAAATACGTTTTAGCGGACGACTGTTGGGTGGCTGCATGGACTGTCTTGTAAACCTTCTGGGCACACGATTTGATAAGACCGCCGAATTTATTGAAAAGTATAAGGAGGATGGTATTATCTGGTTCTTGGAGGCGTGTGACTTGAATGTCTTTGCCATTCGTCGTGCCATGTGGCAAATGGAGCAGGCGGGCTGGTTTCGGTATGTAAAGGGCTTTCTGATTGGAAGACCCTTGTGTTTCGGGCAGGAGATGATGGGGCTTGATGCCTACAACGCTGTTCTTAAGGTTGCCGGAAATAAAAATGTGCCGGTTATTATGGACGTGGATTTAGGGCATCTGCCGCCTATGATGCCGCTTATTGTGGGCAGCAGGGCGCAGGTCACTGTGCGGGGGAATGATATTGCCATTTCTATGGACACTTCGAAGTAGTAAACTGATTTCTGCTTTGTTATGTGGAGTGTCCGCCCTAGGGAAATGAAGGTTACAAAAATCAGTTTGCAAAAATTGTGTAAAAAAATAGCAAAGTTTTAAAATTAAATGCGAAAAGAGTTAAATAAACTCTATCGCATTTATTTTTTTATAATTAAAAAAGTATAGAAAAAATGCGGTTGGAGCGTAAAAACTCTAACCGCATTTTATTTT
>Ga0129312_1001178_pt1 | contig 16363 bp, 21 predicted proteins | sample O827metagenome_FD_94434 | JGI IMG/M metagenome (GOLD analysis project Ga0129312, IMG submission 94434) | Orangutan group fecal microbial communities from Wisconsin, USA - O827 metagenome | ecosystem: Host-associated > Mammals > Digestive system > Large intestine > Fecal | place: USA: Wisconsin... | reverse complement strand
TTAGGTGCTACACCGTTCCTAAGAATCACTTATCCAATATTTTGCAACATTGTCCAAAACGGACATGCAACATTGTCCATTTTTGCTTTGCAACTTTGGGTAATTATATTTTACAATAAACAAGCAGGCACTGGATGAACCCATTTCTACAGAGGAAGATGAAAATCTGCTTCCTGCTGAAAAAGGAGTCGCCTTCTGCAATCGTCTGTTCTTCAAGGAACGTTTGTATAAGGAGTTATCTCCGGAAGACAGAAAAGCAAAACGTCTTGAAGAAGAAACACCAATCTGGGATGAATTCTGGTCCTGGATTGACACGCTGGATCCATCTGGAGGAAGCAAACTGGAGAAAGCGGTTAAGTATGCCTTGAATCATAAGGAATCGTTAATGAATTATCTTCTGGATGGAAGATGTGAAATTTCAAACAATTCCGCTGAGCGAAAGGCAAAGGTTTACGCCACCGGGCGTAAAAACTTCCTGTTTCACGACTCTGTTGACGGTGCGAAAGCAACTGCAATCGTTATGAGTCTTGTCGAGACAGCAAAAGCAAACAACCTGAATGCTTACAAGTATCTGTACACCCTGCTTCTGTATATGCCGGACTACAAAAATGAGCCCGCAGGCATAGAACAGCTGCTACCGTGGAGTACATTTGTACAGGATAAGTGTTCCGGAATCATAGATGATAGCCTGGAACTTCCAGAAAATCGTGGGAACCTGCCAATTTAGGGTTCCCTGGTTCGGATACTCGTGTGGTTATTCATCGCTTACCATAATCACATTATTTTCTGTGCAGCCGATAACATAGAACACAAAAAATATCACGATTGTAAAAAGTCCTACTATAATATTAGACACTTGAGTGATGACCTTTGCCGGGAGCATGGTCTGTATGTCATACCTGAAACAAATCAAAAAGGAAAATCATATAAAGAATGGTTAGAAGATAAGAAGGGAACTTCATCAAAATCAAAGCTCAAAGCTGATATTAACGAAGCCATTAAACAGGCAAATTCCTATGATGAGTTTATTTCACTCATATGTATCATCAACGACATTATTTTCACTATTTGAATAAAAATAATTAATGTCATAGTCTGAATCTCTTTTATATCCTTGTGCAACAAGACAATTATCATACAATGTAAAATTCTTCATTTTTTGAGAAAGTCTTATACATTTTTCATCACCTTCTACACCTATATAAAAATTAAAATCTGTTGTAGGCAAATCGATACGACTTATTTCAATACCTTTATTTCTATATTGAATTTTACAACCAATACTCCTTAGCCATAGCATTTCGTTATTTAATATCTTACAAAATGTATCACTCTTTATCTTTTCTTTAAAATAAAGTCTCCAAACAGTAGACAAAACCATTCTTCGCTTAGCGTTGCATTCTGAAATGGTATAATTTTTATACTTGCAGCCACCAATACAAGTTGGATAAATAATACAATTCTCACATGACATTCTTTCTACTGAATGTATAGCTTGCTTCATAAAATGTAATACCTTGTTTGTATCGCTATTAATAGAAATATCCAAATCCGAAGTTTCCACAACTTCTGCCCAACACTTACAAAGCGAACCATCCGGACGAATAACTACGCTTCCTGGAAAATCCACATTGCAAAACGCTCCAATGTAATTTGGTTTTGTTAGTGAATTTGTATATTCTAATAAATCTAAGTACTCCTCATTCAACTCTTCATCAGCTAATATCATTCCCTCATAGCAAGTTGATTCTCCTCCATAGTTTTCCACTAACATGGGCTGAAAAAAACATTTACCCCATTGTTAATAGATAATTGAAGCAAATAATAATATAATTTAGCACACTCTGATATATTATTCTTATCTACATTCATACGAATAATTAAATCTACTTTAGATTCTATCTTTTTAATATTGGAAATTATTGTATCAAAACTACCTGCACCATTAGCCCTGATACGCCTAGAATCATGAAGTTCTTTCGTTCCGTCCAAAGTAACCTGTATATCGGTTATGCATAATTCTTTAATATATGGAATTATTTTATTCAACTCCACACCATTAGTAATAACTCTTCCACTATAATCCAGCAACAACTCTTGACATGTTTTTTTCATACAATTGGAAGCTTCTAAAATAAAATTTAAATTAAGAAGTGGTTCACCCCCAAACCAAATAACTACAACTCTTTTAATATTAGGTTCATTCTTCTTATACTCGCGAATCAGCTCGCTAATGGCTGGAATACATTGTTCTTTCAAAAAGTTATTACCATGCTTTTCGAAACAATATGTACAATTTAAATTACATGCGTCTGTAGTTGCAATAGTAATGCACATAAAATTACTATTTTTTTTCAATGAAATGCCATGTTCAACGAGCGATTGAAAGTTTTCTACTGGTGAAGTCAAATAATTACCGTCTTGTACATTAAATTCTCCATGTATTAAATCATATGATATATTCTCACCCAAAAATGTAGTATTAATAATATATTGCATAATTACCTCATCCTTTATAGCTATTAGTATATAATCATTTAGAATCCAATACTATATGTCGCATATTCTTATTAAATGATACAATCAACAATCCAATCACAAAAATCGTAGATAAAACAATTCCACCAAGAAACTCACTATAAGTTGATATTGCAGAAATTGCGTATATACCGATACTCGGCGAAAACATAATTATTGCATCAATTCCCCCTAGCAACTTGCCTCTATTTGCATTATCTAAATTAGAAACAGTGTAACCAAATAATGGTTGTGTTAATGAATCTGAGAAACCATACAAAGCAAAACAAGCGACTAATAAATATGGATTATCCATTAAATAGATAGCCATAATAATAAATATATTTAACAACATACTTACTTTAAATGTTGCACTTACATATTTAGACATTTTGCTTACCAATGCCAACCCAACAATTTCTCCAATTGTCATTGATGATTTAAGAACCCCTAAAAGCGTAGCTGATTCCGTAATATTTGCTTTGAACACTGGCAAGATTTGCGGTATATAACCGTAGGCAAGATTAAGTACAAACATCAAAACAATAAATGCCAATAAGTATGAAGAATTCCCAATAGTCATAAGCGTATATTTTATATCTGAAGTTATTGTCTTTATTATTCCTTTTGACAATGCATTACTAATTATGTTCTCTTTATACTCTACTTTTGTTATAAGCAATAACGAAACAAAATATGTAACAATATCAATAATAAATATCGTGTGTTCTGAAACATGTTCGATTAGTGTTCCTGCTAGTGCTGCTCCCCCAACACTAATAATTCTTATAACGATATTTGAATAGCTTTGAAATTTAATATACTGATTTTCATCAAATATATCCGAAGTCATTGAAATATAACTTCTATTGAACAACTCATTATTAATATCATTTAATAAAACAAAAACTAAACCTATTGCAACATATTGTTTAACTAATCCCCAAAACAGGCCAAAGCAACTAATGATAATAATAGATGAGATATGTGAAATTATCATCATTTTCTTCTTTGAATGTTTATCAACGAACGAACCCACAAAAAATGAAAGAATAGCACGAAAGGCTACAGATGTTCCAATTATATAAACTGCATTCATAAACTTTCCGGTAGCAGAACTTAATTGCCAAGCAATGAATAGGTCAAAAATTATATCTCCAATATTATTTATTGCTATAGCCGAAATTAGCAAATTTCTATTTTTATTCATATCATCACTCCACCAATCTAAATTATTTATCTTTGTCGTTATATTTCATGACATTATCTGAGTACTTATTAAGCGTTTTTTCGAGAAAATATTCTTTCGCAAAATGAAAGTATTCGCAATTATACAAACATATTTGTTTACATTCATTCTCTTCTGCTCTACATCCACCACCACAATAATAAGCAATATCACATTCCGAACAAGTATCTTTTTTATCAACCATATCATTTGCTATGATGTATTGTCTATTCGCTTTGATTGCATCAATAGCTGTGTCAGTTAATAAATTTGTAATAGGATTTCCATCTTTCTCTTTCTTTACACAAGGATAAACATTCCCATTAGGCATAATACTTAGGGCATTAATACCTGCCCCACAATGCATAATGGGAAACCCAAGACTGTGAAACATCATATTATCTGCAAAATTGACAATTTGGAAAGTCTTAATCAAATCACCATTTTCGGCATTGTAAATAAAGTCAAGCAATTCTCTCAATTGTTGAATATTTGGTTTATCCGAATCTGCTACTTGTTTCACCATAAAAAAACCAACATTTATATTTTGTTTTTTATAAAACGAGTAGAATTCCTTTGAATCTTCTATATTTTCATGAGTAAGTACTTTCATAACAACAACATTGGCACCATTTTGCACAAGTTTTTTTATATTATTATACACCACATCAAAATGGTTCTTTCCTCGCGTTTTTGAATTTGAATATTCATCTGTGCCATCAATACTAACTTGAAGTACAACTCGGTTATTGCAATACAAATGCATCTTAGAATCATCAATCAATGACCCATTGGTAACAACGCAAATTTCGTCAAAGAAATTGCATGCAATACAAGATTCTAAAATACTATACTTTATTGTTCGCTTATTTCCAGCCTTTCCACTTGTACCGATATGTCATCGGATAGTTTTGCTGAATATTCTTGATCCCAAAAATCAAAGCAGGCTTTACAATAAAATTCATTATTGTATTGATATATCTCAAAATTTATAAGTCTGTTTTCGTCTGTTTTTTGCTGTTCCACCGATTTTTGCTTGTCATCCTGAAATATAACTATCCTTTTATACCTCATGGCTTCTTCTGGGATTCCGACATTTTCGCTTTCTACGTCTAAAAAGAAATCACATATCTGATTAACTAAATCATCTATTGTTTCATTAGTAGAATTGTATTCTTTTTCTATGTTATCTGAATAATCATAAATCACAATAACCTGATCTTTGCTGCTATCTCCACAACCACTAATTAACAAACAAATAAATGCAACTAACAAGATCATTATATTTTTGATATGCATGCCTTTTCTTAATTTTTTTCATTATTATTTCAAATTTCCTTTCATTGTTGTGGCTAATCACTATTTTTGGGACGGGATTTCAATAATAATATTTTGTGCAAGCCCTCTTAATAATTCTTTTGTGATTTGCAGTTTAAAATCTTCCAGCGCATAATACTTCATGGCTTTACCACTTTCAGATATTTCCATTGCACTTGTAACAAGTCGAGCTGTTTCCAGCTTCTTTAAATGCATATAAAGCAAAGGCCTACTAATATTTACCAATCGGGCTAGTTCACTCACATATTGTCGTCCCTCTGCCAATATACCGATTATCTTTATCCGTACTGGATGCGAAAGAGCGTCAAAAACGTTGATGTAATCTTCGTATTTATTTAATTTTAAATCTCCAACAATATTTTCCATAATTAAATATCTTTCATCATTTTATCAATGACTTCGACTTTTTCTTTTACCGTCTGTAAGTCCTTTTTTATTTCGGCATTTTCACGCCTCATTTCTTCTGCAAAACTGTCAAACTTTGCTACATCAACGCTCTTAATTCTTTCTCTTTTTTCCATACTCCGAATAATCAGAATAATTGAAATAATAATAATACTACCAATTATTCCAATTACAGGCATAATAATAGAAATATTCATTCTCTTGTTCTCCTTTTAATATATTTTTATCATGTGTAATTATTTTATTACACATGATAAAAAATGTCAACATCAAATTAGAATATAAAAAGTATATGTGTAACTTCTATTGGAAGCATATCAGCTTTTAATGCTAGAGTAGATAGGTTAGAATGAGTTCAACACAATAGAAAGTCAAAAATCAGAAACTTAAGAGTAGATTAAGGATTCTACATTAGAATTACTAGATGTACGGACAAGCACGACATTTTCATTTGCGAATATTTCATATACTAGAATTAAAAAATGTATTTAAATATCAATCTTGAAATTATCATACCAATGTTTGTAATCAATAACATTCTCTCCATAAATTTGGATTTAGTATAGGTCAATATGACGCTTGGTCTGGTTGCAATATACCGGATATGAGCATAATTTGCTCCCGGTGTGTCCTTTTTGTTCGGATGCCGGAAACGCTGCTTATACACTAAGATTGACATTATTTTCTACCTTTCTGCTACCTTTCTCCGTGTTATTTTGTTGTACTCTGTCACATTATCTGCTAAAATCAGAAATACAAACCTGCAAAGGAGAATTGCCTTGAAACATACTGCAACATTAGAAGATACGCACCATTCCTTTGATGAAATGGCTTCCTCGTTACAAAATCATTTTCAGAAGATTAATCCGGAAGAACCGGAAAACGTCAAACTTGCCAATGAATACTATAAATGGACTTCCTTAAAAACAAATCTGATTCTGAATGAAAAAGCCTTTCAAATACCCTCCTCCGCCCTGCCTAATGTCATCAAGCCATCTGCATTTAAGTGGCTGCACAGCGATAAACAGGCAGTAGTGTCAAAATACTATCAGTACGACAAAGCTACCGATAAATATGTGATTGCTGTCAAAAAAAGTATCGTGCCGGAACCGGATATTGAACTGATTATGCGCTCTCTTGTACTGATTCGGAAAGCTGTCATCTGGGTAGATTTCGGTTATAACATCGGCACGGAATTTGGCGGCAGGCATCCGGCAATCATACTGAAAAATTTAAAGGATTCCCTTATCGTTATTCCTTTATCTTCACAAATGCCCAAAACTATGGACTACAATATAATGGTTGATAAGGTCTATGGTTTTCCTGAAATGCCGCGCTGGGCAAATGTAACAAGGATTACACAGGTCAGCCTTTCCAGAGTCCACTTCGAGAAGTTTGGTGATGTAAAACCCGGCGTATTAAAAGAAATCCCTGAAAAACTGGTTTCCTGTGGTATCATTTAGGCTTTTTCTGCATACTTTATTACTGCTACAAAATGTTTGACATCACTGCTGCTTTGTGCTAGTATGATGATGTAAACGCAGGAGCAATCCTGGTAATTTTGTAACCGTGAAGCCGTCATTTATGGCGGCTTCTTTTCGTACTATAATATATTTGATACCGTTTTCACTGCTTTTCTACCGTTCCCAATCTTCCTCTCCTTCCCTTTCCTCTGCATCTGCTTCTTCCATTTGGACCGCCAGCCGTTCTCCCATTCTTTGCAATCCTTCGTATATCCTCCTTGTTTTCTCATAAGGTGCTGCATCCAAAACCAGCTTCGCTTCCCCACTTTCATTCTCCTGTAGCAGCACAGAAACCTCTCCACTGGATATGAAGATAGCGTTGCAGGCAATCTCCATCCACGGATAGGTAAGACGGGACAGTTCATGGGGCGTGGCGGTCGTCCTGCTGTTCCATGAGAAAAGGTTATGTGCCATAGACAAAAGCTGGCTCTGATACCCCTCCAGATTTCCTTTACATGATCTTTTGATTTTGTCAAAGGAAATACCATATGGATCCACACATTTTTTTGCTGCCTCAAAAAGCTCCGGTACACTGGATAAAATATAAAAGGCTGCCCGATAGTCAGAATCCAGTTTCTTCCCTTCGGTCAGCCCTACAAGATGCTCATATCTTTGTGCCTGATTCACTTTTGCTCTCCTCCCAATAATCACTTAATAACTACTCTCCCATACATAAATCCGCTTCCTGTTCTTCTTCCATGAAATCACCATGATCACACCTTCCTGTTATTTGATCTAGAAGTTCCTTGGTCTGTATGGGACTGGTTGCCATAGTCAGCTTTTGTTGTCTGTAATCATAACTGTACACTTCATCAGACAGCACTTCCTCAGGTGCAACCTGCGTTCTATTTATTTCCATTACCATGCGTTGAAGTTCCTCCGCACTCATATCTCCATTATCCTTCATCAGGATAACTTCATGGATACTGCTGGGAAGAATGAAAAAATTACTTTGTGTTGCTTCCCCGATTTCCTGTAACAAATTTGGATAAAATATGGCTGTTGCACCATTAATTTGGGCTATATTTGTAAGGACATACTGTTCATAGGGTAAGATTTCCTTGCTTTTTTCTGCCCTTTGATCCTGCTCTGGTATATCCAGATTAAGAAAGCTACGAAATCCCTCCTGTTCTTCTTCCGAAAGTGTCCCCATACAACCAGAAAGCAAAATCTCTTTCATGTTCCTCATGTCCGGCTTAAAAATTCTTTCCGTATTTTTTAGTGCCTGCTCATATATTTCTTCTCTTGAGATTCCCCATATTTCCAGCATACCTGACTTAACCATGAAACTCGACATTCCCTTTTCCTGATTGTTTGTGCATAAAACACGCACAACGGATGACATGGTTGTGGCAGTCGTGGTCTTACCTACCCCGCCCTTTCTGTTTACAATTCCTAAAACCTTGCCCATTCTATTGCTTCCTTTCTCTTGTTATATTGGTTACATTTACTTCTCATGCAGGCAACGAGCCAAGGTCAGGCTTGCTGTACCTTGGCGGCTACCTATGGGTAACATATTTTATATGCACTTGAATAAAAATAGGGTTAAGCACTTGCCTCCTCCCGATAGAAATTAAAGCAGAGCTAAATCAAGTATCCCATTTTCATGGAATTTAGATTTAGCCCTGCTTTGGTCATAACGACATCAGCCAATATCCCTAATATTGACAGATCCCGACTATTCACTATAAGATTTTAATATAACAGCGCTGCCCTATCTACTCTCCTTAGAATAGCGAAAATAGGACTAAATCATAGAAACCGCTTCTTTATAGCTAATCTCTTGACTTAGTCCTATTATAACGTCATCATCGAACGTGAGGGCAATTTTCTTTACATTTTCCGCTTCCGCACTTCCAATCACCTGCACCGTTCCGAGGCTCTCTGCTCTGACCGCACTTCCAATAAGACACAAGGCAGCGAATGCTCCTGCCATTAACAACCAGACATTGAAACTTTTTCCATAAAAATAGAGTGAGACCTTTCCATTATCTCACTCTATCCTATGCACGTATGCGTTATGTCATGCATGACACGAATTTCATAGCCTGGCTTTCCCGTCCATATACCAGATTATGGCATTAGGATCCGGCTCCTCCTGTACAGCCTCCTGTTATTCGGAGTCTGCCGTTTCTTCCCCTTCAGCGGTTCCTGGTTCCTCAGGCTCTGCGCTCTCTGCTGCTTCTATACTTTGAGAGTCAGCTTACTGTCTCCTTCCTGCTGCTTTCAAATGCTCATATGGCTGTCTGCACGCCTTTCTCATGGCAGAGGTTCAATAATGGAAAGATAGGTCTCATACCCCTCTTCCTCTGTACACCAAAAGTCAATACTCCACTTCACATCATCTGAAACAAACTTCCACTTTTCTCTATTATCCTCGTCTGCCCATGGGTTGTGATGAATGACTCCTCTTCCCAGGTATTGGTAGCCTGCGATTGTGGTTTCAACAGTACCATCCAGTTCTTCCGTATCGTCATCCACATTATATTTTGCGTAGTTATCCACTATTTCCTGTGCACTTCCACCCTCTCTGGAAGAAGAAAGCTGCAAAAACTTAAAATCCTCCCTTTCAGAGGAAAGCCACGCATACTGTCCATTAATTTTATTCTTTGCCTCTTCATAGATAACCGCTACTCCCAGAGCAGGACAATATAACCCCTCCTCTGTTATATAGGCAAGACAGTCCTTTGTAAATTCTTTGCAGGGCTGCAAATTAGCAGCTGCTAAATAGTCATTAATATCCACATTCTCATCTGGTTCAGCACCCGTATAAAAGCTTACATACATGCTCAAAATCATGCCGTTTTCTACAAATGCAAATTTAATATCATTATTCTTGTAAATCTGATACGCATACGCACATTCATTCCCAAGCATACCCTTTTCAGTGCCTTCATTTTCAGCAATGTAATCGTCCAAATCTCCGGCATAATAATCGCAATTAAATTCCTGAAGAGGCGATATACCATCATCCTCGTAAAATACCATCATGGACTGCTTCAGGGAAAGCTCCTCCAAAATTCCATTATCCCTGGGGAGCATTACGCCAAGTTCCTCATTTTTGATGCCCTCCTCATCCATACGCCATATTGCAGGACTATCCTCCGGCTCTTCCTCCATTTCGGAGGCTTCTGTTTCTTCCCCTTCAGAGACTTCGGTTTCCGCAGACTCTGCACCCGCTCCTGCTTCCATGCCTTGAGTGTCTGCTTCCTGCGCCGCCTTTGCTTCCTCCTGGGCTGCTTCCTCTGTCGGGGTGGCAGTTTCCGAACCGGCTGCGCCACATGCGGCTGTCAGCAGCACACAGGCTGTGCTTAATACAATTGCTAATAATCTCCTTCTCATCAGCTTACTATCTCCCTTCTGCAAATTCGCTCTATTGATATCCCATCAATACACCCCTATGGCATTGTCTCTATGACAGAAAGACAGGGCTCATATGTCTCTTCCTCCGTATCAATCCAAATTGTCCATGCAATGTCATCCGAGCAAAACAGCCATTCATAATCCATACTCCCACTGGCATCATCCTTCCACCTTGAACTAATCCCTCTTCCCAGATACGGATGTCCCGCAATCGCTGTTTCTACCGTACCCTCCAGCTCTGTATGTTCAACAGTCTTATATTCACTAGGCTCCATGCAGGATGCCACATATATCTCTAGTGCCTCCTGTGCACTTTCCGCCTCCCCCATTCCATAAAAACTGGTATTGTTCTGATAGCTATCGCTGCTTATCTTAAGGCTTCTGGAAATTTCATCACCAGAGTACAGGCTGTAATTTGAACACCTGACAGATTGGCTGTCAATCTCATTCCTCCCATATTCACTGGTTCCGTCCTCGTTATAGGTAACAGATAGTGCAAGGGCAGGGCTATAAAGACCATCCTCAGTCAGATACGCAAGACAATCCTGTGCAAATTCATCACAGCCCTGTACATTGGCACGAGTTAAATATTCATCAATGCTTTCATCCTCCAATAAGTCGCTAATAGAAAAACCTCCTTCTAAAGCCACACCGTTTCCAACAAACGCAACCTCAACGAAGTCGCTAAAGTTCTCATCCTCCGAATAGGCATACTCATATTCTCCCCACGTCCCCTTTTCATAGCCTGGATTCTGGACAATATAATTATCCAAAGTTCCGTCATAATAGCTGCATGTAAAGTTTAGCTGGGTTCCTCTACTATCGCCCCACACCATCATATGCTGGTTCAAAGTTACATCCATAATCCCATTATCCCTGGAAATCATCATTCCAAACTCATCACTTTTAGCTCCCTCCTTGTCCATATACCAGCTTATGACCTTGAGCTCCGGCTCCTCCTGTTCTTCGGAAGTTGCCGTTTCCTCCCCTTCAGGAATCCCGGTTTCCGCAGACTCTGTTGCTTCCGTGTCTTGAGTGTCAGCTTCCTGCGCCGCCCCTGCTACCTCTGTCGAGGCGGCAGATTCTGAACCGGCAGACCCACAGCCGGCTGCCAGCAACACACAGGCTGTGCTTAACAAAATTGCTAATAATTTTCTTCTCATCAAAATAGGATCCTCCTCATAATTTAATTTTCCCCATTATATTCTTTTTAGCGAAGATATTCAAGTGGAAGAATACATTTTAATATTTTTAATATAAATAACATTAGTTCGATTATGCAGCATATTAATTACTCCTTGGAGCTAAAATGATTAATTATTCCCCTTTTTGGAAAACATTGGAAAAATCTGATGAAAACTGGTACACCCTGACCTCTAAGCATCACCTGTCACACAGCACTTTACATCGCCTAAAGCACAACCTGGATGTCTCCACCAAAACCTTAAATGATTTGTGCCGTATTCTGAACTGCCGTGTTGAAGATGTGATTGAATATATTCCCTCTGAAGATGATCAGGCTTTATAGTAGTGTAAACTCCGACATAGCAGGGAGTCGTCATAGGCTCTCACATCCACTGCATAAGCGCAAAGCGCACAATAAAACAGCCTGACCCTGAAATTTCTCCAAAGTCAGACTGTTACTGCTTTTTCTTATTCAATTGGAATATTAACTGATAAACTGATTTTTTGCTTCCTGATAATGATATCCAATAGTGCTTAGCTTTTCCTCAATTTCCGTTCTGCTGACATCCATGTCATCACAAAGAGCATCTAGACTTGAATAAAAGTCACGCAGCTTCAGATTCACATAGCTTAAAAGGATATTCGCATCCTGTGGTAATTCCATGTTCTGTTTCTCCCTTCTGTTCATCCTGACATTGATCTCCTTACCGTAATGCTTCAGTTCCCTTTTCTCTTACAGACATGGACTCATCCTTTATTACAGTATTCAGTATTCTCAGAAGAAATGCTGTACCTGTCCACAATCTGCTCACGGTTTCTTCACACCTGCGGTAAGATGACCGTCATCCACATCAATGTAAATGATATCTCCCTGATCGACCTTATCCTCCAGAATCAGCTTTGCAGAAAGGGTTTCTACATATTTCTGGATATAACGCTTCAAAGGTCTTGCACCATACACCGGATCATAAGCCTCTTCAATAATAAAGTGTTCTGCTGCATCGGAAAGCTCTACGGTAAGCTCCCGGTCTGCCAGACGCTTATTCAGATCGGCAATGATCAGTTTGATAATACCACCGATGTTATCCTTCGTCAAAGGCTTGAACAGGATCGTTTCATCCAAACGGTTTAAGAACTCCGGACGGAAATGGGCACGAAGATCATTCATAACCATCTCTTCTGCTTCCGGTTTAATGTTACCGTCCTGATCAATACCGTCTAACAGGTATGTTGCTCCAATGTTGGAGGTCATAATCAAAATCGTGTTTTTGAAATCCACTGTACGTCCCTGCGAGTCTGTGACACGTCCGTCATCCAACACCTGAAGAAGGACATTAAATACATCCGGATGCGCTTTTTCGATCTCATCAAATAAGACAACCGAGTACGGTTTTCTTCTGACTGCTTCGGTCAACTGTCCACCTTCCTCATATCCGACATATCCCGGAGGCGCTCCGATCAGTCTGGACACGGAGTATTTCTCCATATACTCACTCATATCAATCCGGACCATATTGTTCTCATCGTCAAACAGTGCCGCTGCAAGAGCTTTGGCAAGCTCTGTCTTACCAACACCGGTAGGTCCCAAGAACAGGAAGGAACCAATCGGCTTACGGGGATCCTTAATTCCTGCCTTCGAACGGATAATGGCCTCAGTTACCTTCGTAACCCCTTCATCCTGTCCGACAACACGTTTGTGTAACTCTTCATCCAGATGCAGGGTCTTATTCCGTTCGCTCTCAGTAAGTTTCGCTACCGGAATACCCGTCCAACGGGAAATGATTCTTGCGATTTCTTCCTCGGATACACTCTCGTGAACCAGAGAAAGATCTTTATTTTTCACCTGCTCCTCTTCTGTTTCCAACTGCTTCTTCAAGGAAGGAAGCGTACTGTAGCTTAATTCCGAAAGCTTCTCATAGTCGCCTTCACGCTGTGCAATCTCAATCTGATTGTTGACATTATCAATTTCCTCACGGATCTTGTGCAGCTTCTCTATCGATGCCTTTTCATTCTCCCACTGTGCCATACGGTTGGAGTATTCCTCACGAAGCTCTGCAAGCTCCTTCTGCAGGGTTTCCAAACGTTCCTGACTCAACCGGTCATCTTCCTTTTTCAGAGCAGTTTCTTCTATTTCCATCTGTAAAACCTTACGACGAAGCTCATCCAGTTCCGTCGGCATGGAATCGAGCTCTGTCTTAATCAGTGCACAGGCCTCATCCACCAGGTCAATCGCTTTATCCGGAAGAAAACGATCCGAAATATAACGATTCGAAAGAACGGCAGCACTAACCAGTGCATTATCCATGATCTTAACTCCATGGTATACCTCGTAACGATCCTTCAGACCACGAAGAATGGAAATCGTATCTTCCACGGTAGGTTCTTCTACCATAACCGGCTGGAAACGACGTTCCAGAGCCGCATCCTTTTCAATATACTGACGGTATTCATCCAGTGTGGTCGCACCGATACAATGAAGCTCACCACGGGCCAGCATCGGCTTCAGCATATTGCCGGCATCAAGGGCTCCGTCTGTCTTGCCTGCACCGACAATCGTATGCAGCTCATCAATAAACAGGATGATCTCACCATCACTGTTCTTCACATCCTCAAGCACGGCTTTCAGACGCTCTTCGAATTCACCACGATACTTCGCACCTGCAACCAGTGCACCCATATCCAGTGCAAAAATCTTCTTATTCTTCAATCCTTCCGGAACATCACCATTTACAATCCGCTGTGCAAGCCCTTCCACAACCGCGGTCTTACCAACACCGGGTTCACCAATCAGAACCGGGTTATTCTTCGTCTTACGGGAAAGGATACGAACCACATTCCGGATCTCCTCATCACGTCCGATAACCGGATCAAGCTTCTGCTCTCTTGCTTTCTCCACAAGATCCTGACCGTACTTCTCCAGGGTGTCATAGGTTGCTTCCGGATTATCGGAGGTTACCCGCTGATTGCCACGCACAGTAGATAATGCCTGTAAAAAGGTCTCTCTGGTAATTCCAAACTCCTTGAACAGATTCTTAATCGTGGAGCTTGGATGCTTGATCATGGCAAGGAATAAATGCTCTACCGAAACATATTCATCACCAAACACCTTCATCTCATCCTCTGCAGAAATCAGTACCTTATTCAGATACTGTCCAACATAAGGCTGACCACCCTGTACCTTCGGACGCTTCTCAATCAGCTCCTCCACCCGGTTCAAAAAGGTCTGCGGATCAATTTCCATCTTTTCGATCATCTTGGCGATCAGACTGTCATCAAGGGTTAAAAGACTGTACAGGAGATGCTCCTGTTCTATTTCCTGATTGCCGTAATCACTGGCAATCTTCTCGCAGTTCTGTACTGCTTCCATTGATTTCTGTGTAAATTTATTGATATTCATAAGCCCACCTCCTACTCATGGTATCCTCCATGCAGCGCTTCAAAGCTGCTCATCTGTAACAATGATATCCCATATACAATGAAACTACTTTATAAACATGCTCTTTTCATGTTCTTTTCATGTTCTATGGATACTATAACACTAGTTGTTAGCACTGTCAATATGTGAGTGCTAATTCTTTTGTGAAGATTGTGTGAACGCTACGAGCCATGCACATTTACAGGCACTTTCTCAGCATATTCCTGTTCCAGTTCCTCTGCCAGATACGCATCGCTCATGCAGTGCATATCGGAAACACCATCACGGATCAGCTGATAAACCTGGGAATGATAAAAAAAATCCAATGCCGCATCCAGTGAAAGTCCCTGCTGTTTAGCAAAGCATTCAATAACACGGCTATATTTTTTTTGAAGCAAAATCGGGTTCGCTGTCATAGTGTTTCACTCCCTTCAAAATGCAACAGAGACAGTGCTTTCTCTGTGCGGAAACATATTTGCAGGTTCGGCTTTTCATAACGCAGGCGGTTGATGGCTTCCGTTTTATCAATCAGTCCGTCAAAGAACAGCTCTATGGTATTGAACACTTTATCATTAGCAACACCACCTACAACAAGGTCGCAATCTGTCGAATCGTTTCCACGGCGGCAGTTCAGAATGAAATCCAGCCATTCTTCGGAATAAGAATCAAATTTCAGCGTTTTCAGTTCATATTCCCGGCTTTCATCGTATTCATACCGAGAGATAATGCCATCTTTCCCACGGCGTTTGAACTTGCCGCACCACTTCGCCGCCTGTTCATACAGCGGCGTGACATAAAAGCCACGCCCGAAATCCACATTGGAGCGGAAATGAACCAAATCCGGCTTTGCAATCTCTAAGAAAGAACCATGATAAAGAATCATATTTCCACACCCCTTTCTTTCATCACAACAAGGAGGTCATCAACGATATATTCCCGGCTCTGGGTATGCAGCACTTCATATTCCGGCACGATGTAGCCGTGCAAAATATCACTCTGTTCAGTAAATGCCTGATAGACACGCTCTGCATCCACACCCAGCTTTGCTGCTACATTTTCAATACAAAATACAGCAAACTCCAGCTCACTGGAATTTTTGATTCTTTCATCTATTATCATATGCAAGCCCTCCTTTTACGATAATTTTGAAAAATTGTCTATTAAAATCAAATAAAAAGCAGACGGATAAATTCCCTCTCTTAAAGCTATTCTACTAACCATTAGAGGTCTGTATACCAATATCGATAGATTTTGAAAAAGCCCCCTAAACTCCGCTGTTATGGATTCAACAATCAATACAATATCTACATCTTTTGTAGCACGAAATGGTAATTCTTCGTTTTCCATAATCAAATCACACGCTGTCCCACCGATGATGACATATTGATT
>Ga0129312_1001177_pt1 | contig 16376 bp, 14 predicted proteins | sample O827metagenome_FD_94434 | JGI IMG/M metagenome (GOLD analysis project Ga0129312, IMG submission 94434) | Orangutan group fecal microbial communities from Wisconsin, USA - O827 metagenome | ecosystem: Host-associated > Mammals > Digestive system > Large intestine > Fecal | place: USA: Wisconsin... | reverse complement strand
TGGCATATGTGATGGATGGATTGACCTTGACGGATAAGCGGTGATATTAAATCGTCTAAGCGTTTAAGCTCTTCATATGAAATGGCAAACCCTGTACGGCTTTCGCTAAGAGTTTTTTCATACGTTTTCTGTGCTTCGTACGCATCATACATGTAACGTTCGAGCTTGCACCCGCGACGCTCGTTGCAGCCATTGCAGACATATGGTGCGGATTTTACACGACGGCAAATCTGTTGCGAGAAATCCGGACAAGTTTCATAGCATTTCGCAACCGGGCATCTACGGCAATATCCATGGTAATACCGACGACACGGAAAACAAATATCACTGTCATGGTAACAATCCTTAGCCTTGATGCATGGATTAAATGAAGCTGTTCGTCGTGCAACTCTGTGCTTGCGGATTTCCTTGGAAACTGTTGACGGATCTTTACCAATTTCGCGTGCGATTTCTTGAAAATTCCGTCCTTCTTGCAGACCCATCTGGATAGATTTACGATCATCGAGAGTGAGATGTTTACCTTTGGACATAGTGTAGTCCTCCTTTCTGCTTCCGTCATCCAAAAGGTATAAAAATTATACAAAACGGAACTATTAAAAGGAACACTATGAGCTGTGGATTTATGGATAACCGGCGCAGGGCCATGGAAAAGCGTGTGGACAGACATAGCTGCCCACACGCTTTTCCACAGCCCTGACAGGAAGCCGGTTACCCACAAGCTCCACAGCTGCTACGACTACTATCCGCTTCCATCAAATAAAAAAGACAGCGCAGCTGTTTTGCAAAAGTAACTTCTTGTCTGGATTTGCAAATTTAAAGTCCAGTGCCGCCAGAACAAAAGCAGAACTTACTTTTTCAATTCAGGCAACAAGCAGTAAGCCTATTAAATATGCAATTATTGATAAAGAAATATCGCCCCCCTCAAACCACGTTTTGGTAAATTCATCTATCTTATTAAGAAACAATATAATAACGAAAAACATAATAAATGGCTGATAGAAAACTGCTAACCAGAACGTCTTGCTAACAATTATCCCTTTAATTTCAACCAGCGAAACAAATATTTCACCTACTATTCCAAGACAAGTCTCTACAAACTGAAGCACAAACGTCAATGTAATCATTACTTTTTCATGCAGAATTCTCCTCTAATTAGCACTTCTTCTCTTATATAAATTATATCGCATAATCTAACAACAATGCAAATGCAGTTGGAGATATAAGCGCCTTCTCATTTTAAGGAAAAACTCTATCCTCTCCCCGGACGTGTCTGCCCTACGCCGTTTTATTTTTACCGAAACACTTGCCGTAGGAACGATACAGGTGGACGGCGACGAAAATCGTTACGGCTTCCGCCAGCGGCATAGTGATCCAGACCCCCGACACGCCCAGTAGCTTCGGGAGGATTAGGATGAAGGCCACCACCAGGATGAGGGACCGCAACGAGGAGATTAGCGCCGAGATGAAGCCGTTGCCCAGGGCCGTGAAGTAGCCGGAGAGGAACACGTTCAGGCCGATGAACAGGAATACCGGGCTGAAGAGCTTGAGGCCGTCCCATGTCAGGGTGAACACGCTGCCGCCGTCCACGAACAGGCCGATGATGCGCGGCCCGCAGAGAAGGGAAATGGCCAGGATCAGCACGGAGCTGACGGCGATGGTGATGAAGCTGTAGCGAGTGGTCTCCCGGATCTTGGCGTGGTTTCCAGCGCCCGCGTTGTAGCTCACCATCGGTGCGGTGGCCACGGCAATTCCCATATAAATAGAGATAAAGAAGTAGTAAATATACATGATGATTGTCACCGCCGCGATGCCGTCTTCCCCGAAATACCGCATGATGATCAGGTTGAACAGGAAAGTGGTAATTCCCGTGGACATTTCCGTGAGCATCTCACTGCTGCCGTTGGTACAGGATTTTAGGAGAATACTCCAATCCGGCTTCGGGCGGCAGAACTTGATATGGCTGAATTTCAGGAAATATCCCAGGCCGATCAGCATGCTCACCGTGATGGACAGGAAAGTTCCCCAGGCTGCGCCCAAAGTTCCCATGCTCAGCCGTCCCACGAAAATGTAGTCCAGGATTACGTTCAGGACCAGTCCGGTGAGAGACATCACCATCCCGATGTTGGCTTTGCCGTCGGTGCGCACCAGGTACTCGAAGAACAGCTTGAAGGACATCGGCACCGTGCCCAGAAAAATCACGAAGGCGTACGGCACCACGTGCTCCATCAGCCGCGGGCTGCTTCCCAGAAAAACACAGATTGGTTCCAGGAACAGGATGCCCGCCGCGGTAAATGCAATAGAGAATATTAGGAGTGCAACGGCAATAAAAGTAAAAATTTCACCGGCCTCACGATCCCGTTTCTGCCCCAGCCGCTCTCCGATAATCGCTCCGGATCCCGTGGCCAGCATCACCGCAATTCCGAAGATGACGCAGGTCACCGGAATCACGATGTTGATTCCCGCTAGCGCATCCGAACCGGCATATTTCGATACGAAAAATCCGTCGATGGTCGTGTAGAACGACAGGAAAATCATGGTCAAAACGGATGGTATCAAATATTTTATAAAATGCAGATATGTCATTTTTGTTTCAAAACACTTCATTTTCAAATCCTCCTGCTTGCTTATTTCTTGTGATGGCTATATAGTAAAGGATATAGTAACTATAGTGTCAAGGGGGATTTTTATGAAAGATATGTTTTCCATCGGGGAACTTGCCAGATACCAGAATATCTCCAAGCAAACCTTGATTTTCTACGACAAAATCGGCCTGTTTCAGCCCGCTTACGTGGATCCGAACAATAAGTACCGCTACTACACCGCCCAGCAAATCGACTATCTGGACACCATTTTGATCATGAAAGAGCTGGGTTTTTCCCTGAGCGAAATTCAGGAGCACATGAAAAATTACACCATCGACACCTCTCTGGTCATCCTGTGGAAGCAGCTTTCCGTCATCGACCGGCAGATCAAACGCCTGCAGCTGGTTCAGCACCGGCTAGCGCATCGCTGCGAACAGATGGAGCACGTAAAAGAATTCCGCGAGGGCAATCAGGAGGTGACCGTAAAGGACATCCCCCAAAGCCGTATCCTCTTCGCCCCGGTGGACGCTCCGCAGTCCTTCCGGGAAATCAGCATCGCCACGAAGAAGTGTTTTTCTCAAGCGCTACAGGATGAACTCCCAATTTTCTTCCAAACCGGTGTCATTGTCCCGTATGAAAATATTTTGGACGGAAGATACACCGAGGCCTCCGTGGCATTCTTGCCCATCGAGAAAACAAAGAAAGCGAGGAACATTAAAATCCTGCCGGCAGGCAAGGTGGCCGGCATTTATCACTACGGTACGTACGAGTCCGTGGAACGGTCCTACCGGAAGCTGCTGAACTTCTGCCGGGAGCACGAGCTGGAGATTCTTTCGGATTCCTATGAGTTCTGTATCAACGATTACTTTTCCTCCGGCGACGAAAGCGAATTTATTACGGAGATTTTTTTCTATGTAAAATAAGGCATCTGCCGGCACAGGTGCTGCCGGGATTATAGGCGCCGGCGGAGGGCGGCCCAAATGTCTCCCCCGGCGCGACAGGCGTGGTGCTTCATCCCCCGCAAACCCTTATTCCTTCGTCTCGAGGCACCACGCCCTCGGCCCAAATGGCCCCGCCGGCGCGACAGGCGTGGTGCTTCATCCCCCGCAAACCCTTATTCCTTCGTCTCGAGGCACCACGCCCTCAGTCCAAATGCCTCCCCCGGCGCGACAGGCGTGGTGCTCCACCCCCCGCAAACCCTTATTCCTTCGTCCCGAAGCACCACGCCCTTGAGTCAAACAGCGCCGCCGGCGGGGTCGGCGTGGTGCCTCACCGACCGCACACCCTTGTTCCGGCGGGCGGAGCCCCTACAGCTTCCTCCTCCCCCCAAGACCGGGCAGGTCCCCTTCGCAGGTCTTCCGCAGACGCAGCTGGCACAATTCGTGGAAATGAAATAGGACTTTGGATGACAGCTGACACTTTTTGTCAGCTGTCCCAAAGTCCATGAATTTCCATGTTATTGTGCCCTGCGCCAGGAACTCGATGCCGTCCAGTTTTCTCGCCTCTTCCGCAAACACCTCAATAAATTCGTTTCCGATGATCATTCTCTTTTTCTCCGGATCGTCTACCCCGGCAAGCTTGTCCGGATAATCTCAAACGTAGTATGCGGACCGTTAACGGTTTGATTCTACTACAAAACGTATAAAAATAGCATCTTCATTTTCCCATTACTTAAACTCACAGGTAATAATCAAACAATAATCAACGCCGCTCTCCTTCAGGCATTTTCCATTCGTTTCGAGGATTCTTTCCGCCGGGACAGTGCTGAAAGAATCCCCCTCTGCATCCGCATAATACGCCGCGATTGGAATCGGTCCGTCCTCCATAAACGCGGTTCCCTGCAGGAATCCCACCGACGTCATTTTATTTTCGTTTGCCACCACGGGATTCTCAACCGCAGACTCCATGCCGCCGGCGCCCTCGCTGTCGCCCACCGAAACCATGTATTCCCCTTTATCGGAATCCAGAAGCACGCCGATCATCCCCTCTCCCCGGCGAATCTGCATCGTAGAGCACACTTTCGAACGAAGGAGCTTGCCCCTCATGTACTCCTTGGCAACAATCTCAACCTTCTTTGCACCGGAATCATTCGAGTATTCCAACACGCCATAATTCCTGTTAAGGGAGCTAAAAAGAGAATTCATCACTTTCTCATTTTCCGTGCCCGCGAATGAACGAACATAGTTTTTGTCAAAATACCCGTTGTCATTCAGATTTTTTACAATGATTGCGCCGCCGGCGACTACCACGAGAACCAGGGCCGCCACCAGCGACTTGATGGTCTTCTTCAGCTTGCTGTTTCTGTGAACGCTGTCCTTTAGAATCGCTAAAATATTCTTTTCCGATTGCTCTTCCACCGCTTCCCGTGCAATGTCCTCGCCGGCAAAAAACTCGTTTATGGAAATTCCAAGAATCCCGCAAATGTCCTGAAAAAGGCTCACATCCGGAAGGCAAACTCCCCGTTCCCATTTGGAAACCGATTTATCGGAAACCCCCAGCTTCTGCGCCAGTTGCGCCTGCGTCAGGTCCTCTGCTTTTCTTTTTACTGCGATATATGCGCCAATCTTACTCTGATCCATGATTTCCTCCTTCTTTTATAAGGAAATCATACAATATTCCCCCACCATTGACCACCCCTCACAGGTAGAGCTGCACTTTAGCGGACTTCCCAGCAAAAAAAGTCTTGTGGTACCGACATATTTCGTCGATTGCCACAAGACTGCAATTTCTTACTGCGTAACCGTGCTTCCCCAGAAAACAATTTTCGTAATTTCCGCTTTTTCGTTATACCACACGAATCCCACGGCGGCTCCGTCGCCGATCATCTTCACCGCTTCTTTTTCCGTCACCTTCCTGCAGCTCGACTTGACATCCATCCCCGACTCGTCCACATCATACACCCAGGAATAGAACGTCGCATGATCCGCCAGTTTTTCAGAAAGTTCATATTCCTTAAACTCCGGATCATCTCCGTCATAATTTGCCGGTGCGGTAACGATTTTAGATCCATCCTTGCCGATAATCGCCAGATACGAACCGAAGCCGCTAGCAACGTTGTCCAAATCGTACTCCAGATTCTGAGGGGCGCCTCCGGCAATCCGTTCATCCTTCCCATCGAAAAATTCCTTCACATCCCCGTCGATATCCAGAAGAAGGCGCGACTTCTCGTGGCGAAGCACTTTAATTTTCATATCGCCCTCCGGCTTAAGCTTAATCGCCTTGCTCTCTGAATCGTACGAATACCGATCGTACAAATCGGAATTCCCCACGGGATTCCCTTCGTCACCGTAAAACGCAAAGTGTCCGTCCTCGCCAAAACTAATTGTCTCATTGCTTGCCGAACCGTAGTGAACCCACTCATGCGCCGTCAAAAACTCCGGCCGTTCGTCCGAGCGTCCGCATCCCGCCAGCAGCAGTCCCGTCACTAAAAATATTATTGCGATAACCATGAATTGCCGATTTACTTTTGAAAAAACTCTATTCATCTACAATCTCCCAGTAACCGTTTTTAGGGGAACCATGTCTAATGAGCTTTTGTTGTGTATCATTTTAAAAAATATACAAATAACATTCGCATACCAAATTCATATCCTTACATACCTTTGATTTCGGCTGTTCGGCTTGTCGGGTATTGTCATCTGAATCAGATTCATTTCAATTACCGGTTGCCGTTAACCGTCCTAATTTTCTGAAATTGATGATAGGTTGATATTGCAATCGGTGCCCGATTTATTGTTTTCTCAAAGAGCTTTATTTTCGCAGGTTTAAGACCTTTATCGAGTTTTTATCGAGTTTTTTCGAGTCATCACTCGTTTTTTACATACCTACTAGCTCTTCCAACCCCCATAAGAACAATTTTTTCCTCTGCTCTCATCTTGTCTAATGTTGCTCTCGCTTGCTGCTTCGTGAATCCACATAACTCTCTAGTTTTTTCATTTGTAATGAACTCATTAGTATCAAGATATTCTAGAATCATCTCTTTAGCCTTTATGTACTGAATAGATTTATCCTTTGCATATTCTACGGTAGATTTCACAGCCTCATACATTCGAGCTGTAAGCATATATTCCTTTCCGAATAATTCAATCAATCCATCCTTAATCAACTGATTACAGGTTTTACTAGCCTGATCTCTCGTACCTTGTATAAGTATCTTTGCGTTTGATAAGGAAATTCTCCGATTATCCGTAAGGTATCTTAAAATCATCAACTCCCGAAGAGATAAATTGCGTTGCAGCATATCCTGTTCTCTCACAACAAATTTAACGAATTCAGGATCATCAACTGCACTGTAGATTGTCAACGATACTGCATCGTTATACGATGTATAAATCGGATACGGCTTTCCGGATGAAACCATTTCTTTATATATAATATCAACTCCCTGCCCAGTACGCTGAACATATTTTAATCGTTGTAGAGTCTCCGCAATCAATTTATTCCGCGGTGTAGATGGATGCGAAATAATATTATTTTCATTGATCCCTTCTAAGAACCCTCCCGGATTATCAATCACGATCCGATCAGGATAATGTTTAACATAAATCGCACCAGGATTCTGATAATCCCTATGTGCTAATGCGTTTAATAATGCTTCTTGAAACACTCGTTCTGGATAATCAACTATCTCTAAGCGAAACAAACCTACCTGTAAATTCATAATTCGGTTTGTATCATGAATACGAGCAGATAATCGATCAATAACAGACAAAATTGGTAACTTCATATCCAACCTAGCATCGTATTCATCAAGATTTTCTTCGGAATAATGTAGATAAATAACTTCGGCCTGAGGCAATAACCGACTAATAGCCGTTTCCTTTCCAACAAACAATAATCCCGCAATCGTAAGTTTAATAGAAGCGTCTTCATTTTTTATTAGTCCAAGGTCTTTTAGAAACGCGAAATCATCTAGTTCTGGGAGGGTCGATTCCAAATCTCTTGCCTTCAGTTTTTCCTTTAGTCTATATACTTCCAACTTGTTAATATCTAATTCAGTGCTTTCGACAACAATCTGACCAGAAAAATCAGGATTCTGTAGCACGGAATAGTTGTTTCCCATCTCGTCTGGGAAATATGGCTTAGAATTCTTTCCGAGACGCTTCAAGCATTTTCCACTGGATGTTGCATAGATAGTACCATTTGCTTCGACACTAATGGCAAGTACATCCCCTTCTGGACATTTAATAATCTCTATAGCCGTGAATAGCGACGGTCTTGTCTGATCATAAATTGACTCCATTATTTGTTGCGTATCGTAATCAGTACAACCTGTAATGCTACCATCGTCTTCAACACCAAAGAATACAGTCCCTCCTTGATAGACTCAAGATACCCCAACTTCGTTTCACCATTCAGATTCACAAGCTTGTCTTCTCCGATATTCGCTTTTTCCTTTGTCATCGGATATGAATTTCGAATCATAGAATGGCCATTCAAGACCTCCTCATAAGTCAGTCCGTTATCAGCGCCGTTTTTTAAAAATGGTGCTGATAACGGACTCCATATTCCGTCACCAACACCAATAAAATTAAAGGCATTATTCCATCTCAATCGTCCCCGGTGGTTTGCTGGTCAAATCATAGAATACCCGGTTCACGTGATCCACCTCGTTTACGATTCGGGTCATCACCTTCTGCAGGACATTCCACGGAATTTCCACAGCGGTTGCGGTCATGAAGTCGGACGTCTGAACCGCACGAAGTGCCACGGCGTAATCATAAGTACGGAAGTCACCCATAACGCCGACGGAGCGCATGTTGGTCAGCGCCGCATAGTACTGGCTGATGCTTCCGGCCAGTCCCGCGTTGGCAATTTCTTCCCGGTAAATGGCATCCGCATCCTGAACAATCTTCACCTTCTCTGCGTTAACCTCCCCGATGATTCGAATTCCCAGACCCGGACCCGGGAACGGCTGACGGTCTACAATGTAATCCGGCAGTCCGATTTCTCTGCCCAGCTGGCGAACCTCATCCTTGAACAGGCTGCGCAGCGGCTCCACGATTTCCTTGAAGTCCACGTAATCCGGCAGTCCGCCCACGTTGTGGTGAGACTTGATGACAGCGGATTTGCCCAGGCCGGACTCGATTACGTCCGGATAGATGGTGCCCTGTGCCAGGAAATCCACCTTGCCGATTTTCTTCGCTTCCTCTTCGAATACGCGGATGAACTCCTCACCAATAATCTTTCTCTTCTGCTCCGGTTCGGTTACGCCGGCCAGTTTATCGTAGTAACGCTGTTTCGCATCCACGCAGATAAAATTAAGATTGAACGGTCCTTCCGGTCCGAACACGGCAGCAACCTCTTCCGCCTCGTTCTTGCGGAGCAGGCCGTGGTCCACGAAAACGCAGGTCAGCTGTTTTCCGATTGCCTTGGACAGGAGTCCCGCAACGACGCTGGAGTCCACGCCGCCGGACAGTGCCAGCAGCACCTTTCCGTCGCCAATCTTCTCCCGCAGCTCTTCGATCTGTTTTTCTGCGAAGAAATTCATCTTCCAATCCTGATCGCATTTGCATACGTCCAGCACGAAATCCCGGATGAACTCTGCACCGTGTGCGGTGTGGTTTACTTCCGGATGGAACTGTACGCCGTAGAATCCTCTCTTCCGGTCTTCCATTCCCGCAACCGGGCAGTGATCCGTGTGCGCGGTCACCACAAAACCTTCCGGCGGCCGGCTGATGTAGTCCGTATGGCTCATCCAGCAGACATTCACATCGTCGGCACTCTTCAGGATGCCGCCCTTATCGTCGATTATCACGTCCGCACGACCGTATTCACTGGTCGGAGCGGAGTCGATTTTGCCACCCAGCATGTATGCCATCAGCTGCGCACCGTAGCAGATTCCCATAATCGGAACGCCCAGCTCGAACACGCCGGCATCGATGCTCGGTGCACCTTCGCCGTATGCGCTCTGTGGTCCGCCGGTAAAAATAATACCCTTTGGATCGAAGGCTTTGATGTCTTCCAGAGTGGTGCTCTCAAAGCCGCGGACTTCCGAATACACATTGCATTCCCGAACACGCCGAGCAATCAGCTGGTTGTACTGACCGCCGAAGTCCAGAATCAAAATTTTGTTCTGTGCCATTTTGGTACCTCTTCTCGTTCTTTTTACTGTTCTTTTGCGATTAATCTTAAAAGTGCATCAGCGCCAACACGCTGATGCACCGTTATTATACATTCTGCGTCTCGTTTTTCAACTATCGTCTTACGGTAGCAACGCTGTTGTCCTTCAGGACAACGTCGTGAGCGCCGCCCTCAACGATACTGGTTGCGGATACCAGAGTAAGCTTCGCTTCCGCCTGCAGCTGCTTAATGCTCAGCACGCCGCAGTTGCACATGGTGGATTTCACCTTGTCCAGGGACAGCTTTACGTTGTCGTGCAGAGAGCCGGCATACGGAACGTAGGAGTCTACACCTTCCTCGAACTTCAGCTTCGCGTCGCCGCCCAGGTCGTATCTCTGCCAGTTTCTGGCTCTTGCGGAACCTTCGCCCCAGTACTCCTTCATGTAGTTTCCGTTAACCATGATTCTTGCGGATGGGGACTCGTCGAAACGAGCAAAATATCTTCCCAGCATGATGAAGTCCGCACCCATTGCCAGAGCCAGGGTCATGTGGTAATCGTGAACGATACCGCCGTCGGAGCAGATCGGAACGTAGATGCCGGTCTTCTCATAGTATTCGTCTCTTGCTTTTGCAACTTCCAGCACAGCAGAAGCCTGTCCGCGACCGATACCCTTCTGCTCTCTGGTGATGCAGATGGAGCCGCCGCCGATACCGATCTTTACGAAGTCCGCACCGTGCTCTACCAGGAAGTCAAAACCTTCTTTATCGACAACGTTTCCGGCACCCACCTTAACGGCGTCTCCGTAATTGTCGCGAATCCACTTGAGGGTGATTGCCTGCCACTCGGAGTAACCTTCGGAAGAGTCGATGGTCATCACGTCTACACCGGCCTCTACCAGTGCAGGAACTCTTTCCTTAAAGTCTCTGGTGTTGATTCCGGCACCAACTACATAGCTCTTGTTGGCATCCAGCAATTCGTTCGGGTTGGATTTATGAGAATCGTAGTCCTTACGGAATACCAGACTCTTGAGGTGCATCTCATCGTCTACGATCGGCAGCTGGTTCACCTTGTTGTCCCAGATGATGTCGTTCGCCTCGGACAGGGTGATGCCTTCTTTTCCGTATACCAGCTTGTCCATCGGAGTCATGAACTCGGAAATCTTCGTGTCCGCATCCAGACGGCTGACTCTGTAGTCCTTGCTGGTTACAATGCCCATCAGCTTACCGTTGGCAGTACCGTCCTCGGTAATCGCGATGGTGGAATGACCGGTTCTTTCCTTCAGGTACAGAACATCCTTCAGGGTCTGATCCGGCTTCAGGTTGCAGTCGCTGGTTACGAAGCCCGCCTTGTAGCTCTTTACCTTGCGTACCATGTTTGCCTGGCTTTCGATGGACTGGGATCCGTAGATAAACGCAACGCCGCCTTCCTTTGCCAGAGCTACGGCCATATGGTCGTCAGATACCGCCTGCATTACTGCAGATACCAGTGGAATATTCATGGTAATCGCCGGCTCCTCACCTTTCTTAAACTTGGTAATCGGAGTCTTAAGCGACACATTTTCTGGTCTTGCTTCCGCGCTGGAGTAGCCCGGAATCAGAAGATATTCACTAAATGTTCTGGATGGTTCCTGAAGAACAATTGCCATTGTACACCTCTTTCTTTCTCACTTCGCAACAGTATTTTAAATCATAAATTGTATTCTAATATAGCACAAAAACGTTGATTTTTAAAGGTTTTTTTGCACTCTTCTTCACTTTGTTAAATTGCACAACCGCATTATTTGACCTTGTTGTTATTTAACAAATATTGCTTTTTATTTTCCCCCTAAAAGCACTTCCGCCGCGGCTTTCAGGGTTCCGTCCTCACCCACATTTCCCGGGAAGATGACGTACGGCGTTCCCGGAAAACGGCTTTCCGCTCCGGTCTGCCACACCGGAATTCCCGGCTGAATCTGTCCCAGCACGCGAGCTTTTTTTACCGCCAGCGCCTTGGTACCCACATCGCTGGAAGTGATGCCGCCTTTTGCGATGACGAAAGCCGGTGTGACCGACAGCCGTCCCACCAGAGACTGCACCGCATCGGAAATCCGCACGGAGAGGCGCAGCTCGTCCTCCCGGTCGCCGGTATCCGCCGTAATCAGGCCTCGGGTGGTGTAGCAGCACACCGTCTGCCCGTTCCGGATGCAGCGCTCCTCCTCTGCCAGGCAGCGCGCCACTTCCTGCTCAAAGGCTCCCTCGTCCCGAACCAGCGTCGCATCCAATTCAATAAACGCAATGTCCTCCCGCTCCCGGAGCCGGCTCAGCTGCCGGGTGGTTTTGTCCGTATGGGAACCCACCACGATGATTCCGCCGTTGGAGGTTTTCTTCTGTACCATATCCTCCCGGGTCAGAAGCGGTCTTTCGGAAATGCCGCCCAGCACCCGTACCAGGGATGCCGCCGTCCGGAACAGGAAGTTCTTGCCGGCGGCCATGGCCCGAAGCAGCGCAACGCAGAACACCTTCAGGTCCGGATAATCCACCGCATTCACCACGACTTTATTGAAATCCTTCACGTCCATCAGCTGCTGCTGAATCCGGTCGAAATTCATTTCATGCAAATCTTTCAAGGAGATGCAGGTCACCGCTTCCTTCCGGAACTTTCCGCCGGTCTTCTCCTCCACGTACTCCGGCAGGGTCTTCGACACGTATCCGAAGGTGGGGTCCTTGGCGAACTCCGTTTCATTGGCCGGCACCAACTCTTCGCCGTATTTCACATAGTGGATGTTGTCCAGGGTGAACCGGCCCCCTTCCTTGAAAAACGGGCACAGAATCTCCCCGTCTACCGGAAGTCCCGTATTCTTCTCATACTCTTCCCGCAGAATCTCTGTTTCCAGCGGAAAATGTCCCCGCAGGGTACTGTCGCTTCGGCTCACGAAAAGATATTCTTTGCCGGCCGCCTTTGCCGCCTTGTCGGTGGCCTCCGCGATCTCCCGGTGTGCTTTTATCGTTTCCGCCTCCGTAAAACCCCTGGAATTGGTCAGCACGTAGAACAGATTCTCTTCCTCTTGAAAACCCGCCGCCAAATCTTCCGGCGTCCAGTGGGTATACACCGACACGTCGTGCACCGTCTGCACCCCTGTCGGATCATCGTCCAGTACCACCAGCTTCTTCCGATTCCGGCGAAGCTCCTCCTGCAGCAGCGCATCCACGTGCGCTTCATCGATTTCCGCATACTGCGTCAAAATATCTGCCTGTTTCTTCATATATCTCTCTCCTGTCCCAATAGCAGAATCCCCTCGTACTTGCTATAATATTTCTGATTTATATTGTAATATATCGGCGGAAAGATTTCCACTCACTATGGCATTAAGAAAATAAAACACTTGACAACGGGCATCTCGCCGGTTCCCGCATGAAGAAAGGATTTTTTTATGAAGATTGTAATCGCGCCGGATTCCTTCAAGGGATCCCTCACCGCATCTCAGGTCTGTGACATCGCGGCAAACGCCGCCCGGGAGGTATTCCCGGAGGCTGCCATTCAGAAGCTTCCCCTGGCGGACGGCGGAGAAGGCACCGCGGAAGCGCTGATGAACGTCCTCCCCGGTGAAATCCGCACCCTGCAGGTCCGCGGTCCTTTAGGGACTCCGGTGACCGCCCGCTACGGCATCGTTCCATCCGCACCCACCGCTTCTGCACGGGAAACGCCGGAGCATCCCCTCCCAAAAACAAAAATCGCCATCATGGATATGGCCGGCGCGTCCGGCCTGACCCTGGTGCCCGAGGCGGAGCGGGATGTCTTCCATTCCAACACCTTCGGCACCGGCGAGATGATTCTGGATGCCATCTCTCAGGGCTGCCAACACATCTACCTGGGCCTGGGCGGAAGCGCTACCAGCGACGGCGGGATGGGCATGGCCGCCGCCCTTGGCGCCGTGTTCCGGGACGAAAACGGCATGTCCCTGGATCCGGTGCCCGCATCCATGCATCGGATTGCGGTGGTGGATATCTCCCGACTGGACCCTGCCGTTTACCGGATTCCCATCACCGTCATGAGCGACGTGAAGAACCCTCTCCTTGGGCCGGAAGGCGCGGTGTACGTGTATGGACCCCAGAAAGGTATTCCGGCAGAGCGGTTAGCCGACATGGATCAAGCCATGGTCCACTACATCGATTGCGTAGAATCCGCCCTCCCCAAAAAATCCATCCGCCACGCGCCGGGTTCCGGGGCGGCCGGAGGTCTCGGCGCCGGACTGCTTGCTTTTACCCGCAGCGAAATTTCCTCCGGCATCGAGACGGTATTGAAGCTTCTGGAATTCGATAAGCATCTGGAATCCGCGGACCTGGTCATCACCGGTGAGGGGCGCATGGATTTCCAGTCGGCCTACGGCAAAGTGGTGGCCGGCGTGGCGGCGCACTGCAAAACCCATCAAATACCTTGCTTTGCCCTGGCGGGAAGCATCGAGGACGGCGCCGAGGCGCTGTATGATTTCGGAATTTCCGGGATGATGCCCCTGGTGGACCGCATTGAATCCCTGGATTCGGCCATCCGCGATGCGGAGAAGAATTGCTTCCGCGCGGCGGTGCGACTGCTCCGCATCGTGAAGGCCGGGATGGAAGTGCGGGGGTAGCCGTACGCAAACCGTGCCGGCTCCCGGGCCGCTTTTTCTAATATTTCCGCCCCGGAGTTTGCGTACGAAAACCGAATTCATTGGCTTTCCGGGCTGCCGTACGCAAACCGTGCCGGCTCCCGGGCCGCTTTTTCTAGTATTTTCGGCCCGGAGTTTGCGTACGGAAACCGAATTCATTGGCTTTCCGGGCTGCCGTACGCAAACCGTGCCGGCTCCCGGGCACACAGAAAAGAGGTGAGCCGAACAGACTCACCTCTTCCATCATCCTATTCCATTTTCAATACTTGAAACGCCTTTGCGGAAATCTTCGAACTGCCCTTATTCAAAAGCTCATTCACAAAATATCCGGCAGCAACACATACCGCCAGCGACACGACATACACGACTGCCAGCCGCATTCCATCCAGGCTTTCCTGGTACCCGTACAACAGCATGCACAGCTGAGCGTATCGCCGTCGAAACTTCGTACTTCTTGTTCGCACAACAGATTACGCCCCCCAATAAAAACAGTTTCATGCACCAGAAGGCACGGTTAAATACAATGTGTTTATGAATACTCCCATTAAAGCAAACTGAATGTACCGATTCAGCGTGTACTTTGCAAGGGATCCCTTCTTTCGCCCGGACTTTGCCGCAAAGTACCTAATATTATCGTAATAGAGTATCCTCTTCTTCATTCTCCCCTTTAATCTCTTACTCCTTCTCCTCCGGATTTAAATTTCCTCCTTCCGGAGTCTGTTCCACCGTCTCATCCGGGACCTCTGTCGGCGGCGTCTCCCGGAATTCCACCCGGACGCGGCTGGTTTTACGAACATTTTTTACCGTAACCGAATCGGCGGAAGGGTCGAATTCGATGGCTTTGCCGTTCACCGTCGCACCGGCGATTTCATATCCCTCTTCCGGCGTCACGGCGAACTCCACATCCTTGCCCCACTTTACCCAGCGGGACCCGGTAATCGTTCCGTGGATGCCGTGGGATGTGGTCACTTTAAATTTCTCCGTATAGTTCAGGCCTTTAATGCGGAGAATCATGGCGATGCGCGGATTTCCGTTGTACTGACCGTTCACGGTTCGCAGCATGCGGGACAGCTTCAGGTACCCGTTTTTGTCGCAAATGCTGCCGTTGTTCACCATATACCAGAGCATTTTTCCGGTGCCTTCTTCTCTGCCGGCATAAATCTGGATGTGATGCCCTTTTCCGTTCTTCTTCACCACGGAAACCAGGTCGCCCTTCTTGAGACTCTTGGTTCCCTTTCGCTTCACCAAAGTGGAGGCATAGACCCCTTTCTTGGCAATCTTAATCTGCTGGAATTTCTTGTTCTTCCGAACTTTCTTCTTATCTTTCCCTTCGATGCTCTGACCCTGCACCCAGAATTTCTGACCCACCGGAAGCACCTTGTACCGTTGGAGACACCAGGATGCGTAGTCCGCACAGTTCAGCTGCACTCTTCGGTGAATTTTCGTCAGATGTTTTCTATTGAAATTCTTATCGTATTTCTTCGTCGGTGAACCCGGGTCTCCGTGGTATTTAGCTTTTTCGTTGGAAACCTTGATGGCCACCATCCGGCACTGCTCCAGCCAATCGTTTACGTTCATGGTTCGGGTAAACGCACAGGCTTGGTTTTCCCGCATCATGGGATACACACCACCCATCATGCTCACCATCATTACCACAATCAGCGTACGACAAATTCCTCTTTTGTATTTTCTTTTCGAATTCATTTCTCCCCCCTGATAATTTGAATTACATAATTACACAAGATACATTGTGCTACCCCCCCATTTTTATGTCAAGTAACCATTAGTTTAATATCTTGTTATATTATATATGTTCGTCGCATTCTCTTCTTATGGGAAAAGGGCAGCCCGGGTTGCCGGAAGCTCGGCCGGGCCATGTTGGCGTGGCCCGACGAAGAATTAAGGCTTTGCAGGGAGGGCGACGCCAACTGAGGCGCCGGCGGACCGGGATAATCCGGACCAGGTTGGCGTGGCCCGACGAAGAGTTAAGGTTTTGCGGGGAGGGCGACGCCAACAAGGGCGCCGGCGGACCGGGAAAATCCGGGCCTGGTTGGCGTGGCCCGACGAAGAATTAAGGTTTTGCGAGGAGGGCGACGCCAACAAAGGC
>Ga0129312_1001175_pt1 | contig 16380 bp, 14 predicted proteins | sample O827metagenome_FD_94434 | JGI IMG/M metagenome (GOLD analysis project Ga0129312, IMG submission 94434) | Orangutan group fecal microbial communities from Wisconsin, USA - O827 metagenome | ecosystem: Host-associated > Mammals > Digestive system > Large intestine > Fecal | place: USA: Wisconsin... | reverse complement strand
GCTGGATCAGATTTTCCTCACAGTATTCTTCGAAGAACAGGTTCACGATATCGCCCTTGGTATGACGGTCTTCGAATTCAACGTTGTGTTCCCTGGCAATTGCCTTGGCTTCTTCATCGGTTGCTACCGCATCAAAGTCAACCCCTGCATATTTCTTAATGCAGTCAGTCATGGTGATCCGTTCAAACGGCTTGCCAAAATCCAGTTCAATGCCGTTATATACAAATCTGGTTGTACCAAGCACTGCTTCTGCCAGATAACGGAACATGGACTCGGTCAGCTCCATCATTCCTTCGTAATCGGTATAAGCCTGATATAACTCCATTAAGGTAAATTCCGGATTGTGTCTGGTATCTACACCCTCATTACGGAATACTCGTCCGATTTCATATACTCTTTCAAGACCACCAACGATCAGTCTCTTCAGATATAATTCCAAAGAGATACGAAGCTTCACATCTTCATCCAGTGCGTTATAATGGGTTTCAAAAGGTCTTGCGGCTGCGCCACCGGCATTGGATACCAGCATCGGGGTTTCGACTTCCATGAAGTCTCTGCCATCTAAGAACTTACGGATTTCCTTAATAATCCGGGAACGCTTAATGAATACCTCTTTGCTGTCGGCATTCATGATTAAATCGACATATCTCTGACGATAACGGGTATCGGTATCGGTCAGTCCATGGAACTTCTCCGGCAGAATCTGTAAGCTTTTCGTCAGCATGGTCATTTCCACTGCATGAATGGAAATTTCACCGGTCTTTGTGCGGAATACATATCCCTTAATACCATAAATATCGCCAATATCGGATTTCTTGAAGTCCGCATAGGCCTCTTCGCCGATGGCGTCCTTCGCTACATAGACCTGGATGGTTCCCTTCAAATCCTGGATATTACAGAAGGAAGCCTTGCCCATCACACGCTTGAACATCATACGTCCTGCGATAGATACCATAATCGGGTCTGCATCCATGATGGCTCTTCTCTCATTGTAATCGGCATTCAGCACTTCCCTTGCTTCTGCTTCCTCCATGCCCTCTACATTGGGAGCTGCATGTCCTGCAAGAAGCTTTTCCTCATGTGCAATATATAATCCCTTCGCTTCATCGGTATGATGAGTCTGATCATACCTGGTAATCTGAAAGGGATCCTTGCCTGCTTCCTGTAAAGCTGAAAGCTTCTCTCTACGAACCTTCAGAAGCTGATTCACATCCTGCTCCGGCTTCTGATTATTTTGTGGTTGCTTATTCTGTTCTGCCACGATAACACTCCTTATCTGTTACTTAATTGGAACGCTGGATTTCCAATACTTCGTACTTTAAAACACCTGCCTGGGTCTCTACTTCAACAATATCCTTTACTTTATGTCCAATCAGGGCCTTGCCTACAGGGGATTCATTGGAAATCTTTCCCTTAAGGCTGTTTGCTTCGGTAGAACCAACGATTTTGTAATCCAGATCTTCGTTAAACTCAAGGTCACGGATCTTCACACGGCATCCGATGCTGATCTTGTCAAGATCAACTTCATCTTCATCAACAACTTCTGCATTCTTAAGGATCTTCTCTAATTCCTCAATTCTTGCTTCGATATCTCTCTGCTCGTCCTTCGCTGCATCGTACTCTGCATTTTCGGACAAGTCTCCCTGCTCTCTTGCTTCCTTAATCTTCTGTGCGATCTCACGTCTTTTGACTACCTTGAGATCGTGAAGCTCTTCCTCATATTTACGAAGACCTTCGTAAGTAAGTATGTTTTTCTTTTCTTCCATCACAATCGCCCTTTCATTCTATCTTTCTATTGTAACTACCCAAAATACAGTCCTGAATAGTTATATACGTCTTATATTTCCATAGTGAACTAATGTATTATACCCATTTTTCACTGTAGCGTCAAGGAATTTCCACGCCAGCGCCCTGCGGATTACCACCGCACCGTCCGGAATTCTCCGGTCAAAAAGCAGTATCATCCCATATTCTTCATACAGATAATTCTGAAGGCTCTCTGAAACCGTTCCTTCCTCTCCCGTCCAGACAACCTGCTTAAGTCTTGGCAGATAAGGAATCAGCAGCTCCATCAACTGCTCTGCATCCTGCATTCCCTGATTCCATTCCTCCGGAAGATAAAGGGTGTCAAACGGACGTTGCGCATAGAGCCACGCCTGCAATATACAGAAGGGCAGGTCCTGCGCTGCCATCGGCCACGCTTTTTCCTGAAACTGCCTGCTATAAAGCATTTCCCAACAATCGTAATCACATTCCGCTCTTCCCTTAAGCTTTTCCAGTTCCTTTTGCAGCTCCAAAACCTTCCATTCCTTAGGCTTCTTCCGGAACAGGCTCTTCCTCCGGTACTCCGGCCAAAGCGCATAATAGAGAGAAACACTGCCGGAAGGAATCGGGAGATGCCTTTTCACTTCATGAATTTCTACAGACTTTTCATAAATTCCATCTGCCTGCATCATCAGGTAAAAGATATGATATTGTCTTTTCGACATTTACAGCTCCTGTTCACCTGGCGGGGATCAGGCCTATCCGCTCCGGCTGTTACCATGGAACCGGAAACAATTCCCCTCACTTATGAATAAGAGTATGCCGGTTATTCTTAAATTAGAAGTCCATTCTGCCGGATTGGCATATTACCTCCAGAGTCACTGGCACATTTACCAGCCCACCCGGATTGAATTACTCTGTAAATATCTGCTGCACCGTCTCCTTTAAGGTCTCAAAATCTTCGATTTCATTCACCTTTCTGCGCAGCGCAGCCGAACGGGGATAGCCTGCCGTGTACCAGGCAATATGCTTACGCATTTCACGCACTGCCGTATATTCTCCCTTTAATTCAAGCTCCATCTGGGCATGACGCAGAATTGTATCACATACCTCATCCGCAGTGGGACGTTCCGGAAGTTCACCGGTATCCAGATAATGATTGATCTCCCGGAAAATCCATGGATTTCCACGGACGGCACGCCCGATCATCACCCCATCGCAGCCGGTCTGCTGCAAAAGAGCTGCCGCAGATTTTCCATCCGTCACATCGCCATTTCCAAATACCGGAATGGACACGGCAGCCTTCACCTGCGCAATGATATCCCAGTCCGCTTTGCCGGCATAATACTGTTCCCTGGTTCTTCCATGAACCGCTACGGCTGCGGCGCCGCTCTGCTCTGCAATCCTCGCAATCTCCACGGCATTTATATGCTCCTCGTCAAAGCCTTTACGGAATTTCACGGTGACGGGCTTGTGAATCGCCTTTACGGTACGGCTGATAATCTCTTCCACAAGCTTCGGATTCTTCATCAGCGCCGAACCCTCACCATTATTTACCACCTTTGGAACCGGACAGCCCATGTTGATATCCAGAATATCAAATGGCTTTTCCTCAATCCGCTTTGCCATCTCACTGATAATTACAGGATCCGAGCCAAACAGCTGCAGGGATACCGGATGCTCCCCCGGATCAGTCTCCATAAGCTCTTCGGTATTCCGGTTCTTATAGTAAATCGCCTTGGCACTCACCATTTCCATGCAGACAAGGCCGGCACCCTGTTCTGCACATAACACACGAAATGGCAGGTCGGTTACCCCTGCCATTGGTGCCAGTATCGTATTATTTTGAAGAGTTACCTCTCCGATCTGTATTTTTCTCATAAATAATTCGAAGTCCTTCCAATGTAAGATCCCGGTCATAAATCTGGATCTCGTCTGTTTCGTCCGCGATAATTCTTCCAAGTCCGCCGGTTGCTACCACCTTCATGTTGTCATAGCCGCTTTCCTTACGCACCTGACGGATGATGTATTCGGTCTGCCCGATCTGTCCGTATACAAGTCCTGCCTGCATACTGCTGATGGTTTCCTGTGCCAGAATGGACTTCGGCTTCTTAATCTCGATTTCCGGAAGCTTCGCTGTATCCTCCCAGAGAGCCTTCGCAGAAATCCGGATTCCGGGAGCTGTAATTCCTACGGAAAAGGAACCATCCCCGGTGACAAGGTCATAGGTCGTTGCTGTTCCGAAATCAATAACAAGTGCCGGCCCGCCATATTTTTCATAGGCTGCCACCACATCCACAATACGGTCTGCTCCGATTTCGCGCGGATTCTCAGAGGTCACACGGATACCGGTTTTTACCCCTGGACCGACAATCATCGGAGCTCTTCCAATGTATTTCGTAATGCCGTTAACCAGGGAATGCATCACATTCGGTACAACGCTTGCCATGATGACTCCCTCGATTTCTTCCTTTTCCACCTCATTCGTACGAAGCAGCTCGCGCAGCGTAATTCCATACTCATCGGAGGTTCTGGGCTGTTTGCTCATCATCCGGAAGGTGGTCTTTAAACTCTTTCCGTCATAAATGCCCATTGTAATATTTGTATTGCCAACATCAATGACCAGCAGCATATTCGTTCCTTTCCTATTCACACATTTCGTAACTGTTCAGCACTTTCACAGTTACGATGCAAAATCCATTCCAAATCGGCTTCGCCGATGGGATTTTGCATTACTGAATCATTTTCTTACGGTCTCAGCAGTAAATACTTCGACCTGTACTGAATAGTTACCCCATTTCTATATATTCCGGTTTTTTGGAGAATAAGGATCTGAATCATTACCATGACTTCAAACAGCAGATCCTCTTACAAGCCCTCTTCATCCAGCAGTTCGCTCATATCCTCATGCAGCACAACCGCCTTGTAATATAAGCTTAAGGACTCAAACAGCTCCTGCCGTTTCCTTCTTACTTCACTGATTAACAGTCCGCTTCCGATATCGTCATAGAGATAATCCTCCGGCGCATATTCCGTCCGCAGCTCTACATTGCCATTTTGATCGAATTCAATCGTGAAGATGCCGCCGATCTCTTCGGTAAAAAGCACACAGATAATATGGAGCTCTTCCTGTATTGAAGCAGGAATTCCCTTGAACAGTTCATTAAAATAATATTTCTTATCATACGCATTGGCTCCGCAGAGCACAACTCGTTCTTCCTCCGGAACATCCTGTCCCGGCTTGTTTGCTTCAGACATACTCATACAATCCTCTCACTGATACCTCTCCTGCATAAACAGGTACGATACCGTTCTCCTTTGTTTTTACCAGAAGCTGTCCATGATTGTCAATCCCCAATGCGATACCCCCGAACTCTCCCTTCGGGTCAAGAACCCGCACCGGCTGATCCAGATTGATCAGATGGGAAATATAATCCTCCTTCATAAGTGACAGATCTGCGGTCTGTAAAAACTGCTCATACCGGACGGCAAATGCTCTCAGAATATCATCCCGTACCGCATCACGTACATCCTCCGGGCGTTCCTCCGTATGCGTTTCCTCATCCCACTGCCAGTGCATGCCACTTTCAATAAAAAGGGAGGTCGCCTTGCCCGCAATCTCTTCCGGAAATTCCTTCTGGTTCACATTGATCCCAACCCCACAGGCCAGTGCATAAGGATGTTCCTTCTGTGTCTTCCCTTCCGGAAAAGCCACATCCTGCTCTAACATCGTTGCCTCGGTCAGAATGCCGACCACCTTTTTCTTATGATGCACGAGGTCATTGGGCCATTTAATCTGACAGTCCAGCCCTGTTGCCTCTTTAATTCCTTCCTGACAGGCAAGTGCCATAATCAGCGTCAGCACCGAAGCCTGCTCCATTGTCACATCCGGGCGAAGCAGAAGCGTCATGTATAAATTAGAACCGGCAGGAGATTCCCAGGCTCTTCCCCTTCTTCCCCTGCCGCTTATCTGGCGTTCTGCCTGAACCAGTGTGCCTTCCGGTGCACCGGTCTTTGCCCGACGGATAACTTCAAGATTGGTAGAATCAATCTCTTCCCGTTTATCAATCGTAAATTTCATATCTGCTCCCTGTTATAACGTAGCTGCCATAATCGCCTTGATGGTATGCATACGGTTCTCTGCCTCATCAAAGACTACCGACTGCGCCGATTCAAATACTTCGTCTGTCACTTCCATCTCTTTTAATCCGAACTTCTTGCCGACTTCCTTGCCGGTTACGGTCTTCAGATCATGGAATGCAGGCAGGCAGTGCATAAAGATCGCCTGTGGTCCGGCATTTTCCATCACGGCACGGTTGACCTGATAAGGACTTAAGGAGCGGATCCGCTCATCCCATACGGTATAAGGCTCGCCCATGGATACCCATACATCTGTGTAAATGACATCGGCGCCCTTCGTTCCTTCGGTAACATCCTCGGTAAGGGTGATCGTTCCACCGCTCTTTGCCGCAATTTCCCTGCATTGTGCCACCAGTGCCTCATCCGGGAAGTAGCTCTTCGTGGTGCATGCCGTAAAATGCATACCAAGCTTTGCACAGACTACCATCAGCGAATTTCCCATATTGTAACGGGCATCGCCCATATAAGTAAGCTTTACACCTTTGATTCTTCCAAGCTTTTCTTTAATTGTTAAAACATCTGCCAGCATCTGCGTCGGATGGAATTCATTGGTTAATCCGTTCCATACCGGAACTCCCGCATACTTCGCCAGATCTTCAACGATCGTCTGCTCGTAGCCACGATACTCGATTCCGTCAAACATTCTGCCTAACACACGCGCAGTATCGGCAATGCTTTCTTTCTTGCCGATCTGGGAACCCGAAGGATCCAGATACGTTACCTCCATACCAAGATCATGTGCTGCCACCTCAAAGGAGCATCTGGTACGTGTACTGGTTTTTTCAAAAATCAGTACGATATTCTTGCCCTGATGCATCTCCTTGGTAAGGATTCCCTTTTTCTTCTTATCTTTCAGCTCTGCTGCCAGATCCACCAGATACAGAATTTCTTCCGGTGTATAGTCCAGTAACTTTAAAAAGCTTCTACCTTTTAAGTCCATCTGCCTTCTCTCTCCATCTCTTCTTTTGTTTTAATTTTCAATTATCCGTAATTGTTCCACATCATGCAGATTCCGGCCATATAGACGTTATCTGTTTTCTTCATAAAAGCATCTGTCACGATTAACAGATAAAATGCTTATTCGTTCTTAATAATTTCCTTCAGGGAAGCCGCAAGTCCTGCCACTCCCTGAATTTCAGAAGGGATAATGATCTTGGTTGCCTTACCGTCTGCCGCCTTTTCGAAGGCTTCCAGACTCTTAATGCGAAGGACTGCCTCATCTGCTCCTGCTTCACGCAGCATACGGATACCGTCTGCGGTTGCCTGCTGTACCTTTAAGATGGCTTCTGCTTCACCTTCTGCCTCACGGATCATCTTTTCCTTTTCAGCTTCTGCGCGGAGAATGGCAGACTGCTTATCTGCTTCTGCTTCCAGAATGGCTGCTTCACGCTTACCTTCTGCAATCGTAATGCTTGCTTTCTTCTCACCCTCTGCTCTGGTAACGGCTTCACGACGTTCACGTTCTGCCTTCATCTGACGCTCCATGGCGTTCTGAATTTCTGCAGGGGGAATAATATTCTTAAGCTCAACACGGTTTACCTTGATACCCCAGGGATCCGTTGCCTCATCCAGGGAAGCTCTCATCTTGGTATTAATGGTCTCTCTGGAAGTCAGTGTCTGATCCAGCTCCAGTTCACCAATGATGTTTCGAAGTGTTGTTGCGGTCAGGTTTTCGATCGCCATAATCGGATTTTCCACACCGTATGCATAAAGCTTCGGATCGGTGATCTGGAAAAACACAACGGTATCAATCCGCATGGTTACGTTATCCTTCGTGATTACCGGCTGAGGTGCGAAGTCCACTACCTGCTCCTTTAAATTGATCTTGCGGGCCACCTTATCAAATACAGGAATCTTGATATGAAAGCCAACAGACCATGTGGACTGATAAGCTCCCAGACGCTCCACAACATAAGCATAAGCCTGCGGCACAATCTTAATGCTGGATGCTAAAATCACCAGAACAAAGATGAAAACCAATAAAACCAATACTGCTAATACTCCCATTTCTTTCTCCTCTCCATTAAAAAGCTGCTGCTTTTACTGCTTTGGCGTAACGATCAGCTTGACTCCACTGACACGCTCTATAATAACAACGCATCCTACCGGAATGGCTGCTTCTTCATCGGTACTGCGGGCACTCCATTCCTGACCGTTCACGGTCACCTGCCCGATTCCCTGAAGATTATTAATTTCACTGATTACAATGGCCTGCTGTCCGATCAGACTCTCCACATTTGTCCTCACACGATCCTTGTTAAAATATTTCACAGCTACCGGACGGGTAAAGAACAGTAACAGGGCTGATACCGCAAGAAATAACACAATCTGAACCCATAACGGTGCATGAACCGCTGCTGCCAGCGTTGCCACAAGGGCACCTCCCGCAAACCAGATTGTTGTAAGTCCCATTGTGATAATCTCGATAATGACCAGTACGACAAACACGATCAGCCAGATCGTAATCATTGAACTCATACTTACTCCCTCTCCCTGTCCTCCCAGGGTCTTGTGTTTACCAGAAGACGTGATCTCCGATAACGTAGCCGTCATGGCGTCCGGCTCTTCTAAAGTAGGTTGCTCCCCCTACTGAAGTTTCTCCATTGATCGCAGCCTGTGCTGCCTGGGTGCAGGCATCCGGAATATTACCTTCGTAAACCCTTGCCACCTTTCCCGACATGGCAGGTGTGAACTGTCCGGAGGAATAAATGACTCCGTAAATGCTGCCCGGATAGGCCGGACTCTTCACACGGTTCATAACAACCGCTCCGACACCAAGCATTCCCTCATAGGGCTGATTGCCGGCTTCACAGTAGATCAATGCTGCCAGAAGTCTTGTTTCATCAGCATCTGCTGAAACAGCGCCACGGTTCGCAATTCTCTTCCTCTCTGCTGCCTCCCGCTCTCTGGCACGGACCACTTCAATCGTCTCTCCTTCATCAATATGAAAATTAATCTGAATGTATTCCGTTCTGACATATCCGATTGCACCTTCATAGTCGATGCTGACCCAGTCATCGTTTATAATTTCGATAAAGTCTACCGCATCATCCTTTGCAAGGTAGCAGATCGTTTCTGCTTCTTCGTTCGGTTCCATCCTAACACGTACTGCTTCTGAATTGAGCTTCACGATCCAGTTCCCGACATCCTCTGCCATCTTCTCGGCATCTTCTCCAAAAATGAGATATTCGTCCTTCGCCCAGCCGATCACATTGCCGGATTTGATCTTCGTCCAGCCGTTCTCCTGCTCTAAGATTGTGCCTCCACAGTCCTTATACAGGAACCCGACCTTCTCTGATTTTTCATTCGCCTGTGCACGGACGTTCAGCGCATTCTGGACATTCGCCATGGCAAGCTCAGTTTCCATACGTGCCTGCTCGGCTTCAAACTTCTGATAGATATTAAGCTCTTCCTGCTGCTTCTCCGGTTCGTCCACGGTGAAATCATTGGGATCTAACACAGTACCCACGCCGGAGCACATGAAGTCATGTCCTTCCTTTTCTCCGGCCTGAACGGTTATTTCCTCTGTCAGTAAGAATCCCATGCAGATACTTAATCCTGCAAGGCATACTAACAGCCTCTTTCTCCGATCCATGATGTTTCCTCCACTATACATGAACAAGATGTTACAAACTTGTTACGTAATATGTGGATAATATTAACAAATGGTCTAATTCTTGTCAAGTTTGCGGGGTGTTTTAACCCAGTGTCCTGCACTTTTCCACGCAGGCAGATACTGCATGCATCACGCTGCTGCGGAATCCGCGGTCCTCCAAAACCTGTACGGCATCAATGGTTGTGCCCCCCGGAGAACATACCATATCCTTCAGCTCTCCCGGATGCTTCCCGGTTTCCAAGGCAAGGGCTGCGCTTCCCATAATGGACTGTGCGGCGAACCGGTAGGCCTGTGCTCTCGGCATTCCTGCCTGTACTGCTCCATCTGCGAGTGCCTCCAGAAACAGGAACACATACGCCGGTGAGCTTCCGCTTACCCCGACCACGGCATCCATCAGCTTCTCGGGTACTTCCTCTGCCAGTCCGAAGCTCTGTAACAGAGAAAGGCTCTGCTGCATCTCATCCCTCGTTACCAGCTCATTACAACACACACCGGTGCATCCCATTCCGACAAGTGCCGGAGTATTCGGCATACAGCGGACAAATTTTAAGCTTCTGCCAAACATCCTGCCAAGGCTGTCCATCGATACACCGGCAGCAATGCTGACAATCACTGTATCCTCTGAAACCGCATCCTTAATCTGCTCAACCACCCGGGGCAGAACCTGCGGCTTCACAGCAAGTACAAGAATCTCCGCAAAGCGTGCCACCTGAATATTATCCTCACCTATCAGAATACCCCAGTTCCCGGAGGCATATTCTTTGGAAGCCTCACTTTTTGCACATCCCATAATGTCCGTGGCAGGCACTACTTCTTTTTTAAGAATGCCGCCAATCATTGCCTTTGCCATATTGCCAAGTCCGATAAATCCAAGCTTCATGTCAATTCCTTCTTTCCAACTTATATATTTTCTTTTAGTTATTATTTCTAATTTATGATGTCGGGTTCATCAAACAGCCACCTCGTACATCAAAAGAGCCGCTGCCACCGCTGCATTTAACGATTCCAGCCTTCCCTGCATGGGAATCCGTATGTATTCATCTGCAAGTGCGGCGGTCTCCTCCTTTAAACCGTTACCCTCGTTTCCGATCAGAAATGCCGCCCCTTCTGCATAGTCCGGTTCCCGGTAGGATTTCGTTCCTTTAAGGTGTGCCGCATAGACGCGAATCCCGGTCTTCTGCAGTTGTCCTATGGTCTGTGTGAGGTCTCCGGTATACAGGAACGGTACGCGGTAAAGGGATCCCATCGTGGAGCGGATGGTCTTCGGATTATAAATATCTACGGTTCCTTTACTCATCAGGATCCCATCGACTCCGGCCCCCTCTCCGGTACGAATCATGGTTCCCAGGTTCCCCGGATCCTGAATGTCCTCAAGGATAAGGAACAATGGTCTTTTCCCTTCCTGTGCCTTCCGTTCGCCTGCTCGCCTAAGAAGATCCGACAGGTCATAGGTCATCTTTTCCATCAGGAAGAAAATCCCCTGAGGGGTCTGGGTATCCGACAGCTTCCGGAATACCTCCTCCGTCACGGTTTCCACAACAGTTCCCTGTTTCTGACAGGTCATGATCTTTTCGTAAATTCCTGATAATTTATCAAGAGGAGCCTTTCGATAAGACTCCTCCATTCTCTGCCAGACATCCTCCCGGCAGTATATTTCCCTGATTTTTGAAAGCGGTGCTTCCTCAAACATCTTGAATCCTTCCGCTACGAAAAGCCCTTCCTCGTTCCGTGTCCGGCTCTTTTCCTTTAGCTGGATTGCATGCCTGATCCGCCCGTTATTCAGACTTGTAATCATAAAACTTCCTTTCGCAGTTACTGTTCACTCGTACCTCGTTCCAGTAACGATTCGTAGGCTCATTTTACTGGGAAAGCAGACGGCTTACCTGATACTGGTATTCCGGAATTTCCTTCTGCATATTTAATGCTTCCTCAATATCAAAATCCTGAAACTCGCCATGACGATAGCCTACGACACGGTTGGTCTTTCCTTCGCAGAGGATATCTGCCGCATAAGCACCCATAATGGAGGCGTAGAAACGATCCTTACAGGTCGGGGATCCACCACGCTGCATGTAGCCTAAGATGGTTGCTCTGGTTTCCATTCCGGTGGCCGCCTCGATACGACGTGCCATGGATGTGGAATGTCCGATTCCTTCGGCATTGATGATGATATGGTGCTTCTTGCCGCGCTTACGGCTGTTAATAATATTATTGATGAGTGCCTGCTCGTTGTAATCGTACTTTTCCGGAAGCAGAATGTCCTCGGCACCGTTCGCCACGCCACACCACAGGGCAATGTAACCGGCGTTACGTCCCATTACCTCGATGATACTGCACCGCTCATGGGAGGATGAGGTATCACGCACCTTATCAATGGCCTGCATCGCCGTATTAATTGCGGTATCGAATCCGATGGTATAGTCGGTACATGCAATATCAAGGTCGATGGTTCCCGGAAGTCCGACCGTGTTGATTCCATGTCTGGAAAGTGCCTGGGCACCACGGTAAGAGCCGTCACCGCCAATAACTACCAGTCCGTCAATTTCATGCTTCCGGCAGATCTCCGCTGCCTGCTCCTGAACCTCTTCCTGTTTAAACTCAAGGCATCTGGCTGTTCCGAGAATGGTTCCGCCACGCTGGATGGTATCAGAAACATCCTTCTTCTCCATCTCCACAATTTCTTCATTCAGAAGCCCCTGATAGCCCTTCTTGATTCCTTTTACTTTAACACCATTGCAAAGTGCCTTACGCACTACTGCACGGATTGCTGCGTTCATACCGGGTGCATCGCCACCGCTTGTAAGCACTCCGATTGTATTAATGTGATTAGCCATAACTCTCCGTTCCTTTCCATGCGGCAGCTCCTGCTGCCATTTTCTATATTGGTAATTGTTTCGTAACAGATCCGTCCTTCACCGTTACGATGTTTCCTTAATTCTGCCTCTCATATTCCGAACCCCGGTTAAAGGCTCCGGAACAGTTTTATTGTACTGGTTTTCCTTTCTATTTTCAATCTTTTTTATACTTCTTTGCGGATATCCCATGCAATTTTAATATTGTCTTCCCCATATTTTGCACAAAGCTGCGCCTTCAGCTCTTCACCGGCCTGCACACTGCAGCTTGGAGGAAGCTTTTTCATTGCCTTTGCTTCTTCAATATAAATCACCACGCCATCATGCCCGTCTGAGATCTGCAGGGTCTGCAGCAGTTCATTGGAAGAAGCCTGATAAGCCTCCATCGTCGGAAATTTAATCCACAGCTTCTTCGGGATCTCGTCAAAAGCAGTAATTCCCTCACAGATCACCTTGCCATCGCGATCCTCCTCCAGGGAAACATGTCCCTTAATAAAGACCTTATTATCCTCCAAAAGCTTCATGCTGTTCTTCTCATAATCTCTCGGGAAAACGATAACCTCTACCGTTCCGACCAGATCCTCAATCTGCAGAAACGCCATGATTTTATCATTTTTCGTATATTTAATCTTCTTATTAGAAATGATTCCACCGATCGTACAGGGCGCATTGTCCCTCACTCTCGTTTCACCGGATTCCTCTTCCAGTACAAAATCTGCAGTCGTATTCGTGATGCCTCTTCTCCACAGATCCTCAAACTCCTCTAACGGATGACCGCTGACATAGATCCCAAGCACTTCCTTCTCAAACGCAAGAATCATATCCTTGGAATACTCCCCGACATCCGGAAGCCGGACATCATAGCTGGATTTCTCCGATTCGTCCACAATATCAAACAGACTTATCTGCCCCGCCATATTATTCTTCCGGTCATGTACGATGTGATCCATGATCTGCACATAGGCACTCATAAACTGCTTCCGTGTTCCGCCAAGGCTGTCAAGCGCGCCTGCCTTGATAAAGTTTTCAATCGCCTTTTTGTTGATATCTTTATCTGCCATACGGGTGATGAAATCCTGCAGATTCGTGTAGGCGCCACGTTCCTTCCGTTCGTTCACCACCGCATCAATCACAGGACGGCCGACACTTTTGATGGCAGTCAGTGCATAACGGATACTGTTGCCGTTTACGGAAAAGCCGCTTTCTCCCTGATTGATGTCAGGCGGCAGGATCGTAATACCCATACTCCGGCAGACCATAATATATTCTGCCACTTTTCCCGGATTATCAATCACGGAAGTCATCAGGGCTGCCATAAATTCTACCGGATAATAATATTTCAGGTATGCGGTCTGGTAGGAAACCACCGCATAGCATGCCGCATGGGACTTATTGAACGCATATTTCGCAAAATCCATCATTTCATCATAAATCTTCGAGGCGACATTCTCCGGGATGCCGTTTGCCACACATCCGGGTACGCCCTCCTCCGGATTTCCATAGACGAAATTCGCCCTCTCCTTTTCCATCACGGCCTGCTTTTTCTTACTCATGGCACGGCGCACGAGATCGCTTCGCCCAAGGGTATAGCCACCCAGATCACGTACGATCTGCATTACCTGCTCCTGATAAACAATACAGCCGTAGGTCGGTGACAGAATCGGCTCAAGCTGTGGACACAGATAGGTAACCGTTCCGAAATTGCTCTTTCCCTTAATATACTTCGGGATAAAGTCCATCGGTCCCGGGCGGTACAGGGAAATCCCGGCAATAATATCTTCAAGGTTCTGTGGCTTCAGTTCCTTCATGAAGTTCTTCATTCCTGCACTTTCCAACTGGAACACACCGTCCGTTTTGCCGGTTCCGATGGATGCCAGAACCTTTTTATCATCAAAATCAATCTGATCGAGATTAATCTCTTTTCCTGTACTCTGCTTTACAAGCTTCACGGCATCACGCAGCACCGTGAGGGTTCGAAGTCCCAGGAAGTCCATCTTCAGAAGTCCGAGCTCTTCGATCGTCGTCATCGTAAACTGGGTTGTAATGGAACCGTCCGCTCCCCTTGACAGCGGCACAAGATCCTCCGCCGGACGGGAACAGATCACCACACCCGCCGCATGCATGGAGGTATGTCTCGGAAGCCCCTCAAGACGACGGCTCATGTCGATCAGCTCCTTCACCTGCTCATCGGTTTCGTAGAGCTTGCGCATGTCCGGATTCATCTGAAGCGCTTTATCAATTGTGATATTTAATTCATTCGGGATCATCTTCGCAAGGGAATCCACATAGGCATACGGAAGGTCCATCACACGGCCCACATCACGGATAACCCCCTTGGCAGCCAGCGTACCGAAGGTAACGATCTGTACCACCTTTTCCTGCCCGTACTTACGCCCTACATAATCGATAACCTCCTGCCGCCGTTCGAAGCAGAAGTCAATATCAATATCCGGCATGGATACACGTTCCGGATTTAAGAATCGCTCAAACAGCAGATTATAACGGATCGGATCAATATTGGTAATCTTAAGGCAATAAGAAACAATACTTCCTGCCGCCGATCCTCGTCCGGGTCCTACCATGATGCCGTTCTGCTTAGCATAATTGATAAAATCCCAGACAATCAGGAAGTAATCCACATATCCCATTGTCTGAATGACATTCAGCTCATAATCAAGGCGTTCCTTCAACGTCTGTCCGGTCTCTCCGGCAGGTGCATTTTCATCCCCATACCGCTCCTTCAGACCGTCGTAACACAATTTATTCAGATAAGTCCAGGAATTATACCCCTCCGGCACATCGAATTTAGGCAGCTTCGTCACTCCAAACTCAATCTCCACATGGCACCGGTCCGCAATCCGCTGGGTATTTTCGACTGCCTCCCACGCATAGGGAAACAGCCCCTTCATCTCCTCTTCACTCTTCACATAATACTGACCGCCCTCATAACGCATACGGTCTTCGTCAGAAAGCTTCTTTCCGGTCTGCAGACAAAGCAGGATATCATGCGGCTTCACGTCGTCCGCATAGGTATAGTGCACGTCATTCGTTACGACCATCGGAATATCCAGTTCCTTACTCATCTGTAAAAGTGTGGTATTGACTAATTTCTGCTCCGGCAGTCCGTGATCCTGCAGCTCCAGGAAATAATTGCCCTTTCCGAAGCAGTCCTGATATTTCAGTGCTGCCTTCTTTGCTTCATCCACAAGCCCCTTCTGGATATAACGCTGCACTTCACCTGCAAGACAGGCCGACAACGCAATGATTCCCTCGTGATATTCCCGCAGCAGCTCCAGATCAACACGTGGCTTATAATAATATCCTTCCGTAAATCCGCGGCTCACAATCTTCATCAGGTTCTCATAGCCCTTGTTATTCTCCGCAAGCAGCACCAGATGGTAATAGCGGTCCTCCCCGCCGGTCAGCTCTTTATCAAACCGGGAATTCGGTGCAACATAGACCTCACACCCAAGAATCGGATTAATGCCCTCTGCCTTGCATGCCTTATAAAAATCAATCACGCCATACATGACTCCATGATCCGTGATGGCTGCACTGTCCATGCCAAGCTCCTTGACACGCTTCACATATTCTTTAATTTTATTGGATCCATCCAATAGGCTGTATTCAGTATGGACGTGCAGATGCGTAAATGCCATGGTGTTCCTCCGGAATTTCTGTGTACGATGTTCATGGTTGAATTTTCAACCCCATTTATAGAACTGTTGATTCACAATGTAGTTAATCTCATGCAATTTATTTCATGTAGTTACAGTTTACCCTTTATGGGGAGGTGATGCAAGCAAGGTATATTCCAGTATTTAATTCATTTTATTTTCATAATCTTGCAATTCATGAAAAATATTATCCACATAAACAGTATCGTTTTCAATACGATAAAGCATAAAATATCGATGCGATAAAAAATTAATTCTTCGATATCCTAACGCTCTTAATTTGGGATTATCACAAAGTTTCAGACTTCCAGCAACATTTGACAGACTTGTT
>Ga0129312_1001172_pt1 | contig 16429 bp, 17 predicted proteins | sample O827metagenome_FD_94434 | JGI IMG/M metagenome (GOLD analysis project Ga0129312, IMG submission 94434) | Orangutan group fecal microbial communities from Wisconsin, USA - O827 metagenome | ecosystem: Host-associated > Mammals > Digestive system > Large intestine > Fecal | place: USA: Wisconsin... | reverse complement strand
TCTGCCTGCTTCAAACTGCGGCTTAATAAGACATACCATACGGGCATCCGGCTTCAGCAAAGGTTTGGCAGCCGGAAGCACCTTGTCCAGAGATATAAATGATACATCTACGGATGCGAAATCCAGCTCTTCATTATTGATATCTGCGGGAGTAATGTAGCGGATATTCATCTTCTCCATGCATATGACTCTATCGTCATTACGTAGCTTCCATGCCAGCTGTCCGTGTCCGACATCCACTGCAAATACCTTGATTGCACCGTTTTGCAGCATACAGTCGGTAAAGCCTCCTGTAGATGCTCCGATGTCCATGCAGACCTTGCCGTTAACATCGACTCCGAAGCTTTCTATAGCCTTCTCAAGCTTAAGTCCGCCTCTTGATACATATTTAAGTGTATTGCCTCTGACCTCTATATTAAGCGGTATATCCTCAGCAAACATGGTGCCTGCCTTATCTTCCTTGACACCGTTAACATATACTATGCCGCTCATTATTATGGTCTTGGCCTTTTCTCTGCTCTCTGCGAAGCCCTGCTCGGTAAGCAGCACATCAAGTCTCTTTTTTGCCATCAGAATTTCCTGTCAATAAGGCTTATGAGCAGCTCGTTAAGAAACTCATAATCACCTATACCTTTTATTATCTCCACTGCCTTGTCTGTATATGCGACAACATCCTTCTTTGACTGCTCGAGTCCGTAAAAGCTGAGCCAGGTGATCTTATTATTGGCTTCATCCGAACCTATAGGCTTACCCAGCTCCTCCGCAGTAGATGTTACATCAAGTATATCGTCCTGTATCTGAAATGCCATGCCTATAGCATCCGCAGCCTCTTCCAAAGCAGCCACCGTACTATCGTCCGCACCGGCAAGCACAGCACCCATCATGAATGAAGCCTCTATCAGCGCACCTGTCTTATGCTTGTATATAAATTCAAGCTGCTCCCTGCTCGGTGCCTTGCCTGCAAGCTGAACATCAAGCGTCTGTCCGCCTATCATCCCATAGACACCGGATTTTTTCGCCAGTATCTCTATGCACTTAAGCTTCTTGTCTGCATCCGCTGTTGACTTTGATGCCGTTTCAAAGGCATAGATCATAAGCGCATCACCTGCGAGCGTTCCGAAATCCTCACCGAATTTTGCCCAGGTGCTCGGCACTCCTCTGCGCAGTGTGTCATTATCCATACACGGCAGATCATCATGTACAAGGGAAGAAGAATGTATCATCTCCATTGCCGCCATGATAGGAAATACCGCCTTCATCTCGGCATCGCTTAATTCCTCGGAGCCCTTGTTTCTGCACAATATATATGCACACTCGGTAAGCAGCGGTCTGAGTCTCTTGCCGCCGTTTCTGACGGAATAATTACTTGCTTCAAATATTATCTGCTGGAAGCCCTTCTCCTCGGGAAGATATTTCTCAAGTTCGCGGCTTATCGCAGCAGATCTTTCCTTCAATATGGTCTTAAGTTCCATATCATTCCTCTTCGTTCAGTATCCTGATCTCTTTTTCTATCTTGTCAATACCTGCCTCGGCGTCCTTGATAAGCTTAAGGCCTCTCTCATAGAGTCTGAAGCTTTCTTCAAGTCCTGTCTCCTTGGCTTCCATCCTGTTTAATATTTCATCTATCTGTTCGAGGCTTTCCTCGATAGATAATTTCTTATCTGTCTCACTCATAACTGATATTCTCCGCGGAGATGACCCTTGTACTTATACGTCCGTCCCTTACATATACATTCAGCATATCATCGGGTTTAAGCTCGCTTACGGAAGAAACGGTATGTCCGTTTTCATCACTCAAGAATCCGTATCCTCCGCTTATTTTCTTTAAGGGTGACATCTCATCAAGCCTTACGGCATGTACGGCAAGGCTTTTCTTGCCTGCCTCCAGTTTTTCCGACATTTTCCCTGCAAGCAGCTGTCTGTCAAGCACTGTCCTTGCCTTAAGCTGCTCCGACTTGTTATGAATAAGCTGCTCCATACGAAGCTTTGCCGAATCTGTCCTGTGCCTGAAATCATTCATAACGGATCTGGGTGACAGGCGTTCAAGTCTGTTATACTCTGACTTAAGTCTGCTCCTTGCCAGTTCGAGTGCAAAACCCATATCATTCTTAAGCATCTGCTTCCTTGCACTCAGTTCTCCGATAAGCTCTTCCATATCAAAATTGGCAAGCTCGGCAGCTGCTGAAGGAGTCGGTGCTCTGAGATCCGCAACAAAATCGGCTATGGTAAAGTCCGTCTCGTGACCGACTGCTGATATGACAGGAGTCTCTGCTTCGAATATAGCCTGAGCAACACTCCTGTCATTGAATGCCCACAGATCTTCTATCGATCCGCCTCCGCGTCCTACTATCAGCACATCGAGTCCCATTTCATCCAGACGTCTTATGCCCTTTACTATACTTTCGGGAGCATTATCTCCCTGCACCAGTGCAGGATATAATATGAGTTCTACATATTGATTCCGACGCTTGCTCACGTTGATTATATCTCTGATCGCAGCTCCTGTAGGTGATGTTACTATACCTATCCTTTTGCAGTATTGAGGTATGGGCTTTTTATAGATGTCCGCAAACATCCCCATCTCCTCAAGCTCTTCCTTAAGCTTAATGAATCTCTCATATAATTCGCCTGCTCCCGCAAGGACGCAGTCTCTGACATACAATTGATAGCTTCCGCTTTTCTCGTATACGCTTATCTGTCCGGCAGCTTCTATCTGCTGACCGTCCGCAAGCCTGAACTTAAGACTCTGTCTGCTGCCCGCAAAAATCACACAATTAAGAGCCGCAAACTCGTCCTTAAGCGTAAAGTAAATATGTCCCGTGCTGTGATACTTGCAGTTGGACACCTCTCCTCTGACCCTTATGCGATTAAGCGCATAATCTCTTGAGAACAGATTCTTGATATAATTATTTACCTGTGTGACGGTAAATGCCTCTGCCATCTCCTGTTATCAAGCCTCCGGCTGTACAGTCTCCTGCCCGGCAGGAACATCCTTGCGTACAAAGTGTGCCAGCAGTCCGTTGATAAATGACGGTGCATCATCATTACAGTACAGCTTTGCAAGCTCTACCGCTTCATTGATCGCAACCTTGACCGGCACAGTACCGTCATGGTTTATCTCATATACGGCAAGTCTGAGTATATTAAGCTCGGCTCTGCCCATATATCTGGTCTTCCAGCCCTTCGCCTTGGCATCGATCTCGGCATCAAGCTCTGCTTCCATGGAGCCTATCTCTGTTGCCTTGTTGATTATCGTATCCTGTTCTTTGTAGGTGACCGGGATATCGCAGGACTGCTCCATATATTTCTCCACAAGTGTGCGTATATCCTCACCTTCATGGAAGTCCAGTCCGAAAATTATCTTAAATACTTCTTCTCTTATCTCATGCTTAGTCATAGATGCTCACCGATTAAATATTCTCTGCCGAGGTATCTATTCCGGCAACATTTACATTGATCTCGCTGACAGTAAGTCCTGTCATGCTTTCGATGGTACTTCTTACCTTATCCTGTATCTTGGCGCTGACATCAGGAATGTTGCAGCCGTACTTGATGATGACGGAAACCGTGAGCTTTACCACATCATCATTTACGCTCATCTTAACACCCTTATCGAGAGTCTTTCTTCCGAGCATTGCAACTATCTCATCTGTAGAACTTCCTGCCATACCTGACACACCGTCTATATCGGTTGCCGCAAGGGCTGCAATACATCTGATAACATCATCTGCGATCTTGATGCTGTCCTCGTGCTCCTTATTGTCATTAAGTGTAATATTTATATTATCTGCCATAACTGCCTCCTCATTATCGTATTTGAGAATTAAATCATTATACCATACTGTGCATAAAATATACATTATTCATGTATAGATTTTATCTTTGATTTTGTCATAGGAGGATTGCTTTATACCGTTAACCTTCATAATGTCCTGAGGTGATGCAAATGCTCCGTTTTGTTCTCTGTAGTCGATAATATCATTTGCCCGCTTTTCTCCTATCCCGTCAAGCTTCATAAGCTCCGACTTATCGGCGGTATTTATATTTATGAGTCCGGCCTTTCTTTCCGCCTCTGCTGCCGCAAGCTCTGTGCTCTCCTTAAGTGCCTGCTCCAGATACCCTTCCTCACATACAGCCGTCAGTTCTTCCCTGACCGCTGCTTTGATCAACGCTCTCAGTTTTTCCTCGGCATCCGATGAAAATGCCGAGACCTCCACTCCGCCTTGTCCGTATGCAGTATAGGACGTATCGCCCGTTTGTACCTCTTTATTATCCGGAGCATTTCCCGGAAAATCTCCCGGCGTTTCCGCAGCAGCTCTCGGATCCGCAGCAGACTTTCCGCCGCCTGTAACAAAAGCGTCCCCGGACGAAGCTTCTCCCGCTATAATGATCCCTCCTTCGGAATCATTTCCCGAAAATGCTTCTCCGCTCAAAACATAAAAAGCAGCCGATATAATTATACCGACTGCAATTATTATATACTTGATACGCTTTATTTTTTTCATGGCAATGTGCCGACCGGATATCAGCAATCTGCTTACTCCATAATAACGCCGTTTGCCTGAAAAAACAAATTAAAATCGGTTTTTTAAGCCTTTTCCATCATCTCACGTATTTCTTCCGGCGTAAACTTATATTTTTTCGAACAGAAATGACACTGAAGCTCGATATCCTTGCCCTCATCTATCATATCCTGAAGCTCTTTCTTACCCACGCTTAAAAGTGCCTGCGAAACACGGTCTCTTGTGCAGTCACATTCAAAACAGCAAGGCATACTGTCATTTATCCTGAGATCAAACTCTCCGAGTACAAATCCAAGTATATCCTCAGGACTCATATCCTTATCAAGCATGGATGTGATGCTTGATATCTCTCCGATACGCTTCTCAAGCTTATCGATTATCTCATCGCTTGCTCCCGGCATAAGCTGTATCATAAAGCCGCCTGCCTGACGTACGGTATTATCCTTATTCATGAGCACTCCGAGTGCTACTGTAGAAGGCACCTGCTCGCTTGTCGCAAGATAATAAGTAAGATCCTCTGCGATCTCTCCTGTAACAAGTATTGTCTGTCCGACATACGGCTCTTTGAGACCGATGTCCTTGATAACGGAAAGTACTCCGAGATCAAGTGCTCCGCCGACATCAAGCTTGCCGCTTTCATTAGGAGGCAGCATAACACCCGGATTATTGACATAGCCCTTGACATGTCCCTTACTGTCCGCCGTGACCAAAAGTCCGCCTATAGGTCCGTCGCAATTGATCTTAAGTGTCAAAAGATCCTTGTCATTCTTCATATCACTGCCCATCATAAGTGCGCCTGTCATCAGTCTGCCGAGTGCGGCAGTTGCTATAGGTGAAGTGTTGTGAAGAGTTCTTGCAGTCTCAACTGTTTCCCTTGTTGTTGCGGCAAAGGCTCTGATCATGCCTTCTGCAGCCGTTGCTCTTATAATATAATCTTTATTTTCCGACATATATATTCACTTCCTTTTTATGCATTTTTAAGGAGCTCTGTCTCCTTATCCGTAAGTAATCTGTATTCACCCGGTGCAAGCTCCGGATCCAGCGATATAGGTCCCATAGATATGCGTTTAAGATAGGTCACTGTCCTTCCTTCTGTCTTAAACATGCGCTTTATCTCATGATAACGTCCCTCATGAATGGTTATAAAGCAGCTGCTGTCTGAAAGCATATTGACCTGACAGGGCATTGTCGGCTTATCATCTCCGATATCCACACCTGCCATGATACGTTCTGCCGCATCAGGCAGTATCTTGCCGTCAAGCTCCGCATAATAGGTCTTATCCACATGCCTCTTTGGTGAAAGCAGTCTGTGCGCCATATCACCGTCATTAGTGATTATAAGCAAGCCTTCGGTATCCTTATCCAGTCTTCCTACCGGGAAGAGATCCGAACGTATCTTCTCTCTGATGAGATCTGTTACACACAGAGTCTTGCCTCCGCGCTTATCTCTCGATGCCGATATGACACCCTGCGGCTTATTGAGCATATAGTACTCAAAGTCAGCGTATTTCACCTCAACGCCGTCAATGCTGACTCTGTCCGCATTTTCATCTATCTTATATCCCGCATCCTTGATAATCGTACCGTTAACGCTTACCGCACCGCGTGAAATCTGTTTTTTTACTTCCGTACGAGTACCCTTTCCGGACTCGCACAAATACTTATCTAATCTCATTTATTTCGCTTTCCTGACAGAGACCTCGCCCGACATCAGTATGCGTTCCGTACCTGCCTCATCAACAACAAGATTGGCATTGTCATTGATATCAATAACTCTGCCGGTATGACTGCCGTTTCCGTCGCTCCATGTGACAGCTTCGCCTATCAGCACGGATCTGTCTCTGTAAATGTCCAGTATGCTCTCTTTATCCTCAAAAACTCTTGCAACTGCCTTACTTATATGCTCGGAAAGACTTATAGTCATCTCTTTCTTATCAAGCTTAAGCCCGGTAATACTTCCGACAATATCCTTTAAATCATCAGGAAGTTTCGTAAGATCCATATCTATATCTATGCCGATACCTATAATAGCATATTCTATCCTTGTTCCTGTTTTATCGAATACGGCTTCGGTCAGTATTCCGCTCACCTTTTTTCCCTGCAAAAACAAATCGTTGACCCACTTGATCCCGAGTCTCTCGCTTCCCGCTGCCTCGAGAGCCTGCAATGCACCTACCGCAACCGCAGGTGTAATAAGCATGCAATCCTCCGGGAGTTCGTCAAGCTTAAGTATAAGCGTCATGTAAATGTTGCTGCCGAAAGGAGATGAGAAACTCTTGCCGCTCCTGCCTCGTCCCGCCGTCTGCACATCCGCACTGATAAGGATATTACGATCCAAGTCTTTGCCCGCAGCCCTGTATTCCTCTATAAGGCGCTTCGCATAATTGTTGGTGGAGTCTATCTCCTCAAAATGAATATTATTCAGTTTGTAATCAAATTCCTTAAGCATCCTCAGCCTTTCTTATAAAGCTGTCAAAGTGATAGTGTATGCCTTCGAATTCCTTTTCTTCACCTTTGACCGCATGCTCCCATTCACTCAGCTCATACAGATTCGGAAAATAAGTATCCGCTTCTCTCTTGCTGTCGTTTATCGTCACTATACAGCTGTCGCAGTACTTAAGCATAAGCTCATACACAGATGCTCCGCCTATAACAAATACCGACTCCTTATCAAGTCCCTCGCAAAGCTTAAAGGCTTCCTCCGGAGTATTTACAAGCGCAAGCACAGTCTGTCTCTCCGATGCCGGCAGCGCTTTCTTTGATATAAGCTCATTGCAAAGCTCCCTGAAGCGTTCCTTATCGGCTTCGCTTTCCGTAGATCTAAGATACACATCGGCTGCTTCTATGCCGGAACCGGATATCCTGTCAGCATCCCTTGTAAGCACAAGATTAACTCTTCCCTTAAGCGGCTTGCCGCCCGGATAGCTCTCAAGTGTCTTCCTTCCCATGATCACGACTGAACCCGCCGTTTGTGCACGGAAAAACTTCATATCCTCCGGGATATTTACCAGTAAGTCACCCTCACAGCCTATGCCCCAGTTTTCATTTACATTAACAATTGCTTTCATATTCACTCACACCGCTATAGGTATATTTTTGATCTGCTCACCGAACTTATAATCCGTAAGCTTTATATCATCCGGAGTAAAATCATAAAAATCCTTAACATCCGGATTCAGCTCGAACTTAGGTGCCGGATATGGTGTACGGCTTATAAGCTCCTTTATAAGCGGCACATGTCTGTCATATATATGTGCATCCGCTATCATATGCACAAGCTCTCCGACCTCCATATCACTCACTTGCGCAAACATATGCATAAGTACGGCATATTGCGCAACATTCCAGTTGTTTGCCGCAAGCACGTCGTTTGAACGCTGGTTAAGCACTCCGTTAAGGACAAGTCTGCCTGTATTCGGATTCCTTGTGCAATTAAAAGTCATACTGTAGGCACAAGGATACAGATTCATCTCATGCAGATCGCTGAAGGTATAGATATTCGTCATTATGCGGCGGCTGTACGGGTTGTTCTTAAGATCGTAGAGTACCCTGTCAACCTGATCGAACATACCTTCCTTGTACTGATGCTTGACACCGAGCTGGTATCCGTAGGCCTTTCCTATGCTTCCGTCCGGATCAGCCCACTCATCCCATATATGTGAATTAAGCTCGTTGATATTGTTGGACTTTTTCTGCCATATCCACAACAGCTCATCTGTTGCCGACTTTAATGCCGTCTTTCTGAGTGTCAGTATAGGAAATTCCTTGCTGAGATCATATCTGTTGACTACTCCGAATTTCTTGATGGTATATGCAGGCGTTCCGTCCTCCCAATGCGGACGTACCTTTTCACCTGAAGTATCCTGTCCTCCGTCGAGTATATCTCTGCACATTTTTATAAAAACATCATCTGCGTATGCCATATATCTGTTCCTCTTTTATTCAGTTGCACTCCGGCTTTAATCCGCTTATCGATTAATTACGGATTGCTTCGTACTCCGTACTCTCGCAATCCTACGAAAATTCGCACCCGTGCCTATCGGCACTTTGTGCTCATTTTCGTTTGGCCGTCCTATAGTCGTCTTCGCAGTTGCAAGCCGCTGCTTCGCCGACTGCACTCCGGCTTTAATCGATAAAAAAAATCCCGAGTCCAATATGGACTCGGGTAAGATCTGATGCACCAGAGAAGGCTCGAACTCCCAACCTTTCGGTCCGTAGCCGAACGCTCTATCCAATTGAGCTACTAGTGCACGGTCATCAGACGCAAACAGTATTATATCATAATAATACTATTTGTCAAACTAAAAAAAGTCCGATTTTAAATATTTTTATACCGGACTCATTCGGCAATAAATTCCTTGATCCTATCCATGCTTTCCTGACTCAGTATATGCTCGATGCGGCAAGCATCATTTTCGGCAACTTCCGGACTCACTCCGAGCTTTTCCAAAAACTTTATAAGCGTCCTGTGCCTCGAATAAACCTTCTTCGCCAGTTCCATGCCGTGAGGAGTGAGTTCGATGTACCCGCTGTCATCCACGGTGATTAATTCTTCCTTGCGCAAAAGACCCACCGCACGGCTGATACTAGGTCTCGAATAGCCGAAATGATTGGCAATATCGATGCTCCTTACAGCACCTCTCTCTCGCTTCAATATAAGTATTGATTCTATATAATCCTCTCTGGATTCACTTTTACTTAATGCCACTTCAACACTCCGTAATAATTATATAATACAGTACAGCAATCTTACCAATCAAAGCGGGCTATGTCAAGAAATCCGAATGTCCGCAAGCTCTATCTGTATGCTTCTTCTCCCGGCATATTCATTGATCTTGGGATAGTACAGTATACTAAGCTTCTTTGCTCCATCAAGCTCCCTGCTCATTTTTTCGGCATCACCGAACATGACTGCATCAAGACTTGCCCCGTAGCTGTCCCGCAGTCTGAGCTTCAGTACATTTTTCTGCTTCCCGAGTACTCTTTTATCAGTGAAGCATATATCTTTTGCCGCAAATACAGGCTTCTCAAAATCCTTGCCGTAAGGAGCAAGCGCCTCTATCTCATTAATAAGCTTTTCATTTATATAAGCTATAGGCATTGCGGCGTCTATCCATACTTTACCTATAAGATCTTCATCACTGAGCTGAGCATCCTCATTCAGCTTTTTTCTCAGCTCATCAAGTTTATCTGCATTAAGGCTCAGCCCTGCGGCAAGCTTATGTCCGCCGAATCTTGTCATCAGCTCCGAAGCCTTACACAGCCCTTCGAACATATCATAGCTTTCTATGGATCTTCCGCTTCCCTTTAATCCTTCCTTGGCATCTGTCACAACTATGACCGGCCTTCCGTAAGCCTCACGCAGACGTCCGGCAACTATACCGGCAAGAGATTCATGAAGTCCCGGTATATGCACCACAAGTATCTTATCGTTAAGAAAGCCTTCCTCTATTGCCTTTATGCCTTCCTTAACTCCGGTTTCGGTCATGGCTTTGCGTTCTTCGTTAAGCTCACGCAGATGCCCGGCAAGAAGCATTGCTTCATTTTTATCTTCTGTCGTAAACAGTCTGAGAGCTATGTCCGCAGACTCAAGTCTGCCTCCCGCATTGATACAAGGTCCTATCATAAAGCCTATGTGATAAGTGCTGAGTTCATGTCCGTCAAGATCAAGCGCAGAGATCAGACTGCGCAATCCGAGATTTCCGCAGCCGTATTCCCCGCTTCCGTCCGGGCGCACTCCCCCGTTCAACACTTTAAGGCCTTCTTTTACTATAATGCGGTTTTCTCCGACAAGCGGCATGATGTCGCCTATAGTTGCTATTGCGGCAAGCTCAATATATCTGAGCCATGCGCTTTCATCCATGCCCAATGCTGCATAGATCTGTCCTATAAGCTTCCATGCTGTGACCGCTCCGCATATCTCCTGTGTAGGATAAGTACTTCCTTCACGCTTAACATCCACCACAGCATCTGCCGGCGGCAGTATATCATTGCCATTATCATCTTTTCTTACATTATGATGATCCGTCACGACCACTGTTATATCGTTGTCTTTGGCAAGCTTTAATTCATCTACCGCCGCAATACCGTTATCACAGGTCAGTATCAGTGATACTCCATCCGATACGGCTTCATCTACAAGACGCCTGTTTATTCCGTATCCGTCATTAATTCTGTCCGGTATACGGGCATCAACATTCGCGCCCGCCTGCCTCAGGGCTTTCAACAAAATTGCCGTCGAACATACTCCGTCTATATCATAGTCCCCGACTATTCGTATCTTCCTTTTTGTCTGTATCGCAGCCTTAACAAGCTCTGCAGCCTTATCTATATCCGGAAGCAGCTTGGGATCATTCATATCGAATATTCCGCCATGCAGAAAGAGTTCAATATCCTTTTCACTTACAATGTCTCTGTTCCTCAGTATCCTTGCTGTTACCTGATCTATACCGAATTTATCGGCAATTGCTTTGAAATCCGCTTTTTTTGTGTATATAAACCAGTTGCTGCTCATTTCTTATATTTACTCAGATCAAGCACAAGTACATCATCGTCTCCGGGCATATCAGCCTCATCTAAATCATCCTTATCATCATAATCGTCCTTATCTGACATATCCTCATCATAATCATCCCAATCATCCTCATCATCAAAGAGATCGTCATAATCATCTTCATGCCCCGGATTGTCGGTAAGATCACCGAATATGACTGCCAGTGCATCATTTTCCTCTTCCGCCTCCATAAATACCTCTCTTATCCTGTCGAAATACAGCATAAGATCAAAATCCATCTCATACGGATCACCCAGAGGCATGAAAATGCCTACAGCCGTAGGCTCACATATTGAAGTTAATTCATCATACAAAGCGTCAAGGTTCCTGCCGTATCTTTCATCAAATCCCATCTCGTGCGCAACAAGCTCCTGTGCTTGTGCCTTGCTCTGCGCTCTTCCCAAATCTATCAATACTTTCTTCATAACATTGCTCCTTATGTATAGCTTGCAGTCAAAATTCAAGTCTCCGTCATATAATGATTTCAATCCTGATGCTTATACTTTCTCTCCGTTGTCATATAACAATTCAAATGTCTTATAATGGTCGCCGGTATAATAAATAAGGCCGTCATTGCTGTAAATTATTCGTTCAGCACCTCTATATCCATTATCTTTGTTATAATTTATATCACATTCGAAATATTTTCTGCCTTTTTTATCAGGTAAATTACCCTCGTAATTGCCGAATCTATCTCCTCCGATACTTTTTCCCGGACAGACTTCATCCAGATTGCCTGTCTCTGCATCCCAACCGGCAGCCTTAGCTTCATTCTTTGTTATGTAATTATGAGGAAGCCGCCCGTAAGTCGCTATATAAAGAGCCACCTGTTCTTTATCCGTATAGCTTCCGTCCTCGGCAAGTTCTGTACCGGACACTACGACATCTATATCACTCTGACTTCCGGAGCTGTTCGTTTCTCCTATATTTTTCTGCAGAGCCGGAACGTTTTCCGAATCCGTATCTGTTGTAGCTGAACCGGGCTTCGCGTCACTATCCTGCCCGCTGCCTGATATAGCCTGAGCTGCAAATGTTTTATCAATATCCTTTGTCTGAAGCTCTGTCTCTATGGCAGCAGCTGTTTCTTCCTGGTTTTTGCCTTTCGACTCCGTAAACAAAGTGAAAAGATAAAAACAGGCGACCAGCGCAAAAATCACGAGCTCGATCTTGGTTCTTTTTTTCATGTGTGGATTTCCTTTCCGCATTATTATACGTTAAATCACTCTCCTTTGCACTCTTTTTACCTATCGATAAACTAAAAAGACCCGGATGCATGTGCACCCGGATCCGGTAATACTATCAATATTTTTTACTGTCGTTAATCAGGATCATGATCTCTCAATAAGCTTCTTCATGATCTGAACCGCGTTGCTTGCAGCACCCTTTCTTACCTGATCTCCGCAGCACCAGAGTGTAAGACCGTGATCATCAGTAAGATCATCTCTTACTCTTCCTACATATACGGTATCCTGGTTAGAAGTATCAAGCGGTGTCGGATAGCAGCGACCATCGATATCATCAATAAGTCTTACGCCATCAAAGCCTCTGATTGCCTCATTAGCCTCCTCGATGCTGACTTTTCTCTCTGTACGAAGTGTAACAGAAATTGAATGTGAACGCATAACCGGTACTCTTACACAAGTGCAGGTAACAAGAAGCTCCGGAAGGTGTAAGATACGTCTTCCTTCGTTCTGCATCTTCATCTCCTCTGAGGTGTAGAGATTATCCTTGAGATCACCTATGAACGGAATAACATTTGCTGCGATCTGAGTCGGGAATGTCTTGTGAACGATCTCACCGCCTACAGTAAGAGCCTTCATCTGATCCTCAAGCTCAGTAAGACCGTTGATTCCGGCTCCCGATACAGCCTGATAAGTGCAGGCGATCATATTCTTGATAGGAGAAACCTTAGCTATGCCTGCAACAGCCATAAGAGTAATAATGGTAGAGCAGTTAGGATTAGCAATGATACCCTTATTGTTAAAAGCATCCTCTCCGTTGATCTCAGGAACTACAAGCGGAACCTCAGGATCCATTCTGAATGCTGAACTGTTATCGATATAAACGGCTCCGGCCTTAACGATTGCAGGAGCAAATCTCTTGGACATAGGATTCTGAACGGCTCCGAGTACAAAGTCCATACCCTCAAAGCTGTCATCTGTCGCTTCCATTACTTTGACCTTACGTCCCTGAAAATCGATCTCCGTTCCGGCACTCTTGGCACTTGCGAGCGGTCTGAGCTCATTTACGGGAATATTATACTCCTCAATGACTTTGAGCATCTCACGTCCGACTGCACCTGTTGCTCCGAGAATCGCCACATTAAATTTCTTCATTTGCTATTCCCCCCTAATGAATATATTTGAATAAAACAACCAATTATTTTTTGTGTGTAATGCATAGAAAATACACCTAAATCCGGCCTGTGTCAATGGCGCAGAAGTATTTTAACACGTTAAAACAATAACATGTTGATTTTAATGCCGCAAATTATCTTTATTATCGATTAACTACGGATTGCTTCGTACTCCGTACTCTCGCAATCCTACGAAAATTCGCACCCGTGCCTATCGGCACTTTGTGCTCATTTTCGTTTGGCCGTCCTATAGCCGTCTTCGCAGCTGCAAGCCGCTGCTCTTACGACTACACTCCGGCTTTAATCGATAAGAAAACGAGGCAGATAAACTGCCTCGCCTTAAATCATATCCTATATGAAATCATCTTCTGTTCTTAAGGAAATCCGGAATATCGATAGTCATTTCCTTATTCATCTCGGATCTGAGCGGATAATTGCCTGCCGCTCTCGTCTGCTGCTGCGGAGCCTGCTGTGCCGGCTGCTGTGTATTGGTATTGGAGAAGCCGAAATCAAGCTTTGGTGTCTCCGACTGCTGAGTTCTGCGAACAGTCTCCTCCGACGGCTTGAACTCTGTCTTAGCCTGAGGTGCTCCGAAAGGATTTACAGTATTTCTGTTGGCGAAAATATTGCCTCTCTGAACTGTCTTGCTCTGCGGCTTAGCCTGATTCTTCTCAACGATGCCTGTAGCGATAACAGTGATCGTGCACTCATCCTGCGCCTTCTCATCATATACGGCACCGAAGATAATGTTTGCATTCTCACCTGCAAGCTCTTCTACGAACATTGCGGCATCATTAGCCTCGATAAGACTGATATCTCCGCTGACATTAATGATAACGTCAGATGCACCCTCGATGCTTGTCTCAAGAAGCGGTGATGCAACTGCCTGCTTAACAGCCTCAAGCGCCTTGTCATCTCCCTTAGCCTTACCGATACCGATATGTGCGATGCCCTTATCCTTCATGACTGTAGATACATCTGCAAAGTCAAGATTGATAAGCGCAGGTACATTGATAAGATCCGTTATGCCTGTTACAGCCTGAAGCAGAACTTCATCTGCTTTCTTAAGCGCATCCGGCATAGTTGTACGTCTGTCAACAAGCTCAAGAAGCTTATCGTTAGGTATAACGATCAAAGAATCGACATTCTCCCTGAGATTGGCGATACCTTCGTTGGCATTGGTCATACGCTGTTTTGCCTCGAATCTGAAAGGCTTGGTAACTATACCGATGGTAAGTATGCCGAGTCCCTTGGAGATACGTGCAATTACAGGTGCCGCACCGGTACCTGTTCCGCCGCCCATACCGCAGGTGACAAATACCATATCTGCGCCTTTGAGAGCCTGCTCAAGGTCATCGGCACTTTCCTCAGCTGCCTTCATTCCTACCTCAGGTCTTGCTCCGGCACCGAGTCCCTTTGTAAGCTTCTCTCCTATCTGCATAGCTGTAGGTGCCTTACAGAACTGAAGTGCCTGCTTATCTGTATTAACGCCTATAAATTCAACACCCGCAACATTCTCGTCTATCATGCGGTTAACTGCATTATTACCTGCTCCGCCGACTCCGACAACGATTATCCTTGCGGCTGATTCTGTTTCAGGAAGTTTTATTTCTAACATTATTATTCTCCGTATACCATAATATTCTTTAATATAAGTTGTTTACTCGCTTTTTTCAAGTTATTTTGATGCATAAATAATGATTTTCCCTTAACTTTTCGGCTTATTCAAGATCTCTGAAGTCCTTTCCGTGTTCAACTATAAAGAAATGCTCCATGCTCATCGGTATACTGCTGCGTTTGCTCTTGTGAGCATAGTGTTCAAGAATAGGCAGCAGCAGCAGTACCGTTATTCCTGCCGTGAATCCGCCGTTATAAAGTACCAGACCTCCGTGCAGTGCACTCGTGGAGCTGCATATTGCCGCATCAATGATACCGCCTATAAATCCTGCGAACCATCCGTATACACCGACCAATGGACAGATACCGGTTGCGAAGGCTGCGGCATTTATATAACCCTGACTTGATATGGTCCATCCGGGATTAAGACCCGTCAATGTCACCATTGCCGCATTAAGCAGATATATTCCTATGAATCCTCCGAATATCGGCAATACTATCTTCGGGTGCTGTCCGAGGAATACAAAGGTGAGTGCGGCAAAGGTTGCTCCCGTTGTCGGTCCGGTAAAGCCGACTCCGTAGGATATAAACATTACGAAATTGATATACAAAAGTATTGTCAGACCGTAAAATCCGAGATTCATAAGACAGACAGGCATTGAGTATCTGTCCGCAAAGCTGCTTCGATAACCGGTATCCCTAAGCAGCTCCCGGTAGCCCTTAAAGCTGCTGCCGTTAAGCAGAAATCCCGCAAATATAGCCAGCAGGAATATTGTTATAAAGTAGATATTTACAAACATTCCGAAGGAATGTGATACGACATCATATATCGGATTTACATAAGTGAGTACTTTGGGCGGTTGAACGCCGAAGCTCGTATACATAAAGTTATATACAAAAAATCCGAATATACCGAAAGCAAGTCCGCCGTTATACAGATTATAGCCTTTATGCCATGCGTTTGCTCCGGGGAGTATTGCCGGAACGACAAATCCCAGGATAAAAGCAAAAATCGCAGCTATCAGTATTCCTGATGCTGTAACATGCACTTCGCCCTGTACAAAGGCATCACCCAAGGTATATCTGAACAAAAATTCACTGATAAAAGGCGCGAAGCAGGTCGAGAACATACAGATATGCAGGTTGTCGTTCAGCTTAAGCTTCTGAAGCTTGATGTATAACATAGGCGCCATAAAGCATGGCATCATGGTTATGGGATTAAGTCCGTAAAAGCAATGAGCTATTACAAGTATGTAACCGGCAAAGGAATTAGGCTTGGAGCTTCCCTCTAAGAGTATCATAAACATGGTGCATATGAGACCGCATACTCCGGCGTTAAAGAAGGCCGCAGACAAACCTGCCACCTGAAAATAGTCCGTT
>Ga0129312_1001171_pt1 | contig 16433 bp, 15 predicted proteins | sample O827metagenome_FD_94434 | JGI IMG/M metagenome (GOLD analysis project Ga0129312, IMG submission 94434) | Orangutan group fecal microbial communities from Wisconsin, USA - O827 metagenome | ecosystem: Host-associated > Mammals > Digestive system > Large intestine > Fecal | place: USA: Wisconsin... | reverse complement strand
TGGAAGATCTCCTCCACCTGTTTGTTCTTCGGTGCGCGGATCAGATACAGAACCTCGGCATAGGGCTGAACAACGTTCGGAGAATAACCTCCGGTATTTGTGATCGCATAGTGGATCCTTGCTTCGGGAACCACATGTTCACGGAGAAACTGGACTCCCATATTCATAAGCTCCAGAGCATCCAGAGCGCTTCTGCCAAGATGAGGAGCTCCGCCCGCGTGGGCACTTGTTCCATAGAATTTATATGCCACCTGATAGTTCGCCAGAGAGCTTCCTGTATCCGCTCTGGTCAGATCGCCCGGATGCCATGTGATCGCCGCATCAAGATCGGCAAATACGCCGCCCTTAGCCATAAAGGCCTTTCCGGAGCCGCCCTCCTCACCGGGGCATCCAAAGTAAATGATCGTACCGGATTTTCCGCTCTCCTCCAGATATTTTTTTACTCCGATCGCCGCGGAAAGGGAGGCTGTTCCCAGCATATTGTGTCCGCAGCCATGTCCGGGAGCACCTGCATTGATCTGTTTCTTTTCAGCAAGTCCTGCCTCCTGATCCAGACCGGAAAGAGCATCATACTCACCGAGGAAGCCGATCACAGGCTTTCCGGAGCCGAAGGTACCCTTAAAAGCGGTAGCAACGCCGGCAAGATTTTCTTCTACCTGAAAGCCTTCTTTTTTAAGCAGATCGCAGAGGATCTTCATGGAGCCTGTTTCTGTAAATGCGGTTTCCGCACATCCCCAGATCTCATCACTGCCCTCAAGGATCTCAGCTGCTTTTTTATCGATTTCATCCCATGCTGTCTGTTTTCCCATCGTTTTATCACCTTTCCTCATAAAATTTTCCAGTGGTTTTATTTTACCACTCCCTTTCGGTATCGTCAATAAAACGGTAACATTGCCGAAAGCAGAGCGGAAAAAATAATTACTTGCGCTTTTATTTAAGGAATGCTATAATTTTTAAGATAATGCCTGTTATTACAGGCAAAACGTGAAGATTATTGGAGGTATACACATGAACTGGAGCATCGTAATGAATGTCATTCTTGTCATCCTTGTTATTCTTGCCATCGTGCTCGGTGTTCTGTACTATTTCGGCAGAAAGCTGGAAAAACGTCAGGTTGAAACACAGGCAACAATCGACGCCGCCAAACAGGTGGTAACCCTTATGGCAATCGACAAGAAGAAGCTGAAAATAAAGGATGCAGGTCTTCCGGCCGTGGTCTACGAACAGACCCCCTGGTATGCGAAGCGCGCTAAGATCCCGGTAGTAAAAGCAAAGATCGGTTCAAGGATCATGACTATGATCGCCGACGAAAAAGTATTTTTACAGCTTCCTTTAAAAACGGAAGCCAAGGTCGTTATCAGCGGAATGTATATAACAGACATCAAGAGTGTCCGCGGAGGTATCCCGCCGCTTCCGGAAAAGAAGACGATCGGAGCACGGATCAAGGGCTTTTTCAAAAAAGAAAATGCTGACAGCAAAAAAACAAAATAGTTGACCAAGAAGGAGCACCGCAGGATCATCGAAATAGACGATCCGGCAGTGCTCCTTTTTATCATACTTCAACGGGTTCAATATCCGGAAGCTTAGATAACACCGATACTATTTAACAAAAAGATCCATAAAAACAAAGTCCCGACAGAAGCCACGGTACTGATGACCACCATCTGTCCGGCCAGCTCTCCGTCTCCGCCCATATTCTGGGCCATCGGATAAGACGCAGTTGCAACCGGCGTCGCATAGACCGCCAGTATGAGGAACAGCTCTACACCGCGAATTCCCAGCATATATCCGATGGGCAGCATGATCGCCGGAAGCACGATAAGCTTAAAGGACAGTGCCGGAACAAGATATTTGAGGTTTCCCCGGATCGCATTGAAATGAAGCGTTCCGCCTAAGATGAACAGAGCCAGCGGGGAGGTCATATCGGAAAATGCGGCGATCGGCTTCAGCACGCAGGCCGGAAGCTTGATCCCCAAAAGGAAAAACACAAGACCGGCAACAGCACCGCGAAGAAGCGGGTTTTTTGCCACGTTTGTGATGATATTTTTTACATCGGTCTTTCCCTCTCCGTTAAACATCTCAAGGATCACAACAGAGGTCGTGTTATAGATCGTGATCACGACGGTAATGACCATGGCCGCTACAGAGGATGCCTCCTCGCCAAATACCGAGATCGTAAGAGGGAGGCCGAACAGAACGAAGTTGCTTCGATAGATTGCCTGAATGATAACCCCTCTCCTGCGGTTTTCCTTAACGATCCGCGGTACGATCAGAACCAAGATCACTTCTAAGAGCAGGATGCTGACGCCGCAAAAGATCATAATGACCGGGCTTGGAAGTGTGCTGGCATCTGCCTTATAGATGTTGTAAAATGTCATAAACGGAAAAAACACTTTGAACACCGCACGGTTCAGCTCCTGAAGAAATTCTTCACTCAGAATCTTTTTTATCTTCAGTGTATAACCGAAGGTAATGTAGATCAGAAACGGGATCACCGCATTCACAGCAACCAAAAAGCTTTCCATTATTTGTGTCCTCCCTTGTCTTCTGTTATTCTGATACTAGCCTGAGCTTATGCCAGATGCAGATTTCCTTTTTTCTTTTCTCTTGCAGCAAGCTCCAAACGGCAGTCTGAAACGTATTCTCCATTCATCTCTAAGGAATAGGTAATGGCAAGAGAGATTTCATTCTCCTCAACGCTGATATCCAGCACTGAGGTGGTAAGCCCCAAAACGATCAGTCCCATCGGCGTCTTGTAATTCGCCTTAGTCCGCTTTCCCAGCTCAAAGGTCATCTGGCTCTCCACCAGTCCGCGTTTTGTTACTTCAATCTTATCCGGCCACACCTTTAGCGTGTTTTTTGTTGGTATAGTCCCTTCTTCAATGGATTCCTCATAGGTCAGATATTGCTTTCCATTCTTTTCATACCAGCTTCCGGAGGTGATGATCTCCACAACGTCGTCCTCATCCTCCATTATCTGTGTACCTTTTACACTTACCAGAACATCCTTTGTCATTAGAAACTCCTTTAAACCTTTTCCATATTAATACTTTTCAATATCGATGAGCACGGTATTGTTCACCTCACCCGGAAGGATAGAGGTCGCAAAGGAGCTGAATTTCTCCGCCATATCACTGACATAAAACTGGTACTTTTCTTCTCCCTTAAGCTCTCTGCCCGGATCGCAGCTGATCTCCATCGACTTAAACAGCGTCTTTAACTGTACCGCTGTCTCGTAGGCAGGATTGACGAGAGTTACACCATCTCCCATTGTCCGGGCAATGGTTGAGCGGATCAGCGGATAGTGGGTGCAGCCCATTACAAGCGTATCGATATATTTTTCCTTCAGAACAGACAGATATCTGGATGCGATCTCGTCGGTCACCGTGTCGTGGAAAAGTCCCTCCTCCACCAGAGGGACGAACAGCGGGCACGCTTTTCCGAACACCTTTACAGCCGGATTCATTTCCTTGAGGACATTGGCATAGGCCATACTGTTTACCGTACCTTCCGTCCCGATCACACCGATCCGCCCGTTTTTTGTCGCAGAGACAGCCGCCCGGGCACCGGCATTGATCACACCGATGATGGGAATGTCTTCTGCTTTTCTCAGCTCCTCCAATGCATAGGAGGAGGCGGTATTACAGGCGATCACGATGGCCTTTACTTCTTTTGTTCTTAAAAATCGCAGGATCTGCTCTGAGAAACGGATCACGGTCTCCCTTGACTTGTTTCCATAAGGAAGTCTTGCCGTATCCCCAAAATATACGATCCTCTCCTCCGGAAGCTGCCGCATGATCTCCCGTACTACGGTAAGTCCGCCGATCCCGGAGTCAAAAATACCAATTGGTGCATTTTTATCCATTTTGCATTACCTCGCATACCGCTTTAATGCATGGCTGATCAGATTGTTGATCAGTGTCTTTTTGTCGATCCCTCTTGCCTCCCAGAGCATCGGGTACATGCTGATGGCGGTAAAGCCCGGCATGGTATTGATCTCATTAAATACCACCTCGCCGTCCTTCTTTACAAAGAAATCAACTCTAGAAAGACCGTATCCGTCTACTGCGCGGAAGATCTTCACCGCTGCCTCTCTGATCTCCTCGGCAGAGTTTCCCGGAAGCTTTGGGTCTACGACAGTTCTGGATTCAGAGCTGTAGTATTTGGCATCATAATCATAAAATTCTGCTCCGGCTAAAATCTCGCCGACACCGGAGGCCAAAACCTCCTCCGTGCCGCCTCCGTAGACAGCGCACTCGACCTCATGACCCACGATCATCTCCTCCACAAGGATACGCCGGTCATGGCGTGCTGCCTCCTCAAGGCCCTTAAGCAGTTCTTCCCGGTTATCCGCACGGGATACTCCTTTGGAGGAACCGGCGTTGGACGGCTTTATAAATACCGGGTACGGAAAGGCCTCCTCGACCCGTCCGGCCACTGCTTCCATATCGGTGAGCTCTCTTTTTAAGACTTGGATATAGGCCGCCTGACGGATCCCAAGATTCCGGACGATCAGCTTTGTAGACAGCTTATCCATGGAAACTGCAGATGCCAGAACACCGCAGCCTACATAAGGGATCTTTGCCAGCTCAAGAAGCCCCTGTACCGTTCCGTCCTCGCCGTAAAGACCATGAAGTACCGGGAAGACAACATCCACCGGGATCCTTTCCACCTCGTTTCCGTGAAAAAGCAGCAGCGCTTTCTCCGTTGCATCCGGTGAGATCACTGCCGATGTCTGACTCTCCCGCCATGTATCATTTTTTATCTGCTCCAGAGAATCGACCTTTAACCACCGGCCTTCCTCTGTGATCCCCACAAGGATCAGGTTATATTTTTCCCTATCTACACTGGCGGCAACATTCTGAACAGACATACAGGAAACTGCATGCTCGGAAGACTGCCCGCCAAAGAGTGCGATCAGATTTTTCTTATTCATTTTTTTCTCTCCTAACAGCAAAATACGTTCATACGGATATTTGCGATCCGCATTCGGTTTAGATTATAGCACAACTGTTCATAATTACAAATAGCAAATATACGAAAAAGAAGGTGTGCTTTATGAAAAAGAATTATTATATCTGCCTATCTCTCCTTACATGCCTTATGGCCTTTCTCCTTTGCATGAGCGGTGTGAGGAGGAAGGGCGAAGCTCTGGCCGAACGGATCGCACCGAAGATCCTGCGCTTTCATGTCCTCGCAAACAGCGATTCTGCCGACGATCAGGCGATCAAGTTGCTCGTCAGAGATATGCTCTTAGATGAAATTTATAAAAAATTTGACATCGCCAGCCCGGAAGACTCCGGTAAAAACACAGAAGGCCCTGCAACGGCCTCCCGGGATGATATCTGTAACTATATTATGGATAACCGAACATTTTTGGAACAGAAAATCGATCTTTTTCTCAGAGAGCATAAATTTCCTTACCGTTCCCGGATCCGTCTTGAGCATTGCTTTTTCCCGGAACGACGTTATGGCGATATGGTCTTTCCCGCCGGTACATACGATGCGGTGCGGGTACTTCTGGGAAAAGGAACGGGGAAAAATTTCTGGTGCGTCCTCTATCCATCCCTTTGTTATTCCGGAAGTATCCGGTCTTCCACTCCAGATCCTTCCAAAGAACAGCTAAAAGCACTGATCCCGGAGGAGGATTTCCGTGCGCTCCTTGCAAAACGCCGCCTGTATGACCGGAATAGCAGAGAGGACAAAAAAACGGAGCAGGAAGCTTGCCTGCCCCGTCTTAAGATCCGGCTTAAATTTGCCGACCTCTTATCCGGTATTTTATGAAATACTCAGATTTCCCTTTACCGCCCAGTCATAGGTTTCCATTGCCTGGAATAATGCCAAATCCGCCGTTTTAACTGCGATCTTCTTTGTTGTGTACGCATTTTTCTGCTGAAGATACTCCAGCTGCCCGATGGTACCCACCTGAAGCTTTCTGTCCGCTGCCTCCATCTTCTCCTGTTCAAGGGAAAAAGCAGCACATGCCGTCTCGTACTCATCCCGCTTCTGCAAAACACTGTTATACAGATTTACAAGAGAAGCACCGATCGAAGCGGTCTGGGTTTCTATGGTGCGCCCCAGATTTTCCTTTTCTACAGAGCCCTCTGTCTTTTGTTCATAATCTAATTGATTGTAACGGAGCGTATAATTGGCCGCGACTGCCGCCTCCTTATCCTTTTCCGGATCCATTCCGTCGATCCGGGAAAGCTCTGATGACGGAACCTTGTTTATCGTCGGATCCGCATTATATTCCCATCCGAGAAGGGTGCATATTCCCTGACGGATCTTTGTCTCATTTGCCTCCAGTGTGATCCGGTTCGCCTTAACGGAATCCAGATTCTGTCTGGCATTCTTTACCTCATTGGCTGTTGCCAGTCCCAGTGCCTCCCGGCCTTCTGTCGATTTAAGGACTGCCTCCAGAAGCCGGATCGAATCCTCCAGCGATTCCTTTTGAAGCCCCAGCTGCTCCAAGCCGATCACTGCGCTCTGGGCCCCGGAGATCAGGGATGCTCTGGTGGAATCCACCATTTTGATCCGAAGCATATCCGGTGTAACTGCCGATAAGGAATCTGCTGACAACGCCACCTGCTCTGCCTTTGACGACAGGATCTCCGAAGAATACACCATCTCTCCATAGGTTCCGGGTGTCACAAAGGCCTGATAGCCGAGACTTCCTTCAAACATGGCTGCCGTGCCTGCCAGAGTATTCGCCGTATCCGCCAGCGATGCGGAGCTTTGAAGGATCTGATCCTGCAGCTTATTGATATCCTTATAGGAATCCTTTTTATCGGAATAGGACTGCTTCAGATTTTTTAATGTGGTATTATATGTTTCCACCAGCTTTCCGATCTCGTCATATTCCAGAACGTTGTCCTGAAGCTTTTCCATGGTGGCATCATCATAGGGCCTTCCGGGGCCCGGTACAAATTCCTCCCCATACGCCGGAATGCCAAGCGTCATCGATATTGCAATGATCGCCGGGATCATGGTTCTTTTCATTTTTTTCACGCTTCTCCCTCCTTTGGAGCATTTACTGACTTGATGTCTGTGAAGTCTGTACCGTTGTATCCAGCTGCAAAAGTCCCTGCAGCGCCCATTCATATTCTTCGATGGCTGATGTCAGCTCATACACAGCCTGATCCATTGTCTTATTGGCAAGAAGCCAGTCGTTCTCCGCCTGCAGATACTCTGCCTCGCTCAGCATACCCAGAGCATTTTTTCGCTCTGCTGCCTCTTTTTCCGAGCGGTTTACATCAAATTTGATCTCTGCCGCATCGTAGACTGCCTTTTTCTGAAGAACGCTCTGATACAGGAACGACAGCTTGCTGCGGACTTCATTTTCTTGGGTCTTAAGCGTTCTCGCCTTAGCGTCGGCCCCGCCCTGCCGGGCAGAGGCTGTCATCCTCGTATCGAAAATGCACATATTATTTTCAATGGCCTTTGCCGCATCTGTTTCCGGGTCAAAGCCGGATATTACGGAGGTGTCCGGTTTTGGGATCTCCCCGATCACGGGCTTTGCATCATAGCTCCAGCCGCAAAGCAGGATCAGGGACTGTCTGGCATCCTGATAAGCAGAAGCAGCCGATGCCTCTGCCGCTTTCGCAGAATCAAGCGATCGTTTTGCATCCAGCTCCTGCTCCTTAGCGTAAAGCCCCAGCTCCTTCTTAAGTTTTGCGCTGTTTAAGGAGAGCTCTGCGATCCTGACCCCATTGCGGGCGATCTCCTCCTCCTTTTCCAGAAGCTTTGTATTTTTCATCTGTTCTCTGGCTTCTTTTATCAGCTGCTCCTTGAGAAGCCGCATGCTGCGGATGGAGGCGGCACCGGAAGCAGATCTGCCCTTCGCCGCATCCTCCAGCTCCTGGGCCTTCGCCTTCAGCACTCTCACGTTTGCAAGGGAATTATCATATTCCTTTTTGCTCAGACCGTCTTTATCCTCCTCGGCTGTCTTTTTAAGCTCCTCTGCCTCTGTGCGGAGCCCGGCAGCAATGGAAAGGAGCTGTTCCTTCGTAAGTCCCATCGAGCTATCCGGAGCATACTCAAAAGAAGCCTGCCTGCTCTTAAACTCCGGATTATATTCCTGTATCAGCCCCGGGATCTCCCAATACTCCAGCGTATTGTCCTTAAAGCTCTCCAACGCTGCCTCATCATATTCTGTAAGGAAGCTTTTTTGCTGAGTCTTGGCAAAGGCGGTAAGAGAACCGTTTCCGGATAAGAGAATGCCGCTGCAAATAACTGCCGCTGCCGCGAGCAATACCCCTGTTTTTTTCCATTGTCTATGATATCTCACCGCATCTTCCTCCTTTCTGTTCCGTCCCTTCTATAGATCAATCATAATCGATTTCCGTCTTTTTCCCCTTATTCATAAGCTTATAGTAGATCGGGAGCACAAGAAGGCAAAGTGCGGTGGATGCCACGAGACCGCCTACATCAACAAGGGCAAGTCCCTGCATCATCTTTCCCGAATTACCGTAAGCCAAAGCCATCGGGATCATCGCCACGATCGTTGTCAGTGTCGTCATAAAGATCGGGCGCATACGGGTCGCTCCGGCCTCGATCAGGGCATCCTCCAGATCCATATCGACCCGGTACTGGTTTACCGTATCCACATACAGGATACCGTTGTTTACAACGGTTCCGACTAAGATCAGGAAGCCCAGAAGGCTGACCATACTGATCGGGCTGTCTGCCAGCCATAAAAGTCCAAAGGAGCCGATCAGGGCAAAGGGGATCGTTGTCATGACCATCAGGGAGAATTTCGGAGATTCAAACTGGGCCGCCATGACTACAAATACGAGGAACACCGCCGTAGCGATGGCCTTGCCGAGAGCTCCGAACTCCTCACCCATCATCTCATCCATCGTATTCTGCTTTGTGTTGATCGACGTACTCAGATACGGGTCAATGATCTCTGCCTTAAGCTTATCCTTCGTCGTGCTGTCCGCGAGATCCGTGAGGGTGCCGCTTATCGTTACCTGATACTGTTTGTCACTCTTTGTGATGGTCTGCGGGCTGTCCTTAAAGCCGATCTGGGCAATATCCCTGAGCGCTACATTTCCGCCTGCCGTCGGGAGAACGATGGCCTGAAGCTGATCGATCGTTTCAAACCGGTCATCCGGGTACTCCACCTTGACATCCACATCGTCTCCATTTACATTCAGGGTAGTGGCTTTCGTTCCGCTCAGCATAGAGTAGATCTGGCCGGATACCTGAACCGGAGTAAGTCCCTCTGCCGCTGCCTTGACCGGGTCTACCGATACCTTGACTACCGGTGCATTGTTTTCCAGAGAGGAATGCACATGTGTGATCTCCGGCCGTGCCTGCAGCTTCTCTACGATCTGATCTGAAGTAGTCTTTAACTTATCATAATCTGTGCTTACAAGAATATATTCCGCCGAGTCTGCCGAACTGGTCATCATGGAGGAAGACATGGTATCGTTCTGCTCCTCCAGACTGATGCTGCAGCCACTCCAGGTCTGGAATTCCCGCTTCCATTCCTTTAAAATCTCTCCGGTCTTTCTTGCACGATCCTTCTTTAAATATGCGGTAATGCTGGCTCCGCCTCCGCTTCCGCCGCTCATGGAAAGACCGGTGCTGCCGTAAGAGAGCATATAGGAGTCGAGATCCGGATCCTTGACGATATATTCTTCTGCTTTTCTTAAAACGTCATCGACCTTGTCAACCGTAAGTCCCGGCTGGGTTTCGATCGTGATCCCGATGGTGTTGGCCTCACCTGCCACCATCAGCTCCATGCCCAGCTGGCCTGCCATAACAAAGGAAAGGATTAGCATCACAACGGAAGAAAGCATCACGAGTGCTTTATGCTTTAAAAGCTTTCTCATCAGGGATCGATAACCATCCTGAAGGCTTCTCATGATTTTGGAAACCGGGTTTTCTGTCTTTTCCTTCGGTCTGTAATAGGTATAGCATAACGGAACCAGTGTGATGGCAGAAACTAAGGAAGCAGCCATACAGAAAATGATCGTATATCCCAGCGGCTTAAACATCTGTCCGCTCATTCCCTTTAACAGAGCTAACGGAATAAATACGACACAGGTAGTCGCTGTACCGCCGAGGATCGACTGATAGACCGTTGCTGTGCCCTCCAGCGCCGCATTTCTTCCTTCCACGAAGCCACCGCCCTTATTGCTTCTAAAGCAGCTCTCCAAAACCGTGATCGAGTTGTCGACCATCATGCCGACACCCAGAACTAAGCTGGAAAGAGTGATGACATTCAAGGTAAAGCCCAATGCCTTCATTAAGATCAAGGCTGCTAAGATGGAGACCGGGATCGAGGTTCCGACGATCAGAGAGGCCTTTACATCTCCAAAGAACAGCCAGATGATCGCCATGGATACGATGACCGCCATGATCATCGTCTGAAATACGCTCTGTAAGGAACTGTCGATGCTGTCGCTGTAATCGTTGACTACAACAATATCCAGATCGGGATCCTCCGCCTTGAGGGAATCCGTGATCTTTGTCACATCCTTTGTCAGCTCGGAATAGCTGGCATCGTTGTTCTTTTTAATGGAAAGAGCGATCGTATCTTTTCCGTTATAGCGTCCGATACTGCTCTGTTCCTCCTGCGCCAGATGGACATTAGCTACATCCTCCAGATAGATCATGTTTCCCTTTCCGAGAGTAATGGGGATCTTCTTTAAACGCTCGATGCTGTCAAAATCGGCACCGGAGGATACGGAGAGCTTTTTGTTTCCTACCTTTGTATCGCCCAGCGGCATTGCATAATCTGCGGATCCGATCATCTGGGCGATCGCACTCATCCCGAGATGGTACTGTTCCAGCTTTTCCGGGATCAGCTCGACCTTGACATAGTTTGACTGACCGCCGCTGACGCCGATGCTTGCTACCGTAGTGAGCTTCTCTAATTCCGGTACGATATCATTGTTGACATAGTCCTGAAGATTATCCACCCGGTCGTTGTTGACCGCCAGAGTGATCGCCGGCGTGTCATTGATGTTCATCTCAATGATCGACGGGGTTTTTACATCATCCGGGAGACTGGAGGAAATCCCGTCCAGCTTTTTCTTCAGGTCATCATACGCATCATCCAGATTTTTTCCGTAATCATACTGAAGAAGGATGATCGCATAGTTTTCTGCGGACATGCTGGTCATGCTGTCCACACCGTTTAAGGTTCCGACTTCATCCTCGATCACCTTTGTCACCAGCTCATCCACATCCTCCGGGCTGGCTCCCGGATAAACGGCGTTGATGACCAACATCGGCATTTCCATCTCCGGGATCAGCTCAAGCTGGGAGGAAAAAACCGAGGACAGGCCAAATACGATCAGGCACAGGATCACAAGAAGCGTTGTGACCGGCCTTTTTAATACCTTTTTTGTAAGTCCCATGTTTCTGCCTCCTTATTTTGCTGCCTCTGTTTCTTCTGTCGTACCCTGTTCCTCTAAAAGCTTCACGGCAGCGCCCTCGTAGAGTTCATTTGACCATGTTGTCACCACGCGGTCATCATAGGTAAGGCCGGACTCTACCTGACATGTTTTCTCACTGATGATCCCTTCTTCAATATCTGTCCTGTGGACGATCCCGGACGGATCGTAGGTAAAGACGTATGCCTGGCCGTTGCTGTGAAAGACACAGTCTACAGGGATCGTCATGACATTTTCCGCCTTCTCGGAGGTTACGTAGAGCTTCACGATACTTCCCGTTGCCAGTGCATCCGCTCCCTCCAGAGATGCCTTGACCTTAAAAAGTCCGGTGGACTGATCCACCACATTTCCGACCTCTGTGATCGTTCCCTGATACTGGGTTCCGTTTTTCTCTACCTCCACCGGATCTCCGGCTTTGATTCCCTTATGGACACGTTCACTTACATTGAAGGAGATCGATTTGCTTCCTTCTCCGGCGATCATTCCTGCCATGCCTCCGCTGTTCATCATGTCGTGAACATCCACGCTGAAGCTCTCCAAAACACCTCCGATCGGAGCGGAAACAACGGTATTTTCTGCCTGAACATCATAATTTAGCTTTGCCGATTCATACTGGAGTCTTGCCATATCGACACCGTTCACCGTAGATTCATAGCTCTGGGCAGAAATATCTCCGCTCTCATAGAGCACCTTCATACGGTTTAAATTTGTCTGTGCATTATCTAAAGACAGCTTTGCCGTATTTACCGAGATTCTTGCCGCATCCAGTGATTTATTGTCGATCTTATAGAGCTTCTGCCCTTTCTCCACCGTATCGCCCTGCTTTACATAAACCTCAAGAACCTCTCCGACGCCTTTATTTATTACATAAGCGGAATCCTGCGGCTCCACGCTGCCGGTAAGATCCGTGAAAAGCTCAATTGTTCCCATTTCCGGGTTCTGGATCTGTACGACCGGATCCGGTACCGCCTCGATTGGTTCTTCCTTTTTGTTGATCCGGGCAAATACAAGGACACCGACCGCCCCGACTACTGCAGCTCCCATTACGATCTTAACGATTTTTTTCATATCCGATTCACTCCTGCCTTTCTTAAATACCCTGAAGTTTTTCCAGTCCACAGGCTCCGTACCGGAGCAGACGATGCTGTCTCCAATATACCTTTTCCGCCTCATCCAACGCTGTTTTATTGTGACACACGGATTTCAATGCGGTCATAAGAATGACCATGTGAAGATCGATCAGATCCGAAAACTGCTCTGGAGTCAGCGGACATTTTTTCTTATCCGTCATCTCATAGATCTCCATCTGATACCCCGTGATAAAAGCGGGTTTTCCCTTCTCTCCGCTGGCGTCCATTTTCTGTTTGAACATATACATGAATGACTTGCTCTCCATCAGATTCTGTATCATATCGACAAATCCGCTGTCCATCGTAAACTTCACGCATACTCTGAAGGCTGTGTCCATAGTCTGCCAGATATCACCATGATTTTTTTCCAGACTGTTTCTGTAATAATTCTGATGTTCTGTGACCTTATCCTGGATCAGCCAGCCCAGCAGGTCGTATTTACTCTCAAAATATGTATAAAAGCTGCCTCTGGATATCTCCGCATCCTGAATGATCCTGTTTATGGACACCTCCTCGGGAGGTACCCGTTTAAACTCCTTAAGCGCCGCTTCCCGGATGATATTCTGCTTTGTGTCACAAAGTCTGAAAAACCGATCTGTAGGCATGTTTATCCCTCACTTTCCTCTAACAAATAGTGACAACTCGTCACTTATTATAGTGACAGTCTGTCACCATGTCAAGAACCTGCCGGAAATTTATAGATTTTTAACAAAAGCGAAGGATCTGTCCATTTCCTCGGAACTATTTTTTCCCAAAATGAAAAAAGCCCTTTTTCTCGTAAGGCACAGAAGTAATTTCTCCTGCAGAGTAGCCGGTGGCATTGATGGCCCCGCGCAGAGCATTTTCGTCCAGCGGCTCTTGAGAGACGATCACCGTTTCTCCTTTAGTGTGGGAGGAGGACACCTTTTTTACGGAAAATGTACTGCGGATCGCATCGTTGATATGGGCTTCACACATGGAACACGCCATTCCTGAGACCTTTACTGTTGTTTGAATCATGTTAATGCCCTCTTTCTATCTGTTTTTTGTTGTAGCCTATGATAATGTTTATTAGCGTTGGCTAACCAAAGTATCTTGGAAAAGCCGCCCTTTAGCGGCCTTTCCGGATCTGATCCTTCAGATTCCCTTTTTGATTCGTTTTTTAAGCTTAGAAATTAGTCGGGGTCATGACCTTTCCGGCCAGAACCTCCTCATAATCCTTCAGATTTCTCTGTAAAAGCTCCGGTGTATTCAGTCCGTAAGGACATTTGCTCATACACTGGTTGCAATGCAGGCAGTCCTTGATCTTCATCATCTTCTCCTGTCCCGCCGGGGAAAGGTGTCCTGCCGATGGGGAACGGCGGAGTAAAAGAGACATTCTCGCACAGTTATTAATCTCGATCCCTGCCGGACACGGCATGCAATATCCGCAGCCGCGGCAGAAGCTGCCGTACAGCTGCTTTCTGTCTTCCGCGATCAGGGCGCGGATCTCGTCATTCATTACCGGCGGATTCTCGATATATCCTAAGAATTCCTCCAGCTCACTTTCCCTTTGTACGCCCCAGATCGGAAGTACGTTCTCATACTGGGCCTCGAAGGCATAAGCCGCTGCGGAGTTGGTGATCAGGCCGCCGGACAGTGCCTTCATGGCGATAAAGCCCATATTGTTCCTTTTGCACTCCTCTACAAGCTCAATATCCTTTTCACTGCAAAGATAGCAGAAGGGGAACTGAAGTGTATCATAAAGACCGCTCTCTACCGCTTCGTGAGCGACTGCCAGACGGTGGTTCGTGATCCCGATAAAACGGATCTTTCCCTGCTTTTTTGCCTCTAAGGCCGCATCGTAAAGGCCGCTCTCATCTCCCGGCTTCGGACAGAAGGACGGATTATGGAACTGGTATACGTCAATATGATCCGTCTTTAACAGGGAAAGGCTCTTTTCCAGATCCTTCCAAAAATCCTCCGCATTCTTTGCTGCCGTCTTTGTGGTTATGTAGATGTGATTCCGGATATCACTCATGGCATATCCGATCTTTTCCTCACTGTCTGAATATGCGCGTGCCGTATCAAAAAGCGTGATCCCTCCGTTATACGCCTTTCTCAGAAGATAAGCGGCCTCCTCCTTTGTGATCCTCTGGATCGGCAGAGCCCCGAAGCCGTTCTTGTTTACGGTTATACCGGTCCTTCCGAGTGTTACTGTCGTCATTACTTTCCACTCCTCTCTTTATCCAGCATTTCCTTTAACGCCTCATCACTGTCATCGATCCAAATGTCTTCTTCCTCCGCATTCAGACCTAAAAAATGAGCCAGCGTCTGTTCATCGTCGCTATTATTCCATACATCTATATAATCGTCTATGGCCTCAAATTCAATTTCTCCGGCCAGATACTTTTCTTTGAATGTCATTTTCCTGCTCCTTCAGATTTTTGAGGATCGTGATCTCCTGATTGTCAATATGTTCCCGGATAGCGATCCGCGCCTCGTGGACATGGCGAAGGCTTAATGCCTTTAAGATCTGCTCATGCTCCACCAGCAGGATGTCCCGCTTATCCTCATCCTTAATATACTCCAGCCGATAGCGATACATCTGTTCTCTGAGATTATTTAATATCTGTACCAGCTTCTCATTTCCTGTGCTGTTGTAGATGATCTCATGATAATGCTCATCCGTCTGGGCGATCTGCATGGCATCTCCCTCGCGGATCGCCTGGGCAAACTGCGCTGCAGTTTCCTTAAGCTCTTTAAGCTCCTCCTGATTCATCCTCTGGCATGCCAGATCCACCGCCAGCTCCTCAAGGGTCCTTCTCACCTCCAGAACATCCCTGAGATTTTTTTCCGATATTCTGGCGACCTCCGCTCCCTTTCTCGGAACCATGAGGACAAGTCCCTCTAATTCCAGCTTCCGGATCGCCTCACGGATCGGAGTCCGGCTCACGCCGAGCCGTTCTGCTAACTGGATCTCCATCAGCCGTTCCCCCGGCTCCAGCTCACCTTTTAAGATCGCCTGCCGCAGGGTTTTGAACACCACATCTCGAAGGGGCAGATATTCATCCATCTTTACCTCAAACTTCTTTGTCATTAACCTTCTCCCTCTTGATTCTTTGTTTCCGGCTGTCTTGCATTGAAAAAGCCGGTCAGATATACCTGTCTGGCCAGTCTGCCGTCCTGAGCCGCTTTTAATGCCCGGTAAGCTTTTTCTGCCGACTCCGGCGCCTTGAAAATTCCAAACACGGTCGGGCCGCTTCCGCTCATCAGTGTACCGTCCGCACCGTTCTCCAGCATAAGCTCTTTAATGGCGGCGATCTCCGGATGCTCCGGCACCGTTACTGTCTCCAGAACATTTCCCAGTCTGGATATGATCCCGTCCAGATCCTTTCTGCGAATCGCCTCGACCATTCCGTCAATATCCGGATGCTCCGTGGGACTGAGCTCACTGACCCTTAATTTTCCGTAAACAGCCTTTGTGGAGACGGATATCTGCGGTTTTGCCAGAACAAGGCTACATTTCGGTGCCGGAGGAAGCTCCGTGAGTATCTCTCCGATTCCCTCAGAAAGAGCTGTCCCGCGTAAAATACAATACGGAACGTCTGCTCCCAGCTTTACCCCCCGCTCCATCAGCTCTCTTTTAGAAAGTCCGAGCCTGAACAGCCTGTTCATGCCAACCAGAACAGCCGCTGCATCCGTACTTCCTCCTGCCATCCCGGCTGCCACCGGGATAAATTTTCTGATCTTTATATTAACTCCGTCTGTCAGGCCATACTCCTCCATAAGAAGCTTTGCCGCCCGATATGCCAGATTTCCTTCTCCGTCCGGGACATACGACAGGTTCGTTTCTGTGCGGATCCCCGCCTCCTGTACCCGCTCCATTGTGATCCGGTCATACAGGTTTACGGTCTGCATGATCATGCGGACCTCG